>LXOW01321450.1_pt1 | contig 36554 bp, 28 predicted proteins | sample 1368591 | NCBI WGS metagenome assembly LXOW01 (sample SAMN04884650, study PRJNA319009) | bovine gut metagenome | isolation source: Cow rumen | host: Bos taurus | place: Italy: Legnaro (PD) | collected 2014-07-09
ATTTCACCGAATTCCTCATCAAGGTTGTCGGGATAGTTAACCATAATATAATTGGGTGATCTTAGTTCATAGTTCGTTTGCGGCAACCATTCCTCCACTATACGAGCGAATGTTTTTTTTCTCGCTTCATCACGTGAGTTTCCGGAACACTTGAAAATTGCCCACATTACCTCCGGTATTTCTACCGTATTGAAATCTTGCCCGTTTTCATCCGAATCAACCTTGAAGAGTTTTTCTTGTCTGTACCGCATTCCGAGAGCGAACCACATAAAATCGGGCAAATTGCCGTCGTCGATATAGTATATCGCATTCTCTTTTTCATCAATTTTCACTTTGACCTTGAATGCTTCTTGTTTCCCTATTCTGTAATCCATAACATAACCGCCTTTCAAAAATAATTCTAATTTAAGCGGCGCATATAACTTAATCGGATGCCCGCTTTTCCTTACAGCAGTCGGAGTTGCGTTATGAAAACGGGTAAAGGCTTTTGTAAAGCTATCGGTAGATTCGTACCCATATTTCAAAGCAATATCAATTACTTTTTCATTACCGGAAAGCAAATCGTTTCCCGCACTGGCCAGTCTGCGGCTTCTGATATACTCACCTACGGTAAATCCGCAAAGTAACGCGAACGATTTTTGAAAATAATACGAAGAAACATACGCTTTCGCCGCAATATCTTCGATTTTCAGTTCACTTGTAAGATTTGCTTCGATATACTCAATTGCCTTACTTATTCCCTCAATCCAATTCATTTTTCTGCTCCGTCCTTTCTGTAAGCTGTGAGACAATTATAACACAGAATTATTCTCGTTGCTCGTTTTTAAATGCTAAGTTTTGTCCGGTTATATTTGCTTAATCTAACTCTAATTGTGTACAATCAAATCCCAGTTTGTCGAGCTCTTAAGCCTATACTATTATAGCTTTTTTTACCCCATAATTCAATGAATCCCATGTTAACAAAGGAGGTTTTACCCAATTGGCCAAACAAATAGATTTCTGGACTCTGCTCAAGCTCACCCCGGAATACGTTTCACAGCACTACGCTACTGTCCTGACGGACAAGAACAAACTCGTTCAGTTGAAGGCGTACGTGGACAAGTACCTCAGGGACAACGACTACCACGTCGAAAACCTGACCACGAAAGAACTGATCGACAAGTTGTACTGCGAGATGGCGGAATACAGCGTAGCGTCTATCAAAACGATAGGCGCTTTTCTTTTGCCCAAATCGAAACAGAAAGCACATTCTTATCAAAAACCTCTTGACTTCTTCCCGCATTCATGCTATAATTCATTTGAAATTAAGTCTACACGTAGATAAACTTCTTGAAAAAGGATCATGGCCATGAAACCCATTAAGAGAGACCGTTTTTTGAATGAATTGATCTCCAAAAAAGAAAACGGGCTGATCAAGGTCGTCACCGGCATCCGCCGGTGCGGAAAGAGCTATCTGCTCTTCAATCTGTTCTATGAACACCTGCTTGCATGCGGCGTCAAAGAGGAAAACATCATAAAAATCGCGCTGGACGACGAAGAAAACGCCGAATACCGCGATCCGAAGAAGCTGTCGGCGTATATAAGGGAAAAACTGTCGCATAACGGCAGAATGAACTACGTGTTCATCGACGAGATCCAGTACGCGATCAGAAAAGAGGACCTCAAAAAAGACGAACCGCTGCCGCTCTACGGCGTGCTCAACGGGCTTTTGCGCCTGAACGACGTCGACGTCTACGTGACGGGCAGCAACTCAAAACTGCTTTCGAAAGACGTTTTGACCGAGTTTCGCGGGCGCGGAGACGAGGTGCGGGTGTATCCGCTCAGCTTCGGCGAATATTTCGGATATCTCGGCGGGGACAAAGCCGAGCTGTTTGAGGAATACGCGCTTTACGGCGGGCTTCCGCTCGTTCTGTCAAAGAAAACCGCAAGAGAAAAGACCAAGTATCTGTCAGACCTTTTCAAAGAAGTGTATTTCAAAGATATCGAAGAGCGCTACAGCCTTTTTTATCCCGACGTGATGGCGCAGCTTACCGACGAACTCTGCTCCTCCGTCGGGTCGTTGACCAATGCTTCCAAACTCGCGCGCTCTCTGAAAACCGCCGGCAGCATCGACGTCACCTCGCAGACGGTTTCGACCTATCTGAACTATTTGCAAGAGTCCTTCCTGTTCGGGGAAGCGAAGAGGTATGACGTCAAAGGGAAAAAGTATTTTTCCTATCCGTCGAAATACTACTGTGCCGATCCGGGATTGCGCAACGTGCGGATCGGCTTCCGTCAGCAGGAGGAAACGCACGTCATGGAGAATATCGTTTACAACGAGCTTCTTGCGCGCGGTTATTCTGTTGATGTCGGGGTGGTGGAATCTACGAAAACAGGAACTGACGGCAATCGGCATCTCGTTTCGTATGAAATCGATTTTGTCGCGGGCGACGGAAACAGCCGCTATTATATCCAGTCCGCGCTGAACATCGAAGAGCCGGAAAAGGAAAAGAGCGAGCTCCGTCCGCTGCTTCTGACTTCTGACTTTTTCAAAAAGATCGTCGTCACGAAAACGAGGATGAAGCCCTGGTACGACGAACAGGGCATCCTGCACGTCGGGCTGTATGATTTCCTGCTCGACGAGAGTCTTTTATCGACGAAATAACGGAAGCAGCTTTCTTGAAAAATGCGTATAAGTATTTTATAATTATAACCGATAAGATGAATACAGGAATTAAAAACAAATTCAAAGCGGCGGCAGCGGCGCTGTGCATGCTCGTCATCCTGACTCCGTGCGTGTCTCTTCTTCCCGGCTGCACGAGAGACGGCGGAGACGCCGGGAAGTCCTCGACGCCGGACACCGAAACGGGAGCGGGAGAAGAAGTGAATAATTATATCGAAATACATGCCGATAAAAGCCTTCTCGAGCAGTTCAAGGTGGTGTTCCCCGAGAAGGGAGGCGGCGTCGCTGCCGCCTGCGCGAGGAAGATCATAGCCGCGGTAAACGAAAAATACGGCGTCAGGATGGGCCTTTCCGACGATTTCTTCGCCGAGTGGGCGAAATCGCAGACAGTCAAGCCGAACGAGATCCTCGTCGGCGACACCAACCGCGAAGAGACCGCGGAGTTCCTCGGCTCGCTCGAATGGGGCGGCCGGGGATTCACCGTCATCGGGACGAAGATAGTTGTCGCGGGGACCGACGACGAGGGCACCGAAAAGGCGGTCGACGAGTTCATCGAGGCGCTGAAGTCGGCGCCCGAAGGGCTGCTCTATTCGGGCAGCCAGGACACGACTGTCAGCTCCGGCGCGACGTTCCCGCACCCCGATCTTACGGTTAGCGGCAGGCCGCTGTCGGATTTCAGGATCGTATACAAAAGCGGCGGTGACGAGAGGAACGTCCTGGCCGCAAGGCGTCTCAGGGCCGTCATCGGAGAGGAGACAGGGAGGTGCCTGCCGCTGTGCAGGGCCGATCAGGCGGCGGGAAAGCCCGCCGAGCCGTCGTTCCTCATCGACTGCGCCGCCGATATGTCCTATCCCGCGGCAAGTGCCGAATACGACTACGCCGGCAGCGGATTCAGCGTTTTCGAGCGGGACGGGGCTCCGCAGGTCCTCATCAGCGGAGTTAACATATATTCTGACATCATGGCGTTCGAAGGGACTGTGAAGGCCCTGGAGAACGCGGCGGTGCCGTCGGGATTCGTTCCCGTCGTGACCGACGAGACTTTCCTGAGCGAGAAAAAGCCGGTTGAGGCAGTCCCTGTGAAGTCGCTGACCGTCATGGGCGCCGACGTCTCCGAGTACAGCATAGTGTACAGCGCGGCCGAGAAAAACACGGCCGAGGCCGCCTCCGAGCTGGCGGAGTACATAAGGAAGGCGACGGGGAAGACGCTGCCTGTCATCACCGACGACAAAAGCGCCGCCCGCGAGATAGTCATAGGGAAGACGTCGCGCGACACACCCGGCGTGACAGCCCGCCGCGACGCGCTGAAGAACGACGGCATCATGTTCTACGCCGAGGGCGGCCGCCTGTACGTCGGCAGCCACTCTCCGCTCGGACAGTTTTACGCCGTCTACCGCTTCCTCGAGGAGAAGATAGGCTGCCGCTTCTACTCCGACAACTCTGAGCGAATCCTGCCCTCCGACGGGATCGTGATACCCGCCGATACCGACTATTCCTATTCGCCGCAGCTCTTCTACCGCTATACCGACTGGGGACTGTCGGTCGACATGCGCCGCAAGCTCGGGCTCAACGGCGAGGACGGCATAGAGAACATGATCTACGGCTTTGCCCACACCCTTGCCGGCCTCGCGAACGTCTCTCCCTCGACGCAGCCGTGTCTCTCCGACGAGAACGTCTACGCGACAGTGCTGAAGAACGTGCGGCAGCGTATAGCCGACAATCCGGGCGTCCGCATCATTTCGGTGACGCAGAACGACAACCGTAACTACTGCACCTGCGAGAAGTGCAGCGCCCTCGCATCAAATGAAGGGCAGTCTGGAGTGATGCTGACTTTTGTCAACCGCATCGCGGAGGATATCGAAAAAGACTATCCCGACGTGAAGATACTGACATTCGCGTATCAGTATACCAGAAAGCCTCCGGCGACAATCAGGGCGCGCGACAACGTCGTCGTGTGGCTCTGCTCGATCGAGTGCTGCTTCACCCATCAGATCTATGACGCCTCATGTCCGAACAACGTGTCGTTCTGCTCCGACCTCGACGCCTGGGCGGACCACGCGAAGAACCTGTATATCTGGGACTACACCACGAATTATAAATATTACAACCAGCTTTTTCCGAACTTCTTCACGCTGCGCGGGAACATACCGTACTTCATTAATAACAACGCGATAGGGATATACGAGGAGGGCGACTACCAGCAGGTCGAGAACGGCGAGTTCTCCCGCCTGCGCGCCTACCTGCTCGCGCACGTGCTCTGGGATCCGGATATGACCGAGGAGGAGTACTCCGCCCTCATGGACGATTTCCTCGAGGGATACTACGGAGCCGGCTGGAAGTACATAAGATACTATATCGACTACACCGGACTCACCGCTTCGACGGTCCACAGCCGGATCTACGACCCGCTGTCCGCAACGCTCTACGACCTCGAATACTGCTACGAATGCTTCACCAGAGCGGCGGAGGCGGCCGAAGACGCGGCAAGAAGAGATCATTGCAGATATTCGTCGATCCAGATAATAACGCGCTGCCGCGGTCTTATGCCTGCCGACGAGTTTGCCTCTCTCTACAAAGAATCGGGAACCGTCTGGAAGCAGGAGGGTAACTATCCCGGTCCGTGATCCGGGCGAACGCGGTTCATACGGTAACGGCGGCGGTCGGTTCCGCCGCCGTTACCGCGGCAGTCATAACCGTTTTTTTGAAAATCAAAAAAAGCGTAAAACAAAAAGATGCATTTGACCTTTTTCGGGTAGTAACCAGGATTTGAACCTTTTTTGAGCAGTTTTCGAAACGCGAAAAGAGCAGGGAATTGACCGAAAGAACAGAGAAAAAGAAAGCACAGCATGACTGGCGCATAAAGAACTGGGGTACCAAGTGGAATTCCTACGATGCCTGGAAAGGCGACGATCACGGATTCCGGTTCAGTACGGCCTGGTCCGCGCCGCATCCTGTTCTCTGCGCGCTGGCAAAGAAATACCCGGACGTCCGGATCATCCACGAATGGGCCGACGAGGACATCGGGCAGAACTGCGGCAGATGCGAGTATGAGAACGGCGAGCGCGTGTATGCATGATCTTTCTGAATTGTTCGCGGGAAGCCAGGTAACTGGAAACAACCTTGGTAGCGTTGCGCGAAGCGCTCTGAATCTTCTGGCGCCAATGACCGGACCGGTAGGCGGTGGCATTGCTTTAGGAGGAACTCTGCTGAACCTGCTTTTCGTCATCGCGCTCGGGTATTGTGTTATAAAGGTGTTCTTTGCCAACATTAAACGCGGCGGAATACTTCTGACTCAGGTTGCGGTAGGCAGTCTGTATACGTTCAGTATTCCGAAAGGAAATACGGAAGGGTTTATACAGTGGTGCAGGCAGGTAATTGCGCTTTGCATTACCGCTTTCCTTCAGATGACGCTTCTGTACCTCGGGCTGCTCACATTTAAGAGCAGTATGCTTCTTGGACTCGGAGTAATGCTGGCGGCAAACGAAGTTCCCAACATCGCGCGTCAGTTCGGGCACGACACGTCGGTTAAAGTCTCTTTCCAGAACGCGGTACACAGCACGACGACGGCGGTCAGCCTCGCAAGGGCGGTGGCGAAAAGATAACGGACACTGTTGCAGACGTCCCGTTTTTGGTACACTGATTGAAGTATAATATATGTGCGGCATGAGAAAGAACTTGAAGTTGCGGTTGCGCGAACCGGGTATTGACAACCGGTCCCGAAAATGGTACAACAAGTCATCTTCAGATCAGGAGCAAAAGATGGCTGAATTCGAACCGAAAAAACTTGCGCTGCTGCGTATCCTGCAAATACTCGAAAAGCACAGTGACAGCGATCATCCCATGACACAGGAGGATATTCTCAGCCGACTTGAAGCCGATTACGGCATCGTTATCGAACGAAAAGCGGTCGGAAGAAATCTTTCCCTTCTCCGCGAGGCGGGGATAGATATCGAATCGTGCCGGGCCGGGTGTTATCTCGCGTCACGGACGTTCGACGACTCGGAGCTGCGTCTGCTGATCGACTCGATCCTTTCGAGCAGGCACATCCCGGTTAAACAGTCGCGGGACCTCATCGAGCGCCTCTGCTCTCTGTCGAACAAGTACTTCCGGCGGCATATCAAATACGTTCATTCGGTCGGTCAGTGGGACAAAACCGAGTACAAAAACTTGTTCAGCAACGTCGCGGTCATCGACGACGCGATCGAGGCGGGCAGAATGGTCGAGTACGATTACAACCGGTACGGTACCGACGGCAAGCTGCACAAGTCTTCTTTCCAGCGCGTCAGCCCCTATCAGATGATAATCCACAATCAGCGCTATTATCTGATGGGCTACAGCAGCTACTGGGGCGAGATGCGGTACCACCGGCTCGACAGGATGACGAACGTCAATATCTCGGACAGGCCGCTCGTGCCCATCCGGGAGGTGAAGGGCTTTGAGAGCGGTATCGACTATTCGCATCTGTCGACCGGGATGCCCTACATGTATTCGGATCCGCCCGAGCGGATAACCTTTTACGCCGACGAAGGCGCCGTCGACCAGATTGTCGACTGGTTCGGGAAAAACGTCGAATTTTCCCACGAAGGCGACCGCCTCGTCGCATCTCTCCGCGCCAGCCCCCGTGCGATGCTCTGGTGGGCCGTCCAGTACGCAGACTGCGTCGAGATTATTTCACCTTCTTATCTGCGTGAGCAGGTGGTGGAGTATTTGAAAAAAGGGATTGAGAATTATCAATAAAATCTATTGAAAAGGATGTACGGAGACAGTGTTTGAAGAAGAATACAGAAGAGAAAGAAATGCTCTTGATTCGTTGTCCAGCAAACTCTCCCAAGTGCAATCGCGCTATCTTCGCGAAGCCGAAAAAATGATGGAGCAGTTCGAAAGCACGGAGAATACAACAAAAAAGGAAATCGAAGAAGCTATCCTCTCTTTACAAAAAGAGTTGGAAAAAACCATAAAAGACCTTCGCGCTCAGGTTCATGAAGGCCGAGATGAAACTCTAAAAAGAATTACTTCCTTTGAAGAGCAAGCACTACGGAGGATCGAGGACTACCGGAGCCAATGCGACTCCCGGTTTCATGACAGTGCAATTTCCATGATGATTTACGAGGGGGAACTTTGAGGTGGAAACACTGTCTGAAATTGAAATCCAACGCATTAAGGAGTCGATAGCTTCCTTTTCTAAGCGTGCGTCTTCTGTTTCAAGTCAGCTTGATGCTGATTTCAGCAGAAAACTGTCATCGGCAAAAAGCGCCGCATCATCTTTTTCCCGGCAGTGTGAAAATGCAAAAAAAATCGCCCACACCGCTATAGATAAAGTCTATTCAGGCAACGGCATAAATGATACGTTAAAACAAAAAGGCGAATCTTATGCGAGCGAAAGCAATGCTACTTTGAACGCATTTTGTGATGAGATCAATTCCGTTATTAGAGGACTGCCGCGTATTGGCGTTGTAGGCGACAGCACTTCGAGTCGGTAACCCGGGGCAACACAATTCCAAGAATGAGCAAGCGGGGTAAACAGTAATGCCTTCACAATATGATTTTCAAAGTCTTGAAATCCGTCTGTCAGAACTGGAGCAAAATGTTTCTAAGTTCGTTTCATCGTTCGACAGTATAACCGGCAAGATGACAAAAAGCTCTCTTGATGAAAAAGAGTACGGTGAACGTGCTATTATTCAGAGAATTGAAAAGATAACCGGAAGTGCTAAAAGTGAGATTTCTTCGATTTATACCGACTGCCTCGATACGATAAAAAAGGCAGTTAAGAAATCACTCGGTACAATAAGAAAAAGCGCAAGCGAAGCAGCGGATTATTGTGACGAACTCAACGCTCGGTTAGCAGTTCTTGACAAACTTAACAAGGATTTTGCGGCAAAACGGTTCAATGAGGTTATTTCAACAGATATTTCAGTCTCCAAGTATCCGGAAGAAATAGAGCAGTATGTTTTGCTCTTAAGGCTTGAGTCTTATGATTCCATTTGCAGGGCATCATCAGATGATGTTTCGCCCGAAAGCTATGGCAGTTTCAGGAGTTATTATCTGCTGTGCAAAGACACCAATGCAACACGTCATCTTTATTCCGCCGCAGAACTGTTGTTCAATGCGTCCTACCGGTTGTTTTCGAACAATGCGGACTGCCCATATGACATTCTCATCTATGGGATAAAAAGCTACAAAGACATTCACGATGATCGAAAGGAACAGTTTCGGGCTAATTACGATGAACTGTATGCAAAAGCCGCAGACATGTTTAATTCGATGTGTGAAACGGCATACAATTCATTTGATTACGTAAAAGTCAAATCGCTTCTCAATGATGCACGTCTGTTTGAGAGTCGTGATATAGCAAATCCGTTCTTTGAAGGAGGAGACACCTCTCCGGAAAAACTGTTTTCCTACGCAAAATCGCACAGCAGTTCAGCACAAACCGATGTTATGCAGATAGTTTTAGATGATACTCTTTCTCTCACCGAGGGAGAAAATGAAAAAGAGTTTATTTCATTTTGGCTGGATCTGTATGACGATTACGGATTTGCTTTTATCAAACAGATTATTGATTATTACGACGACTTTTTTGAAATAGAACGAGCCATCTGTGATTTGCTGCCGGGAGAAATAATCAACACATCGAAAAGAGGCAATCTATTATTTGACCTTTCAAACGATTATAATGAACGCTTAAAAACAATCTCTCGTGAGGTGCCGCTTGTAAAATTTGTAAAGACTTCGGTCTGTTGGGCAGAATTGATAAGAAAGACGGAATCACCTAATGACGCAACTGAACAAACAAGCTATAATAAAGCTGTTGAACAGATTGACGGTCTGTCCTACTTGATGATTGTAAAATACCAGAAGTTCTGCAACTGTCTGGATGAGAGCTTAATCGGAGACTTGAATATCGTCCTGGATGAATCCTCAAACAGGCTGTATTGCAAGCCTTACCGGAAAGATCTTGTGAAAACAGACAGAATAATCGATAATCTGGATTCTTTGACGGTTTCACTGGTTTCGGTTCAACTCAGGAAAAAGAAAAGACGAATATTTTGGATTTGCTTTGGCTCTGTTTTACTGATGGCTCTTATCGCTGCAGTTATCCTTTTGGTTAATCGCGGAAAAGAAAACGGCTGGTTTAATAAAAGCGATTTACCGGATCAAACGAGCTCTTCCACAGAGCAAACACAATCAGTTGAACACACTCACGTCTTTTCTACTGTTTGGGCATATAACAGTTCAAACCATTGGCACGAATGCTCTTGCGGGGCAACCGATAATGTCGCGGCGCATTCATTTGGGGATTGGGTTGTCATCAAGGAGCCGTCTACAGAATCGTACGGAGAAAAAGCCTTAATTTGTAAGGAATGCGGTTACAGATACGAGGCGATAATTCCGAAGGTTAATCACGTTCATTCATCTGAGAATTCTGTTTGGCTGATAGACGAAACCACTCATTGGCACGTGTGTGCAGAATGCGGAGTAAAACTTGACGAAACCTCCCATTTATATGGGGAGTGGACAACTGTAATAGTTTCAACGGAAACCGCCACCGGTGAAAAACGCCGCACTTGTTCTGTATGTGGTCATACAGAAAAAGCTTCTATCCCTCAACTTAACCACATCCATTCATTCTCGTCCATGTGGTCATTCAACGATAACACCCATTGGCATGAATGTGCATGTGGAGAAAAAGCATCTGTTCAAGAACATTCATTTGGCAATTGGATAACTAAAACAACGCCCACGTGTAGCACAAAAGGTTCAAAAGAATCTGTTTGTTCTATTTGCGGAAATAAAAAAACTGCTTCGATTGAAAAAACAGCTCATACGGTTATACTTATCCCCGCAATAAACGCAACATGTACAGAAAAAGGGAAAACAGAAGGTAGTTATTGTTCTATTTGTGGAACAACGATTTCTGAACAGAAGGAGATCAAGGAGCTTGGGCATAATTATGTCAGTATAGTCACACCCCCCACCGCAACTGTCGACGGGTTTACTATCCATACATGCTCAAGATGCAATTATTCATTCAAGGACACTTTTGTTAAAGCAACCGGATCTATTGGACTCGATTATGAAGCATTTAACGATGAAACCTGTCAAATAACCGGATTGGGAACGTGCAAAGATGCAGAGGTAATTGTTCCACAAGAAATCAATGGTTTGAAAGTAATCAGTATTAAAGAAAGTGCTTTCGCCAACCAGTTGGGGATAACCTCGTTGCTTTTGCCTGACACGGTCAAGTATATTGGAGCAAGGGCGCTTTATGGATGTAATAATCTTAAACACACCAACCTCCCCAAAAGCCTGATGATCATTGGAGACCAAGCTTTTTTCAATAGCGGTATTGAGTCACTTGTTATTAGCTCTGACGACTATGATTATTACGGCGAAGGTCATCCTTTTACAGATCTTAAGCTAAAAGGTGTAGTGTTCAACGGGACTGTTATCCCCGCTTATGCTTGCGAGAATTGTGAGGAACTAACAAGTGTAACGATTCAAAACACTGTTGCTAAGATCCATGGGCATGCGTTTTCGGGTTGTTTGTCGCTTAAACAGATTGAAATACCCAACAGCATTACTGGGATTTACAGGGCCGCTTTTGCAGGTTCTGGTTTAATTGAATTTACCATACCTGACAGCGTAACTGATTTGGGAGAAGGTGTTTTCTCTGGGTGTTCTAACCTTCAAAAAGTTATCATTTCCAGAAGCCTTTCGACAATCAATAGAACCGTTTTCTCCTGGTGCGATTCGCTCAAAACCATCTCATTACCAGATGGAATAACAAACATTGACGATAGTGCTTTTTGGTGCTGTTCTGCTCTTGAAACCATCATCATCCCGAGAACCGTTAAAAGGATTGGTGACCGCGCATTCGAACAATGCACCAACCTGTCTTGTTTCTCATTTGGAGGAACGAAGGAGGAATGGGCATCCATTGTTTTAGGGGTTTATTGGGACTCGAACGCTGGCAACTATGAAATAAGGTGCAAGAATGGGATTATTCCAAAAAAGCAATGATGCTAGCATCGCCATAAAGCACAGCGCGCTGTGTTCTCAGTGTTTGATTGATGCATTCTGCTATGAATTGATAGTTGAAAAGGAGATATAATATAAGCTATGCCAGGCGTTGATTTATCTAGAAACAATCAGGATGAGTATTTGAACCTATTTATGTTTTACGGCAAACCTCATCTTGAAAACAACATAACCAAGGCCTTGATCAATACTTTTGACTCACTCAACGAGCAAAGTAAGTTGGATTTTTTGAGAGACATTTGTAAAGTGATACCCACTTTCAAGCCGAGTTTCAGGTTGTTTTTACAAACCAAACCAGGAGAATCAGACATTCTGGCAGTGCCGGAGGATAATCGGATTCTTATGGCTATAAGTCCCTCTGGCAAATCATGGGGATACGATGGCATTGATACAAACGATGAAAATTGTATGAAAAAAAGCATTACAAAAGCCATTAAAGAAGCACACCCAGACTGGGATGATGATGAAATTGCAAAATCCGTAGATGATGAATATAGAGTTACACAGGAAATAATACACGGGAGGGGCGAATCGATTCCCGACGCTTGGATTTTGGTTTATGATATGGGAAAGCCTCAATACTGTATTGCTTGGGAAAACAAACTGATGGATTTAAACCCATTCCAGCTCAACAATCATTGCCAAAAATCCCTTTTCCTTCATGAGAACAAAATAATACATTATTCAAAATATGCTAATCTTTGCGACTTTTTCAATGTTCACAAGACATATATTGCCGAAGAGTTCGTAAGGTACTTATTCATTTTAAACTACTATAAGATTTCACGATTGTCACAATTGGACGGCGTAAAAACAGAATTGGCCACAACTTATGCTCAACAGTATTCCAAGACTGTATTAGATACTATAGGTTCATATTATGGTGAAAGAGTTTCATATCACCGAGGATGGGGCAGCTTTATTAGATCTCGAAATCCTTACAATAAGGAAATAGGATTGTTCTTTGAGGATGGAAAATATATAGCTAAGCTCTATTTTTGCCCCACCCAGAGATCGGGTAGAGATTATTTTGCAAGTAGAACAGATAATTATATGTTGTCTTTACCCGATTCTTGCCGGTTTATAAAATCGTTTCACTTACAACACGTCGGCATTGGGAAAAATGTTAGAGGGTCATATTATGTATGGGACTCTGGTTGCTCCGCTGACAATTACTTGAAATTCTGGAGAGACAATTATCAGCTTCTCAAACAATCAGATATACCGACACTGACTAAACTTATGAAAGAAATGGTGACAGCTGGATTGATTGCACCAAAAGAACTTGAGGCATTTCACAGTTCATTTGGAAACAGTCAAAAAAAGATGAATGTTTGCGCGGAGTTTGGTGTTTGGATTGAGTGGTCATTCAATCAAGCAAAAAAACTTGATAATGAAGGTTCGTTTGTAACAGATGTAATGAACCGGATAAAAGATGTCTATACAGCAGTAGGTGTGCAAGATTCATTTTTTAATCCTTAATGTGAAAATGAAACTTATAATCGATAAAGAAACGCTTCTCAAAATGCTCTTCCTCGCCTCCGAGATCGAGCGCAACAGGCAATCGAGCGGAAACAAAAACAGCGATCACTACTAGCCGTGGATGGCATCAAGCGCGCAAGCGCTTGTATGTTATTCTCCGTCGGCTTGATTACATCCAGTCCTTCGGACTGATGACATACCGCCCTGCAAGCGGATTGCATACACGGCTTCGCCGTGATGAGGAAGTGCATAGAACGCCGGGTTTTCAGACGGCCAACCACCCGTCCGAAAGCCCGTTTTTTGTTTTCAAGAAACGAGCACCCTGAAACAAAAAACACAAACAGCGCTTTTTTCTCTTGCTAACATCTTGATTATCCAAAGGTTTTGTGATATATTGTATTATACCATATTTCCAAATCGGGATTTCCGGAGGTCAAAATGGATAAAAGAATAATAAGCGCACATAACTTTTGCACAAATAATAAAGCTTCGCTGATTCATGCAGTAGGTGAGGACTAATGAATAAAGCAATACGTCAACGTCCGTTTATATTCGCCGTTTTGTTTACTCTTGCAGGAGCGGTTCCTCTGAGCCTCTTCTGCGAGTGCCTGATCTGCTTTCTCGGGTTCGCTATGGCCGCGGCGTGGGACGGAGATCCGGAGGCCGGAGCATATCCCCGGTTCCTGCCTTTCTGCGTCGTTACGGGCCTTGTGTCTGCCGGAGCGCTTGCAGCTCTTATTGTAATATACGCCGTCAAATTAGAAGCGCTCGGATATAATAAATCCATATGGGTGTGGCAGACGGTATGTTGCTTAGCACTCTCTTTACCGCTGATAAAACTCTGGGAGACGGTTTTCAGGCGTCTTCAGGAAATTATCTAAAACAGTTTCTGCAATTATTATTTTTCGGGGGAATAAAACGTGGAAACCTATCTTAAACTTAAAAGGTGGCGCACAGTACGCCGGATCTTACTGGGAAGCGTCCTGCTTGTTTCGACAGCGATTCTTATATTGTTTTGCGTTCTGATGGAGAAAAGCAAAGTCCCCGTGGAAATGCCGAAAATCGAGTATTCGAGCGACGTGCTGCCGTCCTATATGGTTGAATCCCTGATCGGAGACACCTCCCGCAAAGAGGTGTATCGCTACGAAAAAAACTATGCCGCGCAGATCGGCGCTTCCATGTTTTTCGCCTTTTTTTCTTTCGTGTTTCTTTTATCGGACCTTTTCGGCGCGAGGATTTATTACAGGGTGATTGACAAAGAAGACGTCATCATTTACCGCGGAACGATCGGGTCGGTCAAGCTGCTTGTAAACGGCGAAGAAGTCGATTATATGGTTCCATCAAGAAGAAGTATATTCTATAAGGGATACATGGAAACGACGCTTAAAAGCGGGCTCAGAATAACCGTGTCGGCCCGGTTCCATAACTCGTATCATATTTCTTTTTCCGACCACCGGTCTCCGATTGATATATAATAGTTCCGAATGAAAAAAGTGCCAATTTGGCACCTTCCGATTAAAATGAAGGTGCCAAATCGGCACTTTTGTGTTGACAAAATGAGTGACAAAGTGATTTTCAGGAGTCAGGATATTATCTTGATCGCGTTCAGCGACGAGCCCGAGCGGGTTCCGGCCGCGGCGTAGAGATATCCTTCGCCGTACCGGATTCCCGTCCAGGTTGAGTGCTCGCCGTCCGGCGTGCCGAAAACGTTGTCGGAGGGCGAGAAGGAAGCAGTCGTGAGCTTGCGGTACTCGGTTCCGTCGGAAATTATCGTCTTCATTACGCTGGTAGAGTCGCCCTTTTTCGTCGCGTCCTCGTCGGTCTGGAAACTGATCACCAGCTGGCCTGTCGGAAGCTCGACTATACCCGGGGCGCCGGCTTTCGAGCCGGACGTCGTCGGAACGTAAACGGTTTTCGGTTCGCTCCACTTTTTGCCGTCGTCCGAGAGAAGCAGGCGGATGACGAAGGGATGGCCGCTGTTTCTCTCATGGCTGCTCTCGATTACCATCGCGTAGCCGCCGCTGTTTAGCCGGATCCAGACCGGCATTCCGTCGCGCGAGTTGTGGCTTCGTCCGTCGCAGATAACCGTCCGGTTCGTCCAGGCGACGCCGTCCCAGGTCAGCGACTCGATATTCTGCATACTCGTCACGGACGGATGATCGTTCGCGTAGAAGCATACGAGACTTCCGTCGATTTCGCCGAGGCAGGGCTCCCAGACGCCTTTGGTTTTGTGAGAGGTTTCAAGATATTCGCATATCGTCGAGTGATGCCTCCAGGACCGCCCTGAATCCTCCGAGACGCTGACCTGAAGCGAGGTATAGAATCCGTCGTCCTGATCGCCGATTGCTCTGTAGGCCATGTAGAGACGGCCGTCGAAGGCGAAGAAGTTGACGTTTGCGCAGGTTTTGTCGGGTCTGAAGGACGCGGCGGCCTCGGCGGTCCAGTTGCGGCCGTTATTTGTGCTGATTGCCGTTTTTATACCCGACGACGTCTCGTATCCGGCGATAAGTTTGCCCTGCTCGGAGGAGAATACTCTCGGCGCCCAGCTGCTCCCCTTTATCACTGTCTTTCTGCCGTCCGACCAGCTGAATGAGACTGTCGACGGAGAAGGAAAGGTCGTTGCTTCGTCAGTTTCCGCGGCTGTCGTTCCGACGCCGGTATCAGGATTTGATGGGAGAATCGCGTCGCTTTCGTCCTGCTCTGAGTAAGCGCTGTCGACGGAAGGTTCCGCGCCACGTCCGCAGGAGAGAAGCGACGCGGATATAATCGCGAGCGTCAGAAGGAATATCACCCGCTTCATCTCACTTCTTGATCTTTTCGGAGAGCTGCTTTTCGAAATACTGCAACGCGAGGGCGTGGCCTTCGGCGTTGAGGTGTGAAATGTCTCCGCTTGAGCGGCAGTATTGCGCTCTGAAGGAAGCATCGGTCATGATGACGCCAGATTCAGCCGACATCGCGTTGATACAGGGGACACCCATGTCGTTGCAGACGCTGATCATCGCGTTGCCGTAGTCGCGGCCGTAGAGGCCGATGCTGTTTTTCGAATTGCCGATTTCCCAGAGCGTGACGCAGACGATGACGGCGTTCGGGTATCTAGCCTTAAGTCCTTCTATCGTCGTTCTGACGGCGCCGCAGAAGGTCTTGGTATCGGTCGAAGCGATCTCTCCGAGAGGAGCGCCTACGTTGTAATCGTTCTTTCCGCCCTGAAGCACGACGACGTCGGGGCTGTTGTCCGGCAGGGAGGTGTATCTCTTGCACATCGGGTTTTTCGACGAGTCGTAGTCGGATATCGCCGAGCCGTTTTTGCCCTGGTTGACGGTCGTCTGATCGTATTTTCGTCCGAGCAGCGCCGGCCAGACGTATCTCGAATCGATTCCGTCGCCCGCGAAGTAGCTGTCGCCGATGAAGTTGACCGTGAGGCCCTTGAGATTATCGAAATAGGCGCGTTCGACGTCCTTCGCCTTCCAGGATGCAAGATCGAACAGCCTGTCGTTCTTTGCGTTTGCGCTTGTCTGTATTTCGTAGACGGCGGCCGCCGGCTCGTTTCCGGTTACGGTTACCGCCGGATAACTTCCGGGCGTGAAGGAGGACGTCTGTCCCGAACGGAAGGATATCCTGATATTCTCGTTGTCCTTCTTCGTCGTGTAGGTGTAGGTTCTCGCTCCGCCGTAATCTTTATATGAGGCCTCGGTGCCCGAGGCGTTATACCCGTCGAGATCGATTACCCAGACGCCTTTGGATGTCTCCTTCCAGCTGGAAAAGACGTAGGCGGCAGCGGAGGCGAAATTCGAGTCTCCGTTGCTGTTTTTGTTGTCGTCGGTAAACTTTATTGTCGATCCGGCGCAAGGGACTGTGAAAATTTCGGAGTATGAATAGTATCCGCCGCTCGGATTGAGCGTGTTCTTCCAGGTCGAATGCGTGGACGAACCGACGTATCCGAGCTTCCACTTGAGGGCGACGGTGTATTCCTGCGGTACGTCGGGCGCCGAGGTTTCCGTTGTCTCCGACGTCGCGGGCTCGGGCTCGGCGGNNGCCGTACCCGGTTCCGGATCGGCCGTCGTATCCGGCAGGGTGGTTTCAGCGGTTTTCCCGCCGGCGCATCCCGAAAGCGGAATGATCATCGCCGCGGCAAGCAAAAGAGCGGCGATTCCGGCGCTTCTCATAATCGAATTGCTTTTATAATGTCTTTTCATTGCCATTTCTCCTGATAATTATTGTTCGGGGCTGCCGGAACAGCCGTACGGATGTTCGGGGCAGCCCCTTGCGTTTTGCGCGATTCTGCGGAATCAGTCCGCGAGGATCGTGATGCGGTTGCTCAGGATCTCGGTTACAAGGTCGACGACCCAGGCAATTCCGTTTCCGATGCCGGTGAAGAGGCAAAGGATTCCTACCACGAGAGTGACGACGTTCTTCGTCTCGGTGTATCTGATGACGCGGTAGACGCCGCCGATTACTCCGCCTAAGAAGAGCTGAAGAATGATCTTCGCGATCTTGGGCAGGTTCTCATACTGTTCTGTGAGTTTCATTTTCATGATTCCTTTCGGTATGAATTTTTTGTTTATTGTTTTTGGTCAACGCGCGTTACTTTTCCTTGCTCTTTCCCTTTCGGGAGGAGATTATAAGGAAAGCGGTGTACGCAGCAAAGAGTACGAAGAAAATGATGAGTGCGGTGATGCATCCTTTTATGCTTCCTGCGCTCATATTGAGCAGCAGAAGCAGAGGCGCGACTGCGATCATCGCCGGGAACTGCGAGATGATGAAGACGCTGCTCGTTGGCGTTTCAAAGTTCGGATCGGTCTCGCGCAACAGGATCATTCCGTTGGACGCGGTTCCGGTCAGCGTGCCGAAATTGACGAGGAAGGCCTCGTGCTCGAATCCCTTGAAGCAGCGCTTGCAGATGAACCTGACGTAGATTACCGTGACGACGGCTCCGGCGAGCGAGAGGGCGGCGATCATCCAGGCGTATTTCGCGACGACGTTGACGTCGATTGCCGCGACGCCCGCGATAATCATCATATCGAAGGCAAATCCGGATATGCGGTCCATCTGGTAGTTGTTGATATACTTGCTGCGGACGATTCTGCGCCGCTCTAAGGCGTTCAGAACGACTTTTATCAGCGTGGCGGTAATAACGCCCCAGATGAAGTTAAAGCCCCAGGCGATGTCGTTGAAGAGCTTCACGCCGGTGATATCGCTGAGCTTGGCGAAGAGGATCATAATGACGAAGGACGCGGCGTAGGCGAGTCCGACGATTGCAAGCTGAATCGACGTTTTATCGACAGATTCGCAGTCCTCGATTTCGTTTTCCTCTTCGAAATCCTCGACCTTTCGGTTGAGAATCGGTTTACGCTCAAGAATTTCGCCTTTTTTCTTGAAGAGGTTGATATAAATAACGCCTACGATCGACGCGACTATGAAGCCGATCGACGCGATCGTCAGACCGAAGCTGCCGTTGCCGTCGAATCCCTGAGCGCCGAAGTTGATATCCCAGGTCAGCGCGTTTCCGGGGCCCTGCCCGAATCCGAGAGGGAGGAGTACGCCCGCGTCGTAGAAGAGGCCGGTGCCGGCGTAGTAGAATATCAGCGACACGCCGATTCCGACGACCGCCTGAAGCATATAGGTGCCTCCGGTAAGCAGGCCGTTCTTCACGGCAAGCAGACCGATTCTCGGAGTGCGGTCTTTTGCGACGCGTTTGAGCGTCATGGCGATAAAGCCGATTCCGAGCGCGTGATAGGTGATTATCTGCATCGTACGCGCGTTGATAAGCGGCGTGCCGGCGATTTTTTCATAGACAAGATTGGCGAGGAAGAGCAGAAGTCCCCCGACCAGCGCGCTCGGAATGAACGCACGCCGTAAAAGCGGAATGCTGCGGCGCAGCGCGTTGCCGATCAGCAGCGCGACGAGCAGCAGAAGCACGTTGACGACAATGCTCCAGACGCTTTCATACTGTGTCAGGTCGAATCTCCACATATCAGTCTTCTCCGAGGGTAAAATAGCGGTCCGCGCCGTTTGCGCGCATGGCTGTGTCAAGCCGGTTCAGGGCGAACATATACTTGACCGGATTGAATCTTTCGTCTCCGCGCAGGGTGTAGTCCTTCTTTTCGTATACGAAAGTCAGCTTCCGGCCGGACACGACCGACGCCGACATGATTTTCGACAGATCGAATTCATAATCTCCGCATTTGAGGACGCTGTCAGTCAGCTCGAGCTCCGCTTCGCAGAGTTTTACTCGTTTCTCGAAGGGATTGGCAAGCGACAGCGTGACGTGCTCGTCGCCGAATATGCGGCTTCCCGGATTGACGGTCATGTTCCGCACGGCCTTTTTCTCAAATTCCCACCAGTCGATAAGGCGTTCAAAGCCTTCTACGCCGTGAACGCGGAGGTCGGCGCCGTATTCGGCGCTCATTCCGCAGGCGGTGCAGCCGAAGGTTGCTCCCTTCGACCGGATCGTCTCGAACTTTCCGCATACAGGGCAGCAGAAGAGCATGCGTTCGATATATTCGGCGCGGCGGGGGCTTTTATACTTTTCGTTTCCGTCGCTGTCGTAGACGCGCAGCTCTTCGCAAATCGTGCGGTGGAGAGACGCGTCGTCCATCGCGTCGTATTCGGCGGGCCTTATTACGCGTTTGATTTTGCCGAAGAACTTGCCGTGCCTTCTTTTTCCCGCGAAGCGCGGGCTGACTCCCGATCCGCCGTGAAGATTGAAGAGCACGAGCGTCGCGCGCGATTTTCTGACGAGAGTCGCAAGCTCAGGAGCGATATAATACTGGAATTCTGCGTAATACCTGTTGCCTTCGGGGAAGAGCAGTACCGATTTGCCGTGCTTCAGATAGTCGAGAATTCTGATTACCGTACGGACGTCCGACGCGCCTTTCTTCTTCGGTATCACCGAAATGTAGGTGAAAAACTTGCATAGAAACCCGGCCGCGAAGATGCTGTCTGTCGCCACCGGGTACGGCGGCGTGTTGAAGCTCGGCAGGATGCACATGGGGTCGGCGTCGGTCTGATGGTTCGAGAGGACGAGGACCGGCTCGCCTTTTTTGATTTTATATCTGTCGCGGCATCTGAATCCGTAAACTATCCGCGAGTAGAGGAAGCAGAGCAGCCGGATGAAAACGTATGCGATTTTATGCGATGGTCTCGCGTATCTTCCGTCGCTGCTCATATGGGTGCGCCCGTGTCCTTTCGGTTTCGATTACGCGCCGCAAAAGTTGCGGCAACGCAAAAGAAATATAGTATATATTAGAATTTTACCATATCATCGGCTGTTTTTCAAGTACAGGCGTCAAAAAAGTCGGAAAAAACGCCGTTTTCACCCGGCTCGGAGTCGCGGAACTGCAGATTGTAGAGCCGGCTGTAGAGACCGCCATTCTCCATAAGCTCGTCGTGCGTGCCTCGCTCCTCGACTTTTCCGGCGGTTATGACGGCGATTTTGTCGGCTCCGCGCACGGTCGATAGACGGTGCGCGACCACCAGCGTCGTGCGTCCGCGGCAGAGCTCGTCGAGGGAGCGCTGTATCAGCATCTCGGTCGTGTTGTCGAGCGCGCTCGTCGCCTCGTCGAGAATCAGGATGGCGGGATCCTTGAGAAACACGCGAGCGATGCTCAGACGCTGTTTCTGTCCGCCCGAAAGCTTGACTCCGCGTTCGCCGATCTCGGTGTCGTAGCCGTGCTCGAGTCCTTCGACGAACTCGTGTATGTTGGCGCGTTTCGCCGCCTCGATAACCTCTTCGTCGGTCGCGTCGGGTCTGCCGTAGAGTATGTTTTCTTTAATCGTTCCTATGAAGAGGAAGACGTCCTGCTGGACGATTCCGATGTTCCGCCTGACCGATTCGAGCGTCAGATCCCGTATATCCTTGCCGTCGATTTTGATCGTTCCGCAATCTTCGGGGAGCTCGTAGAAATTCGGCAGCAGATGGCAGAGCGTCGTTTTGCCGCCTCCCGACGGTCCGACCAGCGCCAGCTTTTCGCCCTTGTGAATTTTCAGATCGATTCCGTGCAGCACTTCCACGCCCGGCTCGTATGAGTATTTTACGCCGCAGAACTCGATCTCGCCCTGCACGTCCTTGAGTTCGACGGCGTCCGGACGGTCGGTTTCGGGCTTTTCGTCCATAATTTCGACGAAGCGGGAAAAACCGCTGACGCCGTTCTGGAACTGCTCCATGAATCCGATAAGCGTCCTGACCGGGTTGAGAAAGAGGTTAACAGATACGATAAAAGTGGAGTAGTCGGCAAAATCGATTTTTCCGGCGTAGAGGAAGAGTCCGCCGGCTATCAGTATGAATACGTTGAAAACGTCTGTGATGAAGGATGTTGAGGAGTGGAATTTGCCCATCGCACGGTAGGCGTTTTTCGACGAAGCGATGAACTGCTCGTCTCCGTCCGCGAATTTTCGTTCCTCGGTCGCGGAATTCGTGTACGCCTTCGTGACGCGTATCCCCGTGATGCTGCTCTCGACTGCGGCGTTGATGATCGCGTTGCTCGTGCGGCGGTCCTTGAAGGCCTGCCGCATCGCCTTGCGGTAGTGGTTCGAAACGACGACGAGAATCGGGACGGCTGCGAAAATAATCAGCGTGAGTATTTTATTGATGCTGAAAAGATAGGTGAACGACAGGATTATCATCACCGAACTGATGAGGACGTTCTCGGGACCGTGATGCGCGAGCTCGCAGATTTCGAAGAGGTCGCTTGTGATCCTCGTCATAATCTTGCCGGTTTCATTGTTGTCGTAAAACCTGAAGGGGAGTTTCTGCAGATGTGAAAAAAGATCCCGCCTCATCTGCGACTGCATTCTGACGCCGATCAGATGTCCGTAGTACTGTACGAAGTACTGCAGAAACATCCGCGCGACGTAGATCGCGAGGACCGACAGCCCCGCGATTACGATGAGACGGTATTTTCCGTTTGGTATAAAGTCGTTGAGCATTTTGCGCGTCACGACCGGATATATCATTCCGAACACGGATATCAGGAGCGACGCCAGCATATCGAGCGTCAGAAGCCCCCTGTGAGGTTTGTAATATGAGAGAAAGCGTTTGAGCATTCTGTACCTCTTTTATTACGGCGGATAAATGATTATACCATTTTTCGGGGTATTTGTCAATAAATATTATATTTCTACATAAGTATATGCGCGTCCGGCGCACGATTTTCCTCTTGCGCGAAACGGACGATTGTGATAAAATATTAACAGTGCCGCGGAAGCGGCAGCGCCATGAAAGGCGGAAAGGAGAAAAGAATGAAAAAATACGTTGCCGAATGCTTCGGCACAATGACTCTCGTGGTTCTCGGATGCGGAACCGCGATGCTCGTCGGCTGCAACGCCGCCGCAGGCGGAGGATATATCCTCACCGCGCTCGCCTTCGGACTTGCCATAGTCGCGTCGGCTTACTGCATCGGAAATATCTCGGGATGCCACGTCAACCCGGCCGTTTCTCTCGGGGTTCTCCTCAGAGGCGGTATAACCGTCAAGGAGTTCTTCTGCTATCTCGCCGCGCAGTGCGTCGGCGCATTCGCGGGATCCGGACTCCTCGCTTTGATTTTCAAGCTCGGAAACGTGACCGATATGACGGGCGGATTCGGAACGAACGGCCTCGGCGGAGTAGGCGGAAACGCCATAGCCGGACTCATCGTTGAAGTCGTGCTGACCTTCATATTCGTCCTCTGCATCCTCGGCGTCACCTCTCCGAAGGCGAAGCACGGCAGCTTCGGCGGCCTTGTTATCGGTCTGACGCTGACCGGCGTGCATATTCTCGGCATAGGACTTACCGGAACCTCGGTCAACCCCGCCCGCAGCTTCGGCCCGGCGCTCGTCGCTCTGATTTCGGGCAACGCCGATCCGATCAAGTGCCTCTGGGTATTCGTCGTCGGTCCCTTCGCCGGCGCGGCTCTTGCAGCTTTGGTTTACAATTTCCTTGAGGGAAAGAAAGAATAATTAATATACCCGGGGACGGGAAAGGCAGCGCCTTTCCCGTCCCCGGGTATCGTATCAGGTAAGTTCGGAACTATCCGGACTTACTTTTTCTTTTTCACTGCAACGGCGGCGCCGAGCAGAGCGACAAGGCAGATTCCGTAAGCGGCAAAGCTTCCGCAACCCTTCTTCTGGGGCTCGGGAGCTTTCGTCGTTACGGGAGCCGCTTCGGTCGTCGTTTCGGGAGCGACGTCTTCAGCAGTGGTCACTTCAGCCGTCGTGATTTCGGCGGTAGTCACTTCCGCAGTCGTGACTTCCTCAGTCGTAACTTCCTCAGTCGTAACTTCGGCAGTCGTTTCTTCCGCAGTCGTCTCGACCGGCGTGTTGTCGTATAGCACGCCCTTCTCCTGAAGAACGATTTCGCCCTTTTCGGCGTTGTTCTTGTAGGAGTTTATCGAAACCCAGTTCATGCCGTAGTTTCTCGTAGCGGAGAAGAGCAGGCAGTTGTTGTCGTTCGAGTAGAGGTCGAAACCGATCTTCGTTCCCGGCTCGAGTTTGAGTTCTTCGTAACGGGGCTTGAGGTTTACCTTGTTCTCGATGATATATCCGTCGAGATTTCCGGACGAATCCTGAGTGTAGGCGATCCTGTACATTCTCTTTTCGAGCGGGATCTTCTCGAAATCGCCTGCGTCGGTAGGCTCGAAGCCCTGTTCTTCGGTTATGAAGACGTTAAGCGGGCAGCTGTTCCAGTTGGCGGTGTTGCCGAAAGCGCCGATGATGAACCAGAATGCGGGAGCTACCTGGCCCGTGGTTATGTCGCGGTTGTCGTCGGGCGAGAAGGTGAAGGAGATACCGTCTCTCTTCCAGAGGTTTCCGCCGAGCAGCTGCTTTTCCCACTCAAGATCGGCCATCGTGGTGTCTTTGACCTCGACGAGGAAATAGAGATATTCCTCGTCGTACATGACTCTGAACTGCACCTCGGTCGGAGTCGTGAGCTCGTCGTTCGCATAGACGTTGACGAGCTTTACTATCTGCGCTCCGTTCCAGACCGCGTCGACGTCGCCGTCGATTATCGGCGTGCCGTAGATGGCGCCGACGGTCGGAGTCTCCTCGGGGTCGTCAGCCGATACGGTGAACGACAGGAGCGATAGAGCGAGCAGCAGGCAGAGTATGACAGACGCTGTTTTTTTCATAATTCGCGCCTCTCAAACGGTCAGTTTCTGACCTTTCTGACGATAACGACGGCGGAGCCGAGCGTTACGACGGCAACGGCGATGAGGATCGGAAGAAGGTCTCCGGTCTGGGGAGCGGGCTCGGTCGGCTTCTCGAGGAACTTGATGATGCCCTTTTCGGTGTTGTTCTTGTGAGGAGCGCCGCCGTTGTTGACGTCGGTCGTGCCTTCGGTTACGCTGTTGATCATCGGAAGAGCCCAGTAGTAAACGTGGTGTCTTCCGTTGGCTTCGGTATCGTTGCCGTAGATCCAGGCGTCAAAGCTGATCTCGGTTCCGGCCGCCATAACGGCGGTCTTCTTTTCGGCGTTGGTCAGGGAGTTGGCGTTGAGGTTGACCTTCATCTCGATGAGATATCCGTCGGCGGTCTTAGCGGTCTTGTACATTCTTTCCGACCAGGGAGTCTCGGTGAAGTCGTTCTGCTTGGCGGCAGTGGCGCCTTCTTTTTCGGTGACCATCACGGCCTGGGGCTGCGACGAGTAGTTGGCTACCGTTCCGAAAGCTCTCATGATGAACCAGAAGGAGGACGCTTTGTCGGTGTTGGTGAGAGTTCTGTCTCCCGAGGGAGCGAAGGTCATTCCGACGCCGTCTCTGCCGATCCAGCCGGTATCGGTCAGCTCGACTGCCTCGGTGATCATGGTGCTGTCCTTAATCTCAAAAAGGAGATAGAGGTAGGTCTCGTCCCAGAGGGCTCTGAACTGTCCCGCGGACTCGTTGTCGGTGACCTTTTTCACGTAGTCGTACTTTCCGAAGGAGTAGGCGGTCGTTTTCGACCAGACTTCGTCGATCACGCCGTCGATCACGGGCGTGCCGTAGGCAGCGTCAGCGGTGGGGACGGCCGTCGCGGCTCCGGCGAAGACGGCGAGAGCCGACAGCGCGAGTACTGCCGTGAGCAGGATGGAAACGATTTTTTTCATGGCGTTTTTCCTTTCTTTTTATAGCGGGGGATACCGCTTTTTTTGTTTATTTGTTGCGGAATGATCCGCATTTTTTCAATAAGTTGCGTCGCTGCGGGAGATCATTTCCCGAGCGGGGGCATAACGCAGTATTTGGTTTTCTCTCCGGCGTGGTAGATTTCGCAGAGCCGGGCGAGAAGTTTCTGCGCCTCGGGCGAGTCTTTGAGCCGGTAGCCGTTGGAGTAGAGAATGAAATCGAGTTGCGCACGAATGCGGAGCAGCTGCCATTTCCAGAGAGACCTCAGTCTGTCCGGAAGAAACAGGTCTGTCTTGTCGATAATCTTTTTTACCTCGGGAACCGCCGTGCCCCAGCGAATCTGAAATTTCCATGGAGTTCCGTCGTCCGGGTGCGAGGTCTCGCGCTTGTGCGCAGATTCCATAAGCTGGCAGGCGCGGATAAGTTCGTTCTGAACGCCCTTGTAGTAAATACCGAACTCGAAGGCGAAATACTCGCGGAGCGAATCGGCGTCGTGCGCCGCGTATCCGCAGTAGAATCCCGCAACGATATATTTGTTGATATCTTCGTAAATGCCTTCGGAATAAAGGAATCCGCCCTCGTTGTAAGCCCCGACGTTCTCCTCGACGTTGTTTAAGTACATCGGGAAGGGAGTCGCTCCGAAGCCGCCCCAGGGATGAGCCGGGTTCTGCATGCTGATCTCGGGAAAATCGACGAAACGTACTCCTTCGGGTATGCCCTTTTCGGCGATAACTCGGGGCAGCCTGCCCGACTGGAAGGCCGTCATAATATAGGGCGACCAGGAGTATTCGCCGTTTTCAAGATGGCGGTAGAAATTGTCCCATTCGCCCGGCATCTGCAGATCGAAGTGCCAGGTGGAAATGCAGAGGCCGCCTTCGATACCATATTCTTTCATCAGGCGCCGGTCGAGTTCGGCGACCTTCATAAATCCGTTGGTCGACCATGGCCTGCACTTTTCGCAAAGGCAGCCGCCCTCGTCGTAGGGCCAGAGGTAGAAGTAATCGACGCGCGTGTCAGAAAAGGCCTCGAAAAACTCGCGGTGAATCCGCTCGATCTCTCGCATGCCGCCTTCGGTCGACGGGCAGAGCTCGGTGATGAACTCGGCGACGATGTCTCGTACGTAAAAGCTGCCGTCGGCTTTTGTTTCGGCGGCGAACTCGCGCGGATAGCCGTCCATACCGGTGTTCGAAAAGGCGATCAGCGAGTTTTTCATACCGATCGATGACGTAAACGCGAATATCCGCTTGATTCTGTCGATCATCTCAAGCGCGTCCGGATCGCGCAGCGTCCGGTAGTGCTGCAGACCGAGGCAGAGCATCAGCTGATTGAATCCGCGCAGCGCCTGGTCGGCGATATAGTCGCATTCCTCCTCTATCGGGCAGGAATGATGAAAGTTGTAAAAATGCGACGCGAGGTAGATGCCGCGGACCGGTTTCTTCATTCTGTGCCGCAAGGGGAGCGCGGGCGGCTCAAATCCGCCTTTGCAGTCGAAGCGGGAGAGAGTGAGAAATCTGCCGAGCGCCGCGAAGACGCAGGGAATATCGCTTCCGGCGATTCTGATGAAAGATCCGTCGTCCGTGCGCTCTTCGGTTACTTGAAAGCTGTCGCGATGAAGTCTTGAACTTACGACGAAACGCAGCGTCAGCGACTTATCCGTTTTTCTTCTGACGACGCGTACGCCGCGTTCCTCCGCCTTCCTTCTGAGGGCGTCAAACAGGATTTTATAAGCGTCCGCCGGAAGATTTGAGTTGACGGGATGAAATACTGTCATTTTCCGCCCTTTTCTCCGCGTATCTTTTCAATCTGCGCCAGCGCTTCAAGCTGCTTTGCCTTCGTGTAGAGAATCTCTCCGGCCGGATCGGGCGGCAGATTTACCTCCGCCGGGTGATATGGCAGCGGGAAGACGCGGAAGCGGTCGGCGTTGTTGTGAACCTCGCGCACGTGCATGCCGTAGACGAGATCGTGATTGTATTTTATCTGCAGGTACATCGGAAGCAGTTCGTCCGACGTCGAGAATATCGCAACTTCGGGATCGACCGCGGCGTAAAAAGGCGTCGTGCCGCCCCAGCCGCCGTGATGGCAGACCTGGAGAATATCGCTTTTCAGATAACCGCCGTAGGNNCCGCCGTAGGTTTTCAGCATAATATCGTTTGCGGTTTCATCGCAGTCGGCGGGTAGAAGCACCGTATTTCCGGCGATATTCAGTCGAATGCAGGCCGACGCCGTGTTCAGCGTGACGTTGCCGAGAGAGAGGTATTCTCTGACCAGATCGTCCTGCGTCCAGAGGACTTCAACTTCGGTTTCTCCGAAACGAAGCAGCTGCCCCGTATGAATTTTGGAATATTTCGCGCCGGGGAAGCTTTTGTAGACGGCCTCCTTGACGCGGCGGGTGTTCCAGGCCTCGCGGAAGATTTCGGCGTCGGGAATCGACGGGAAATTGCAGGCGACTTCTTCGAGGATAACGCTATCCTTGTATTTTGACGCGATCTTCAGGAAGGCGCCGGTGTGGTCAATGTGCGTGTGAGAAAGGAACCAGCAGCGGATTCTCGGCGTCCCGCCTTCGGGCGTCTGCTCGCACAGCACGTCGAGAATCTTTTCCGAGTAGTCGCCGAGTTCCATTCCGCCGTCGACGAGTATAAACGTCCCGTCTTCGAGCCGGAAGATGTAACCCATGTTGCCGGATCCTGCGTCGCGGTTGAGATATTCGGCGGTGTCCGACCAGCGGGCTCCGACGACCGTCATCTGCGGCTGACAGATTTTTTTCTGTCTGATCTCGCGGTCACGGTGCAGATTCGCAGCCGGCTCGCAGAGTATTCTCATCGTCGAATTGAAGGGCGTGAAATAAACGTAAACCGAGCATCCGTCCTTTTCAAGCCGGCGGAAGAGATTTCCGACGACCTCTCTCTCAAAGACAATCCCGAATCCGGCCGATTCAAGCTTCAGAAGATATTTTTCGAAGTTATCCTTCGTCGTATCGCTGACGACAATCTGGTCGCAGAGATCGTGGCTCTTGCGGCAGGCGACTGTCCGTCCGCAGTCGGGGGCGGGAAGGAATCGGAGCAGCCCCGGAAGGTAAATCTTTTTTTCTTCGCAGCCTTCGAACACGAGGCTTTCCCCGTCGTATCTCATATTCGAGGAGAGAAGATCGACGGCGCCGATCAGCGTCTCCTCGGTGTGAGTTGCGCATACGAGAAGGTCCGCAGAGGGATTTGACAGAAGGCAGACGCCGCAGTTCAGGTTTTCAAGGATGCTTTTTTGCGAAGGATACGAGTTTCCGCCTACGAGAATCGCCGGTTCCGCGGGATCCGAATCCGAAGCGGCGGCGCAGTATCGTACGGGGCGGATTCCCGTCAGCCGTTCGACGGCCGAACAGAGGCGCTCGGCGGCGTCGAAGGCGAAAGTCGTGATCGCGACGGGGAATACGACGGATACCGGCATATCAGCCGTGTGCCTGATTTCAATCATTGAATCAAAATCCGACGGGCGGTCTTACCCAGCGGTTGGTTTCGGCGTCCGCGTAATATATCCGGCAGAGTTCGGCCATCGCCGAGACGCAAATCTCGGAGGTCGGGGCTCCGTCGGTCAGGGCGAGTTCGCGGTCGATAACCGCGCGCAGATACCAAAGCCGGAACTTGTACCCGAGACGGATTCCGTCGGGCAGCAGGGAATTGTATTTTGAAAGAATTTCGTATATTCTACCTGCCGGCGACGCGTCGTTCATCGGGTAGGCGAAGGATCCGTCTCCGAGTGCCGTCCTCTTGCGCGCAATGGTGGTTTCCGTCAGAAGCAATGCCTCTGTCAGCTCGTCGAGCGCTTCGCCTTCGACGCAGAATTCGTTCCGCACGTATGCGCGCACGGCGTCCACGGCGTTTTCGTAAAGGCCGGAATAATATGTTTCGGTAATGAACTTGTTGACGTCCTCGAAAACGCCCTCCGAATAGGGGAATCCGCCCGAATAGAGCTTTCCGCTCTTTTCGTTGGTGCGGTTGAGAAATCCCGCGAGCTGGCTCGCGCCGAATCCGCCCCAGGGAGTGCAGGTGTACATGCTGATTTCGGGGAAATCGATGAATTTCACGCCTTCGGGAATACCTTTCTTCTCGATCACTTCGGGCAGTTCGCCGTTGAAGAAGAAGGACATTATATAATCGACGCCCTCGGGCATGCCTTTTTCAATATAAGGATAGAAGGCGTCCCACTCGCCTTTTACGAATCTGTCGAAATACCAGCAGGACATGATCACCCGTGTCTTCGGCATCATTTCTTTTATAAGAGCGCGGTAGTGAGGATAAAGCCGCATAAAGCCGTTCGCCCCCCATGGGAAGCACTTTTTGCAGGTGCAGCCGCCCTGGTCGTAGGGCCAGTAGCAGACGTAGGCGATATCGAGGTCTGCGAAGCGCTCGAGCATCGCGCGGCGCTCTTTGAGAATCTCTTCGATTCCGCCGGGCTTTGACGGGCAGATTTCGACGTGAAAGTGTCCGCCCGGCGCCATGAAGTATCCGTTCTGCGCCGTCCATTCGGCGCGCAGATGCTCGGGCGACGTGGAGAATCCTTCGTTTGAGAGCATCGTAAGCGAGCCCTTCATACCGATTTTCGCGGCGTATTTCAGCATCTCCCGCAGGCGCTCGGTCAGTACGACAGCGGCCGGATCGTCCATCGACGAAAAGTGGTGCATATCGAACCAGACGAGCAGACTGTTGCAGCCGCGCTGCGCGAGGTCCTCGATTACCGAATAGACCTGTTCAATCGGCGCTCTGTGATAGAAATTGTTGAAATGCGTTGCAAAATACATGCCGCGCAAAGGCTTCGCCGGAGTGAAATCGATTTTTCCATCGAACGGGCGGAATCCTCCGCGTCCGTCGAAGAAGGATTCGAGCATCCATCTGCCGAAAGCGGCGTGAGCGGTCACGTCGTTGCCGGCGGTCAAACGGGCTCCTGCGGCGTCAGACTCGATAATATACCTGTCGTTTTTGAGAGAGGGATCGATACGGACGACAAGGGCATAATCTCCGCTGCCTTCCGTGACGAGAGACGCCTGTCTCTCTTCGAATCTGCGCGACGCGGCGCGGACGAGCACTTCGAAGCTTTCTGCTCCGACGCCCGAATTGCTGATCGAAAAAGTCATTTTTTCTGTTCCTCCGGAGGCGCAACCGAGCCCCGCTCGACGAGCGTAGGCGTGAGAAGGATTGTATTGAATGGCGATTCGTCGCCTTTGATTCTTGCGGAAATCAGTTCGGCTGCCCGGATTCCGATCTCCTCGGACGAAACTCTGACCGAGGTCAGGCCGGGGCTGACGCAGGCCGACGCCTGGTTGTCGTCTATGCTCGCAACCGAGAGCTCCTCGGGGATTTTTATTCCGCGTTCTGCGGCGGCGCGGTATACGCCGAAGGCGAGCGCGTCGTATGCGGCGAGAATGGCGGTCGGGCGTTCTCCGCGCGGCAGATCGAGCAGTTTTGCCGCCGCGGAATATCCTCCCTCGGCAAACCGGTCTTCGGAGACGGCGACGAATTCGTCGCGGATCTCGCCGAAACGCGCCTCCATCGTCTGCCTGAACGCTTTTTCGCGCATGCCGGTGTACATATCTCCGATGAAGGCGATCCGCTCGTGACCGAGAGAAATCAGCCGCTGGAGAGGGAGGTTTACGCCGATGGCGTGATTGATATTCACCGAGTCGCAGAAGTCGAGATCGGTCATGCTTGTTACGAAAACGGAGGGCGTGCGCCGCTTTGCGAGAAGCGAGCGGACCTTTGCTGCGTCGAAATCAACTTCCGAGAGGACATAGAGTCCGCTCACGTTCAGCCGCACGAAGTATTCGATGCCGTCGACGATGGCTTCTGCGTCGCTGAAATCGGTGATGATCGTCATGACGCGGTATCCGGCCGCCGTCATCTCCCGTCTGAAAGAGTCGAACATACCGAAATAGTATTCGGAATTGAGTTCGGAGAAGACGACGCCTGCAGTTGCGAGACGCGTGACGCCGAAGTTCATGCGGCGCGAGTCGTAGCCCATATCGACGGCCGTCTTTCTGATGAGTTCTGCTGTCTCGCGGTTGATGTCGGAGCATCTTCTGAGGGCTTTAGATACGGTCGATTCCTTTACCCCGAGTTTCAGGGCGATATCGTTCATCGTAACTTTTCCGCTCTTTTTGTTCATTGTCAGGCTCCGGTGTGGGTTTTCAGACGCTTAATGTTTCGAATATTATTGGCGCCGGGTGACTCTATTCACTCAACAATATATTATCATAAAATAACCGCCGTGTCAACACAAAAAAGGCTTTTTTTTCGGAAAACCACTTGACTAAACAAGATTGTACCGTTATAATAATTGTGAGAAATAAGGTCTGAGGACGTTATCGTCGCGCGTCGGGAGACGGAGATCCGCTCCGCCTTCACGCGTTCGCTGCGCCCCGGACTAAGGAGGAACAAATGAGAAAAAAGTTCGAAATAATTTCGGCCATTCTCGCTCTGCTTATGATTGTCTCGGTTTTCGCTTCCTGCGCGGGCAGCAAGACCGACGAGACGACTCAGGCGGCGGTTACCGACGCAACCCCCGAAGCGAGCGTCGGCGACGAGGAGACTACCTACTCTGCCGACAACGTGATTCAGGCGACCGACCTCGAGAATCACGTTTTCAAGATTCTCTCGCCGGTGCACGACTGGGCGATCGTCGAGATGACCTGCGAGGACATCACCGGCGACCAGATCAAGGACGCGATCTGCGAGCGCCAGGCGAGAGTTGAGGAGCGCCTCAACTGCAAGATCGAGGAGACCGTCCTCGGATCGAACTACGCCGACAGGATCAGGACCGTCGCAAAGGGCGGCTCGGAGGACGCCTTCGACCTCGCTCAGATGACGACCTACGACGCCTACGCGCTCTTCCTCGAAGGGTATCTTGCAGATATGGCGAAAATCGACTCGATGAATCTTGAAAATCCCTGGTGGGAGAAGAGATTCAACGACGAAGTCAACCTCGCCGGCAGAAGATACATCGCTTTCGGAAACGAGAGCTTAATCTTCTACAGCAGCTTCTATCTCTTCGTGTTCAACAAGGAAATGGTCGTCAACTATTCGCTCGACGATCCCTATGAACTCGTCGCGTCGAAGCAGTGGACCTGGGACAAGGCGTATGAGATGATGAAGGTCGTCGCCGACGACGGCCAGGACGGCTCCTGCGATCCGGGAACCGACGACGTTCTCGGAATCGTCGGACACGTCAACCATAGCCGCAACCTGATATTCAGCTCGGGAATCTCGATCTGCCAGCGCGACGACGAGAATATGCTGACCTACGACGGACTTTCTCAGAACTACATCGACGCTTTCGCGAAATTCACGAGATACTTCATCACCGACTCGGCAGCGGCGATCTCCGGCTGCTCTCACAACAAATACGCCGGCTACACCGGACAGTCGGGACTCAAGAACTACATCTCGGTCTTCGTCGAGGGCAAATCGCTCTTCCTGACGACCGGAACGAACGAGATCATCACGATAAGAGAGAGTCCGACAGAGTACGGCATCGTGGTCGTCCCGATGTATTCGGCAGACCAGGAAAGCTACGTCACTCCCGTCTACAGCGCTGCTGAGGGAATCGTCATTCCCGAGGCGACGCTCGACACCGAGAGGTCCGGTCTCTTCGCCGAGGCGATGGGCGCATACTCCTACCGCAACATAATCGACAAGCACATCAACGTCGTTCTTCACTACCGCGTCGCCAACGATCCGACCGCTATCGAAATGATCAATCTCGCCTATGCGAACGGACTGATCGACGTCGCGATGGCGCACAACTTCGGCCAGTGCACGACGCTGCTCAACAACCTCAACGTCAACGGCATCGCAGAAGTCACACGCGTTTTCGACCAGGTCAAGACGCCGATGAAGAATGCGCTTAAGGACGCCCGGGATAAGCTCGCGGCAAGGCCCTGACGTCCGCCGACGGTAATCAATGTACGCAATTCCCGAAAAAAGAACAATAATCCGCGCGCTCTGTCTCTCGCTCGCCGCCTTTGCAGCTTTGATTTTTTGCGCATGCGACGGCGGAGGCGAAACGACGACTGACGAGCCCGGAACCACTCCGGCTCCGGTTGAGACCGACGCGTACGCAGCCGCGCCGTTTGTCGCTGTTGAGAACGGTGAGGTCGTCTGCAAGGTCGTACGCGGAATTGACGCGAACGACGCCGAAATCGACGCCGCCGTCGCGATAAGAAAAGCGCTGCTCGCGGCCTGCCCGAACTCGAAGGTCGAAATCACCGACGACGTCACCGCGAAAACGTCGGGCGGACGGATGATAATCGTCGGCCGTACCGAGCTGCCCGAGACCGCCGCCGTGCTTGAGACCATCGGCTACGGCGACGCCGTGATCCGCCCGATGGGCGAGGCGCTCGTCGTTCTCTCGATGACAGACAGCGGTATGTCGCATCTCGGAACGAAAGCAGCCGAGCTTCTCTCGAAGGCCGACCGGACGGGCAGCCTCGTGATAAGTGAGGACGACACGTATACGAAACGCGTCAGCTCGGAACTTGCCGCCCTGCCGACCTACCCCGTGATTCCCGACAAGATCATCGCCTGCGGCAACCGCGCTTACGAGGTCTATTTCCAGTTTGCAAAGGCAGAAACGTTTGATTCTTACGTTGAAAAGCTGAGAAATTCCGGATTCTCCGAGGTCTCGGACCGCCGCGTCGAGGACAACCGGTTCACCGTATTTACCGGGGACGGATCGGCGGTCACCGCCTACTACACGGCGTCCAACAAGGCGGCGCGGGTTATCGTCGAGCCGGACACCAATCTCTTCCCGTCCGAAACGGGCGGCACTCAGACCGTCACGACTCCGCTTCTGACGATGATCGGCCGCAATTACACGACGAACAACACCTATCTCGACACGCCGGCGAACTCGGGGCTTATGTGCTTCCTTCTGCGCCTGTCGGACGGCAGATTCATCGTGATAGACGGAGGCGTTCCGGACGGCGTTTCGAGTTACGCGACCGCCCTTTACGCCAAGATGACCGAGCAGGCGCCCGATCCGAAAAATATCGAAATCGCCGCCTGGATATTCACTCACTCGCACAGCGACCACGTCGGCGGATTCATATCCTTCGCCGCGACCTACGCCTCGCACGTAAAGCTCGGCTGCGTCATATCGAATTTCCCGAGTGAAGCCGAATTCAACAACGCGGGCGAGTCGCTGAACGATTACAACCGCTGGAAGGCTGCTCTCGGAAGCTTCATTTCACTTAAGCAGTACAAGGCGCACACCGGCCAGCGCCTGACGATCGGCGACGCGACCGTCGAATTCCTCTATACTCACGAGGATTTCGTCACGAAGACGCGCAGCGTCGGAACTGTAAAGAACAACTGGAACAATTCGTCGCTTATATTCTCGCTCGAGATTGCCGGACAGAAAATCATGTTCACCGGCGACTCGCAGGAGATTCCGAACAACCTGACGGCGTCGATTTACGGAGATTATCTCAAGAGCGACATCCTCCAGGTCTGCCACCACGGCGGAGTCGGCGGGACGAATCAGCTTTACAACAGAATCGACCCCGAGGTCGCGCTCTTCACGACGTCGGACGAGCTTATGCCGGTTTACATATCCAAATGGTCCTACAATTATCATCTTGTCAACGAACTTCACGTGAAGGAGTATTTCAACTCCGCGGACAGAATCACGACCTTTGCGCTGCCCTACCACGCTAAAAGCTCCGGATTCAGCAAATCAACAGTCAACTGAGAGAGTAAACAATGAAAGAAAAACTGAAATTCGGGTGGGCTGAAGTCAGCATCACCCCCGAAAAAAGGCCGATGCTCGCCGGACAGTTCTATCCGCGCATCTCGCAGTACGTCGAAACGCCGATAACCGTCACAGCTCTTGCGATCGAAGCGGGCTCCGAGCAGGCGGTCTTCTGCTCGGCCGACCAGACTCATATCTACGCGAGCATAACGAAGGGCGTGCGCAAGATTCTCGCGAGCACGATACCCGATTTCGACGCGAACAAACTGATTATCAACGCAACGCATACGCATACCGCTTTCGATTACGCCGACGAGAACGGGATCGGTCTCGACGCGCTCGAGGAGTATCTCGGAATGCAGTCGGCGCCGGTTGAAGGGCAGGGAAATATCCTTACCGACAACATATTCGAGCTCGACGAGGCGGCCGCCTTCCTCAAGGAAAAGATCGCCGAAGCCGCAGCCGAGGCCTGGAAAAACAGAGCTCCGGGCGGATACTCGACCGGATTCGGCCGCGCCGCCGTCGGTATGTGCCGCCGCGTGACCTACACCGACGGAACCGCACAGATGTGGGGCGACGTAACGCTGCCGAACTTCTTCGCGCTCGAAGGCGGAAACGACAACGGCATCGAAATGATGTTCATATACGGTCAGTCGGACGAACCGACAGGCGCGATTCTCAATATCGCCTGCCCGGCTCAGGTGCTCGAACAGAGATATTTCGTCTCATCCGACTACTGGGGCAAGGTCAAGATCCTGCTCCGCCGCCGCTTCGGCGACGATTTCAAGCTGCTCGCGCTCTGCTCGCCGGCCGGCGACCAGTGCCCGCGCGATCTTGTCCGCTGGGTCGAGCCCGAAACTCCGGTCGAGGACCCGAACATAATCCGCAACAATCCTCCAATCCGCGACGCCGACCCGTCGATGTACGATATCCGCGGCTCCTGGACGATCGGCCGCCGCATCGCTTCCGAGGTGTTAGCGGTATACGAGGAGAAAAAGCGCACGCCGGTTACCGAGGCCGAGTTCGGACATATCGTGGAAATGATGCCGCTACCGCTCCGCCGCGTGACAGACGAAGAGAACGAAGCCGCACGCGCCGCTCTCGACGCCTTCGGCGCCGCTCACAAGGGCGAACTATTGACCTTCAAGGACGACGCCGCGATGCACGTCCACGCCGGAATAGCACAGAGATACGACTATCAGAAGACGACGTCGATAGTGCCGACCGAGGTTCACGTCGTTCGTCTCGGAAACGTCGCGTTTGCGTCTGATCCCTTCGAACTCTTTCTCGATTTCGCGAATATAATCAGGGCGCACAGCCCGGCAAGGCAGACTTTCCTCATCCAGCTCGCCAACGACGCGCTCGGATATCTGCCGACCGAGAAGGCCGAAAAGGGAGGCCACTACTCGGCCTACGTGTCGAGCGGCCTCGTCGGCCACGAGGGCGGATACATGCTCGCCTTCAACACGCTCGACGATATAAAGAAGCTTTTTGAGGAATAAGCACCGCCGGGGCTGTTAAAAAACTCAATTTTTCAGCCCGGGTCCGGAGCGTGAAAAGGCATTTTTCAC
>LXOW01364018.1_pt1 | contig 36470 bp, 30 predicted proteins | sample 1368591 | NCBI WGS metagenome assembly LXOW01 (sample SAMN04884650, study PRJNA319009) | bovine gut metagenome | isolation source: Cow rumen | host: Bos taurus | place: Italy: Legnaro (PD) | collected 2014-07-09
ATTCCTGCGCTTTTGTGCCTTGATCCGACGAAAATTTGCTCGGCATCCGCTCTCGCCGGATTCAATCAGCGTTTCCCTGGTGATTAGTTTAGTTTTACTAACCACCAGCCGCTAGAACGGGGATGTGAACACTTCACGTCCCCCGTTTATTCACTCCTGCCAGAGCGGCTGCACCTCGTCGGGCTTGTCCAGCGCCTCGATCTCCTGATAGGTGAAGCAGCAGTAGCCCGGCCGGATGACCTGGCTCGCGGTCGTCAAATAGTCTCTGTTTGTCGCGGCGAAATAGAAGTTCTCCACGATCGTCTCGCCGAGCAGCGCGGCGCGGGCGGCCTTGTCGTACCAGCCCTCGTCGAGCTCCGGGAAAAGCTCGTGCGTGCTGCGCCCCAGCAGCTCCCGCGCCTCCTTGCCGGCGCGCTTCTCGAACAGGTGGTTTACATAAAACAGGATCGCGTCCTTCATCTGCCCGTCCTCGTCGGTCAGCACCCGATAGACCGCGTAGGCGATGGGCAGATCGTCGTAGAGCCGGAAAATCTCCGCCGAGCGGGAGAGGCGGTTCTCGGTCGAGGTGTGCTCCTTCTGGTCGGCGAGCAGACGGAGGCTTGCCTTCTGCGCCATCTCGTCGAGATCCTCACACTCCGAATAGAGCACATAGCCGAGGGAGAAATACAGGGTGATCGAGGTGCCGTCGATCTCGTGGAGGCTCCTGAACACGCGCTTGGCCGTGTTGTGCAGCTCCCTGAGCTCCTCGCGGCCGCGCACCTGCCGCAGCACGGCGAACTGGCTGCCGTTGATGCGCCCGACGGCCGCGCTCTTGCCGAAGGCGCGCTTGATGCGCTGCCCGAGCTCGGCGATCACCTTGTCCGCGAAGTCGAAGCCGTAGTTGCGGTTGAGCGAATCCAGATCGTCGATGCCGACGTGTACGCGCGCAAAGTCGGTATTGCGGCGGTAGTATTCATCCTGGAAGGCGTAGGCGCTCTCGGCGATGCCGCGCTCGTTGAGCAGACCCGTGAGCGGGTCGCGGCGGTTGGTCTCGGCGCCGCGGGCATCGTTCACGGTCAGCAGCTCGCGGTCGATGAAGCAGCCCATCAGCCCCAGCACCTCGCCGCTCTCGCTGAACAGCGGCGCCTTGCTCGCCAGGATCTCGCGGTTCTCCCCGTCCCGGAGGCACTTGCCCGGAATGTTGTGCGTCGAGACGGCCTCCTGGATCACCTGCTGCTCGATGTCCATATAGCCGTCTGGGTGGACGTGCCAGCCGAGCTCCTCGTCGTTCTTCCCGGCGATCTCGTCAACGGAGGCGAAGCCGTAGTACTCGAGGAAGGCGCGGCTCGCGCCGAGAAAGCGCCGGTCGGCGTCCTTCCAGAACAATCGCACGAGGTCGGACTGGATCAGGTTCTTCCACAGCAGCTCCGTGGTGTAGATGGTGTCCTCCTGCGGGCGGAGCCGGGTTTCCAGACAGGTCAGGGACTGCTGTAGATCGCGCACGAGCTCGACGACGACGCCGGGCGCGGCGCGCAGCAGCGTGTACAGCTTCCACGAGAAGCGCCCCTGCCGCGTGCGCGTGCGGAGGATGCAGGAGATGAGGTTCTTTGGCGCTTTTTCCAGGCGCTCGTCCAGATCGGACAGCTCCATGAAGCGCCGGTACATCTCCTTATCCTCGCCGAAGATCCAGTTCTCCGCGTAATCCTGGATAAAGGCGGGGATATCCCCCCGCGGGGCGTGCAGATTGCCGAGAGGGCCGAACAGCAGCGGCGTCACCAGATCCTTGTTGAGATCGAGCATCGTGACGCCCTCATAGACCGCGTAGAGCTGCCGCAGCCCCTCGTCGAGCCGGTTGGCCTGCGCCTCCTTCGAGGTCTGGGAGAGGTTGTTGAGCTGCATGAGCACGCTGTAGGCGCTGCGCGTCCTGGCCACGCGCTTGCACTGGAGCTCGTAGTACTGCTCGTCCGAGACGAACTGGAAGTAGCCCTCGCCGCTGGTACGGGTGCGGTCGAGCACGTTGTACAGGCTCGCCGGGATGCGCGCGTTGGGGATCGGCACGCCGAGCGGCGTGTGTCCCTTCTCGCTGGAGACGTAGCCCGTCTTCATCATGTTTTCCTCAAAGGCGCTGTTGCGGAAGAGGAAGGAGAAGCTGTTCTTGCGCATCTCCACGAGGGCGAGGGGCAGGCTGTTGAGCTCGCGGCCGGAGACCATGGCGTCGCGCTCCTGCTGGCTCGCAAAGGGGATCGGGCTTAAGAAGTTGAGCTTGCCGATCTCGTCAAAATACTTCCGGTCGGTCGGCTTTTCGACCGTGATGCCCTTTTTGCGCAGCGCCGCCATCGCCTCCGCGTAGGGCAGGGGCTTGCCGAAGTAAAAGCCCTGCACCTTCTCGCAGCCGATGTCGCGCAGGTAGTCAAACTGCTCCTCGGTCTCCACGCCCTCGGCGAGGGTGTGGATGCCGATCTCCTTGGCCATCTGGATGACCGAGGTCAGGATGCGGCGCGAGCGCTGGTCGAAGGAGCTGAGAAAGCGCATATCCAGCTTGATCTCGTCGAAGGTGTAGTCCTTGAGCATGTTCAGCGAGGAGTAGCCGCTGCCGAAATCGTCCATCCACACCTGATAGCCCGCCTCGTGGAAGCGGTCGATCACCTGGCGCAGCAGCCCCTCCTGCTCGACCGCGACGCTCTCGGTGATCTCGGCGTGCAGGCAGTCGTGCGGCACCTGAAAGGCGTTGGCGTTCTCGTCCACCGCCTCGAACACGTCGCAGAGCAGAAAGTCCAGCTGCGAGAGGTTGAAGGACACGGACACCGGCACCGTCCTCTCCGAGCTGGCCTCGCTGCGGCGGTACTGGCGGCAGACCTCGCGGATGATGTGGATGTCGAGCCGGTGGATGAGCTTGCGCTCCTCGAGCACCGGGATGAACTCGTCCGGGCGGATCAGGCCGTGGACCGGGTCGATCCAGCGGGCCAGCGCCTCAAAGCTGCAAAGCTGCCCCGAGATCGAGCGGATCACCGGCTGATAGAAGGGCTGGATGTAGTTATTCTCAAGCGCGGTCTCAAAATTATCGAGGATATACTGCTTCAGATCGCGTTCCATGGAGCGCTCCTTTCCTGTCCGAAGGCGGGAGTTAGCGTATCTTAATCACATAAAAATAATACCGAAAAAGCGGCGGCCTGTCAACCCGGTTTTTGTCCTCGAAAGTGCATCTTTGTACTTTATTCGCAACAGTTCAGCCCCCTCCGGGGGCTGAACTGTTACCTTTATTCGAAGCTTTTCCGGGATATTTCAAAGCCATTCCACGGCTCTGTCTCCGGCGGCGCGGCCGTGAAGCGCAGCGTCCGGCCGTCCCCCGGATGCGGGAAGCTCAGCGCGCAGGCGAAGAGCGCGAGCGGCGCGTCCCGGTACGCGCTGCCGTAGCGCGCGTCCCCGGCGAGCGGGAAGCCGCGGGAGGCGAACTGCACGCGGATCTGGTGGCTGCGCCCGGTCTCGAGCGCGACGCGCACGAGGCTGAAGTCTCCGCGCGTCTCGAGCGTCTCGAAGCGCAGCGCGGCCTCGCGCACGCCCTTGCGCTGGCGTTTGACGACGTAGGACTTGTTCTTTTTGGCGTCGCGGAACAGGAGGTCGCGCCACTCCCCCGCTGTTGGCGGCGTCCCCTGCACGATGGCGAGATAGCCCTTCTCCATGCGCCCTTCGGCGATCGAGGCCGAGAGCGCGGTCGCGGCGCGCTTCGTCCTCGCGTAGACCATGAGCCCTGCGGTCTCGCGGTCGAGGCGGTGGACGCAGTAGATCTCCTCCGCGCCGCACTCCGCGCGCAGCAGCTCCGGCATCCCGCCCTCCTCGGAGATCAGCCCGGCGGGCTTCAGGCAGACCAGGATTTGTGCATCCTCGAAAAGAATCATATTCATCACCCGCCTCAGTATAATGGATTTGAACAATCTTTGCAATCCTCTCCTTCCCGCGCTTGTCGAAGGGGAAAGAGTATGGTATGATATGATTATAGTATAGTAAGTTTCAAACAGGAGTCAGCTATGGACATATCCAACATTATCAGTCTGCTCGGGGGCGTGGCGCTGTTCCTCTTCGGCATGAGCCTGATGGGGGACGGCCTCAAGCGCGTCGCGGGCAGCAAGATGGAGCTCGTGCTCTACCGCCTGAGCGGCACGCCGCTGCGCGGGGTGCTGCTCGGCGCGGGCGTCACCGCCGTCATCCAGTCCTCCTCCGCGACCTCGGTCATGGTGGTCGGCTTTGTCAACTCCGGCATGATGAAGCTCTCGCAGGCCATCAGCGTCATCCACGGCGCGCTGATCGGCACGAGCGTCACCGGCTGGATCATCGCGCTCTCGAGCCTCCAGGGCAGCGGCTGGGTGTCGCTCCTCTCGACCTCGACGCTCTCGGCGCTCGTCGCGATCGTCGGCATCGTGCTGCGCATGTTCTCGAAAAAGCAGGTTCACCACCACGTCGGGGACATCCTGCTCGGCTTCGCGGTGCTGATGTTCGGGATGCAGAGCATGAGCGCCGCCGTCTCTCCGCTCAAGGAGAGCGCGGAATTCCTCGCCCTGCTCACGACCTTCTCCCATCCCCTGCTCGGCGTGATCGTCGGCGCGGCCTTCACCGCGATCTTGCAGAGCGCGAGCGCCGCCGTCGGTATCCTGCAGGCGATCTCGCTCACGGGCGCGGTCAGCTTCGCGACGGCCTATCCGATCATCCTCGGCATCGCCATCGGCTCCTCGGTGCCGGTGCTCTTCTCCGCGCTCGGCGCGAAGGTCGACGGCCGCCGCGCCGCCGTGTCCTATCTCGTCATCGAAATTCTCGGCGCGCTGATCTTCGGCGTGCTGTACTACGCGCTCGACGCCGTGCTCGGCTTCGGCCTCAACGACTGGAAGGTGGACGCCTTCAGCATCGCGCTGGTGAACACGCTCTTCCGCGTCGCGACCGCCCTCGCCCTCGCCCCCTTCCCGAAGCTGCTCAAGCGCATCGTCTCCCGCTTCGTCAAGGAGGGGGAGGACGAAAAGGAGCTCAGCGGCGTGCTGGACAAGCTCGACGAGCGCTTTTTGCAGCACCCGCCGCTCGCGGTCGAGCAGAGCCGCCTGACCATCAACTCGATGGCTCTCACCGCGCGGGACAACCTCCTGCGCGCGCTCAAGCTGCTGGACGAATTTTCCGAGGAGCGGCTGCGCAAGGTCGAGCAGACCGAGGATCTGATCGACCTCTACGAGGACAAGCTCGGCACCTACCTCATCCGCCTCAACACCAACGAGCTCAACCCCGAGCAGAACGAGGCCGTGTCCAAGTATCTGCACACGCTCACGGACTTTGAGCGCATCGGCGACCACGCCATGAACATCGCCCAGACCGCCCGCGAGCGCCAGGAGAAGAAGATCGTCTTCTCCGGCACGGCCGGGCAGGAGCTCGACGTGCTGATCGCCGCGCTGAAAAAAATCCTCGAGATGTCCGTCGGCTGCTTCGTGGACGGCGATCTGGAGACCGCCTACAAGGTCGAGCCGCTGGAGGAGCGCATCGACGTGCTGTGCGACACGATGAAGCTCAACCACGTCGAGCGTTTGCAGTCGGGCGCGTGCTCGCTGACGCAGGGCTTTGTGTTCAACGACCTGCTCGGCGATATCGAGCGCGTGGCCGACCACTGCTCGAACATCGCGCTCGCGATGATCGAGCTGCAGTCGGACGAGTTCGACACGCACAGCTACATCCTCGACCTCAAGGAGCGCCACTCGCACAACTTCGACACGCTGTACCGGCAGTACAGCGAGGAATTCAAGCTGGAGAGCTGAAAAAGAACCGTCCCCGGCCGCTTCGCGGCCGGGGACGGTTCTTTTTGTTCAGAGCACCTCGTTGATGAGCGCCTCGATCTTGCGGGCGGTCTCCTCGGGGACGAGCTTCTTGCTGACGACGAGATCGAATATCTCACCGCAGGTCTTCTTGTTGATCGCGAAGCGCGGGAACTTCATGAGCTGGGGCGCGTACTGCTCTATGATGGCGACGGCCTTGGGGTTGTCAAAGATGGCCTTGACGGTGCTGCTTCTGAAATCCATAGCGGTTCTCCTTATTCATCAGTTTTCGGCCTCGCGGCCTCGTGTACAGTATACCGCGTTCCGGCGGATTTGTCCAGCGGTCACTCGAGCGCTCTTTCCCGCTCTTCGCTCTCGCGGATTCCGTCCATGATGCGCGCGACGAGCCCGGTGCGGCCGAAGGGCGTGACGATGTAGTAGCCGTCCACGAGCTCGCGCATCCGCCGCGCCATGTCCGTCGTGATCTCCAGCGCCAGCGCCTCGCCCTGGGCGCGGTCGGCGCCGTGATAGCGCTCGATGGTCTCGCGGCTGACCTCGATGCCGGCGATCTCGCTGTTGAGGAAGAGGGCGTTGCGCTCGCTGACGATGGGCATGAGCCCGCCGAGGAGCTTCCCCTTGAGCCGCCGCCGCGCGAGGCGCAGGTTCTCGAGCGCCCGCTCGGTCAGCACCGGCTGGGTCAAAAAGCCCTCCGCGCCGTTTTCTTCCTTCTTCTCGGCGATATCGAGCTGGATGGCGAAGTTGCGGGCGTTGACGTTCAGCGCCGCGAAGATGTGGAAGGGCTCGGAGAGCACGGAGCGGTTCAGGCTGTCCACGAACTTGATGAGCTTGCGGGAGTTGAAGTTGTAGACGCTCTTGACCTCGTCGCGGCTCGCGGCGGGGACCGGGTCGCCGGTGACGAGCAGGACGCTGCCGACGCCCTCGGCGCTCAGTCCGAGCAGCAGCGCCTGGGTCGCGTTGAGGTTGCGGTCGCGGCAGGTCAGATGCGGCATGGCCTGCATCCCGAGCTCGCGTTTGAGCTTGCAGGCCATGAGGCTCGAATCCATCCGCGCGCGGGCGACCGGGCAGTCCGCCACGGTCAGGATATCCGCCCCGGCGTCGCGCAGCTCGCGCGCCCCGGCCAGAAAGCGGCTCACGTCCGCCTCCGCCGGCGGGTCGAGCTCCACGGCGAAGGGGCGGCGCTCTGCGTCACAGAGCGCGTCCCAGAAGGGATCGAGGCGCTTCGGGCGCTCGCGCTCGGCCCTGTGCGTCGGGTAGACCACGAGCACCGGCGCCTTTGCGCGCAGCGCCGCGGCCGCCGCCGCGATATGCTCCGGCGTCGTGCCGCAGCAGCCGCCGAGGATCTGCGCGCCGAGGCTGTGCAGCGCCGCGATCTGCGCGCCGAAGTACTGCGGGTCGCCGTCGTAATAGGTGCGGTTGCCGCGCACGGTCGGATAGCCCGCGTTCGGCATGGCCGCGAAAAGCCCCTCGATCGCGCCGATGCTCCGCTTGAGCTCCACCATCTGCCGCCCGCCGGAGACGCAGTTGAGCCCAACGGCGTCGATATAGCCGTCCTCGGCCGTCTGGCGGCACAATTCGCCGATCAGCCGCCCGTCGCGCGTGAAGCCGTCGGGCTGCGCGGCGTAGGAGACGAGCACAAAGGCGTCCGGGTCGGCGTCCTTGATGAGGTGCGCGATCTCGTGCAGATACAGCTCGCTCGCCATCGTCTCGAACAGGAAATGCCGCGCGCCGAGGGCGAGAAAAGCCTTGACCAGAAAAACATACTCCTCGAGCAGATCGGTGTCGTCGCGCGCGTCGATCGGGCCGATGTCCGCGAAGACGTAGGCCTGGCCGCCGGAGGCGCGCTGCGCGATCATCCAGCCCTCGCGCAGCATCGCGAGACAGTCCTTCTCGGGGAAGTTCAGGCGGTTCGCGGCGTAGGTGTTGGTCTTGATCGCCGTGCAGCCGACGTCGATATAGGCGCGGTGGATGGCCTCGATCTCGCCGGGGGCGGTGAGGTTCGCCCACTCGCAGTCGCGGTGGCTCGTGCGGTTGCGCACGGCGTACCAGGTGCCCATGCCGCCGTCGAAGAGCAGGACGCCCTTGTCCTGAATATGCTGTCTGATATCCTTCATCCGAGCACCTGCTTTGCAATGTCCGCGCCCTGCTTGGCGTCCTTCGCGTAGTAATCCGCGCCGATCTCGGCGGCGTAGTCCGGCGTCAGCACCGCGCCGCCGACCATGATCTTGCCCTGCCAGGGGCTTGCGCGCAGGGCTTTGATCGTATCGCGCATGCTCTCGACCGTCGTGGTCATCAGCGCCGAGAGTCCGACGAGCCCGGCCTCTTCGCGCAGAGCCGTCTCGACGACGGCCTCGACCGGCACGTCGCGCCCGAGATCGAGCACGGTGTAGCCGTAGTTTTCGAGCACGACGCGCACGATGTTCTTGCCGATATCGTGGATATCGCCGCGCACGGTCGCGAGCACGATCTTCCCCTTCGAGACGCTCTGCCCGCCGCGTTTGGCGATGCTCTTTTTCACGAGCTCAAAGCCCTCGCAGGCGGCCGCCGCCGCGCTCATGAGCTGCGGGAGAAAGAGCTCCTGCCTCTCATAGCGCTCCCCCACGCGGTCGAGCGCGGGGATCAGCAGCGTGTCGACGACCTCGAGCTCGCTCATGCGCCCGAGCGCCTCGGCGGTCAGCGCGGCGGTCTCCTTCTTGAGCCCGCGCAGCACCGCGTCGGCAAGGCTCATGTCCGTCTTCTCCGGCGCTGCTTTCGTCTCCTGTGCGGCGGCGAAGCGGCGGATATAGGCTTCCCCCGCCTTATCCTCGCCCGCGAGCACGCGATAGGCCGCGACCGCGTCCATCATCGCGCGGCTGTTCGGGTTGAGGATCGGCAGATCCAAGCCCGCCGAGAGCGCCTGGGTCAAAAAGCTTGCGGCCAGGGTCTCGCGCGCGGGCATACCGAAGGAGATGTTGCTGACGCCGAGCACGGTGTGCAGCCCCAGCTCCCCGCGCACCATGCGCAGGGCGCGCAGGGTCTCGTGCGCCTGCTCCTGCTGCGCGGCGACGGTCAGGGTCAGACAGTCGATATACACGTCCCGCGCGGGGACGCCGTGCGCGAGCGCCGCGTCCAAAATGCGCCGGGCGATGGCGACGCGCCCCTCCGCCGTCCGGGGGATGCCGGTCTCATCGAGGCAGAGGCCGACGACCGCCGCGCCGTATTTTTTGCACAGCGGCAGGATGCTCTCGAGCACCTCGCGTTTGCCGTTCACCGAGTTCACGATGGCCTTGCCGCTGACCGCGCGCAGCCCCGCCTCGAGCGCGGCGGGGTTCNNCAGATCGACCGCCGCCTGCACGGCCAGCACGGTCTCGCGCATCAGCGCCGCCTCGTCGACGCCCGGCAGGCCGACGTTGATGTCCAGAATCTCCGCCCCGGCCTCCTGCTGCTCGATCGCGCGCGCGACGATGTAGTCGATATCCCCCTCGCGCAGCGCCTGCTGGAAGCGCGGCTTGCCGGTGGGGTTGATGCGCTCGCCGATCACGCGCACGCCGTCAAGCTCCGCCGTCGCCGTCGCGGAGCAGACGCCGCTTCGCGGCGTCCCGGCGCGGCGTTCTGGCGTCTTGCCCTTTGTCGCCTCACTGAGCGCGCGGATAAAGTCCGGCGTCGTGCCGCAGCAGCCGCCGAGCAGACACACGCCGAGCGCCGGCGCGTCCCTGAGCGCCTCGGCGAAGTCCTCCGCGCTCACGCCGTACAGCCCCGTCGCAGGGTCGGGCAGCCCGGCGTTGGGCTTGAGGATCAGCGGCAGAGCCGTCCACTCGCGCAATTCACGCAGCATCGGCAGCAGCTCCGCGGGGCCGAGGCTGCAATTGAAGCCGAGCGCGTCCACGCCGAGGCCCTCGAGCGTCAGCGCCATCGCCGCCACCGTCACGCCGAGAAAGCTCCTGCCCGCGGCCTCGAAGGTCATCGTCACCCAGACGGGCAGGTCGCTGTTCTCCTTCGCGGCGAGCACGGCGGCCTTGACCTCGTACAGATCGCTCATCGTCTCGATCACGACGGCGTCCGCCCCAGCCTCGCGCCCGGCCTCGACCATCTCGCGGAAGGCGTCGTATGCCTCTTCGAAGCCGAGGTCGCCCAGCGGCTCGAGCAGCCGCCCGGTCGGGCCGATATCGAGGGCGACGAGGGTGTCCTTGTCCGCGGCCGCGCGCGCGCAGCGCACGCCCGCGGCGCAGAGCTCCGCGGCGCTGTGCCCGGAACGCTGAAGCTTGAAGCGGTTCGCGCCGAAGGTGTTGGTATAGAGAACGCCGCTGCCCGCCTCGACGTAGCGCCGGTGGATCGCCGTCACGGCCTCGGGGCGCGTGAGGTTCCAGAGCTCGGGCAGCTCCCCGGCGCGCAGCCCCGCGCCTTGCAGCATCGTGCCCATCGCGCCGTCCAGGATGCACAGTTTGTTATAGTCCACAGCCAGTCCCCTCCCTGCGCAGCGCGCATGTATCTCGTCTTTCGCACATCTCGCAGCCGCCGCGCGCCTGTTGCGCTCTCTCGGACACGCCGACGAGCGCGGTCACGGATTTTTGCGGCAGCATCAGATTCGTCTCCGTCAGCGTCACGCCGATGCGCCGCGTCACGTCCAGCGCGCGAAAGAAGTCCGGCTGATCGCCCAGCGGCAGATCCCCGTAGCCGGGGCTGAAGCGGGACGTGAGCTGCAGCGGGGCGAGCGCGGCGGCGAGGTCGGCGCAGAGATTGTCGCAGACATTCTCAATGGCGGCGCTGCCCATGGCGTCGAGGATCACCGCCTGAGACATACTGCGCTTCTGCGCGCGCCGCAGCAGCGCCTCGGCCTCCGCGCCGAGGGTCGCGGCCAGCAATATCACGCTCCCGCAGCCATTGAGATGCGCGCGGATATCCTTTCCGCGCGGCTGATAGACGCAATCGTCGATTCGCCCGTCCTCCCCAAGCGCGAAGAGCCGCCAAACCGCGCGCGGACGCGCCGTGCGCAGCAGCAGCTCTTCACAGCGCCTGAGCTCGCCGTCCACCTCGCGCGGGATCGCCCCGCCGCGATAGCGGAGATAGCGCAGCGCCTCGCCGCGCGGTATCTCCGTCAGCCTCGCCTCTATGGGCGTCTTCCCGATATCCTTCATGCTCCGCGCGTCTTTTCCCACTGTGTCAGTATCCCGCATATCTCCTCCGCGGCGTGTCCGCTGCCGAAGGGCTGATAGCTCGGATCGACCGTCTGCTCCTCGGCGAGCTTTTTCAGGATATCCCCGTGCTCCGCCTTCGCGAGCTGGTTGCGCTTGCCGACCATCGTCTCCGGCCAGACAACGTAGTCGAGCACGAACACGCACTGCACGGCCGCGTAGAAGGCCTCGCACTGCAATCCGCCGGAGTCGGTGACGATCTTCTTCGCGTGCTGGATGAGATGCACGGAGTCGGAATAGCCCACCGGCTGCGTCAGGAGGATGTTCGCAAAGCCCTTCTCCCGGCACAGCCGCGCGGCGCGCTCGCGGTTTCTCGGGTGCACGGCGTAGACGGTCGGGGCGTCGAGGCTGTTCATCGCGAGGAGGATCTCGCTCAGCGGCCCGTCGCTCCCCGCATTCTCCTGCCGGTGGCAGGTCATGAAATAATAGCTCTCCGGCACCTGTACCGGCCGGTCGTCGAAATCGAGGATGTGCGGGTGCTCCCAGCGCCGGTTGGCGAAGTGGAGGAAGGAGTCGTACATGATATTGCCGACGCAGTAAGCCCGGTCGCCGAGCCCCTCGCGCCGCAGCTTTCCCAGCGCGTCCTCGGTCGCGCAGAAATCCAGCGTCGCCAGATGGTCGGTCGTGATGCGGTTGACCTCCTCGGGGTTGTCCAGCGTGCCGAGGCGGTTGCCGGCCTCCACATGGAAGACCGGGATGCGCAGCTTCACGGCGGCGAGGGCGGCGGCGAGGGTCGAGTTCGTGTCGCCGTAGACCAGCAGCCCGTCGGGCGATTCCTTCAGCAAGACCTCCTCGAGTGCGACCAGCATCCGCGCGGTCATCTGCGCGTGGCTGCCGCCGGAGACGCCCAGATTGTAGTCCGGCTCCGGGATGCCCATTTCCCGGAAGAACACGGCGGACATATTGTCGTCGTAGTGCTGCCCGGTGTGTACGAGGATCTCCCTGTGCTCTTTTCTGAGCGCTCTCGAGCCGGCGGCGGCCTTGATAAACTGTGGCCTCGCGCCGACGACAGTGACCAGCTTCATTCCGCGTCCCTCTTTTCAATCGTTTTGATCACGCGAGCGGGGTTTCCCGCCAGCACGCACCAGCCCTCGGGGAAGGCCTTTGTCACGACCGAGCCCGCGCCGACAACGGTGTGGGCCCCGAGCGTCACGCCGGGCAGGATCACGCTGTTCATGCCGATCCAGCACTTCTCGCCGAGCTCGATGGGCCTGGGTTCCCGGTGCAGCCCAGGGTCCGCCGGATCGTGATTGGCCGTGATGAATCCGACGTTCGGCGCGATATAGCTGCCGTGGCCGAGCGTGATGGGCGCGGCAGCCTGATAATACACCCCGAAGGTCTGGAAGTTGTTCAGATCGTCCGGGTGGAAGCGGAGATTCTCCGGGAAGATGACATGGCACTGGGGGCTCACGGGAAAGCGCGCGCCGCGGTTCGCGCCGGTAAAGAGGCGCGAGAGCGCGTCGCGGCACAGCCAGTGCCAGCCCTCCGCGCCGAGTCCGCCGTATCCGCTCTCGAACCAGCGCCCGCGGATATAGCGCCGGTCATACAACAGCGCGGTGAAGAGCCGTCCCCACAGGAAGAACCAGACGCCCTTCACGCCCTTTTTCAGCTTATCCAGGAGCTTTCCCATACCGCACTCCCTTTCCTTAGTTGTTAGTTTCCTTTCGTTTGATTCAGGTACCGAAGCATGTAGCCGAAGGACAGCGCCGAGGCGACGACATGCGCGAGAGCTGTCGCGGCGGCGGCGCCGAGCGAACCCAGCTTGAGGATGAAGCCGATATCCAGCACGATGTTTGCCAGGCCCGTGAGGATCGTGATGAGGATGTTGACCTTTACCTTGTGCTGAGTGTAGATCACGTTCGCCGAGGGGGCACGGAAGGTCGCGGAGAAGAAATAGCCGAGCATCAGAACGATGAAGCAGGGCAGCGCGTCCGCGTACTGCGCGCCGAACAGGAGCGGCAGCAGCCAGGGGCCGACGGCGATCATGCCGAGGGTGATCGCCGCGTTCAGCAGCGCCCCATACAGCAGCAGCTTCCTGTAGCCGCTTCGGACCCAGGCGAGATCGGTATTGTTGCGCGCGAAATAGGGCACCGCATAGATCATGACCGCCTGCGGCACGAAGCCCAGGGCGGCAGGCAGGGTGCTCGCCACCTTGTAGGAGGAGATTGTCAAGTTTTCCCCGATGATGAGGCCAATCAGAAAGATATCCAGCAAAACGAGCGCCTGATCGATTCCGTTATTGAGCTGCGTGGCGAAGGCGAGCCTGAGAAAGCCCTTTCTCTCCCCCGCCCCGATCACCGCGCCGCCGTGAAAGAGCGGCAGATTCTCCCGCGCGAGCGCCGCGCTGAGCAGCAGCGTCAGCAGGGCGATCAGATAGTTGCTGAGCACCGCGCCCCGGACGCCGAACAGATACGCCAGCGGCAGGATGGACGCATAGTGCACAAAGGTGGACAAAAACTGTATCCAGGCGTATCTCCCGTTCTGGAGCCGGAGGCGGCAGGAGAGCAGGAGGAAGCTGTTGGTGATCGTCAGCGGCGGCATCAGGCAGAGGAGCCTGGTCAGCGCCGCCGCCTCGCCCGTCTTGAAGGGATAGAAGGCCGGGCACAGGAGGATGAGCAGGCTGGTGAGCAGCCCGAACGCCATACCGCGGGAGTAACCATAGGAAAAGAAGCCGCGCATGCGCTCCCCGTCCCGGTAGTTCTCGTTGCAAAACTGCAAGGCCGCGACGCTGCATCCGCAGTCGTTGAGCAGCATCAGCATCCCGTAGCAGTTCATGACGTAGGTATACGAGCCGTACTCGTCCTTTGACAGGACGCGCACGACGATCATGCCGCCGATGAAGCCCAGCATCTTGCAGGCGGCATGGGAGACGAGTACGGAGGCAAGGCCGGGCTTTTTAGCCGCGTCCAGCAGGCGGCTAAGGAGGGCTTTGATACGACTCATGCCTCGGCAAAGTAGAGCTTAAAGACCGCCAGCACCGCCAGCGCCTGGAGCTTGTCTCTCGCGTTCTCGCTCCGCCAGGTCTTCTCGATATCCGCGCGCAGAGCCGCATCCCGGACGAGGGGGAGGTTCTCGGTATAATAAGCCGCCATGAAGTTCCGCAGGGAGCTGTTGTTGTGGTACCAGACGCCGAAGGGGTTCATATCGTCCGAGAAGCTCAGCCTCGCCGGGATACGCAGGACGCGGAAGGCCTTGTTGCACAGGCCCTTCACATAGTTCGCCCCGTCGCCAAGCGTCTTGGGCAGATAGCGCCGGGCGTTATAATAGTCCGCAACCGGCATCCGCTTTGTCTGCCACACGTATTGGGCGCACTGCGGGTACTTCTTGACCATCCAGCTCATCGTCAGCCAGTAGTTCCTGCGCCATTTAAGCGGGATGCGATAGGCAAATTCCAGATAATCCACGTCCACAAAGGGGGACGTGACCTCAAAGCGCTGCTGCCGGACCAGGGACGAGCTCATGAAAAGCGGGAAGGAGAGCTCATATAGATTCATCTGCTCGAAGTTGTCATAGCCCTCCGCGGACGAATCCGGCACCTGTACGGGCACGACGCTCGAATAGCGGATCGGCGTATAAGCGGGGGGCGTATGGCTGTCCCCCTCGACCCAGTAGGCGTTGTGTATCTCGCCCAGCAGCCCGGTCACGCAGAGCCCGACATTGCGCTTCGCGACCTCCTTCATCGCCCGGTTCGCGCCGGTGCAGATCACATAGCTCACCTGTCCGCCGAATTTCTCGGTCGCCTCGTCGATCTCCTTCAGGAAGTCCCCTCCGTTGAGCGGCAGGAAGTAATACTCGTTGCCCAGGTCCTTCGCGATCTTCCGAGAGGTTTTGTTGTCGATCTTCCCCTTCTGGCAGTAGCAGACGTTCAGGATGTCCCGATAGCCCAGGTCATGCGCCACCCAGACGGCGAGCCGGCTGTCCAGCCCGCCGGAGAGGTCGCATTCGGACTGATAGCCGTACTCCCGGTTCTTGCCGTAGATTCTGTCCACCGCCTCGCGAAAGCGCCTGTCCAGCTCATCAATGCACTCGTCCAGCGTCAGGTCGTGCTCGGGGACGTTGCGGAACATGTGATAGCGCTTTTCCTCGACGCTCCCGTTTTCCCATATCAGGAGCTTTCCCGCCGTCAGGCGGCGCAGCCCCGCGACCGGCGTGCCGCCGTGCAGGATGCTGCTCAGGCCCATGAGCTGCCGGCAGCTCTGTACGTCGGGGCTGACGGCAAGGCCCTGCTCCCGCAGCAGCTCCGCCAAAAGCGTAAGGTGGCTCGCGAGGAAGAAGCGCCCGGACGCGCTGCCGTAATAGACCGTCCTCTCCCCGGACTGGTTGGTAAAGGCGAGCAGGCGGCCGCCCGCCTTCTCATACACCGCGCCGCAGAAGGAGCCGCGCAGCCGCGCGGCGAGGCGCTCCCCCTCCTCGTCGGCGAGGCGCAGAAAGACGCGCGCCCAGTCGTCGTCGCCATAGTCGCGCAGCAGCTCTGCCTTGTTGAAGATCACGCCGTCCAGCAGCACGAGGCGCTTCTCGTCCTGAAAGAACAGGTGGTCCCGCTCAAATCTCGGAAGCTGCCTGTAGTATACATGCACATCGCCGCACTGCAGCTCCTCCGCGCCGGAGAGCCTGTTCCCGCCGTAGGCGCAGCCCTTTGTGACGATGAATCCGTACATTGATCCTGACTCCTTTCTCATTCCGCTCCCCTGTCCCCTCATTTGAGGATAAAGCGCTCGCTCCCCTTGTCGGAGACAACTCTTGCCGGTACGCCCGCGAGCGTACAGTGCCCCTCCGGGAAAGAGCGGTTCACCACGGCGTTCGCGCCGATAGCCGTGCAATCCCCGATCACGATCGGGCCGAAGAGCTTCGCCCCAGGCCCCAGGTACACATCGTCCCCGAGGACGGGCGCGCCCGTGCCCTCGCCGGTCTCCGCTCTGCCGATGTTCGTGCAGACGTTCAGGCGGCAGTTTTCCCCGATCCTGGCGTCCCCGCTCACGACGATCGTCCCGGCATGGACGAGGGCGAGGCCGGGGCCGAAGACATTGAGCGGGATAGTCCAGCCATAGCGCTGGCACAGGCACAGATGCCGCAGGCGGAGCAGCTTTCCGAGCAGCCGTCCGAGCGGATCGTGCCGGCAGTTCGTATAGTATTCGGCGCGGCGCAGGCTGCGGTAGAAGCGAAAGCGCCTGTCCGTGACGCGCAGGGAGAGCGGCGCGTCCAGCAGGCCGGTCGCACGCAGGTCCTCCCGATAGATCGCTTTCCATGTGGCTTTTGGCATGCAGCCGCCTCCCTGATCGCGCGCCGGCGCGTTTTGCGCGGCGCTGTAGAACTCGTCCGCCATCTCCGTGACTGCCTTGTACTCCGCCTCCATGCGCTGATCCCAGGTCCAGAGATTCTCCTTCGCGTACTGCCGGGCGTTGCGGGAGAGCCTCTCGCGGAGCTCGCCGTCCTCGATCAGGCGGCTCATCGCCCCCGGTATCAGGTCCTCCCGGTCCGGCTCCAGCATGAGCGCGTTATAGCCGTCCTCGATGACCGTGGCGGTATCCCCGTTGTTCAGCGTCACGATGGGCTTGCCCCAAAACAGCGCCTCGAAGAGCGGGTTGCCCATATTTCCCAGATCGTAGAGGGAGAGAAAGACGTCCGCCGCGTTGTAGCAGCTCCAGGTCCCCGCCTGGTCGACGCCGCCGGGGAACCGTACCCTGTCGCCGACGCCGAGGGACGCCGCGAGAGCTTCCAGCTCCCCGCGCTTATCGCCCTCCCCCACCACGACGAGCCGGGCGTCCGGGTGGCTTTGGGCGATCTCGGCAAAGGCCTTGAGGGCGCGGTCGATCCGCTTCCAGCCCGCGAGGCGGCTCAGGGTCAAAAACACGAAATCGTCCTCGCCCACATGCCAGCTCTCCCGCTGCCGCCGCCGCGCCTGGGCGAGGTCCTCCGCGTCGTTCGAGGAGAGGCTGACGCCGTTTCTCCAGAAGTACACGCGCTGTGTCGGATTGCCGAGCTCTCTCAGGACCTTCAGGCCGTGCGTGCCGTCGTTGGTCATGATGACGCAGTCGCTCTTCTCCGCGAGCGCCTCATAGTGGGGATAGAATTTCAGCCGATTGACCCAGGTATCCTCCATCGTGTGCAGCACGGTCCCCTGAAAGCGCGTCACCAGCGGGACACGGTACTTCTCCGCGAGGCGCTTTGCCGCGCGCACGCCGTTGATCTCATAGGCGTACAGCAGGCAGGGCAGGTCAGAGGAGCGCAGCTCCCGCTCAGCGAGGGCGCGGAAGCGCAGCGTCTTGTACCACTGCCCGAAGAGCCGCCCGAAAAAGGAGACCTTCGGGATCGCAACCATGTCGTCAAAGAGGTCGGTATGGAACAGAACCTGCCGCAGACCGGGGATCTCCGCCGCGACATGCCGCCTGCCCGTGGGCTTGATCAGTACGGTTTCCTCGCCCTTGTCGAGATACAGCTTCAGCGTGTTATAAAACGACGGCGCGCCGACGCCCACACGCAGCGACCAGATATCGAGCCCGGATAAAAAAATCACCTTGTACCGCATTTACTTTCCTCCGATGCCGGTTTGTCCGCCGCCTGCCGGAACACGCGCTCCAGCTTCCCGACGACCGCCTCCTCCGAGCAGAGCGCCCGGGCAAAGGCGCGGATCGCTGCGGGATCGTAGTCGGCATGCCGTGTGAGCATGTGCCGCAGCGCCCCGGTCAAAGCCTCGCGGTCGCCCACCGGGATCAGCAGACCGTTGTTCTCGTTCACAAACTCCTCCGGGCCGCCGCAGCGCGTGGCGACGACCGGCAGCCCCGCCGCCATCGCCTCGAGATACGCGACGCCGAAGGTCTCAAAGCGCGAGGGGAGCACAAAGCAGCCGCAGCGCCGGAGCAGCCCGGCGAGCGCGCGGTTGTCCACGCGCCCGAGAAACTCAACGCGGCTTCCCACCCCGAGCGACTCCGCAAGCGCGCGCAGTCGGGGCTGCTCGGGCCCGTCGCCCGCGAGGAGCAGGCGCGCGCGCGTATCGCCGAGCGCGGCAAAGGCGCACAGGGTCTCGTCGAAGCACTTGCTCGGGACCATGTTCCCGACGCTGACAAAGCGAAAGGCGTCCGGCTCCGCATCGGCCGCGGCGCCCTCAAACATATACGCCGGTACGATATTCGGCACGACGCCGACGCGGCGGCGTGTCAGCGCCTGCACCTTTTCCGCCAGCGCCTCGCTGACGGCGAGCACCGCGTCGGCCTGCTCGCAGGCTTCGCGCCGCGCCCGCAGCGCCGCGCCCGTATAGGAGCCCGTCAGGATGCCGGAATCGTGCTCGAGCACGACGACGGGGACCCCAAAGCGGCGCTTGAGCGCGGCGGCGTCGATCGCCGCGTCGCCGAAATGCGCGTAGAGCAGCGCGGGCGTGCCGAAGCTCGCGGCGGCCTTCTCATAGAGCCTCCGGCTCAGAATGGGGGCCGCGGCTTCGATCAGCGGGAAAACCGGGCCGCAGGGAAAGGCCCAGCGGTAGACCTCCACGCCGTCGAGCCGATAGCGGGAATAGCCCCAGGGGCGTTTTCTCCGCGGCGAGCGGAAATCCGGCAGCAGCACGGCGACCTCATGCCCCGCGTTTTTGAGCGCGCGCGCCTGATTCAGGATAAATACGCCGCCCTGATAGCCGTGCTCGTCCGGGAACACGCGCGTCATAAACAGGATCTTCATGCGCGTTTCCCGAAATCCGCCGCGGTTTGAAGGATGATCCTCTCATACTCCCGCGCCTGCGTCTCATAGTTGTAGGAAGAGAGGATGTAGGCCAGGCCGCTCTCGCGTATCGCCGCCCGCTCGGTCTCCGGCATATCCGCATACAGTCTGATCTTCTCCCGGAAATCCTCGCGATCTCCCGCCCGGAAGCAGAGACAGCCGGTCTCGCGGCTGCGCTGCAGGCCAATCTCGTTATCCTCCACCAGTGCGGGCGCGCCGCAGGCCGTCGAATCGTAGAAGCTCAGACTGCACTGCTTCGGATACAGCGCGATATCCGCCGCCTGGAAGATGCGCGGCAGCTCGGCATAGCGCTGCGTCGGCAGGCGCAGCACGCGGTTTTCCGAGGCGGCGAAGGCCGCCTCGGTCCGCTCGCCGTAGTCCCCGACCGTATTGCCGACGACCAGAAACTGTATCTCCTTCTCCGCCGTAAGCTTCTCGCGGATCGCCTCGGCAAAGAACACGCCGCCCTTCGTCTCGTCCAGCTTGCCCGCGTAGGCGCAGACGAAGGCGTCCTGCGCAAGCCCCAGCTCTTCCCTGACGCGCTTCTTCGCCTCCGCGTCGGGATGAAACAGCTTCACGTCGCTCCCGAAGCCGACGACGGGCGCCTGGGAGAGCGGGATGCCGTAGTGCTCCCAGACATAATCGGATTCCACGGTACGGATGACCGTCGTCCGGTTCCGGATCAGGCGCGGGGTGACGCACAGCCGGTAAAAGCGCCCGAAATAGCGGCTGAAGCGGTTCTTGGCCGCGATCTCGAGCATGTGGTTGTCGGTGAGCATCGGATAGCGCAGCCTGCTCTGGCGCAGGCAGTAGCGCAGGCCGAGATAGGTGTCGTTCCCGTGGACGAAGAGCAGATCCGGCCGCAGCTCGTCGATCAGGCGGAAGATGCTCTCCCGGTAGATCGAGCGCCCGGAGATGTATTTCAGGATGGGCACCCGGACGATCCTCACGCCGAAGCGCTCGGTGAAGGCCCTGTCCTTCTCCGCGAGATCCTCGCTGCCGAAGAAGCGCTTGAGCTCGTCCGGGATCTTCTCCATCTCGGAGGACACCATGACGACCTCATGCCCAAAGTCGGTCAGATAGCGGGAGAGCAGATTGCACTGGTAGCCCGCGTCGGGATGAAAGAAATCCTCGATCATTACGATTCTCATGCTTGCTCCTGTTCGTATGCCCGCAGATACTGTTCCGCGGCGGTTTTCCTGTCGAGCGCCGCGCGCTCCGGCACGCTCGCGCGCGTCTCGTCAAGGCTGTCGAGCGCAGCGGCGACGGCTTCGACGTCGCCGCGCGGCACGGCGAGGCCGCCGAAGCGCAGCGCGCTTTCCGTACTGCCCCCCACCGCGTAGGTGATCACGCGCAGCCCGCAGGCCGCCGCCTCGAGGTTCACGGTGGGATAGGTGTCGCAGTATGTCAGATTGATATAGGCGTAGGCCGCGCTGTAGAGCCCGGCGAGCTCCTCGACGCTCTGCGTCCGGGGGATGTGCAGCACGTTCGCGGGCAGCCGCGCCTCCCGCCGCCTCGTCATCCCGCCGACCAGCACGAGCCTGTAGCGCCCGTCCAGCAGCGCCGCGAGGCGCAGGAAATCGTCAAAGCCCTTGAGCTCGTTCCAGACTGTCGCGACGCTCAGCAGCACGCGCGCGTCCGCCAGGCCGTGCTCCTCCCGGAATCGGCTCTCGCGGGGAAAAAAGCGGCCCGTGTCGACGCCGTTTGGGATCACGCGCACGGGGTATTCCCCGAGGAAGGAGTCCCGCACCTGCCCCGCGAGCCACGCGGAGGGCGTGACCAGCGTGAGCTTTGCAACGCCGGTGAAAAGCGCCTTCTTTCTCTTCCAGTTCGCCGCGGAACGGTCCAGCAGCGCCTTCGGATAGACGCCGCGCTGCGGACAGCGGCCGCAGCCGCCGCGCCATTTCTCGCAGGACACGGCGTCGCAGTACGCGGAGTGCCCGGTAAAGGGCCAGACGTCGTGCAGCGTCCAGACGATGGGCTTGCCGCAGCGCCTGAGCCAGTCAAAGAGCAGCTCGACATTGAGATAGTAGCCGTGGAGATTGTGCAGGTGGATCACATCCGCCTGCCAGCTATCCGCCCAGCGCAGGAAGGCCGCCGTCGCGCCGCGGCTCCCGAAGCCCGCGCCGTCCCATATGCGCGCGCAAAGCCCGTGCAGCAGCAGATCACCCTTCCCGCCGATGCGCACCGCCCAGCGGCGGCAGCTCTCCGGCACGAGCGCGTCGTTTCGCCCGTAGGCGATCCTGACCTCGTGCCCCGCGCTCTCGAGCGTGGCGGCGATATCGGCGCAGAGCCGGCCGGTGCTCCCCGAGCCGCACTCCTCGTTGATCATCAGTATCCTCATACCCGGCTCACCAGATACTTATACCCCTCGACCAGCCAGCGGTGGAGGTAGTACAGGCGGCTCATGCCGTGCTTGCGGTAGACGCCGTAGGTGATATCCACGCGCCGCTTCGCCTCGGCGAAGCTCCTCTTCGTGCTCTGGCCGCCCTCGCCGAAGCTGAAATTGCTGATGACATGATCGACCGTGACGATCTTCTTCCCGGCGAGGTGTACCCGCGTGATGTAGTCGAAGTCGTCATACATCGTCTCCAGCGCGTAGGGGAACTCCAGCAGCGTTTCGCGGCGGCTGAACATGCCCGGATGGCACCAGTGCGTCGTCGTCCAGAGCCGCCCGAGCCTGGCGTGCTTGATGATATCGCCGCTCTTGCGCTTGAGGCGGATGCTGCCCCAGGCCGCGTCGTAATGCTCGCGCTCGTAGAGGCGCGCCATGGTCTCCACCGCGTCGGGCTCGTACCAATCGTCGGTGTTGATCTGCCCGACGAGCTCCCCCCGCGCGAGGCGCGCGCCCTTGTTCAGCGCGTCGTACATCCCCCTGTCCGGCTCGGAGACGACGGTATAGGGAATGCCGCGCTCTTCAAAGCGCTTGCGGTAGCTCTCGGCGACGGCCACGGTGTCGTCCTTAGAGGCCCCGTCGATGATGATATACTCGATGTCCCGGTAGCTCTGCGCGAGCACCGATTCGATCGTCCGCGCGATCGTCGCGCCGCTGTTGTAGGCGACGCTCAGGATCGAAACCAGCATGGCTCAGTCCTCCGTCCCGCCGCGCTCCATCGCCGTGGTCATCCCCTCGGCGACGCCCTGCGTGCTCTCCGGCAGAAAGAGGATCGCGAAGGTCGCGAAGCAGAGCTGGAGATCGGTCAGCATATTCATGTGATTGATGTACAGCAGGTCGAATTCGAGCTTCTCGTAGGGCTCGGTGTTGTACTTCCCGTAGACCTGCGCGTAGCCGGTGAGCCCGGCCTTGACCTGCAAGCGCAGATCGAAGTCCGGCATCTGCTCGCAGTAGGCCGCGGCGATCTCCGGCCGCTCGGGGCGCGGGCCGACCACGGACATGTCCCCGACGAAGATGTTCCAGAGCTGGGGCAGCTCGTCAATGCGCAGCTTCCGGATCACACGGCCGATCGGCGTGATCCGCTCGTCCTTCTCGCCGGTGCTGAGGCGCGCGACGCCGTCCTTCTCCGCGTCCTCGCGCATTGAGCGGAACTTCAGGATCTTGAAGGTTTTGCCGTCCTTGGTCAGCCGCGTCTGGCGATAGAAGACGGGGCCGCCATCGTAGAAGTGGATGGCGAGGCCGGTCAGCAGCATGAGGGGGCTGAGCAGCACAAGCGCGAGGCCGGAGGAGAGGAGATCGAAGCCGCGCTTGCAGATGGCGTACTCAGGGGAGAGCGCCTTGCGGCTGACGTAGAGCACCGGCGAGTCGAAGGACTGGACGTGTACGGCCTCCTGCATGATCGTATCGCCCACATGGGGCAGGAAGAAGCCGGGCACGCGGTTTTCCTTGCAGTACTTGAGGATGCCGTTGCGGCAGCGGGAGTTGACCCCGGCGACGAAGAGCGCGTCATAGCCCGCGAGCCTGTCCCTGAGCTCGTGGAAGGAGCCGTCGTATTGCAGCTCGTCGGTGATCTGGTAGAGCCGCTCGATGGGCTTGCCGTGCAGCGTGCCGAAGCGCAGCTTGTCGAGCCTGTCGCGGTAGATGAGGAGGGTTTTGCGCCTCGGGTTGAGGCGGAAGAACAGGAGGCTCGCGCAGTAGGACCAGACGAGATCGACCAGGAGCTGCGCGAGAAGCATCGGGAAGAAGACCCAGGGCGGCTGATAGTGGTTCCAGCTCACGATCACGACGAGGAAGAGGATCCAGACGGTGAAGAACTGGGACAAAAACTGCCCGAAGACGAGGGCGCGGATGCGCGCGTAGCCGAGCAGGTAGGCGTTGTAGGTCCTGTCGAACCAGAACAGCAGCGCGGCGTAGCCGAGGGCGATGAAATAGTTGTAGCGGAAGCCGTAGGCCGGCAGGTCATGGAGCCGCTGATAGCGAAACCACAGCCACGCCACATAGAAAAGCCCCACCGACAGCAGCAGATGCAGGAGCTTCGCGCAGAGCAGCGTATAGGATTTTCTCTCGTAATGCTCGCCCATGGCCGTTCTCCCATCTCCGTTTTGTCCGAATCTTCGCGTTTATTGCCGCGTATATAATTGATTTTACCATATTCCGCGCCGGAGTGCAACCGAAAAACGCGGGTTCGCACTAACAGTTCAGCCCATACAGACGCGCCCGGCCGGCGCACGGCTTACGCATGAACGTATCATCCGGCCCGTAAGGGCGCCCACACCGTCGTTCATGCGTAAGCCGTGGAACACCCCGCCGCCTTGCTTGACAGACCCCATACAAGACAGCCGCCCGACGCGCATCCGCGTCGGGCGGTTTTTGTGGTTTTATCGCTCAAAATACGCTCTCGCGGCGTCGGCGTCGCGGCGGATCTGCGCGCCGAGAGCCTCGAGGTCGTCGAACTTCGTCTCCGGGCGGAGGAAGGCGTAGAACTCCACGCGCGCCTGGCGGCCGTAGAGGTTGCCGCTGTAGTCGAGCAGGTAGCTCTCCACGCTCACGCGCTCGCCCTCGCTGACCGTGGGGCGCACGCCGATGTTCGTGACCGCGATGTGGCTGCTGCCGTCCTCGAGCACGGCGCGCGCGGCATAGACGCCGTGGCGCGGCACGATGACGCCCTCGGGAAAGTACATGTTGATCGTCGGCGTCCCGAGGCGGCGGCCGAGGTGGTAGCCGGAGTGTACGGTGTCCGAGAGCGTGTGCGGGTGGCCGAGCCAGCGCCGCGCCTCCTCCATCTCGCCGTTTTGGATCAGCTCGCGGATGTGCGTGGAGCTCACGATCTCCCCGTCGAGCAGCACGGGCGGGATGATGTCAAAGCCTATGCCGCAGCCCTCGCAGTAGTCCTTCAGGCGCGCGGCGGTGCCGAGACCCTTATAGCCGCAGCAGAAGTCGTGGCCGACGACGATCCAGCCGATGTTCAGCTCCGCGATCAGCGAGTCGATAAACTGCTGCCAGGGCATCTGCATCATCGTGCGGTTGAAGTGCAGGAAGACGACGTTGTCGATGCCGTAAACGCGGCGGATGATGTCCTCGCGCCCGATGGCGCTGTTGATGAGCGGCACGTCCTTGCCGAAAACCAGCGTGTCCGGGTGCACGTCGAAGCTCAGCACCGAGGGCGAGGCGCCGATCTCCGCGGCGCGCCGCTTCGTGCGCTCGAGCAGCGCGGCGTGGCCGATGTGTACGCCGTCGAAAAAGCCCAGCGCGATCGCGCGTTTTATCTCTGTCATGGCCTCTTCCTCCGGAAGAAAAGAATGATGAACATGTGCCGCTGCGCGGCACATGTTCAATTGATATTAAAGAACGATTTGACGACCCGCAGTTCTCCGTCCTCTACCCTTCCGAGGGCGAGGAACTCCCCGCTCTCGCCGTAGAGCCGATAGTCGCCCGCCGGGGCGCTCTTCGCCGGGAGCGCGCCGCCGTTGCGGATGCGCTTTTCCCCGCCCGCGCGGAGGATGAGCTTCGGACAGGCGGCAAACAGGCTGTCCACAGGCAGCAGCAGCGCCTCCGCACGCCCCTCGTCGGCGGCCTTCTGCACCTCCTCGAGCGTGTGCGCGCTCTCGAGCCGGAAGCGCCCGGCCTCCGTGCGCCTGAGCGCGCTCATGCAGCCGCCGCAGCCGAGCGCCGCGCCGATATCGTGGCAGAGCGTGCGGACGTAGGTGCCCTTCGAGCAGCGGATATCCAGCAGCCAGTCGCCGTTTTCCTCGCCGAGCACTTCGAGCGAGCGGATCGTGACCGGGCGGGGCTGCCGCTCGACCTCCCCGCCGCGGCGGGCGATCTCGTAGAGCTTCTGCCCCTTGATCTTGATGGCGGAGTACATCGGCGGGAGCTGCATGAGCTCGCCGCGAAAGCCTTCCAACACGGCCTCGAGCTCCCCGCGCGAGACCGCGCGCGGCGCGCCGCCGATCGGCGTCCCGCTCGTGTCCTGCGTATCGGTGACGAGGCCGAGGCGCAGGCTCGCGCGGTAGCGCTTCTCGTGGCTCTCGGCAAACTCCGCCGCCCGCGTCGCGCGGCCGACGAAGATCACCAGCAGCCCGGTCGCCATCGGGTCGAGCGTGCCGGAGTGGCCGATGCGCCGCTCGCGCAGGACGCCGCGCAGCTTCGCCACCACGTCGCTGCTCGTCCAGCCGGCGGGCTTGTCGATCAGGATAATGCCGTTCATGGCATGAGCGCCCCGATCACGTCCAGCAACATCGCGAGCGCCTTCTCCGGGGGCGAGGAGATGTTGCAGCCCGCGGCCTGCTCATGCCCGCCGCCGCCGAAGGCCGCGCAGATCGCGCGGCTGCTGACGCCGGGATTCGAGCGCAGGGACACGCGGCTCGCGCCGTCGGGCTGCTCGCGGATCGTGATATTCAGGACGCTCCCCTCGACGCGGCCGGAGAGACTCGCGAGATCGTGCAGATCGTCCTTCTCCGCGCCGGCCTCGCGCAGCATGTCCTGCGTGATGATGACGGCGGCGATCTGTCCGTCCCGGAAAAAGCGCAGGCCGGAATAGATCATGCCCTCGAGCTTCAGCCGGGCAGGAGAGACCTTGCGGAAGAAGGTCTGCGTGACCTCAAACTGCTTGGCGCCGAGGCGCAGCAGCTCCGAGGCGGCGGCGAAGCTCTGCGTATTCGTGTTGGAATACTGGAAGCAGCCCGTGTCCGTCGTGAGGGCGATATACAGCAGCGTCGCCTCGCGCGCGCTCACATCCCCGCAGAGGGACTTGATGAGCTCGAGCACGATCTCGCCGCAGGCGGATTTCTCCGGGCGGACGAGCTGCTGCGCCGCGTAGGCGTTCTCGCTCTCGTGGTGGTCGATGCGCAGCAGCACCTCCCCGGAAAAGCCGGGAGGAAAGACGCTCTCCGAGGCGGTATCCACGCTGACGCGGCAGTCCGGCTCGAAGCCCTCCGGAGCGATCAGCCCCTCGAGATAGGGCAGGAAGCGGCGGGTGAAGCCGGGGTTCGGATACAGCCAGGCGGTCTTCCCGAGGCGCCGGAGCGCGCAGCAGAGCGCCGCCGCGCTGCCGACGGTGTCGCCGTCGGGGTCGCGGTGGGTGATGAGCAGCAGCCGGTCGAGCCCCCGCAGGAGCTTGGCGCACTCCCGGTAGTTCATGCCTCGCCCTCCGTGTCCTCCGGGATGTCGAGGGACTGGATGAGCTCGTTGATGTGCGCGCCGTACTCGATGCTGTGGTCTACCTCGAACACGAGCTCCGGGACATAGCGCAGGCTCATCGACTGCCCCAGCTCGTGCCGCAGCCAGCCGGCGGCGGACTTGAGCCCCTTCTTGAATTCCTTTTCGTTCTCGAGCCCGAGCACGCTCAGCCAGACCTTCGCGTAGCGCAGATCGCCCGTCGTCTCCACGCGCGTGACCCAGATCATGCCCTGCTGCACGCGCGGGTCCTTGACCTGCGGCAGCAGCCGGGAGAGCACGAACTGGATATCGTCGTTGGTTCTTGCAAGCTTGTTGGATGGCATACGATACCTCCTCGGAAACAGAGGGGATGTGATCGCTCACATCCCCGGATGTATACAAAACTGACTGCGGTGGCTCCCCTTAATACCGTAGGGGCGACCCTTGCGGTCGCCCGCGGACATGGTACGAAGACGGCGGGCGACCACAAGGGTCGCCCCTACGGAAGGAACGGACGTTTACGCCTTGATCTCCTCCATGACGAAGCACTCGATGACGTCGCCGACCTTGACGTCGTTGAACTTTTCGATCTGCATACCGCACTCGTAGCCGCTTGCGACCTCGCGCACGTCGTCCTTGAAGCGGCGCAGGGAGGCGAGGCTGCCCTCGTGGATGACGATGTTGTCGCGCAGCACGCGCACCTCGCAGCCGCGCTGGATCTTGCCGTCGGTGCAGTAGCAGCCGCAGACGGTGCCGACCTTGGAGACCTTGTAGGTCTCGCGCACCTCGGCGTGGCCGATGATGACCTCCTGGAACTTCGGGGCGAGCATGCCCTTCATGGCGGCCTCGATCTCGTTGATGCAGTCGTAGATGACGCGGTACATGCGCATATCGACCTTGCTGCGGGCGGCGCTGTCGCGGGCGGCGTTGTCCGGGCGGACGTTGAAGCCCACGATGATCGCGCCGGAGGTCGCGGCCAGCATGACGTCGGACTCGTTGATCGCGCCGACGGCGCTGTGGATGACCTTGACGCGCACCTCGTCGTTGGAGATCTTTTCGAGCGAGGTCTTGACCGCCTCGGCGGAGCCCTGCACGTCGGCCTTGACGATGATGTTGAGCGTCTTCATCTCGCCGGCCTGGATCTGGCTGAACAGATCCTCGAGGCTGACCTTCTTGGTTCCGGCAAGGCCGTTGTTGCTGGCCTGGGCGATGCGGCGCTCCTCGGCGAGCTCGCGCGCCATGCGCTCGTCGCTGACGGCGTTGAAGACGTCGCCCGCGCTGGGGACCTCGGACAGACCGGAGATCTCCACCGGGGTGGAGGGGCCGGCCTCGGTGACGCGCTGGCCCTTGTCGTTGATCATCGTGCGCACGCGGCCCACGGCGGTGCCGGCGATGATGATGTCGCCGAGCTTGAGGGTGCCGTTCTGGACGAGCACGGTCATGATCGGGCCGCGGCCCTTGTCGAGGCGGGCCTCGATGACGGTGCCCTTCGCGGCGCGGTTGGGGTTGGCCTTGAGCTCCTGCACCTCGGCCAGGACGACGAGGTTTTCCAGCAGGTTGTCGATGCCCATGCCGGTCTTGGCGGAGATCGGGCAGACGATCGTGTCGCCGCCCCACTCCTCGCTGACGAGGTCGTACTCGGTGAGCTGCTGCTTGATGCGCTCGGGGTTGGCGCCGACGGTGTCCATCTTGTTGATCGCGACGACCACCGGGATGTTCGCGGCCTTGGCGTGGTTGATGGACTCGACGGTCTGCGGCATGATGCCGTCGTCCGCCGCGACGACGAGGATCGCGATATCCGTGACCATCGCGCCGCGGGCGCGCATGGAGGTGAAGGCCTCATGGCCCGGCGTATCGAGGAAGGTGATGGGGCTGCCGTTGATCTCGACGGTGTAGGCGCCGATGTGCTGGGTGATGCCGCCGGCCTCGCCGGAGACGACGTTGGCGTGGCGGATGTAGTCGAGCAGGGAGGTCTTGCCGTGGTCGACGTGGCCCATGACCACCACGACCGGGGCGCGGGGCCTGAGATCCTCGTCCTTGTCGGCGCTGTCGTCGATCAGGCGCTCCTCGACCGTGACGATGACCTCCTTCTCGACCTTGCAGCCGAGCTCCATCGCGACGAGCGCGGCGGTGTCGTAGTCGATGATCTCGGAGACGGAGGCGAAGACGCCCAGCTTGATGAGCTGCTTGATGACCTCGGAGGCGGTCTTCTTCATGCGCACGGCGAGCTCGCCCACGCTGATCTCGTCGGGGATCTCCACCTTGAGCTGCTGCTTGCGCGCGATCTCGAGCTGGAGGCGGTTCATCTTGTCGCGCTCCTCCTGGCGGCGCTTGGCGGAGGAGACCTGCTGGCCCTGGCGCTGCTTATTCTTGGAGCCGACCTTTTCCTTCTTGCCGCCGGCCATGTTCTGACGGCCGCCGACCTTCGCGCCGGCCATGTCCTCGAACTTCTCGTTGTACTTCTCGATGTTGACCGCGGCGCCGCCGCGCGTATCGACCACGCGCTTCTCCGCCACCTGGCGCGGCACATGGGGCTTGTTCTCCTTCTTCGGCTGCGGCGCAGGCTGCTGCGGCGGCGCGCTCTTCGCCGCGCCCTGCTCCGCCGGCTTCTCGGGCGTCTTCGCGGCGGCCGGCTTGTCGGCGTCCTTCTTGTCGGCCGGCTTCTTCTCGGCCTTCGGCGCCGGCTCCGGCACGCGGAAGATATCCTCCAGGCTCGCGGCCTGGTTGTGCTGTGTCATATACTCGAAGATCACGTCCAGCTCCTGATTCTCCAGCACCTGCATGTGATTCTTCGGCGGGGCAATGTAATCGGTCAGAATCTGGGTGATCACCTTGCTGGCCAGGCCGAAATCCTTCGCCACCTCATGTACGCGGTACTTCATCATGCTCATTCGCTTCTCCTCCTTATTCCAATCCTCTTCTTCGGCTCCCTCTCGCGGCCTTGGGTCATGCGGCCGTCCCAGGCCGCGGCGGTCTCGGCATAGCGCGCCGGATCGTCCCCGGCGAGCGCGCGCAGCAGCGCTTTGGCGAAGCCCGCGTCCAGCACAGCGGCCATCGAGCCGCCCGTCAGCCCCACGGCGGAGGCGAATTCCTCCTTCGTATAGGGCAGCGTGACCAGCGGGAGACCCCGCGGCGCGGCGAAGCCCTCCGCCCGTTTGCGCGCGTTGCCGGATGCGTCCGACGCGAGCAGCAGCAGCGCCGCCTTGCCCGCGCGCGCGGCGGAGCCTGTGTTCAGCTCCCCCACCGCGAGGGCGTTCGCCCGGCGCATCAGGCCCAGCAGACGCAGCGTGTTTTCCCTCACTCGCCCGCCTCCATCTGCGCGCTCAGGCTCTCATAGACCTCCGGCGGCACCTGCGCGGAGAACGCCCGTTCGAGCGCGCGCGCCTTGACCGCCTTTTTGAGACAGGCGGGGTCGGGGCAGAGATACGCGCCCCGGCCGTTGGCCTTGCCCTTGAAATCCAGCGTGATCTCGCCCTCGGGCGAGCGCACCACGCGGATCAGCTCTTTTTTCGGTTTCATCTCGCGGCAGCCGAGACACTGCCGCATGGGGATCTTCTTCGGCATCCCGGTTGCCTCCCTTTACAAATGAATAATGAATAATGAAAAATGAATAATTATGGTGTGCCGCTGCGCGGCACGGATTATAATTCGTCGGCGAAGCCGACACCTTAATTTTTCGTATCTATTCAGTCACCCGTGTCATTCTGAGGAGCCGTAGAGCCCATGGCCGGAAGAATCTTATCCCGGAACAAAAAGAATAAAAAAGATCCTTCGACTCGCTTCGCTCGCTCAGGATGACAAGGACTGAACAGTTACAGTTTTTCATTTTTACTTTTTCATTTTTAATTTGCTTCGCTCTGCGGCTTGATGTCGATCTTGAAGCCGGTGAGCTTTGCGGCGAGGCGGGCGTTCTGCCCCTCCTTGCCGATGGCGAGGGAGAGCTGGTTGTCCGGCACGACGACGCGGCAGCTCTTGCCGTCCTCGAGCATGGTGACGCTCACGACCTCGGAGGGAGAGAGCGCCGCGGCGATATACTCCTCGGGGTTCTCGCTGAAGTTCACGATGTCGATCTTCTCGCCGCCGAGCTCCGACACGATGCTCGCGACGCGCCCGCCCTTCGGGCCGACGCAGGCGCCGATGGCGTCCACGTTCGGATCGCTCGACCAGACGGCCATCTTGGTGCGGCTGCCGGCCTCGCGGGCGATGGACTTGATCTCGACCGTGCCGTCGTAGATCTCGGGCACCTCGAGCTCGAACAGGCGCTTGACCAGGCCCGGATGCGTGCGGCAGATGAGCACCTGCGGGCCGCGGGTGGAGTTGCGCACCTCGACGACATAGACCTTGATGCGGTCGCCCTCGGTGAGCTCCTCGGTCTTGATGCGCTCGTTGGGGGCGAGCATGGCCTCGGTGAACTCGCTGTTGGAGGAGATGCGGATGGACACGGCGCCGTTGCGCGGCTCGATGTGGGAGACGATGCCGGTCAGGATCTCATGCTCCTTGGAGGTGAACTCCTCGTAGATGATGCCGCGCTCGGCCTCGCGGATGCCCTGGATGATGACCTGCTTGGCCGCCTGCGCGGCGATGCGGCCGAACTTCTTGGTCTCGACCGGCACGCCCACCGTGTCGCCGAGCTTGGCGCGGCGTTCGATCTTCTTGGCGGCCTCGAGAATGATCTCGTGGCTGGGGTCCTCCACGGTCTCGACGACGGTCTTGTTCACGACCATCTCGATCTGCTTTTTCGTCTCGTCGAGCAGCACCTGCACGTTGTCCTCGCACTCGGGATTGTCCCGGCGGAAGGCGGTCAGCATGGCCTGTTCGATCTTGTCGTACATATAGGCGCGGGGAATGCCCTTTTCCTTCTCGATATCCTCAATGGCCTCGAAAAATTCAGCGTTCATCTTGTATCCTACTCTCCTGTTCTTCTATTAAAAGCTGACATGCAGCCGTACCTGCGCGACCTGCGCCTTGGCAAAGCGCCGCTCCTCGCCGTCGAGCAGCAGCGTCACGTCCCCGTTTTCGCAGCCCGCGAGCGCGCCCACAAAGGACTTGCGCCCCTCGAGGGGCTTGTAGAGCTTCACCTCGACCTCCGCGCCCATGAACCGCGCGAAGTCGGAGGGGCGCTTGAGCTGCCGCTCCGCCCCGGCGGAGCCCACCTCGAAGACATAGCTCTCGGGGATGGGGTCGGCCTCGTCGAGGATCGGGTCGAGCCGGCGGCTGATGCGCTCGCAGTCGTCGATGCCGACGCCGCCCTCCTTGTCGATATACAGGCGCAAGATACCAGCTCCCCGCCTCGCGGACGTACTCCACGTCCCAGAGCGAGCAGCCCTCCTCGCGCACGACAGGCTCCGCGAGAGCCTGCACTTTATCGGTGATCTTACTCATGCCCTTACCTCACAAAAAAGAGTGGGTCAAGACCCACTCTGAGAAAACCATAATCCTTACTGTGTTACTATACCACGCCGAAAGCGGAATTGCAAGAGTTTTTTTAGCCGAGTTTTTTAACCGTTTCACAGAAAGTGCAACAGTTCAGCCCATGAGCCTCCCCTGACGCGCAAGCGGTAGGGGAGGTGGCGCGTAGCGCCGGAGGGGTTTGCGAATTCTGGCGACCCCTCAGTCAGCAGAGCTGACAGCTCCCCGACACGGGGGGAGCCAGAGCCGCTGGGCTGAACTGTTACGCTCTTCATGTGTAAGCCGTGTAACATCGTCACAGGCGGCTTGCATATTCCGGGCGAATATGCTAAACTACATCGAATCGACCCGCTGCGCGGTCGCTTGCCGAAGGGGAGGACGGGACTGTGGTCTTCAGCTCAGCTATCTTTTTGTTCGCGTTTCTGCCCGTCTGCTTCCTGCTCTATCGGCTCGTCCCCTCGCAGCGCGGGAAAAACGCGCTGCTCGCGCTCGCAAGCCTACTGTTCTACGCCTTCGGGCAATTGCAGTATCTGCCGCTTTTCTTCGGCTCCGTCGCGCTCAACTACTGCGCCGGGCGGCTGCTCGCCGGGCGGGGCCGATATCGAAAGGCCGTCCTCGTTCTGGCCGTCGCGCTGAACCTCGGCGTGCTCGGCCTCTTCAAGTACGCCGATTTCCTCCTGCGAAACCTCGGCCTTGAAGTGCTTGGCATCCTGCTGCCCATCGGCATCTCGTTTTTCACCTTTCAGGGTCTGTCCTATGTGATCGACTGCTGGCGGAGGCCGGAGACCGCGACGCGGGACTTTCTCAAGCTGCTGCTGTACATCTCCTTCTTTCCGCAGCTCATCGCCGGGCCGATCGTGAAATATCACGAGATCTCCGCGCAGATCGACGCGCGGGCGTGTACGCCGGAGGCGACCGAGGCGGGGATCTTTCGCTTCGTGCTCGGCCTGGCGAAGAAGCTGCTCGTGGCCGACGCGCTGGGGAAGGTCGCCGACACGGTTTTCGGCGGCGCATACGGCGATATCCGCCTCGCCTGGCTCGGCGCCGTCTGCTACACCCTGCAAATATATTACGATTTCAGCGGCTACAGCGATATGGCGATCGGGCTCGGCGGCATGTTCGGCTTCACGATCCCCGAGAACTTCCGCCATCCCTACGCCGCCGTCTCGATCCGGGATTTCTGGCGGCGCTGGCACATCTCGCTCTCGTCCTGGTTCAAGGAGTACCTGTACATCCCGCTCGGCGGCAACCGGCGCGGGCGGGCGCGCACCGCGCTCAACCGCCTGCTCGTCTTCCTCTGCACCGGGATCTGGCACGGCGCGAACTGGACCTTCGTCGTCTGGGGTCTCGGCCACGGGCTGCTGAGCAGCCTCGAGGACGCGGGGCTCATCCCGGTGAAGAAGCTCGCGCGCAGCCGCGCGGGGCGTTTGCTGTGCCGGGTCTATACGCTGCTGTGCGTGACGCTGCTTTTCGTCGTCTTCCGCGCGGAGAGCCTCACGGCGGCGGGCGCGATGCTGGCCGCGCTCTTCACCCCGTCCCTCAGCGCCGCGGGCTCTCTGACGCTCGCGCGGCTCCTCAGCGGCGCGTTCTGCCTGACGCTGGGCGCGGCGCTGCTCTTTTCCTTCGAGCTCAAGCTGCCCGCGCCGCCGCTCTGGCTGAAGCGCGCGCTGCTCTTTGCGCTGCTGGGGCTCTCGATGCTCAGCCTCGCCACGGGGGGCTTCCACCCCTTCCTGTATTTTCAGTTTTGACGCTATGAAAAAAACGCTTGCCAGTACCCTTGTGATCGGCCTGTTTCTGGCCGTCTGCCTGCTGCCGAGCCTCGGCATCCTCGTCTTCGGCCAGAGCGGCGCCGCCGCGAACGAACAGCTCGCGCCGCGCCCGCGCTGGGGGCTCTCCGTGCTGAACGAGACGGCGGACTGGCTCTCCGACCGCTTCGCGCTGCGCCGCGAGATGGTCACGCTCTGGGCGCGCCTGAACGCCCTGCTCGGCGCCTCCGCGGAGGAGCAGGTGCTGCTCGGCTCCGCGGGCTGGCTCTACTACGCGCCGACCCTGCCCGACTACACCGGCGAGCATCTCTCCGACGGGGAGCTGGGGCGGATCGCGCAGCGCCTCGCCGCCCTGCAGCGCGAGGCCGAGGAGCGCGGCGCGCGCTTTCTCTTCACGGTCGCGCCGAACAAGAACACGCTCTGGCCGGACAATATGCCCGCCTGGGCGGTAAACCGGCACGATGAGGGCAATCTCGCCCGCCTGCTGCCGCTGCTGGACGCCTGCGGCGTAAACTGCGTCGATCTCAGCGCGCTCGCCCTGCCCTATTACCGCACGGATTCGCACTGGACGGCCGAGGGCGCGGCCGTCGCCGCCGACGCGCTGCTCGGCGCGCTCGGGCGGGAGAGCCGCTATGCCGAGGGGCCCTTCGCCGAGGACGGCGTCCACCGGGGCGACCTGTACGAGATGCTCTATCCCGCCGCGCGCGGGGAGGAGCCGGAGCTCGTCTACACCGGCGCGCTGCGCTATGAGAGCCTCAACGATCCCCGCGGCGGGAACGCCATCACGATCCGCACCGCCTGCGAGGCGGGGCGCGGACGGCTCTACTGCTGGCGCGACTCCTTCGGGATCGCGCTCTACCCCTACCTGGCCGACAGCTTTGCCGAGGCGGTCTTCTCCCGCTCGCAGAGCTACGGCGTCCCGGAGGGGGACTACGACGTGCTGCTGCTCGAGATCGTCGAGCGGAATCTGGCCGATCTTCTCGTCGGAGAGGACGGCGCTGCGGAGGAATAATATGATGAGAAGAAAGCTGCTCTGCTGCCTGCTCTGCTGTCTGCTGACCCTGAGCCTCTGCGCCTGCGGAGGCGAACAGAGCCCCCCGCCGGAACCGACGGCGGAACCGACGGAAGCGCCCGCCGCCCCCGAGGTCGAGCCGAGCGCGGAGCCGGAGAGCCGCCCGCAGCGGCAGTCCGCACTGCCCGGTGCCTCGCTCCACGCGGCGGGCGAGCCGGAGAGCGAGGATCTGACAGCCGCGCTCGTCGCGGATGCGCAGCGCTTTGTGGACGGGCCGGTGGAGGCGCTGATCGCCGCGCTCGGCGAGCCGCTGAGCCGGGACTACGCGCCGAGCTGCCTCGGCAGCGGCCGGGACGGGGAGCTCTGCTACGAGGGCTTCACGGTCTATACCTATCTGGACGACGAAGGAGAGACGGTCACCGGTGTGGAATAAAAACGGAACGCGCCGCGCGCTGGCGCTGGCGCTCGCGCTGCTGCTGCTTCTCCCCTCCGGCTTCGCGCAGGCCGAGGAAGCGGAGGTCACCGTGCGCTGCTGGGATCCGCTGGACTGCACGGAGTACAGCCTGGCCCCCGGCGAGACGCTGACGCTTGCGCCCGGCCCGAAGATCGAGGGCTATCGCTTTCTCGGCTGGCAGGACGCCTGGGGCAGCTATGAGCGGCGCGGGACGCTGCGCGTCTATGAGGATACGGACTACTACGCCGTCTACGCGATCGCGCTGGAGAGCGCCGGGCACGCGCCCTATCTCTCGCTCGACGAGGACGGCTTCTTCCATCCCGCGGAGAGCGTGACCCGGCGCGAGCTCGCGCTGCTGGTCTATTCCCTGCTGCACACCGAGCTGGTCGGCGACGGAGAGTTCCTCGACGTGTCGAAGGACGATCCCTGCCATGACGCGGCCGCCACGCTCAAGACCCTCGGCGCGCTCTCGGGCAGCCGCTTCCACCCGGATGAGACGGTCACGCGCGCGGAGCTCTTCGAGCTGCTGAGCCATTTCTTCCCGGCGGCCTCGGGCGAATATGCCTTTTCCGATCTCAGCGCGGACGACCCGGCTTATCCGCACTTCGCGCTGGCCGCGGAGCAGGGCTGGCTCGAGGGGGACGCCGCCGCGCCGAACGCGGAGCTGACGCGCGCCGAGACGGCGCATATCTTCAACCGCGTCCTCGGCCGCAGCGGCGACAGCGAGGGGCGCACAGAGCTCGTCGGGACGCTCCTCGATGTGCCGCGCAGCAGCCCGTATTACTGGGACGTGGCCGAGGCCGTGATCCCGCATAGCTGCGAGGCGGACGGAGAGGGCGAGAGCTGGACGGAGAGCGAGGCGCTGCCCGCGCACGAGGCGGGGCTGTTCTTCGTCGGCGTCCGGCTGCACGCTGTGCGGGAGGACGGCGACGTCGCGGCTGACTGCGAGTATCTCGGTCTGAGCTTCAACAGCCGGGGCGAGGCGACCTCCGGCTCGGACGAGCTGGATGAGCTGATCTGGGCGGCGATGGAGGAGACGGTCGATCCCGCGGTCATGAGCCGGGACGAGATGCTGGAAGCCATGTTCGACTACGCCGCGCGGGAGTTTCACTACGTCGGGCGCAACATCTACGAGGTAGGCGAGACCGGCTGGGAGCAGCAGGAGGCGCTGGACATGCTGCGCAAGGGCAAGGGCAACTGCTATTCCTTCGCGGCGATCTTCTATTACTTCGCCCGCGCGCTGGGCTACGACGCCAAAATCTACAGCGGGCTGATCCGCAGCTCCGACGGTCAGCGCACGCCGCACGGCTGGGTGGAGATCACGATGGACGGCGAAACCTTCATCTTCGACACGGAGATGCAGTTTCTCTATAACCGGGACGGCGAGACGCAGTCCTTCTATGGACGCGACGAGCATTTCCGCTCGACCTACGGCTACCAGAGCGCGGAGGATATGGACTGACGCCGCTCGCCGACCCGGCGCGCGCACGGGATATAAAGGTAAATAAAAGACTGCGGGAAGGCTTTCGTCCTCCCGCAGCTTTTTCCGGAAGCCTTAGGAAACGCTGATTAAATCCGGCGAGAGCGGATGCCGAGCAAATTTTCGTCGGATCAAGGCA
>LXOW01159635.1_pt1 | contig 36423 bp, 25 predicted proteins | sample 1368591 | NCBI WGS metagenome assembly LXOW01 (sample SAMN04884650, study PRJNA319009) | bovine gut metagenome | isolation source: Cow rumen | host: Bos taurus | place: Italy: Legnaro (PD) | collected 2014-07-09
ATAGCTTAAGACTTGATACTATGAATTTCATATCGTTAGGTATTTATTTATCTTTCTATTTCGAAGGTGTAAAATTACAAATAATTGCGATACGAAGGCTTTTTTTGACGAAAAATCTTCATTTTTTAAAATCCGCCCACGTTAAAGCCTGCATATTTCAGACGATTCAAGTAGTCCAGCATTGACTCATAAGGCACCGCCACATACTGGAAGAAGTTGTCACCTTTCTTCACCGTGCGGATCTTCTCCTTCGTGTCGTACATTTTTTGGTTGATGTCGGAATAGGTGCAATGTACCTGCATCTGACCGTCACCGCAGTTGTAATTGATAAATGTCATGAACATATCGTTTTGGAAGAAATAGGTGATGTTGCCAAGACGATGGTCGAATACCACAAATCCGTCCACATATTTGTTCACAATGTGTTTGCCGAAGTTGCCCAAGCCAATCTTGCCGACCGACACGAAAGCGTGCATCTGATCGTTCCACACCATCTTGAGGTCGGGGATGACGATGGTTTTGCAATAAAAGTCTTTCGGTTCCATCTCCGGATAGCCTTCCAATTCAATGGATTGCGCCTTCTCTGCAGACTTTTCCTCGTCATTCTCGGAACGGAAATAATGCATGTATTCCGTTTTCGTCAGGTCGATGGACTCGCCTTCCATGCCAGCATACACCTCTGCCATACCTTGCAAAATCTCATCGTTGAAAACAGGGACTTTCAGCACATTCATGCCGCTGAAGGTCAGGCTGTCGTTGGGATATTGCGCGAAGTCGCCATGCACGGCAAAATCGACTAAAGGCAGATCGAAACCAAGGTTGGAGCTGCACTGNNGTGCCATTGGAGGCGTTCACCTCGACCTTTTCCTTCCTACCCTTCTTGGGCGTGAGGAACGAAGCAAAATAGCCGCCATCAATGGCTTGCTCATAATAGATGCCGCTGCAAATCTCGGGCGTTTCCGTTTGGATACGTGGCAGATCAACAGGAATCTGTATGTTGTTCGGGTTGACGGTGGCCGTTGACACAAACCAATTGTGCAAGGCAGCTATGCTATCCATCGGCTCTACCATTTCATATATGGGCATCGCCAAGCTATCGGCCTCAGTCGAGACCAGTTGATAAGTCCCCGCTCCATCAGGATTGAAGCCCGACAAAGCGAAATGACCATCATACAAGCCATGCTCATCCGTGGCAGTCAGAGTGACCTTGCCCATGAAGGCGAACTGCGGACTCAGCTGAATGGCGGTCGTATCAACGAGGTGAGCGATGCCATAGNNAATCCATAAAGACTGGCGTGCGAGTGCCGTCAGCAGCCACATAGTCCCAATAGCCTTGAGCCAGGTAGTTATTGCGACCATGGATATCGACAACAGCATCTTTATAAAGGTGAAAACGATTCAGAGTATCGGCAAGCAAGTCGCCATTCACGGGATCCAGCTTCGACTCGGCGTTGATGTCAACATCATGGTTGTAGGGGAACACGGCGGCATCAGCCACACGAATAATCTTCACACCGTGGGCATGGATAATATAATTCGTCATGTCGTATTCGGCGTTCATACTATAGAACTGCAACGAATCCTGACCCGGCACCAACGAGATGAACTTTGAAGCGTTGTTATGCACGGCAAGCAATTCCTCGTGGGTGGTGGCAGTAGCATAATCGCCGAAAGATTCCACGGGATTATACAGGTGCAAACTGTTGGTCGCCATGTCCCATTCGGCCTCCTTCAGTGAGCAGATGTATTGGTTCATCGGGAAGTCCAAGCTACTGTTCATATCTAGATAATCATATTGCACCTTTTGTGCGTCAAAGTCAACATTGGCCCTGTAATTGGTGGCCGCAAAAGCCACAGAGGTACTGTCTTCGGAATACAGGAGGAACTTGGCCGAATCAGCCACAAAGGTACGCGAATCCAAGGCGAAATGGTCGGAGTCGAATTCGGTCAAGCCAAAGCGCAGCTTACCATCGGCAGAATAACCATCGGGCGTCAGCGTTGTCTTGCCTTTGAAATAGGTGTCGCCATACATGCAAATCGGCTGCTTGATGGTCTCGGTGGTGAGTTCGGGTTTGAAGACATCCCAACGCAGCTTCAAAGCATCGGCAGAAGCAATGGGGAATCCCGTTCCGTCAGCAAGCGGCTGCATCTTAAACTCTTTGGTGATGGCCGTCACATATTTCGGATACATCACGAACTTGTCGGACTTAAACTCCGAAGTCTGGTAATCGAGTTGTCCCGTCCCATAAAACCCGCTTGACGAAAGGTGAACGGTCTCATGCAGTTGTCCCGAGCCGTCGTACATCGGATAGAAATCTGTACTACCATTGCCGATTTGGTGATCGAAGCCAAGGGAATAGTCGTCCATCACCACCAAAGGCTCTTCGATTCTCGGCAGAATGCCGCCAGACACCAGCTCGCCTTCAAAGCGCACCTTCTTCATAGAGAGGTCGTTAAGGCTATCGACGACGAAAGGATACAAGCTGTAATAGAACTTGCCTTCGAGGTCGGCGGACGATGCCACCGAGTCAAGGTTGCCGGGGTCAAAGGCTCCACCATTGATTTTCCTGTAGAACTTGTAGCCTTCTGCATCGCTATAGAAGATAGGATATTCCGGCGTCACCTCACGGCTCGACTTATTGTCGCCCTTATCAATGAGAAGGCGGCCTTTCAGCTTCTCCAGCGTGCCGTCAACGGGAATGATCTGGTTGTTGTCGCGGGCATAAAAGCGCAACGAATCCACCTTATTCATCCTGATCGTGAAATCATCGTACAAGAACAGGCAGTCCTTGGTGAAGAACTCAAACATTCCTGCCAATATGCCGCCCGAAAACTTAAAGTTCTTGTTTTTCTTCAAAGTGATACGGCCGTTGTCGGGCACGATGACGACGTGCTTGCGGTCGCTCAACGAGATAGCCGAGCCTTCATAGCCGTCAATCTGGCTAGTGATACCGTAAACGAGCAGGTCGTTGGTACGCAGGTCAAGACGCAAGTTGGGCTGACGGTTGGTGGTCACCGTGTGGAACTTAATCACGTCATAATCAATGTTATCTCTATAGGAATCAACCATATCGAAGAAACGAGGCAAAGCCGTCACCCATTGCGTCTGGGCATCATACTCCATATAACCCTCTGCCTGCAAACGCAGCACGAGCGTGATAACTTGCTCCGTGGGATAGCCGAGATACGAAGTTAGGTCGCCGAGATAGAAATGCACTTGACGTTCCACGTTACCAAAGCCTTTCAAAAACTTCTCAATTCGAATCATCGGGTGCGTGCCGTCAAGACCCTGTAAACGCTTGAAATCCTCATGCCTGTAATAATTGACCGACACCACATCGCCCTCACTCCTATGGTTGACACCTTCCATGCGCCTGAAATCAACAACGCCCTCGTCGACATCCCAATACATGGCCTCCACGAAAATGTCAACGCCATGGTAATAATCATGGAAAGGTCCATCGCCCAGGTCTTTGTCCGAGCGATAAATCATCATGCTGCGCTTCTTGTTGTCGAACCTGAAACCCAAGTCGTTATGGTAAATCGAATCCAAGCTCATGCGGCCTGCCACCGTGTCGGGCAGATAAAGGCGCATCATCGCGCGGTCGGAAACCAAAACCTCCTCATCCGACAAGGTGAAACGCGACGACTCCACCTTCACCACCTCCGTACCATGGCGACGGAAATGGAACATGGCCTTGTTTTCCACGCCACCAAATACCTCCACAAGGTTGCCCATCATACCGATACCACCCTCAAAATCAACATTTTTCAGGATGTCTGGGATGCGATAATCAGAACGATACGACTTCACCCGAGGATACATGGTCCTCTCGTTTGGAGCATTGGCCAACACCTTGTCCTCAAAACGGCACAAGATGTTCTGATTGAAGTGGTTGCGCTCTTGGAAAATCACCGAATCAATGGCATATTCCGAACGGTTCAGGTCGATGGTATAGAAATCGGGGAAGGTAACGAAGACAATATCGGAGGAGATGCCGAAACGCGACCAGTCGGCGCGCCCACCTTGGCCTCTCCAGCTGTTGTTTTCCATCGAGTAAACACCTTTCGTCTGCTTGATGGCCGACTCGTCTTTCTGTGATGCCAACATCAGCGTGCCATCCACCGTCAACTCAAACTTGTCAGCGGACGGGAAGCCCAGTAGCGCATCTTGAAACATCCATTTGGTATTGGCTTTCGCCGACAGCACCTTCTCGACAAAGATGTTCTGGCAAGCGGACAAGTATTTGTCCATACCATTCACTGACTTTTGGGCTTTGGCATCGGTGTAGATAAGCCAGTTGTTGACATCCTTATGATTCAAGCCCGCAGTAGGAATCCTTTGCAACACTGCCACGAAATTGAAGGTGCAGGGATAGGCGCGCGCCCCCGCTTTGGAATGGAACAGCTCACAAAGACGCATCACCGTATTGATTTCTGCATCGGAATAATAACTATCCCAAACGCCACGAAAACCTTGCATCATCTTGGCGGCCTCGTCACGTTCTTCTTTCGAGGTGGAAGTATTCAAATAAGCCGTCAATTGGTCATAAAAGGCATTCTTTTCTGTTGGGTAAAACGCCTGCGCGAAAGCAGACGACACGCCCAAAAAGAGCGACAAAACGGCTATAAGGATTCCTTTTTTCATTCTATTAGTCAATTAATAATCAATTATTTAACAAATTCAGCAGCCACCCAATTGTTACGACTCAGATGGCGGCAATAACGCAAACCAAGTCTTTCCGCTTCCACCTTGATGCTCTCCAAGTCCTCAGTGTAGAACCCGCTGAAGAAGATATGGGCATTAGGACGCATGGCGGCGACATAATGCTGCATGTCGCGTAAAAGGATGTTACGGTTGATGTTGGCCAGCACCACATCGAAGCTGCCTTGAATCGCAGAGGCGTCTCCGAGGATAATTTCAATGTCGGAAATGCCATTCAGCTCGCAATTGGTGAATGCATTGCGGTAGGCCCATTCATCGTTGTCGATAGCGACGGTATGTGCTGCGCCAAGTTTCTTGGCGAGAATCGCCAACACCGCCGTGCCGCTGCCCATGTCGAGGACTTCCTTGCCTTTGAAATCCGTCTCCAACATCAATTGGATGATTTGGGCAGTCGTCTCATGGTTGGCTGTGCCAAACGACATCTTTGGCTCGATGACAAGGTCAAACTCGAAACTCGGGTCAGGCTCATGGAAAGGAGCACGCACTCGGCAGCGTTCGTTGACCACCACAGGCTGGTAGGAAGCCTCCCACAGTTCGTTCCAGTCCTTGTCAGGCATCTCCTCCACCTTCAGCAGACGAATGTCAGAGAACGACGGCTCGTCCAAAAGATGCTCCACCGCGATATCATCTCGGCTGTCGGCTGAGCAATAGGCTTTCAGGCATCGGTCCTCGTCCATAAAAGAGTCAAAACCGATTTCCGCCAGCATTGTTATCAACATATCATGCTGGATGTCGGACGACGGTGCCGTAAACGAATACTCAAATGTCTTCATTATTCTTTTCTACACGAATTACCACCAATTTGTCACGAATTAACCAAAAATATTCATGAAAATTCATGGATCATTCATGGTAATTCGTGTTATCTAAAAAAATTATTCTTCGCCTATATGTGAGGCTTGGTTGCAGATGGAGACAAAGTCTTCAGCCTTCAGGGAAGCACCGCCAATCAAGCCGCCGTCAACGTCTGGTTGGGAGAACAACTCCGTGGCGTTCTTGGCATTGCAACTGCCGCCGTAGAGGATGCGGATTTCGTCAGCCGTGGCCTCGTCATAGTGTTCCTTAATCAACGAGCGGATGTAGGCGTGCATCTCTTGCGCCTGCTCAGGCGTGGCGGTCTTGCCCGTGCCGATAGCCCAAACGGGTTCGTAAGCGATGATGGTGTCGTAGATGGCGTCGCCGTCCAAGTGGAACAAGCCCTTTTCCAGTTGCTCCTTGACGACCTCGAAATGACGGCCAGCCTCACGTTCCTCTAATACCTCACCGACACAATAAATCGGTGACATGTTGTTCTCAATCAGGCGGTTAATCTTCTCGGCAAGGATTTCGTTGGTCTCGCCAAAGTATTTCCTGCGCTCACTGTGACCAACAATGCAATAATCCACATCGATGGATTTCAGCATTTTGGCCGACACCTCACCTGTGTAGGCACCCTTGTCGTAGGCGCTGCAATTCTGTGCGCCCACGTTGAAACGCTGCTCGTCAAATTCATAGTCCGTCAACATTTCCAAATAAGGGAACGGCGGGCAAATGATGACTTCGCAGTCCATTTCTTCTTGTTCATCAAGGCGGTCAAGGATCTCGTCGACCAAAGTTTCGGCCTCATCGAAAGTGAGGTTCATTTTCCAGTTTCCTGCAACGATTTTGCTTCTCATAATATTTCGATTTAAAGATTTAAAATTCAAGATTTTAGACGCGGGACTTGGGGACGTGGGCTACGAGACAAGTCTCGCCTCATTTAAAAGGACAAAGATACGAATTTTTCAATTACCAATTCATTTCACCCGCAGTTTCCTTCCAATCCGCAGCACCGAAGTTTTCTTCATATTGTTCAGCTTGCACAAAATCGACACCGTAGTATGGTGTTCCACAGCAATAGAACTCAATGTATCCCCTTTTTTCACAATGTAATACTGACGATCAGAAGTTTTTTTGGTGTCAATCACCTTCACTTGGTTGTTTCGGGTCAAATCGTCAAAGGCTGTCGCTAATGTCTCTGTCGTAATGGCAACATTTTTATCAGGTGCACGCAGCGTGTCGGCCAATGTATGGGCGAAAAGCCAGTCGTAAGTCTCCTCAAGATAGAAGACACGAGCCAGCTGGGTGTGGCTCACGCCTTCAAAGCAATCGAAAATCAATCGCGTTGTATCGCTACAATCCGCCATGGCCTCCACAACCCTTTCAGAACAGCCCACCGGAACCGCCGCATCCGCCGTGCCATGGATAATCCACAATGGCACCTCGTTGAGGCCGCACAAATCTGATACCGTGGCACCACCACAAAGCGCCATCGCCGCAGCCACCTTGTCAGGATAGGTCGCCACAAAATCAAGCGTCCCATAACCGCCCATGCTCATGCCCAACACATAAAAGCGGTTCATGTCAATCTTATAGTTTTTCGTCACCCAATCAACCACATCCATTACCTTGTCGGGTTGCCAAGCTCCAGCAGTCTGAGGAGCAACAACCACAGCATCAATTTCGCGTCCACGCGAGACCGCATCGATACAGCCATAGTTGCGCACCAAGTTCAGGTTATGTCCGCTAAGGCTCTTACCGTGAAGAAATAGCACCAGAGGCTTATTCTCCGAATTCTCATAGTCATCGGGAAGATACAACCAAAAGTCGTAGCCATCCTTAATCATGTCACGGCAAGCCATCAATTGTGCCTTGCAGAACAATGGCATCAGACAAAACAACAAAATTGCCCATTTTTTCATGCTTCCCCTCTCTTTTCTGAAACAAAGGTCTGCTTGCAACGGCACACTTCCACTTCGTTCCCCGACGAAGTTTCCACCTTGTTTAGCCGCACACAATACTCATTATCAGCGGTCTGCTCACGATAGAAACTCAGTTTCTCGCCTTGGTGCGCCTCCGCGACGTAGGCAATCTCAAAGCGCTTGAGGCGATGCTCACGATACCAATCAACATCCCACAAGTCCAGCACATGCTCGATATATTTCATCGAGTTGACATGTCCGTTGATATCTATGTCGTTATAGCTGACGTCCATCGTCCGCACCAGTACGGCATTTTCACCCATCTTCACACGACCACCTCTCTCAATGGGGCAAGGCTTATCAGCCTCAATCCAGTTGTTGATGGCACCGTTGTCGATGGCATAAATGTCGGTGGGTTGCCGCGTCTCCGTGTCAATCATCGCCCAAACGGAGCGACCGTAGCCATAGATGTGTCCATTGCCATCCGACACACAAAAGTTACGGCTGGTGAAGTATTTCATCGCACCCTCCACCCAGGTCTCAACCGTGTAATGCGCATGTTGTTCAGGCATCTCCTCCATCTCGATGGCCAGCCTCGACAGTACCCACGACCGTTTAATGCCCATCAGATACTTCATCCCGAAGCCACGCGCGGTGGAATGGAAGTCGGCGGCATTCAGCATCTGGTTGCCGAGATGGCCGAGAAACATCCGTCCCGAAAAATCACAGTGGAACGGTTCTGCCACAAATTCGTATTTACCGATTTTATTCATTTTCAATTTCTTTTCGGCTGCCACAGTGTGACAGCCCTACACCTCATACTTCACAACCTCATACCTCCTAACTAATCCTCACTCTCGGGTCAATAAATCCATAAATGATGTCAACCACAATATTGACGATAATCAGCATGACCGCGATGAGCAGCACTGCCCCCATGATGACTGGGAAATCGTATTTGTCCAACGCATCCACCACCACCACGCCAATGCCCTTCCAGTCGAAGACATACTCCACAAAGACCGCTCCCGCCAACAACGAAGCAAACCATCCCGAAACCGCCGTCACCACAGGATTCAAAGCATTGCGCAAGGCATGGACGCAGATGACACGCCATGGTTTCAAACCTTTGGCACGTGCCGTGCGCACATAGTCCATTGACATGGCTTCGAGTAAGGAAGTGCGCGTCAGTTCCGTCACCACGGCCAAAGGGCGCATTCCCAATGTCAGGGCGGGCAAAATGAGGTTGCGCAGGCTCAAGAACTCTCCCCTACCATATTCATCGACAGTGTAAAGACTGCCCGTCATGCTTAGTCCGGTATAATGTTCAAGCAAAAAGCCGAAAATCCAGGCCATCAGGATGGCCGCAAAAAACGAAGGCAACGACATACCTATCGTGGTGATGAAAAGTGTCAACTTGTTGAGGAACTTGGTGTTGATAACAGCTGTCAAAATGCCTATCACCAAGCCCAATACCATCGCAATAGAGATAGAAACAGCTGCCAGCAACAGAGTATTGGGGAATGCCTCGCCCAAAATGTCGGAGACCTTACGCTTGCTTTGGTACGACATGCGCAAGTAGGGTGCCTTCAACACGATAGCCGTCGCACCTAAAGTCGCAATCTTGGCGTAATTCCCGATTTTTTGCAACTTTTGTTCGCTTTCCGAGACATCGTAAAACGAAATCGGAACAAGGTCATTCAGATAGTCGACATATTGCTTTCCGAGGCTTTGGTTGAGGCCTAATTCCTCACGGATGGCGTTCACCGACTCTTGGTCGGCACGCTGGCCGAGCATCATCTGGGCAGGGTCGCCAGGCAGGATGTTGAAAAGGAAAAACACCAGTGTCGCGACACCCCAAAGCACCGCGATACCATACAGCAACTTCCTGATGATGTAGCTCCCCATCGCCTCACAATGCCTTCAAAGCCTTCGAAAAGTCAACCGAGCTCCACTTGTCTTTGACCAAGCCGTTGTCAAGCCAAATCAAGCCCGGGTTGGAACGCACTATCGGCTTAATTTCCAGCTCGTCGGCATAGTACACCTCGAAGAGGAAATCGTATTGTTCCTGCAAATGCTCCACATAATGCGGTTCTTCGGCAACCACCCAAATCACCGTCATGCCATGTTCTTCAGCTAAAGCCGTAATCTCCTTGGCTTTTTCCCAATCTTTTTCCGTCAGCTTCGACAAATCATGGGAAGTGAACATCAGCAGGTCTTCGGTAGTGAGGATGCTCTCGGTAATATCGTTGCCGTCTTCATCCAAGGCACTGAATCCAAGGTAGTTGGCTCCACCTTCCACCCTTTGGTCGACGAACTCCCACTGCGACATCCATACCGAGTCGTTCCATGGATAGTTGGGCGACAGGTATTCTTTCGTCTCGCCCGTGGCTTTGTTCCTATAGGTCAGGAACACCTTGCTAGCGTCCTGGTTCTCAACGGTCAGCTGCTTACCCACCTTCCAATTCATGAAGTCGACAACCGGCAGGTGGCGATAATTGTAAATCTCGAATCCTAAAAATGCCAAGCCAAAAGCACAGGCAATGATTAACTGAACGCCGTTCTCCAGCTTGTTTTTCAGCTGCCCATTGTTCATTATCAGCGATATAAGCACCGAATCGATAACGAGGTTCTTGTAGAAGGTCTGCCAATTGCTCATCTTGATGGCCGTACCGAAACAGCCGCAGTCGGGCACAAGGTCGTACAAGGCATCAAACAAGGTGGTGATGGTGAAAAACAGCATCAACAAAGTGGCACCCAACACCGCCAATCGCGGAAACACCTTGGTCATCAGGCAGATACCGACGATAAACTCCGCCAAAATCATCAGCATGGCCAACACCAAGGCAAAATCGTTCAGCCAAGTCATGCCATAGACCGCCAGGTAATCCAGCATCTTATACTTGGTTCCCAATGGGTCAACACCCTTAGTGAAACTGCTGAAGATGAACAAAGCACCCACCAACAAGCGGCAGATGGTCAATGCTCCAGGGCTGTATTTCTTACTAAACACCAAGGAAGCCAGCAGGTTAAGCAGCAAAATGGCCAAAAACCAATAATGGAAGTCTGGCAGGAAATAGATTCCCACCGCCGAGGCCAAAGCCACCAAAATGCTGATCCAAGGCATTGTATTCGTTTCTTTCTTCATGGCTATGAGATTTCAGTGAGGTTATTCGCTCATCAAAATCAGCGCAAACACCGCATAGTTAATCATATCGTAATAGTTAGCGTCAAGACCCTCGGAGACAAGGGTTTTGCCGTTATGGTCCTCGATGGACTTGGTGCGCAGTACCTTACTCATGATGAGGTCGGTGATGGAGCTGATGCGCATGTCGCGCCAAGCCTCGTCGTAGTCATGGTTCTTGCGAGTCATCAGCTCGTAGGCCTCGTTGGTGACCTTGTCATATAAAGCCGTTGCCTCTTCTGCCGTCAAATCGGGCTGGTCAACAACACCACGCTGCAATTGGATGATGCCCATTGCCGCATAGTTGACGATGCCGATAAACTCAGGCTCAATACCTTCATCGACCATCTGTTCCGATGTCGTTTGCAAAGTCCTGATTCTCTTTACCTTGATAAATATTTGGTCGGTAATGGATGGCGTGCGCAAAATACGCCATGCCGGACCATAGTCTTTCATCTTGTCGACAAACATCTTGCGGCATTGCGCCAAAACACTATGAAATTGGGCTTTTGTATCTTTCTTTTGCATGAAAAATGTATTTTTGCAAAAATAAAACTTTTTCCAATGCTACAACTCATTTCTCAGGGTAAAAAGCACATTTTCGACCGTCCCGCCCTCATGGGCATCCTCAACGTCACGCCCGACTCGTTTTCTGACGGTGGCCGTTACAACCAAATGGACAATGCCATACGCCATTGCGGGACCTTGCTCTCCGATGGTGCCGACATTATCGACATTGGAGGCTGCTCCACCAGACCCAACAACGCCATCGCCACTGAACAAGAGGAAATGGAGCGTGTCGTCCCGATATTGAAAGCCATCAGAAAAGCCTTTCCTGAAACACTCATTTCGATCGACACGTTCAGGAAAAACGTGGCCGAAGCCTGCATGACCGAAGGTGCCGACATCATTAACGACATCTCGGGCGGACTTTTCGATGCTGAGATGTTACCTTATATCGGCCAAAACCATATCCCCTACGTGATGATGCATTGCGTCGGCACGCCCGAAACCATGCACCAATACACTCTCAGCGGCGATATCCACCAAACCGTGATGAACTTCTTCGCCCAACAATGCAAGACCTTGGAAGCCTACGGCAACCAACAAATCATCCTTGACCCTGGCATCGGCTTCGGCAAGAGTCTTGAGGCCAACTATCAGTTACTTAGCGACTTGAATCGTTATCGCTACAATAATCTACCCATTCTTATCGGCATTTCAAGGAAGTCTTTAATATTTAAGGTATTAGGTACCACGCCCCAGACTGCCGAAAACGGAACGACGGTATTGAATACTATCGCCTTGCTCAATGGCGCCGACATCCTACGGGTCCACGACGTGAAAAACGCCAAGGAAGCCGTTGATTTAGTGGAGAAATATCGTCAAAGTATCGGAAAAACCTTGTAATTTTGCCGCAAATTTGAATCTATGATTAACCTTTTCATTCAATTCAGCGTCTTTGACTGCATCGATATCATCCTAGTGGCGGCTTTGTTCTTTGGCCTCTACCGCCTGCTGAAAGGCACCTCCGCCATGAGCATCTTCATCGGTATCGTCACCATCTTCCTCTTGTGGCAGCTGGTCAAATTCTTGCAGATGGAAATGCTAACCGCCATCCTTGGTGCTTTCGTCAGCGTGGGCTTCATCGCACTGATTATCATTTTCCAACCTGAGATACGGCGCTTCTTGTTCACCATCGGTGCCCAAGCCCAAGAAGGCAAATTTGCGCGCAGGTTCAAGTTCCTAAAGGTAAGGAGCAATGTGGATCTGGACATCGATTCCATCTCCAAGGCCTGCCTCAACATGTCAGACATCAAGCAAGGTGCACTCATCCTGCTGACACGCAAAAACAACTTGGACGACATCGTTACAACAGGTGTGGTGGTCAATGCCGACATCAGTCACTCGTTAATCGAAAATATTTTCTTCAAGAACAGTCCTTTGCACGATGGTGCTATGGTCATTCGCCACAACCGCATCACTGCGGCACGTTGCATCCTGCCCGTCACGCAGAAAACCAACATCCCCGGCCACTATGGCCTACGTCACCGTGCCGCCATCGGCGTGACCGAAGTCAACGACTGCATCGCTTTGGTGGTTTCCGAAGAAACAGGCAACATCAGTATGGTGACAGGCGGAGACATCCAAACTGTAAAGGCTTCGGAATTGAAGGAAAAGATTGAAAAGGAAATGAATAATTAACCTATTCGTTCACCTCAATGAAGTAGTCATCCTCATCGGCATAGCGCAACTGCTTCTTGTAGGGGTCATAACGAAGCAATAGCTGGTAGGAATAGCCCTTGTTCTTCAGCCCTTCCTCGACATAACGGTTCATCATGTAGTCGTAGGTATAGCCTGCATACATTTTGCCCAGAAAGACGGCATAGTTGTACACATCCTTTAGCTCCAGCGTGTCAATGGTATAGTTGTAGTCAAGGTCGCCCGTCCAAATCGAATAGTCCGTTTTGGAATCGAAGCCGTCCATGAGGTTATGTTCGCAAAACAACACTGGCAGCCACTCGCTGTCGTTAATTTCAAACCACGAAGCCACATTGACCGTGTTCAGCGGGAACTTGTAGCTGTATTCGTACGAGTCGCTGAAAAGATAGTCCTCATATTCCGTGATGCGACCCGAAATCTCCATACGCGAGAGCATCACCAGCCAATGCGTCGAGTCAACGGGGACCTGGTTGATGTCTTCCGGTACATACACCTCAACGCCATAGCTTCCCATCTCCTTAGAATATGCGTTGTACATCACATCCAAGAACAATTCCTGGTTGAAGCCATTCAACACTTGTGTTGTGCCATATTTTGGTGCAGGTTCCACCGTCACTTCTGCCTTTTCCGGGAAATAGACGGCAGCCTGGATGCCTTGTCTCTCAGCCACATATTTCTTGGCGAGCTTGAGCTCAGTCTGACAGCTAGAGAGAGAAAGCAGAAATATCACAAAACCGACAAAACGCCCAAAACTTGATTTTATTGAAGTGTGGGAAAGCTTGCCAACCGGCAGCTTTCCGGCAGCGCACGGTTGTGCAGCTGCCACACACTTTTCGTTTGATTTATCCATTGTTTTGTTAGTTTTGAAAGTTTTGGTCTTAAACATTATCAAACAAATCCATCTGCACGCCATCGCCTTGGGGTTTTACCACCTCCATCGGTACATCGGCAGGGTTGACTTTTATTTTCTCTGTGTTTTCAGACACTGCTGAGGTTTCCGGCCCTTCGACAGGCTCAGGGACCTCGGGAACATCTTGATTACTCGGCTCTTCAACAGGTTCTTCCTCGCTCGGTTCAGGTTCAAAAGGCTCCAAGAACTGGAAGCTGTCAATCTCTCTGGTCGAGAGGCGCTTGCCCTTGGCCTTATAGCTCTTGATGCCAATGAATTCCTCCACGTTGAGTTCGTCGTCAGGGAAGCTGTTGCCCGCATCGCTGACCTTGTAACTCAGCAGCAGGCGTGGCATCACGTCGGTGCTCATACCAAGGTATTTTGCCTCTGGATGCTCGCCGATGAAGGAGGCTCGACTGTTTATTTTGGTCTCAGCCTCAATGGTGAAACGCTTCAAATAATGCTTTTGGGTCTCACCTTCAATATAGATGACGGAAAAGATTTCGTCTGGGTCGAACTTTCGGATTTCCACCATGTCGTCATCGAAGTGGGTGTTGAGGTCGAAGCCCGAAATCTTGAACTCGCCATTGCTGAAGATTTGCAAAATCTTGTCTTCGCCCTCAAAAGCGCCAAGGTACTGTCCGCGCTTGTCGGCGTTGAGTCGACGCACCGTATCGTCATACCAGATCTCACGGGCGTCAAGCGTAGAAACACCATCCCCACCCTTCTTGACATCCTTCACATCGTACTTGGTGAGCAGATTGCCACGCGCGTCACGGCCTTTCACGGCCAAGTCGGCGAAGTTGTAATCCACAGTTTTCTGCTTCTTGTTGAAGAGCATCAGCGTCACCTTGATGATTTCCGCCTCGCCATTCGGGTTCCATGAGAAATAGCGCACCTTCGAGCCGGGTTTGCCCTGCGTTAGGTCGTATTCCTTGTCGCGAGTGACACCCTTCACGGCGAAACGCTTCACATAGTGCGGCGCACCCGTCTTACCGTCACGATAGACAACATTGTAGGTGGTGCGGTCGTCGTTCTTATGGAACACGTCAACATGAATCACCTTCTGGCCCACAAAGAGTTTCGGCTGCAACTTAACCACGGCGTATTTGCCGTCCTCATGGAAGACAATGATATCGTCCATGTCGGAACAGTCGCAGACATACTCGTAGACTTCCTTGTTCTTTTCACGCTTCATGCCCTCGCCTGTGCACACGAAGCCCTCGTCCTTGTTGACGTACAGTTTCTCGTTATTGGCCGCCACAGCCACTGCTGAGATATTATCGAAGTTGCGGATTTCGGTCTTGCGCTCGCGACCTGGACCGTACTTCTCTTTGATATGTACAAAATAGTCGATGGTGTAATCCACGATATGATCGAGGTTGTACTTAGCCTCTTCCATTTTCTTCTCAATCTCGGCCAACTGCTCATCGGCCTTCTTGATGTCGAATCTTGAGATCTTACGGACGGGCTTCTCACAAAGTTTCTCCACATCTTCACGGGTCACCTCGCGTTTCAGCAACTTGCGGTACTTGTCGAAGCGGCGTTCGATGCCTGTGTAGAGTTCGTCCCAATCCGCATATTCCTTGCTTTCAAGTTCCTTATAGATACCTTTCTCAAAGAAAATCTTCTCCAACGAAATCCAATGCCAGCTGTTTTCCAGCTCCTCAATGAGGATACGTAACTCCCAACTAAGCAGCTCCATCGTGCGGTCAGTGCTGAGTCTCAGGATTTCGCTCACGCCTAAAAACGCTGGATGGTCGTTGACAATAACGCAGGCATTGGGCGAAATGGATACCTCACAGTCAGTGAAAGCATAAAGCGCATCTATGGTCTGGTCGGGCGAGACACCAGGATTCAGGTAGATGACAATTTCGCACTGCTCAGCGGTATTGTCGTCGATTTTCTTAATCTTGATCTTGCCCTTGTCGTTGCACTTCACGATACTCTCGATGAGGCTGCCCGTGGTAGTGCCGTAAGGTATCTCGCTGATGACCAGCGTCTTCTTGTCCTGTTGGCTGATTCTTGCACGGATGCGCACCTTACCGCCACGCAGACCATCGTTGTAGTTGGTCACATCCATCAGGCCGCCCGTTGGGAAGTCGGGATAAAGCGTAAAGGACTCATCACGCAGGTAAGCGATAGAGGCATCAATCAGCTCATTGAAGTTATGTGGCAGGAACTTAGAGGCCAGACCCACGGCAATGCCTTCGGTGCCTTGTGCCAGCAGCAGTGGGAACTTTACAGGCAGGGAGACAGGCTCGGGATTACGGTTATCGTAGGAACGTGTCCAGTCCGTGGTTTTAGGGTTGAAGACGACCTCTTTGGCGAACTTGGAGAGGCGCGCCTCGATATAACGAGGTGCAGCGGCTTCATCGCCAGTGAGGATGTTACCGAAGTTACCCTGCATGTCAATCAGCAGGTCCTTTTGGGCGAGTTGCACCAAGGCCGCACCGATGGAGGCATCGCCATGAGGGTGGTATTTCATCGTGTTACCCACGATGTTGGCCACCTTATTGAAACGGCCGTCGTCGAGTTCGTTCATCGAGTGCAAGATGCGGCGTTGCACGGGCTTCAGTCCGTCCTCGATGGCGGGCACGGCACGTTCGAGAATGACATACGAGGCATAGTCGAGAAACCAGTTCTCGAACATGCCTTTCAGCGGTATGACATGATACTCATCCTCCTGAGCCTGAGCGTCTTCCACGCCTTCCATAGTCTCGTCTACGGGCTGCTCGTCCATGGGCTCGTTTTCGGTCTTGTCTTCGATATCCATAAGATTTTGCTCTTGCTTGCAAAAATAGGTAATTTTTCATTTCAATAGTACATTTTCCCTATTTTTGCCTCAACCTTTGCGCTTTTCACAAACATCACATTTAAATACCATGTCAAGCTCACTAGTAAAAAAACAACATCCATCTCGTCTTCCACATCAAGTGCTATAGCATGGAGATGCGTGACGAAGACCTCGGCAGCATTTTCGCCTACATTGGCGGCCTCATCCGTGAGATGAATGGTATACCTATAGCCATCGGTGGCATAGGCAATCATGTCCATATCCTGACCACCTTACCCAAAACCATAGCATTAGTCGACTTCGTGAGAAACATCAAGGCTTACAGTAGCAAATGGATTAAGACTTTGGACGAACAATACTACGAAGGCTTCGCCTGGCAGACAGGCTACGGCGCTTTTTCGGTCGATTACAGACATCTTGACCAAACTGCTCATTATATCCGTAACCAAGCGGCACACCACCATCGGCAGGAATGGCGCAAGGAATACCAGCAACTATTGGACGAGGCGGGCATTGAGTATGATGAGCGGCATGCGTTTGAGACGGATTGAGACTGCATCGTACACATTATAAGCGGATGTTGCACAACCGCTTGGCATCGGGTCGCCCTTTCAGGGCTTGAGGAGATAGCAGAGTTAACACGAAACAAAATCACGAATAGATTCTTGTAGCCTCAATTCTTCCGTTTCCATTTTGGCAGCAAATTCATTAAACATTAGACATTGTTGGTTAACTTGCATACCAAAAACCGACATCTGACCGCCGTAGCCGTTCAACATTTTGGCAATGGATTGATTACTACTTGAAACTGGCACAACAAAGCCTCCGTAATTGAGTTTCAGAATATGCATATACGAGATTACTTGGTACAAATCAGCAGTTTGGACCTTACCTAAATCCTCATAACCTTTGTATTTTGCATCAAGAACCATTTTTTGGCTATAAAAATCTGGATAACAAACACCCGCATGGTCAAAAAACAAGTACTTCCGACCTTTTCCTGTTTTGTTTTGCGGATGCTCAAAACCTATATTCTTCAAAATAGTGCTCAAATATTCCTCCCACAACCATGCTCCATCAAACAAGACACCGTATATCCGTTCCTCTTCCCTACCATATTTCATTTCCTCATGGCGAAGAATCCTTACGCAAAGTCTTTGTAAATCACGATATTCATTGAAATACGGATGATTGATTGGCCTTTTATTCAAATTGATAATCCGATTTCTATTATTTCGGTTATAACTCGGTGTCGCATTGTTTATCAGGCCGACCGCTTCTTTGGTTTCTTCGTCATTATTGAGAATGTTCCCACGATAGGGATGGCTTGCGATATATTCTATAGTGTGTCTAACAAGTTGGGTAACAGAATTATCCACAGCATATTCCCGCGTTGTATATACCACTTTTCCCGCAAATGGGATATTTTGTCGGATATGATGCTGAATATCAATTCTTCCACGAACATTGGCGTCATTATAATGGCGAGTCTGATATTCCTTGTACAGTCCTTGTCGCAATGCTCGTTTCAGAAAAGCGGGAAATAGATAGATCAGAAAATCGAAAACACTTTCTTGGTCGGAATCATGTTTCAGGTCGAAAAGATTGATAGCAAACACCTTCTGCAACATATAATGCAGAAAATAGTCGCCTTCTTGCTGCGCAAAACGGGAACGGATGGAGACCTGAGTGTCTTTATAACCGACAAAACCCATAATGTTTCCAGTCACCAATTGGTTTTCACCGTTAATGGCAAAGATATGTTCCGTTCCAATCTTGTCGCCATATTCGTCAAGAGACTGAGGAAAAACAAGTAGACTACTTCCCTCGTCTGAACACTGTTCAGCGATGGAAGCTTTGGCCATCCGTTTCAGATCATCGAGTTCCCGACCCTCTGGAATGGCTGTCGTAATGCTATTGTCCTTGGTCTGAATCATTCACTTTGAAAGTCGGTATCGCCGTCATAGGCTTTCTTCAATTTCTCCAACTGCCGCTCCGCATCACGGTTGCCGCGAAGATATTCGGAAAGCAAGCCTTTTAAATGATATTCCCATAGTTTGTCGAAATCACCATCGTACTCATCGAGCTTCAGGAAATAGGCAGCCCCGATTTGGTATGACTTGTTCAGTCCAAGTTTTTCGTCACAAATGGCATTGTTCAAGGCGGTCATCCGTTTTTTGACCTCCTCGGCATGGGTCATGCAGCCTTTCATGGCCTCGAAACTCTCCTCTGCCGTGACTTCCTTCCATGCAAAACGACGGCGCATGGCGAAATCCATACTTTCCACACTACGGTCAATATCATTCATTGTACCAATAATGTATACATTTTCAGGCACATAAAAGCCTTCTTTGAAAATGTCACCTTCGCCAATCATGTTCTGGTATTGAGTCTGCACCATGCCCTTCTCTCCCCGATAACCCGGGTCAATGGAGAAAAACAACTCGCCAAATATCTTGGAGATCTCGCCTCGGTTGATTTCATCAATGATGAAGACAAAAGTTCGGTCACTTTCCAACAACGCCTGTTTGCAAAACTCTTTGAATACTCCATTCCGTCTTTCAAAACCCACATTTCCATCTTTATTAATCGGTCTTAACCCTTCAACAAAATCGGTATAGTCATATGATGGGTGGAATTGGATAAAGCCACATTGCCTATTAAACTGTTTTTGTTCCTCTTCATTCAAATGATCCTTGACTTTTCCAAAAATCATTTGTTCGGCAATTTGCTTTGCTAAATAGGTTTTACCAGTCCCTGGAGCACCAGTGAAAACAAGATTCCTATTTGGCTTCAACATGGATTCGTACCATTCAATATGCTCTTTGTTTGCATCCATATCAAATATCTTTGAGATGTGTTCTTCATTTGTAATTTCACACAATGTATTTGCATACCAAGAAATATCCGTAATATCTTTTGGAACTTTGCTATCAAGCCAATCTATACTAACTCGCATTGTATCTTTTGAAACAGTCTGTATTATTCCTATTTTATGAATCCTTAAAACAGACTTCCCCCCTTGAACAAATGTTGATTTTAATGCAATGTAATCACCAATTCTAATGTTGTTATATACATCTTGGTATTTATCATCGTAACCATTTTCCCAAATTTTTTCATCAATAAACCGCTCTTTTTGGCTTTCACCTCCCCAAGTAAAACCAGCAATAAAATAACGTCTATTCATTATGCATTAGTTTTTTTAAATTATCACATGCAAAACTACAAAAACATCCCATACCATCTTATCTATTCAGTCATTTTTCTTCTTTGCGGCCAACATCCATCCAAGCCCTGAAAGGGCGACCCAATGTCAAGCGGTTGTGCAACATCCGCTTATCAATGCATCATCAAGCGGGTGGTGCAACCCTCGCGTCAAATACCACACCTAGACCACCTCACTTCCAAAACCTCAAAACAGCAATTTCTCCGAGCAACGCCAGCAGCGCAATCAAAGCAAAAAGCTTCCACTGCGAGGACTGGTGTGCCATGGCCTCAACAAGGTCTGCGGTGGTGAAATCTGAAGTGTCAAGGACGGCGGCGACATTGAAGCCAGCCTTCTTGAACTGCGGATCGATTTTGTCACGGTCGGCGAAGACCATCTTAGATTCTACACGACTTTCGTTCCATGCCGTTGTACGATTCACAGTATCGTTCACAAGCAAGTCATAGAACCCCGCCGCAGGCAGGTTGTCGTTCAAATAGAGATACACCTTGCCATTGCGCACATCAGAAGCGGGCATCAGTTCGAAGCTACGGTCTTCGTTGGCGAAGAGAATCTGGCGGTCACCTTCAAGGCTCATATCATTCAGCACCAGCATCTTGTCCGCGCCAATGGTATAGGACAAACGTCCCATCTTGCCGCCCATGAAGGCCGCCTTGACCATCATCGGGACAAAGAGGGCATTGTCGGCAAAGTCGCTCCATTTGGGATTCAGCGCCGTAGCCATCACAAAAGTCTGCCCCTTCCCCACCGTCTCTGACAACAGCAACGGGTCACCGTTTTTAAGGGTCAACAAAGGCGTCGGTACACCATTGGATCGCAGACGAATATGCTGTTTCACCTTGGGCAGGTCGGGATGCTGCGGCATGTCGAGAATCATGTCGCTAAAGAAGGCATGTTGCATGGCCAAATCCTCCACTGCCGTGGTGTTGGTGTCGGCCTCAATCAGGGTCAGACCAAGTTTTTGATACAGATAGCTGTTGTTTTTCGGGTCGTCAACCGAAGGGAACACCATCAAGCTGGCACCTTCGGAAACAGCATCCAACAAGGTTTGCTGCAAGGTCTCATTCATCTTCGCCGTCTCATTGACGATGAGCAACTGGGCTTGGGCGATGGCACCCAAATCAAATCGTGAAGGCTCCATCAAGGTGTAGCGGAACTGCTCATCGTCCTCAAAAACCAAAGCGCAGTTGGAAGGCTCTGTGCCCAACTCCACCACGGAAAGGCTCGGCTTCACACTCAACACAAAGTTGTAGCTGTCGTCAAAGGTGATAGGATGATCTATCAATGAGACACTGCATTTCTGCTCACCGTTATGTTCCACCACAAATTGCATCGATAGTTCCGCCATGCCGTTTTTCTCCAGGTCGACTGTTGTGGAAGCCGTCATCGCACCGTTCATCGTAAAGTTGACGGGCAAACCCTTCACTTCCTTGTCGCCCTGGTTGACGGCACGCACCATCAAGTCGTTGGTCAAGCCCGCTTGAACGATAGGAGATGCCAGCCACACCGAGTCGATATAAAGGTTGGCCTTGAACTCAGGCATCATCGGGACGACAATCACCTGCATCGTTGTGTCAGCCTTGGCTGCCGACAGGTCAAAGGTATTTTCTTGAAAGTCAGAATAGACGAACAAAGTCGAAGTCTCAAATCCATGCTGATGGCAGAGCATCTCGAAACGGTCAATGACCTCGCCCATCGGCGCAGGCGCACCATCTGGGTTCATACGGTCGAGTTGGTCGAGCATCTCTTCCTGGTTCATCGGGTATTCGTTCTGAATCTCGAAGCTGTTGGTCATCAACAGGTAACAGCTTGACGGACTGAGCTGGTGCACCAGGTCGCGCGCCGACTGCCGTGCATCTTCAAGCATGGTCGTCCGCTGCGATTGTCCCTTCATGCTCATTGAATTGTCGATATAGATGCCCACAAGGTTATTCTCAGCGTTGACATTCAGCTGTTTCTCAGGCTTGTACGGAAAAGCAAATGCCAACACCAAAGCAGCGATGAAGAGGCAACGCAACAGCAGTGTAACGAGATATTTCAGTTTCCTCGTCTTGGCATTTTCCTGTTGTATGCTACGCAGCACTGCAGTGTTGCTGAAATACACCAACTTATGCCGCCTGAAGTTAAACAGGTGGATGAGGATGGGAATGGCCAAGGCGAACAATCCCCACAACATGGATGGATATAAGAACTGCATGGTTTAATCGTATTGAACCATCAGCCGAGGCTTTAGAAACCAAAGAGATGTCGGCCATTGCCGCGACGGCGATAGCGATCATGTGAGAAGGTACGGCAAGCGTCATCCTCAGGAGCTTTCAGCGGGATGCCAATGCTCAGGCACACCTCGATACCTTGTGGCAGACGGCTGCCCGAAATATTGTATGCATTCACGTTGACTGCAGGAACCGTCTCTTCCCTTTCGGCCTTCGTATAAGTGTTGAGGAAGCCATGATGATAGGTGGCGCTGAGTTTAAACAGCATATCGAAATTGCCGATGGTCACCAAGCTACGGATACCTATGCCAGCAAAAGCACCAGCATAAATCTTGGTGAAATTGACATCACCGACGTCGATGGTCGCATCCAAAGGTGCCGGCTCTGTTCTGTCCATGTGAATCTTGCCGCCCAATCGCATTCCTGCCTCGGCGCCAACCGTCGCATAAGGCTGAATATAAGGCTTGATGGGGATGCGGAATTCCAAAGGCAGGCGAAAATCGACAAACAACACCGCAAGGTTATAATGAACCTGCATGCCGGAAATATGCTCATAGGTGATGTCGGTGCCACGCTGCACATAATCAAACTCGGGGGCAATGACAAAGACGTTGCCAATGGGAATATCGACAAAGAGACCTCCCATCGGAGTAATCTTGGTGGCTTGCGGAAGGCTGCTCAGATAGCGGTTGCCAAGATAGCCCATTCGAGGCATATTCACGCCTCCTTTGATACCGATAGAAATCGTATTATCCGTCTGCGCCATCGCGCTGATACCAAGCAAAGTGAAAACCAATACGAAAAATGCACTTTTTTTCATAAGTCAATACCTTTCTGCATCAAAAATAACACTACCAATCAAAGTTTTGGGCCAACCCGTCTCCGTCTTTATAGAGGAAGTACGAACCCGGCGCATACTGACTCAAAACACCATGGGAGTCATCCTCCGCCTCCATGATGATAGAAGCAATCTTGAAATTGGAGAAACCATTGCTCGTCACCGTGCCTTTCATGATGACACCACGCTTGATCCTCACATGGAACGACTGGTCATTGAACGGCACGTCATAAGCCTTGTTTTCAATAAAATAAACCGTAAAGTCATTATGATGACCCATGACAAAAACCGTGTCTGTAAGTTGCTCTGTGGCCTCGTTCAAGTCCATGGTGACCACACCGTTATTCTGATCCGAAAACTTCAGATAGACATTGGGCTCTAAAACCGTCAGAGGCCAATAGTCCACATTGGTGCTGACACGCTGTTTGGGGTCAACCACATACGAGCCTTCGATTTTCGGCGGCACAGGGCCTTCGGGGATGTTCCCAAAAATGGCATCGAAAGTCGGCTTCAACGTGTCGGGAATCACGGTGAGGATGTCGTCAATGTAACGCTCCTCTCCTATCAAGACGATGGTGTTGTCGTCGTTTTTCGTGCACGACGCAAACATCATCCCGAACAAGACGAAAGCCAAACTGACAAGTTTTACATTGCGTTTCATATCTTTTGCTTTTAATTATCGATTGATGACCACCTTCTTCGACACCGTGCCTTCCTTTCCTGTGGCCACAAAGAAATAGATGCCTCCCGCACAACGATCAAGATGGTAGGACATCGTGTCGAATTCCGAGTTGTTGTATGTTTGGAAACTATCAATCAAATTACCCTTGACATCATATACCTTAACGGTGATTTTTCCCGTAAGGTGTTCCATAAGGATCTCCATCTGCCCATTATTGGGATTAGGGATCACGCTGAAATCGGCGCGGTTATCCTCTTGTTCATCAAGGCCATAGAACGAGCATACCATCCAATACTTTTGCATAACGCCCTCGTCGGGGGCACAACGGTTGAACACATGGGCTTTCAGCCAGATGGTGTCGCTTGCTTGGTCCAACACATACACCTTACAGCATTGACCTCTAACACCAAAAGGCTCAAGCACCCATTGCACGGGACCTTCAAGGCTCCATGTGACCGTATCCCAACGGCACAGCGGATTGATGTCCCACAACTGGAAATCGTAAGCATTGATCTGGAATTCCGTAGCGGTGACAACCCAGTGTGGAGCCGTATTGGCCGAATCCAGGGGATAGATGGGCGTTGGCGATGGCGAGTAATCAAACTGCACGTTCATGGTCACAATGCTGTCGCAGTCTTGAAGGTTATGGTAGGTTCTATGATAGGTTCCTGATTGGGTATAAATATGGTTTTCAGGGTCATAGGTATCATCAGTAGTGTATTCAAGGCCTTTGTTATCCCAGAAATAGCTGTCACAACTTTCATCGTAAGGCACCATGAACTCTGTCGTCTCGTAGTTGTTAATGTCAAGATGCAGGACATAGGTGCTATCGCATTCCTTGTCACCAAAGGTGGTATGGAAGGTCTTTTCAACTCTATCTTGGCTTTCATAATATGTCATCCCAGTGATGGGCCAATAGAAGGCGTCACAAGCCACCTTCGATTCCTCGTGATAATACTCCTGATGGAACTTGAGGTCAAGTCTATGCTTGATGGGGCAACCTCCAGCGGGGTCGTCAAGAACGATTTCATCATAAGTGTCTTCATGATAGGTCGTCCCCGTCTTATCCCATGTCCATGACGGCATTGTTCCGCTAGGATAGCATTCGTATTGGTACAGTACAGGAGGCATTTGGTATTCGCCGACGGAGAGCACCAATTTTTCCACTTTCAGACAGCCGTGCTGGTCGATGGTGTCGAAATAGGCAATCTGACCGTCCTGACTATAAATCGAGCCATGGAAGTTGTACGTCTCACCAACGCAGATGCTAGGATCAACGAGCGTCGTGTCATTGGCCGGATAAACCGTAAGATTAAGTTTGACGATGCTATCGCATCCATGGGAAGTATGGTCAACATAAACCTCTTGACAAGTTTGGTCGTAATAATGACCGTAAAACTCATAGCTTTCTCCAGCGCAAATGAATTCATCAAGAACGGTTTCGGCGGGTACAGGCCAATTGTCCAAATGCAAGAGTAATGTCTTGTCGCAGCCATATTGGGTTTGGAGATGGTGCTCATAAACACCAGGCTCACTCACCACGTCACCATAAAAGTCATAAGTGCCATCCGCACAGATGGTCTCATAGAGGTCTTCCGTCTCATTGGGATGCACCACAATCGTGATGCTGACATCCTGCGTGGTGTAGCCATCATCGAAATGGCAAGTATAAGTGGTGCTGCCCACTGGAGGAGTGGCCACCGGATTTTGCGAAGTCGGGTCATTAAGCGTATTGGCTGGTGTCCAACTGTAGGTATAAGCCCCAACGCCTCCTGTAGCCATAGCATGGAGCGCTGTCGATTCACCCTCACAGAGTTCAGTATCGTCAGCATCGACTGCTGCCGTCATCGATTCCACAGCAACCGTGCATTGAGGTGCACCCAAAAGTACAAGTTCACAGAAAGAAATGTCGTCGAGACCAAAATCATTGCCACTACCCTCGGTGTTTTGGTTCAAAATGGTAATTGTGGCCGTGGTGGAGTTGCCGCTATTCCACAATTCATAGAATCTCAGCCATTCGTTTGTGGATTGAGGCGCAGAAAACACCTCTCCGATTTGATTCCCATTGATAGCAAACTGGAGCAAAGCCACATTGCCCGCCGCGCTGACCGTGCACACCCAAGTGGAAAACGCATAATCCGTATTCGGGGTCACATTGATTTGCTGGGTCCAAACATTGGTACGCGGGCTGGTCGATCCATTGACAATCATAAAGTTGCCTGTTCCGCCATGGCCTGTCCCATGGAAATCAGGATGGTAATCCTGGGCATTGGCGCCAACATAATAGGTTCCTTCACCATACAAATTGTTATTGTAAGTATAGGCTGAGGTGAAACCCGTGTTACCCTGATCGAAATTGCTATTGAAAACACTTTCGTCCCCTGGGCCATAGCCTGAACAAGTGTATGTGGTAGTCACCCTCGGAGAGGCCACCGTCGTAGGTCCTTCCGTGGTTGACAGTCCCGTGGCCGGCGACCATTGATAATACATCGCGCCCGAAGCCGTAAGCGTCACCGACTCACCAGGCTCAATGACAGCGGAAGGCGGTGTAATCACCACCGGTTGTGCCATAGCCCAAGCAGTAAGCAACATCAATAACGATATGAGTAAAAGCTTAGGTTTCATCAGAATCTAATTAGCTTGCAAATTTAGCAATTATTACAATTACCTCGTCCTTTTCTCGCCAAAAAAGAGAAAAAACTAGCGATACAGCATCACGCGCTTGTTCACCATGCCTTTATTTGTCTTAATTTCGAGCAGATAAACCGACGGTGCATAGCCGCTAAGGTGAAGTATTGCGCTATTGGCACGGCCGTATTCGTTCATTTCAAGCACCTGCCCCATCATATCGATCAGACGGATGCTCTCGATGCCCTCAGCCTCAATGGTGAGTGTTCCCTTGGTAGGATTGGGATATACTTGAACATCAATAATTTCCTGTTCCTCCACACCGAAATAGTCCGCGTTGATCTCAAAGGTGCGTTCCATCTCACCGCATTGCTCCGCCATGAAGCTGGCTTTCAGCGTATTCGCGCCAGGCGTTGCCACGAGAATGATGCAATGGTCGTCGGTTGCCTCCAAAATCTGCCATGCTGGATCGGCCAAAGTCCAAACAACGTCACCAATCACGCCTTCAGTGTCAATCTCATAGCGATAAACACCGCTAACCAAATTGGAAGACACAAACACCGACGGGTTGCCATGAATCCATCCAATGGCTTCTGAATCGTTGATTTCGAGTCTGACTTGTACAACGGAGTCGCAGCCAGCCATGGTCTGCCATGTACCCAAAGTGAAGTAAACGACACCCGGGACATCGTAAACCACACCGTCGTACTCGTATGAGTCGCAAGCTTGGATATCAATGGTCGTGGTTACAGGGGCACTCAAGGCCACATGCATCACCACCGTGCTGTCACAGCCTTGCGAGGTTTGGAAGAGATGACTGCAAGTCATGCCATCCGTATTGCATTGGTATTCATACCATTGGAAAGGTTCGCAAGACAAAGTGTCAAACTCGTAGAACAGTTGTTCCGAGAGGCTGAAATGAACCGTGACGATACTATCGCAACCATAAATCGACTGAAACACATGCTGGTAGTCACCTTCTATCTCGCAATAATGCTCCTGCCACCAGATGGGGTTGCAAGCCACGATGCTAGTGTCGGTTTCAACAGGCTCAATGATATGTAATTGGTAAGCCAAGACACTGTCGCAGCGAGTGCCAACCGTCAGCAAGGAATCGTAAATGATTGCATCGTCATAATAGGCGACACCGTGCCAAATGAAGCCGCTACACTCGCTCAAAGCTCCACCGTCCACAACAGTGTCGTGTCCCAAAGTGAGGTTGAGGTAATACCATGTGTCGCAGTCCTCTTCGTCAATAGCGGCCACAAACACGGAGTCGCGTGTACTCTCGGTGTAGACATAGTCCGGCTTCATCTCCCATACGAAGGAGCCACAAGCCGTCCTATCATGGGTAAACGCCGCATAATTGTCGAATTCGAGTTGCAGCTCAACGATGCTGTCACAACCCGAGACATTGGTCAAAGTCACGGCGGCATATTGTGTTTCATCGGAATGGTTGAAAGTCATCCCGTGCCACTCGTATGTTTCGTGACAAGAAGTGACAAGCTCTGTCACTTGGTCGCTATGGTCGATAACGATAGGCTGGTGGGTAATATGGAGACATGGGTCGTATGTCTCATAATCAATCACTTGGCTCTCGGTAATCACCGCTCCAGACGGAAGGGTGTAGGAATTGCACGAATGGATGGTCTCCAGCCAATCCTCTGCCTCAGCAATCACCCTTATCAATACGGGGCCGGCAATGTAGTCGCCACAGGAGTTGTGGGCCAGATAACGCAACCAATAGCCGTCATAGCTCATCTGCATGGGCATCGTCGGGGTAATAGCAGTGAAATTGCCGTTCTCCGTCGATGACATCTGCCATTGGGCAACGCGGTCATTCACATCTTCATTGTTCCATGTCACGTTCACCTCGGGCAAGTCAAGCGTTTGGCCTTCACACACTTGCATAGAGGAAAGCTGCACATTGGCCACAGGCGCATCGTTGACGCGGAAGGTAGCCACATTGCTGCTTACCTCGCCGCAGGCATTGGAGACTACATAACGGAGGTAATACGTACCGCAACCAGGATGGCTCGTCAAGGGGTCAAAAGCAGTGAAAGGCCCGTTAGCTGAGGTGGCATACTCCCACCCTTGGGTGCCGCCTCCGCTATGGTTCATCTGGGCCTGTGGTGCCATGACATTCAACGGGCTGCCTGCGCAAACCGTGGATGGCACCAAAATATCGTTCAATATTTCAGGGGCATGGTTGATGGTCAAATCTAAGGTAAAGGTACTGTCACAAACCTGCGGGTCGCTACTATCAACGAGGGTTTCGTACACATTACTCTCATAGTAGGTCTGATGCGTCTTAGGCCAGTAATACGAGTCGCATGACTCCTGATACTGCACCGGAGCGATGTAGGCTTCTCCCAAGGTGAAATGCCACGACACCTGAATGGTACAACCGTTAGGGGTAACGGAATCGACCACATATTCTCCATTTTCGGTACACAGATAGCCGTGATGGTAGATGGCATCACAAGCGGTTATCTCACCTTCGTCTACAGCCTCAGTGGAATACACGGTCAATTGGACAATGTTAGACGAATAGGCCGCACCGCACCCGTTGACAGCTTTATAACGGATGTTGCAGCCGTTGTAGCTATACGGAATATTGCTGTTGTTCAACGTCTGCCATACGCCATCGACCTGAATCTCCCAACTGCCCGTGCCTTGATTGACATGGCGCCAGATGACTTGCGGAGTCGTCAAATCAAACGACTCTCCTGCACAGATGCCCGCTGGAGCAGTAATGTTGCCCACAATAGGCTCATCGTTGACAGTGACTGTAACGGCAGTGCTATAGGTCACATCGCAGTCATTCTCAGCGAAATAACGAATCTGGCATCCGTTGTATTCATACGGGATGTTGCTATTGTTCAGGCTCTGCCAGTTTCCGTTGTTTTGAATCTGCCAGCCTTGATCGGTAATCGTTGCACCGTTGTTTTGGATGTTGGGTGTCGACAGGGTGAAGCTGCCTCCGGCACAAATGGCCGTTGGGGCAGAGACATTGCCGATGACAGGCGCATCGTTGACATGGATTTGCACGGCATTGCTGGGGGCGCTGCCACAATCGTTGCTCACCCTGTAACGCAAATACCAGTTGTTATAGGTAGCAGAAACGTTGTTGATGTTGAAGGGCTGATAGTTGCCATTTTGGGCCTGACAAATCTCCCAAGCGCCTGTACCGTCGCCTTCGTAAGCTGGCGGCGTGACATTCAAGTTTTCACCCGCGCAGATAGCAGCAGGGACTTGCAGCGTGCCTATCACATCAGGCGCGACATTGACTACCAGTTGACGAGCAGGCGAGCTATAGACCGGACCGCAACTGCCTTGCACCATATAGCGGATATACCAGCCATTGCATGCAGAAGTAATGTTGCTCAGACTAAAGGAACTATAATCGCCCATCTCCGTAGGCGAAGCCACCCATCCCTGACCCATGATTTGGGACCCGTTGGCCGAAAACGCCGGAGTGGTAAGATTAAGGTTGCCACCTGTGCAAATCGGCTGGATTTGAGGCGTTTGCCCTGTAAAGCTAGGGCCATCGGTCACCGTTATCTGCACTGCATTGCTGGTGCTCGTGCCACAATCATTAGTAGCGGAATAACGCACCCACCAGCCATTCATCGACAAAGGAATATTGGTTGGGTCGAAGGTAGTCCAGTTGGTGCCGTCGCTGGTTTGACATTTTTGCCATACGCCAGTGCCCGAAGGCGTGATGGGAGGCGCTTCGATACCAAGACCTCCTCCTGTACAAATCACTGTTGGTGCAGTGATGTTCCCCACCGTCGGTGGGCGACTTGTGTTGATGAAAACCCAAGCCTCGGAAAACACACCATGCGTCGTCACGCGGTATTTAATCTGGTCAGTAGTAGCATCATCACCACCAAAGGTGTATCGTATGGCAGTGTTGTTGTTAATCAAAGAATATGTTCCATGCGAAGGTGGCGTCACCACCGAAACCTCAGCGCCGGTGGTATTGGGCAAAATGACATCGTTGGCCAACACATCGATATCCACCGTCTCACCAGAACACACTGAGATACCCGTGTCGTTGTTAGCCGTCGCGCTATAGGTCACCAAAGGCGTAAAGGAGATGTCATCGATACCGAAATCGTCGCCCCAACTCGAGACCGAAAGACAGCGGTCATAAATCGTAATGGTAGCCTGTGTCTCGGTGCCGCTATACCATGTGTAGGCTGGGAACTGATCCCAGTATCCTTGGTTGGTGACATACTGGGGAACAAAATCGGAACCAATCTGCACATTGTTGATTTTAACATAAAAAGACGCGCGATTGACTGCAACACCATTTCCGCTGCTTATATGCGTCGCCCAAAAGGTGAATTCGTAATAGGAATTGGGATTGACCGTGACGGTCCTCGACCAGACTCGATTCGTGCTATTTGCCCCATATCCATTGGCGATAAAGAACTTGCCGTTATTGCCTGTATGGTCTTGCATGTCAAAGAAACCTGAATGATAATCATGAGGATTCCTCTTTACATGATACACACCCGCTTGTGTCAAATCGGGCGGCGGGCCATAATACAAGTAATCCGTTTCAAAGTTAAATGTCGTTACTCCGCTTGCATACTCAAAATCCCCATGATTGATGAGGTTTTGACTGAAAGCGGGCGTTACCGCTATCAGCAGCAACGCAAACACGACTTTTATAATACTTATTTTATTGAAGCTCAATTCTCTTGCCATTCGTTTGGACATTTCTGGTATACAAAACGCAAAAATAGGCAAAAAACGTACCAAAAAAGTAAAAAAAAGGTTATTTACAACGGTTTCCCATCCAAAACGGCTGCTTTCAGTGTGTCGTATTCATAGGTCAATTTCAACGAAAAGAACGGCCTATGCTCATCAATGAGACGCAGGAAAATCTTGTCGCCTTCCCACATGGTAAGGTCCAGAAGGTGTTGTTTCTCAATCCATTCGAGGTCACCCTCATTGCATTCGATTTGATTGCCTATCCAGTCGGTGCAGACAAAGATATGCATGTGCTCGTCGTCGTAAATGTTGTGTACGAAGGTGACGATGCCGCAGTAACGCCATTTCGTGACGGTGAAGCCTGTCTCTTCCCATACTTCGCGCAGCATGCAGTCTTCAGGGCTCTCCCCTTCCTCAAATTTGCCGCCCACACCAAGCCATTTGTCGTGGTTGAGGTCATTTTCTTTCTTGGTGCGGTGCAGCATGAGGTATTGGCTGCCGCGTTCAAGGTAACATAATGTAGTTTGTTTCATAGAATTAGAAACGTTTTCAAAAATATTACGTATTTTACGTAACGGTTTTTACGTAACTTTTCAACAACAATAGTAAAAAAGCAAGGCGGCCAATTTGACCGCCTTGCAAAAACCTTTGAACTCTGGGATTAGATGATACCCTGAGCAAGCATAGCGTTGGCAACACGCATGAAGCCAGCGATGTTGGCACCCTTCACGTAGTTGATGGTACCATCGGCTTGCTTACCATACTGGACGCACATGTCATAAATGTTGTTCATGATGGTGTGGAGGTTCTTGTCGACCTCTTCGGCAGTCCAGTTGCGGTGCTCAGCGTTCTGGCAGATTTCGAGGCCAGAAGTGGCAACACCACCAGCGTTCACAGCCTTACCAGGACCGAACGGGATCTTGGCAGCCTGGAAAGCGGCGATAGCGGCGGGTTGGCAACCCATGTTGGAGACCTCAGCGACGTACTTCACGCCATTGGCGATCAGTTCCTTAGCATCGGCTTCAGCCAGCTCGTTCTGGAAAGCGCAGGGGCAAGCGATGTCGCACTTCACCATCCAAGCCTTCTTGCCAGGAGTGAAGACGGCCTTGCCGGGGAACTTGGTGGCCATGTCCTCAACCTTGTTACGGTTGGAGGCACGCATGTCAAGCATGTAGTCGATCATTTCCTTGTCGATACCGTTCGGCAGTTCGCACACGCCGTCGGGACCTGACAGGGCAACGACCTTGGCACCGAGTTCAGTAGCCTTGATGGCGGCACCCCAAGCCACGTTACCGAAGCCGGAGAGGGCAATGCGCTTGCCTTCCATCTTGTCGCCAGTCTGCTTCACCATGCGCTCGACATAGTAGATGGCACCGAAACCAGTGGCTTCAGGACGGATCAGAGAACCACCCCAGCCATAGCTCTTGCCAGTCAGAGCGCCAGTGCTGTGCTCGCGGGCGAGCTTCTTGTACATACCGTAGAGGTAACCGATCTCACGGCCACCGACACCGACGTCACCAGCGGGGCTGTCTTGGTCAGGACCAATGTTTCTCCAAAGTTCATACATGAAAGCTTGGCAGAAACGCATGATTTCTTCGTCGGTCTTGCCAACCGGGTCGAAGTCGGAACCACCCTTACCACCGCCGAGAGGCAGCATGGTCAGGGTGTTCTTGAAGATCTGCTCGAAGCCCAAGAACTTCAGCATGGAGACGTTGACGGCCTTGTGGAAACGGAGACCACCTTTGTAAGCGCCGAGGGCGGCGTTGTACTGAACGCGGTAGCCGAGGTTCGTCTGAACTTCGCCGTTGCGGTCAACCCAAGTCACGCGGAACGTGAAGATACGATCGGGCTCAACGATTCTTTCGACGATCTTGGCCTTCTCGAACTCGGGATGCTGGTTGTAGACTTCTTCGATGGATTCGAGCACTTCGCGCACTGCTTGCAGATACTCATTTTCGCCCGGATGCTTGGCTTCCAGAGCGGTCATAATTTCATTTACTTTCATTTTTTTGACTTTAATTAAAGGTTTATTTTACGTTTTAGAAAGTTGATTTCTTATAAATCGGTGCAAAGGTAGGACTTTTATTTGAACTTTTTCCAAATTATGCAAAATATTTTCTTCTCCCGTCTTCAGTTGTCGGAATTTTGTGGGTTATTGTCTTCAAAAACCACTTTACCTTCCTCATATTCAATAACTTTCAAAATACCACCATCAGGATTGTAGTGGATTTCTTTTCCATGTTTCATGTTGTTGACATATTGCACCTCAAGGCATTTGTAGCCCGACTCGGCATAACCGATTTGCTTGCCTGTGCCCATATTGTAGTCGGCTTTCCCCGCCAAGGTACCGCTTGGATAGTAGATGTACCATGCGCCATCCATCAGCCCATCGACATACTGCCCTTCCTGAAAGAGTTGGCCGTTGTCAAACCATTTCCTGATTTCCCCGTTTAATTCGCCTTTGCGGTAATATTCCTCCGATGCCAGCAAGCCTTTCTCGGAATAGGTGTGGCCTATGCTGTCGCGAAGACCATGCTTATACCAACCTTCTTCCGCGATTTTGCCGTTCGGATGCCAACGCATGAAACTTCCCTCCAGCACATCGTCGACATAATTGCCCTGCGACATCTTGTTGCCGTTCTGGTAATACCAAACGCACTCGCCGTTCAGCTTGTCGTTCTTGTAGCGTAGCTCCGACTTAAGCTTGCCGTTTTCCCAATAGGCTTTCTGCACGCCGTCGTCGCATGCAGCGAGCATCGTCATGAGTACCAATAAAATAATGGTTTTCCTCATTCCGCTTTCCTCTTATACGGGTCTATCGGCTTCAATTCAATATCTTCATTGTCATATTGATAGACACTCCAATATTGGTTTTCGCGACCATTGCGTTTGCCGTCTTTCAGATAACTCGGATTGAAGAAGCGATATTGCGAGTTCAACAGCGGAACATCGCAGCAATTGAGGCAGTCAAGCATCTCGTCGCCGTAACGCATCAAGGCACTGAGGAAGAACATCGCCATGTCGTAGCCCTCAAAAGCGTAGCTCTGAGGCTCAACAGCATATTTCTGCCTGAAACGCACCACAAAACGTTTGACGTCATCGCTAGTATAATCCACGAAACCGTCATCGAGATAAATGGCTTTCATCTGCAGCAAGTTCTCAACCAACAATTTCTCGAATTTGGCCCAATCGGGAGCACAAACCAAGGTAATAGGATAGCGGTCGGTTTCCTTGGCCAGACTGTTCAGCATCTGCGTGGCAAACACATTGTCATCTCCGTAGGCCACGATGACATTCTCCCGCACCCCTGAGAGTTGGGAAATGACTTTGCCAATGTCTTTATACGCGTAACGCTTGACGGAATTGGCCAGCACGACCTCATTGGTGGTTCCGTTACGGAAGTCCTCAGTTGAATACACTTGTCCTTCCACATCAACAGTGGAGACCATGCGGCTACCCATTTCAAGGCGTTCACTCTCGTTGCGGGCAAACTGCAGGAATTCATTTCCCGACACCCTTACTTCGTCATTCACGGCAAGATTCAGATGATGCTCTAGCTGGTTCATGAACATCGTATCCCCTGTCATTTCCTTGCTGACAATGAACACATTGGCATCGTTATACAAGTTCTTCACGAGATTAGAAATAGTGAGTATCTGTCCTACCTCACCTGGCTTCACTTTCACCACGTTCGGGTTGTCGACAATAACCGATTCGCGCGTGGAAAGCGGGTTGACCACCACGATATTATGTGCCTTGGCATATTCCTCAACCACCGCAAAAGACTTGCTGAAGAACGGGCCAACGATTAAGTCAAAGTCTTCACCACGGAGCTGCGAAAGCGCACGCTCAGCAGTGCCGACATTGTCCGTCACATCAATGACGGTGAGATTCATCTTCAGCCCTTGGTCCTCCATGGCATCCACAGCCATCATAAAGCCCTCGTAAAACTGAACGAACGACAAGGCACGGGATTTCTGAGCTTTGTGAGCATTCTCTTTGGAAATCTCCAAATTGCTCACGTCATTCAAATAGAGGGGTACCATCAGGGCCACATTGTAACGACGCGAAGCATTTTCACGGGCAGCTACACAGTTCTTGCACTCCGTGAAATCCTCTTCAAAAAGGGTCACAGCCGTCTCTTCCTGGATGAGAACAATTTCTTCCTGGGTTGGCAGTTCTTCTTCGGTTTCAATGATTTCCTCAGGCTTATCATCCATCCAGTAGAAATCGGAAATTGGCAGAATGGGTATCAAAACCACCTGATTCACAAAAACATGTGATCCGACAGAGACATTTATCCTACGGAAGTCGCTTTCATCCACTTTCCAGCGTTTGAGCAGCGAAGTGACACGCTCGTTACGCTCGCAATGGTGGACGATGTAGTCGTTTTCATTGGCAATGGCGGGAATGACGATGCGGCTCCCAGGAGCAGGCTCGTCAGATAGACCTTTGTTGGCTGTCCTCAAATCAGCCAAATCAATACCGTATTCCTTGGCGATATCATATAAGGACTCCCCTTTTTGCACAATGCGCGCCTTGCCGTCAAAGAACCTTCTATTGTCGGGATGTTCCACCAAAGGTTGTTTTGTAGTTTGAGGTTCAACCAATACAGGTTCCGGCTCAACCACAACAGGCTTGGGCTCTTCAATAATCGGCTCAGGTTCGGGGACTACAACAACTGGTTCTGGTTCCGGCTCTGGTTGAATTACGACAACAGGGTGTTCCGGCTCTGGCTCAACTATTGGTTCTGGCTCAAGCTCAACTACGACTGGTTTCAACTCTGGTTCGGGTTTTGGTTGCACAACAACAGCTGGCGCTTCTGGCTTAGGTTCGGCCGTGACTGGATTTTTAGGCTCTCTTTCTGGACGCACAGGGATGCCCAACATATGTCCTGCCTTCAATCCTTTCTTTACATCAGGATTCAGTGTCTCAATCTCTTCAATAGACACATTATATAGCCTGGAAAGGCTCCAAAGCGTCTCTCCCTGCATCACATGGTGCATATAATATTCCTTGCCGTTGATTGTTGTGATGTTCTTTGAGCGCACCTTTTGGGCATTTAAAGAACCACAAAACAGCATCTCCATCAGGAAAAAGAGCAAGAAAAGCAGTCTATTTTTCATTATCTTATTCATTTACAAGATTATTCCCACTCAATGGTCGCCGGCGGCTTCGACGAGATGTCGTAGCACACGCGATTGACACCCTTCACCTTATTAATAATGTCGTTCGACACCTTGGCCATGAACTCGTAAGGCAGATGCACCCAGTCTGCAGTCATGCCATCAGTGGAAATTACGGCGCGCAAAGCGATGGTATATTCATAGCTTCTTTCATCGCCCATCACGCCGACCGATTTCACAGGAAGCAGTATCGTTCCAGCTTGCCAGATGCTGTCGTAAAGGTTATCGGCCATCTCGTTGGGATACGATGCACTCGGCAACTCGCAAGGCCAGTTACGCAAGCCCTTGATAAAGATGTCGTCGGCATCGCGGAGGATGCGAAGCTTCTCTTCGGTGACTTCGCCCAAGATACGGATACCAAGGCTCGGTCCCGGGAAAGGATG
>LXOW01394364.1_pt1 | contig 36413 bp, 26 predicted proteins | sample 1368591 | NCBI WGS metagenome assembly LXOW01 (sample SAMN04884650, study PRJNA319009) | bovine gut metagenome | isolation source: Cow rumen | host: Bos taurus | place: Italy: Legnaro (PD) | collected 2014-07-09
CGCTCCGGGATGCGAGCCACAAAGCGCGGCACTGAACACTCAACACTTATATCCGGATGCACCTCCCAGACGGTGTCCGTGCTCGGCACCGCCACACCCACGGCCTCGTGATGTTTCAGGGCCGATACCACCCTGTCCACTATCTCCGCCGACACCCACGGTCGCGCCGCGTCGTGCAACAGTAGATTGGTGTCATCGGGCTCGTCGATGTAGGCCATGATGGCGTTGAGACTCGACATATAGCGTTCGGCACCGCCGTCGATAATCTTCTTCAATTTCTTCCATCGTCCCGCGGCGGCGATCTCTTCCATACGTCCGCGCCAGTCAGGATGTATTACCACAGCCACCTCGTCAATAGACTGATGTCGGTTGAAAGTATCGATGGAATACTCTATTACAGCACGTCCGGCAAGAGGAAGGAATTGCTTAGGTACCGACGAACCCATACGGCTGCCGGTACCTCCCGCCAAAACCACTGCAATATTCTTCATTTCTCTTTTTTATACAACATCGAGAAGAGTCCGCACCAAAGGACCACAGCGCCCAACTGCATCCACCATTCTGTACCCACCAACACCGCGGGAGCAATGATGACCGCCTTTAATGCATAGTATACAACCTTGGCAGCCAACACAGAAACCAGCACTGCGGGCAACACCTTCCAATGGCGTCCCAACCAACCATATAGCGTAGCCACCGTAGCCAATTCGGCCATCATACACACCATCTTTTCTACCGCAGGCATACCTGTCAACAGACTGGAGACCAGTGGCATCAACACCGCTAACAGAAGAGCGTTTTGCCAGCGACGACCCAGTAGCATCCCCATTAACAGCAGTGCCAACATTGGATTGAGCACATAAAGAGGGAATGGCAACACATGCGAGGCAGCGGGAATCAAACAGGCAGCGGTTATCAAAACCACATCCAGCCCTGCAATTCGAACCAAAGATCTTGTATTCACGCTCATATACTTATCTTTTTAGTTATATTTGGTTTTAACTCACAAATTCAGAAAATATTGTGCCATAAACAAAAAATAATTCATCCCACATAATAAAATAGGGAAAACAGCGTATTTATGTTTAAAAAGACAATACCAAACACAAATGAAACACAGCATCCTCCTCCTCACAGTTGCATTAGTGCTCGCCCCACTGACCGCTGCCGCACAAAACCAAATCGACAACCAGGGCCGTCGTCAGGGGCACTGGATTCGCACCGACAAGGACGGTTCGAAAATCTTTGAGGGCGACTTCGTCGACGGCTTAGAGACCGGCACTTTCACCTACTATTACCACAATGGCACTGTGCGCATCCGCAACACCTACTCAGAGCCCGGCAAGCGCTGTCTCCATGAAGCTTACGACGAGCAGGGCCACCTACTAGCCCGTGGCGAATACAATCAGCGAAACCGCGACGGTCTTTGGCGCTACTATACAGAAGACGGCCGTCTCGTCAAGGAGGCCTCTTACAAGATGGGTATCAAAGACGGCCGCCATGTCGTCTATGAGCGCAACGGCGACACCGCCGAGGTAACAAACTGGACCAACAACCACCGCAACGGCCGTTGGTGGAAACGAATCGGAAAGAACGGCTATATCACTGGCAAATACATCAATGGTGGTCTCGAGGGGCGTCTTGTCGAGTATGACGACGAAGGCCAACTCGTACACGAAGGCTTCTATGCCGACGGTCTTAAGCATGGCGGTCACACCTATTTCCAAAATGGCCGACCCATCATCAAAGAGCGCTGGGTAAACGGCATGATGAACGACCGTACCATCCTTCTTCCCACCCCCGACCGCCGTTTCGAGTCCATCTACGACATCTCCTGCATAGCTGCCCAAGGGAAAAACAAAACCATCGTCTATCTCAAGAATGGCATTCGCCTCACCGTCCTCGAAAGCCCTGACGCCATATTCGACCGTGCCGGTGACGAACTCTTCACCCTTGCCAACCGCAAGAGTCGTATCATGGTGGCCCGCGACTGCATTCAGGGAATCAGCAAAGACAAAGAGGGACGTGAGATTCTCCTCCTCGAGCCCCAGCCCGACTTCGCCATCTACCCCGATGAGGACGCCATCAAGATGGTCAACGCCCTCCAATACCGCGACCATCCCCTCCTTGAGAGCAACGACTAACCAATAAACCTTATTCTTTGACCATTGCCGCCCACACCCTCGGCTGCAAACTCAATTTCGCCGAGACTTCCGACCTCCTGCGCCAGCTTGCCGGAGAGGGGCATATGATTGTCGACTTCCACCAACAGGCTGACCTCTACCTCATCAACACCTGCACCGTCACTGCAGTCGCAGAAAAGAAGTGCCGCAACGCCATCCACCAAGCCCATCGCCAAAACCCTGACGCACAGATTGTCGTCATGGGCTGTTTCGCACAAGTGGCCGCCGATGAGATTGCCAAGATGCCCGGTGTCACGCAGGTCCTTGGCAACGACAGTAAACGGCTGCTGTCGTATTCGGGAGAGGACCGCACCCGCACTTTCTTCAAAATACAAGATGGCTGTGACTATTTCTGCACTTACTGCGCCATTCCCTTCGCCCGCGGACGCTCTCGTTCTGCCACCATCGAAGAGACCCTCTGTGCCGCCCGCCGCATCGCTGCTTCAGGCTCCAAAGAGGTGATACTCACTGGCGTTAACACCGGCACCTTTGGCCAACACCAAGGAGAAAGTTTCCTTGACCTGCTCCGCGGTCTCGACCAGATTGAAGGCATTATAAGATACAGAATATCAAGCATAGAACCCAACCTCCTCACCGACGACATCATCGACTTCGTGGCCTCCAGCCGCGCTTTCCTCCCCCACTTCCATATCCCTCTTCAGGCCGGATCCGACCACGTGCTCCAACTCATGCATCGCCGCTATAATACCACCCTGTACAAAGACAAACTATTACGCATCAAAGAGGTGATGCCCGACGCCTGTATCGCCGCCGACGTGATGGCTGGTTTCAACGGAGAAAATGAAGAAGAGTTCAGTAAAGTACTGACATTCATCGACTCGCTGCCCATTTCCTACCTCCATGTCTTTACCTATAGTGACCGCCCTGGCACCGCAGCCCTGAAACTGGGCGAGAAAATCCCCGTCCCCATCCGCCGCGAGCACACTGCCCGCCTTCTGGAGCTTAGCGAGAAGAAACACAAGGAATTCATCGCCAGCCAACTCGGCAAGAGACGCCCTGTCCTTTGGGAGTCTACCCCACACGAAGACAAAATGCAAGGATGGACCGATAACTATATCCGCCTCGCACACCCCTACGACCCAACATTGGTGAACACCGTCACCGAAGAAATCATCCAGCAAAAACTCATCATCCGGGAATAATCTATCCTCCCAGGACAATAATAATGGATCTATTACGTTAATATCCACAAAAACAATCAAACCAGACGCATATCGAAGAAAACAATACTTGCTTAAAGACTTAATTATTAACCTTTAAAATTAATCTATTATGAAAGTATTGGTTTCAAGAAGCATTGTATTGCTTTGCATCCTCCAACTGTCTTCTCTTTCCTTGCCAGCCCACTCGCAAAAGCAGGACCATGAAGAATCGGACAACAGAAAAACGTTCTATGGTCTTTCTCTGGGACTTACCAGAAACAACATCGACCTCTACCACACTCAGAACGGTGTAGCACACGCACTGGAAGAGGGCAAACATCCATTCTACGCGCCTGGTTTTCGTATCGCCGTGATAGGCGGTATTCGGCTGGGAAACTATTTCAGTTTGCGTGTTATGCCGGGAGTGTCAATCTTCGGGAAAAACTGGAAACCAGACAACATCGCTGGTTCTACCTCGCCATCCACCAACTACAAAGTGGAAAGCGTCCTTGGTGAGTTGCCTGTCGACATCAAATTCCACCCCTTCCGCATAGTCAATCCTAAACCGCAGCTTATTCTTAGTTATTTGGTACCTTACCTCACCTCCGGACTTGGCTACAGTTTCGACTTTGCTTCGCAACGTAAAAACAGTGATGCTGAAAGTATCCAACGGCTGAACGCCCACGACCTCCGCTACACATGCGGCCTAGGCCTCGATTGCCACATGCGCTATCTCACAGTCGGTTTTGAATTTAAAGCCAGCTTCGGGCTCCTCTCGCCTAGCACTAGCGGTACCGACCACACCAACGCATTCTACTTCCACAGTAGCCCTACCCTCAGCATCGGCATCAACATCGAAGCCTAGTGGCAGTCGCCTCTGTTTTAAGGTTTCATCAACCCCTTCAAAACGTAGATTTTTCGCAAAACAATATCTCACTGATAAACAGCGAGATATTGTTTTATACCCCATTAAAACCACCTAGGTGCCAACTACCTATAAACCAGTTACCAAGTCCTTACCAACTCCTACCCAACTCCTACCATGGTAGAAGTTGGTACGTTTTTGACAGGTTATTGACCCCATTTTGGAACAAAAAAAGCCCGCACAAAGCGGGCTAGAAAACCAACCTTTAAGTTGTTTTTTTACTCTTTGCACTTGCAGCACCCACCGAGGCACTTATAGGCAAAGCCGGCGAGGGCGGCACCCACCAGCGGGGCGATGATGAAGAGCCACAACTGGCCACAGGCACACCAGCCGTCAGCGTTGCTGAAGAGTGCCTGACTGATGGAGCGGGCGGGGTTGACGCTTGTATTGGTTAAAGGAATGGAAATGAGATGGATGAGCACCAGGGTGAGACCAATGGCCAAACCGGCAAACTTGCCATTGGCATGGCGGTCGTCGGTGACACCGAGGATAACCATCAAGAATACAAAGGTCAGCAGGGCCTCGACCAGGAAGGCACCACCCATAGATACACTAAGATAATCGGCGTTGCCAGTAGCAGCGGCGAAGTCAGCGCCAAAACCGTTGGCGGCAAACACACCCGTCTGGCCTAAACCGGCAGCCTTCCAGATAACCAGCAAGATAGCCCCGGCAATAACGGCACCAACTACCTGTGCCACCCAGTAGAGCAACATCTCTTTGAGGCTCATGCGACCGTTGACCCATACGCCGAAAGAGACGGCGGGATTGAGGTGAGCTCCGCTAATATGGCCTATACCATAGGCCATGGCAATGACTGTGAGGCCAAAAGCAATGGCCACACCAAGAAATCCGACATGTCCGAACAGCGCGGTACCGCAGCCGCCGAGCACCAGCACAAAGGTACCAAGACCTTCGGCCCACATTTTGTTGCAAATCTTCATATTACTATAGTTTTTATTGGTTAATATTTGTAGCAATTAACGGAAATTAACCAAACTTATTGTCCAATATTGCAAAGTTTTCATACCTTGCACCGAGGAATCTATAGGAAACAACTCCCCATACCTCACATAACTCGCTGATTATCACCCCCCACCAACTGGATTACAGATATAATTGACGAGGGCGAGATTTCCCGTTCCATGTTTCTTTTTCTTGCATCTGTCGCTGCCATAAGCGGCGGCGTGGGAGCCTCACGCAGCGGCTACGGCTCTGCAAACGACGACGGGGAAGATCAAGAAGGCTACAATCAAACATGGTACTAAGGAGGGTAAAAGTATGAAGAAAAATTCAAGCATCATCCGTACCCTGGCCGCCCTGCTGATGGCAGGTGCCGCCTTGGTTTCTTGTTCCAAAGATGAGGAGCAGCCGGTCAGCCAGACCTACACCATGACAGTCAAAGCCACCAAAGGCAGCGACAAAGCTACCAAAGACCTCTCTCTCGATGGCACAACACTCAACACCACATGGGCGCAAGGAGAGAGAGTGACCGTATATAATGTGTCAAGATCTGCAAACCTTGGCGGCTATCTTGAAGCCCAGAGCGACGGTGCCAGCACCACCCTCTCTGGCACCCTTAACGGCACCGTCATGGCGGGCGACAACCTGAATCTGTATTTCCTCACACAAGGCTACTACACCTCACAGGACGGTACCTTGGAGTACATCGCTTCCCACTGCGACTACGCCAAGGCCACTGTCACTGTGGAGAGTGTGGCCAGCGGCAACATCACTACGACAAGTACCGCCTCGTTTGAGAACAAGCAGTCCATCGTGAAATTCACGCTACAGAATGCCAGCGGCTCGGCCATCAGCGCCTCCGAACTACAGGTGACATTCGACGCCACAACCTACACCGTCACCCCTGCCTCGGCCAGAAGCGAGTACTATGTCGCCCTGCCGGGCTTCAGTGGCAAAACCGTGACCCTGACCGCCACCACCGCCAGCGGCACTTACACCTATACCAATTCCAGCACCTCCTTCTCAAACAGTCAATACTACACCATCACAGTGAAGATGGGCAAGCTCATCGACCTCTCCACCCTCTCTACCGACTACGAGGCGCAAAACGGCGACGTGCTGACGGGTAACCTCAACAACAGCTATCAGCTAACAGTGGCCAGTGGCGCCACCGTCACGCTGAAGGGTGCCACCATCAACCCTGGAATTAATTGGGCTGGCATCACCTGCAGCGGCAACGCCACCATCGTGCTCCAAGGTGGGAATACTGTAACAACTGGCACTAATAGCGACCACTCAGGCATCCACTTCCCCACTGGTTCTACACTCACCATCAAAGGCAGCGGTAGTCTGACTATCAGTACTGATTGGGGTGCTGGTATCGGTGCCGGATGGGAAATGCCCTGTGGCAATATAGTCATCGAGGATGGCACCATCGAAGCTACAAGCAATTATGCTTGCGCTATTGGATGTGCACAAAACACTGCATGTGGCAATATCACCATTAGCGGTGGCTACATCACTGCCCAGGGTGGCGAATGGTGTGCCGGTATTGGTGCAGCAACAGGTGGCTCCGACTATGCCGAATCCGAATGTGGCAACATCAACATCACTGGCGGCAGCTGCAAAATGCTCGACGCCGGCTCCGGTGCCTCATATACCATTGGGCCTGCTCCTCATGGTGCCTGTGGCACCGTCACTGTTTATGGTAGCACTGGCTACTATACCAACGGGAGCTTCGGTTATTAATCTTATAACCTATGCGTAAAACGGAACAGGGAGAGTCGTAAGGCTCCCCCTGTTTCAGTATGCAATATTTATCACTATTAGTAGCTGCGGGCGAAGACCACGCGGCGATGGCTGGGCTTGCCGCTGTAGATACACTTGCCCTCCTCTAAAAGGTCGTTGGCTCCTTCGTCGCCATCAACCTTTTGGTCGTAGGGAATGCAGCGGATGGTGGCCTTGGTCTCCTCCTTGATGCGCTCCTCGGTCTCGGGGGTGCCGTCCCAATGGCAGAGCAAGAAGCCGTTTTTCTCTATTTCCACTTTGAATTCCTCCCAAGTGTCGACCTTGCGGGTCATCGATGCACGGAAGTCGGCAGCTTTCTTGAAGAGGTTGGCCTGAATAGTCTCCATGAGCTCGTAGACATGGTCGGCGATGCCTTCGATAGGCATGGTAATCTTCTCCAACGTGTCGCGACGGCACACCTCGCAGGTGCCGTTCTCCAAATCGCGAGGGCCGATGGCCAGACGCACGGGGACACCCTTGAACTCATACTCAGTGAATTTCCAGCCGGGCTTGTACTCGGGGCGGTTGTCGTACTTGACCACCAGGCCCTTGGCTTCGAGAGCCTTCACAATCGGGGCGATATGTTCGTCGAGCTGGCGCTGTTGCTCATCGCTCTTGCAGATGGGCACTATGGCCACATGGATGGGAGCGAGGCGCGGCGGCAGGACGAGGCCGTTATCATCGCTGTGGGTCATGATGAGGGCACCCATCAAACGGGTGCTGACGCCCCACGAGGTAGCCCAGACATACTCCAGCTGGTTCTGCTTGTTGAGGAACTGCACCTCGAAGGCTTTGGCGAAGTTCTGTCCCAGGAAGTGACTGGTACCGGCCTGAAGGGCCTTGCCGTCCTGCATCATAGCCTCGATGCAGAGGGTATCGAGAGCACCGGCAAAGCGCTCATTGGGGCTCTTGTGACCCTTGATGACGGGCACTGCCATGTAGTTCTCCACGAAGTCGCCGTAGACATCCAGCATCTTGCGGGCCTCCTCCTCAGCCTCCTCGCGGGTGGCGTGGGCTGTGTGGCCTTCCTGCCATAGGAACTCGGCGGTACGGAGGAACATGCGGGTGCGCATCTCCCAGCGCACCACGTTGGCCCATTGGTTGCAGAGTATGGGCAGGTCGCGGTAGCTCTTGATCCAGTTCTTATAAGTGCTCCAGATGATGGTTTCGGAGGTGGGACGAACGATGAGCTCCTCTTCGAGCTTGGCGGCGGGATCGACGACGACACCGTTGCCGTTGGGGTCGTTCATCAGGCGGTGGTGCGTCACCACAGCGCACTCCTTGGCGAAGCCCTCGACGTGCTCGGCCTCGCGGCTAAGGAAGCTCTTAGGGATAAATAGGGGGAAATAGGCGTTGACGTGGCCGGTGGCCTTGAACATGCTATCGAGTTGGTGCTGCATCTTCTCCCAAATAGCGTAGCCATAGGGTTTGATGACCATGCAGCCGCGGACGGCGCTCTGCTCGGCCAGGTCAGCGCGCACTACCAGTTCGTTATACCATTCAGAATAGTTCTCACTGCGTTTCGGGAAATCTTTTGCCATGGGCGGTATATTTTTTTATTTATTGTACAATATTTTATGATGTTTGTCGTTTCTGTAGACGATTTGCAAAGATACGAAAAAATTGAAAACTAAAAATTGAAAATTGAAAATTAATGAATACGAGGCGATATATTGTGAGGGGAATAGGCCTCTTTCTTATTTTACATTTCTCATTTCTCAATTCAGCAATGGGGCAGGAACTACTGAGAGTGGACACCCTGCAATGTAACATAATAGGTTTCTCCGCCGGTGCCATGATGCCCCTGGGGGGCAGTGCCAGCAGCGGAATGAAAAGCGGCGGGATGAAAGACCTTTATGACGGACCCTATCTGGATTTCTCGCTCGAATGGGCCTACAAGTTCAAGAGCGGATGGATGATTACGTTCGATGCCGACCTGTGGTTTGGTTACAATAGCAACAACCTGACATGGCGTGCCGAGCGTATGGGCGACCTGTTCAACAGCCAGGGTCGACTGATGGCCCCCAATGGCGAAGATGGCGTGGTGACGATGTACAACCGAGGTCTGTCGGCGCGCCCTGGTATTGCCAAAATAATTAACGTGCTCCCCAAGAACCCCAATTCTGGTATTTTACTGAAGTTAAGCGGTGGATGGTTTATGCAGAAAACGGTATTTACCCAAGACATGAATGAATCGTCGATTCCCCAGTTGAGTGGCGACTATGCAGGACTGTACGACCACCTACGCAATGGTATGATTATCACTGAAAGTGTCGGTTTTGCCTATATGCACAACCACTCTTCTTATATCAACTTCAAGATTACTTTCGACCTGAGCCAATGCCTCAGCTGGTCGTCGCGCCCATACATTATCGACAATATGATGGGACTGAACGGCAAAGATAACAACACCTATTTCGACCTGCTATTGGGAATGAAACTGTCGTGGATGTTCCCATTGACAGGAAGGACATCGTATGATTACTATTATTATTAGGAGGTAAGGAGATAGGAGATAAGACAAATGAGATTTTTTTATACCATAGTAATCTACCTCTATACGCTGGGCATCCGCGTGGCAGCACTTTTCGGACATGGAAAAGCACGCTTAATGATTGAAGGGTGGAAGGAATGCGTTAATGCTGACGCAATACCACAATACCACAATAACGCAATCAAGACCGCCTGGTTCCACGCAGCGAGCCTTGGCGAATTCGAACAGGCGAGGCCGGTACTGGAACGCTGGCGCGAGAAACACCCAGAAGGACACGTGGTGGTAACCTTCTTCTCGCCTTCGGGCTATGAGGTGAGAAAGAACTATGCCTTAGCCGACGCTATACTCTATCTGCCCCCTGACTTGCCGAAAAGAGTACAATACTTTCTTGAAACCTACCACCCCACAGAAGTCTACTTTATTAAATACGAATTCTGGTTTAACTACCTAAGCGCCCTGAAAAAACGTGGAATACCGACATATATCTTTTCCACCATCTTCCGCCCAGACCAATACTTCTTCCGTTGGTATGGCGGATGGTTTCGCAGACAACTACGCACATGCTTTACCCACCTTTTTGTTCAGAACGAAGAGAGTTTGAAGCTATTGAAAGACAATGGCATCACACAATGTTCATTGGCTGGCGACACACGCTTCGACCGTGTACACCAGATTGCCCTCGCAGCAGAGCACAACGAGATAGTGGAAACATTCCTCAACAACTATTCCGGCCATGTACTTGTAGGCGGAAGCACCTGGCCGCCAGACGAAGAGCTGATTTCCAAATCAAGGATAAAGAATGAAGAATTAAGAATCATTCTCGCGCCACATGTCATCAGTGAAGAGCATATCAAACAGATAGAAATCCTCTTCCCAAACAGCATAAGATACTCTAAATGCGCTAATGTGTTAATGCGTGAATGTGTTAGTGATACCGAAATAGCGCAATCCCACAATAACACACTATCACAACCAAAAGTCCTCATCATCGACAACATAGGCCTTCTCTCCAAACTCTATCGCTATGCCACTGTGGCTTATATCGGAGGCGGCTTCGGCGTGGGCATCCACAATATCCTTGAAGCAGTCACTTTTGGCAAACCAGTTTTTTTCGGTCCCAACTACCATAAATTCCAGGAGGCCAAAGATATCATTGCCCGTGGCGGTGGCTGGAGCATCTGTTGCGAGTCCGACCTAGTGGACGGAATGGGGCGTCTGCTGACTAACCCCGAAGCTTATTGCCATGCTTCACAGGCTTGCACAGACTATATGAATGCCAACCTCGGCAGCACAGAAATCATATTGAAAGGTATTGGAAAATGAGAAATCCAAAAATGAGAAATCCCCAAAAAAGAAACGGGTTACGAGAAATGCGTAACTTATTTCTCATTTTCCTTTTCTCATTTCTCATTTTAACCAGCTGCCACACCTACCGCTACATCCCCGAAGGAGAACATCTGCTTTACAACACAGAACAAAAAATGGAGATGGCTGATGGATCACCGGTCACCTCACAGGTCAAGGATGCCTTGAAGAAGGCGAACAACTACTATCTGCAACGTCGCAACTCCAGAGTACTGGGAATCAAACGGCTTCCCGTAAGCATGTGGTTCTACGGCATTGCCAGCCCCAACGACAGCAGTTTCTGGGGAAACTATTGGCGACGCTTTGGCCAGGCACCTGTTATCTATGACGAGGAGAAGTCGCGTCGTACAGCCCAACAACTTCAAGGACTACTCGAAACGAAAGGATGCTTCAACTCTACCGTCACCTTCGACACTATGGCGATGAAAGGGAAAAAAATTACCATCGGCTACCATATCTCTGCCACCCCACGCTATATTGTAGACGAGGTAAACTATCGGACATCCAATGACACCGTCCTCCGACTACTCAACAAGTGGCAGGAAAGTTCACCGCTACAAACCGGCGACCCTTACGACCAAGAAATTCTTGCCGCCGAGCGCACCCGTATCGCCACCAACCTGCGAGAAGAAGGCTACTACCTCGCCTCGCCCGAAATAGTATCCTTCCTTGTTGACACCAATTATCCCGACCGAAGACTCATTATTGATGTCGTGGTCGACAGTCGCAAACTTCAAGTATTTCACATCAACAATATCTTTATTTACCCTAACAGCACGGCAGGGCTCAGAGAGAAGACCTCGGCTTTCGACACGACAATCTACCACTACCAGCTGGGCAATCGCGACATTGACTATACATTCATCTACGACAAGCCGATGACAATACGTCCAAGCACCATCAGTCGGTCGATGATACTCTTCCCTGGAATGGTATTCCGTCCGCGGTTCATCTCACGAACCTACAACTCGCTGCTCAACCTGCGCAATTTCAAATACATCAACATTGAATTCAATGAATCACCCTCATCGTCTGACAGTGCGGCACTGGTCGATGCTCATGTACGGCTTATCAACTCCACACAACAAAAGATATCCCTCTCTTTGGAACTAACCAACGCATCCCCAATTGGTACACAAGAAAGTGGCAACTTTCTCTCCAATGGCAACTTGGGCGCCGAAACCTCAATTGAATATCAGCATAAGAATATCTTTGGCGGCGCCGAACTTCTGACGGTAAAGGGATCGTTCCTTCTCGAACTTCCCAAACTCATCTTCAAGAGAGCCAGCGGAGGATTCTATGACAATTTCAGTGCCTTCGAGGTGGGACTTGACGCTTCTCTCGACATGCCTGTGTTCCTCCTCCCCTTTGCCTCACGCATCGCCCAACAACGTACACGTCCCCACACGCTGGTCTCCCTTGGTGGCAGCTACCAGTATCGTTATTGGTACGAGCGCATCTTGGCCAACACCTCCTTCGGTTACACATGGAGCACCTCCGTCCGTCCGGCCCTCGGCGGTGCCACCGGACGCTCCCAACACCAAATTCTCCCCATCGAACTGACTTACGTCCGCATATTGAACCTCGACGACGACTTCGCCACTCGCATCCGCAGTGTCAGCGACCTCCGCATGCAGTATCAATACAGCAGCCACTTCATCATGGACGCCCGCTACGACTACACCTATACAAACCAGCAAATTGGCACCCGAAACAACTTCTCTTTCCTACACTTCTCTCTCGAGAGTGCCGGCAATCTCCTCTACAGCCTGACCAACCTCCTCGACAGCTATACCGACAGCAACGATGTCCGCCATTTCATCGGCGTCCCCTTCGCCCAGTATGTACGCGCCAATGCAGAATTGTCACGCTATCTCTATCACGGAGGAGCCACCTTTGTTGCCCGTGCACTCCTCGGCATCGGCGTCCCCTATGGCAACTCTGTCTCCATGCCCTACGAGAAAAGCTTTTTCGGCGGTGGCCCCACCACCATGCGTGCCTGGCAGTTGCGATATCTAGGCCCGGGTTCTTACATCTCAGGCACCGACATGCTGGAGCGTGTGGGCGACCTCCAGTTTGTCCTCAACCTCGAGGAGCGTTTCCCTATCGCCAGTATTTTCGAAGGCGCTCTTTTCTCCGATATTGGCAACGTATGGCTTCTCAACGCCTCCGACCAGTACCCGGGAGGCGAATTCAGATGGAATTCCTTCCTCCGCGAGATGGCTGTCGGCATAGGCCTCGGACTGCGCATCAATGTCTCCATTGCCACCCTCCGGCTCGACTTCGCCATTCCGCTCTACGACCCAGGCTACGAGCAGTCGCTGCGCTGGCGTCCGCCACATTGGCAGTTCTCCCAACTCGTAACCAACTTCGGCATCAACTACCCGTTTTAGTTACGGTTAATGGTTAAAGTTTAATGCTTAAAAGTTTGTGAAGGACTCTAAGACTCTTACTTATTTTCTGCTGGCGCTCTCCACCGCCTTCTGGGGCGTGAGTTTCGTGATGACCAAGGAATTGCTTGATGTGCCACACATGACCGTCCCCATCCTCATCACACTCCGCATGGCCGTAGCCACCGCTGTCATGCTGCCTGTATTGGCGCTGGCGCACAAATTGGAAAGAATTCGCAAAGAGGACATCAAATGGTTCCTTCTGCTGGCGCTCTGCGAGCCCTTCATTTACAACCTCTGCGAGACCAACGGCGTCAACAATGTCAGTTCTTCACTGGCTTCCGTCGTCGTGGCCACCATCCCACTCTTTGTTCCTTTCGGCATGTGGCTGGGCTACCGCAAACGCATCAAGATTGCCATGCTTATCGGTGTCGTGATGTCACTCATTGGAGTAGGCATCATGCTCATCGGGGGCGAAGCACTCACGGGCAGCGTAAAAGGTCTGCTTTTCTTGGCTGTCGCTGTGTTCATCGCCGTAGTTTATACACTGATACTGGTTAAAATCGTCAATCATTACCGTCCCGTCACCATCACAGTGTACCAGAACCTCATCGGCCTCGTCTATTTCCTCCCTCTGTCCTTCCTTTCCGCTTCTGCCGACGATTTTCAATTCTCATTTTTCAACTTTCAATTTCAGGACTGGCTCTACATTCTCCTCCTCGGCATCTGCTGTTCAACGCTGGCCTATGTCTTCTACAACCGCGGTGTACGCCACCTCGGTGCTGCCGAGGCTTGCATCTTCAACAACGCCATCCCTGTGGTTACCTTCTTGGTGGCCCTCTCGCTCCCCGGCCTCGCCCATCCCGAAACCTTCTCCTGGCTCAAACTCCTGGGCATCGTCACCGTCATCTCCGGCGTCATCATCGCCCAGCAGCAACCTTGGGTGGGGAAATAACACAGCCCCTCACTTGGGGAAATCCAGAATTTCGAGGTCCGTGGGGGTGGGATTGAGGGTGAAACGAACCAGAGTGCTGACCTTGTGGAACCCCGAACGGCCGGCGGCGCCGGGGTTGATATGCAGGAAGTTGTATTCTTTGTCATACATCACCCGTAGGATATGGCTGTGGCCACAAACGAATATGTCGGGTTTGGCAAGCTCAAGGGTGCGGCGCAACTCGTAGGGGTAATGCCCTGGCCATCCGCCGATATGCGTCATCAACACTCGCTGTCCCTCCACCTCGAAAAAAGCACGCTCTACCAGTTCATAGTGTAGGCTGAAGCCGTCACAGTTTCCCCAGACGGCCCGCACAGGCTTCCAAGCCCGCAACTCCTCCAGCACCCCTGGACCGAGGTCTCCGGCGTGCCACAACTCGTCGCAGTCCTTGAAGAACTCATACACCTGTGGTGCCACCACCCCGTGCGTATCCGACAAAACACCTATCCTCCTCATTCTTAATTCAGAATCACTCGTTCGCCTTTATCTCCTTCAGGTTCTCGCTTATCAACTCCTTGAGGTAGTTGATGATGTGGATGTCGTTCATCGACATGCCGTCAAGTGCCTCCTTCAGTTCATCGGTGTCGAGCACAAACTCGTCCTCATCGGTGCGGTAGGTGATGACGAAATGGATGTCCTCATGCGCCGACAGCAGCATCACCAGCGTCCCCGGTAGGTCGCCCATCGGCGGACGGTCCCAGTTGTTGTGCTCGAACCAAAACTCCAGCCGTGTACCCACTCCCACCTCAGAAGTCAACTTCATGCCGCCTCCGCACTTCTCGGTGTTCATTTTGATGAGCGGCAGCCCAAGCCCCACCTTGCGGGTGGTGCGGCTGGTGGTATAGGGATCCGTTACCTTGGCCAGAAACTCGGGGCTCATGCCTTTGCCGTTGTCCTCGATGGTGAAATGGAAATCGTTATTCTTCAGACTGTCCACAATGGTCAGCTTGACATCCTTCGCATTGGCGGCCGTGGAATTCTCCATCAGGTCGTAGACATGCATCGCCAATTCTTTCATATCAAATGCTTTCTTTATCCTCTAATCATAAACTATTTCAAAATGCAAAAATACACATAAAAATCCATATTGAAACAATAAAAAAACAACAACAGCGTTTTTTTTAGCAAAAGACAATACCAATGAGACGACTCATCACACCGATACTCCTTTCCCTGTTGCTTCTTGCCGCCTGCTCGCGGGAAGACGACTTTCAAAATCCCTCGTTCATCCGTATCGAGGGTTTCAATGTCGTACCTCCTGCCACCAATGCCGTCACCCTTGAACCAGGCTATTACACCTCCGACATTTCTTCCTGCATCGTCTTCGCCCACTTCGCCGGCCGCACCACCGTCGATACCATAGGCCACTTCGAATTGCCCTTTGCCACACCAGTGCTCTATAGCGGTCTCATCGACAGCCTCGAAATCTATCCCGCCGTCAGAATCAGCGGCATCTCGGGCATGCAGCCCTGGTACGACTTCTACAAACCGGCCGTTGTCCGCAACGTCACCCTCACTCCGGGCGACACCCTCGACCTCGGCGCCCTCACCACTACCTACCTCCCCTACACCGTCGACCGCCACCACGACCTCTTCGAACCCTACTACACCTCCATCTCCTTCGACTCTGTCACCTGGCACCAGCATTCCCCTGACGAAGCCTGCTCCGGCGAAGGCTACATCTCCGTCTTCGTCCCCGACAGCGTGTCCAACAAAGCATTCTACCTCAACCATATCTTCGACACCGTCCTTCCCGCCCGCTCCACTCTCTACCTCGAACTCGACACCCGCTCCGACATCCTCTACGAAATCTACATGCACTCCTCCTATACCTATGGGGGCAGCACCGACCAGCAGCCCGTCATGCGCGTCTACCCCTCCGACCATTGGCAGCATCTCTACATCCTCCTCGGCCGCACCTGGTCGTGGTTCAACTACAACCCCACCTTCTCCCTCTCCTTCGCCGCCCTCAACACAGAAGGCGTCAGTGGCACCATCCGCCTCGACAACGTCAAAATCATCTCCCATCCGTAAGGCCACATGGTCCTAAAGTCGTAAGGTCATAAACATCACCATGAAAAAGAAACAAACCGCCAAATACATCCTCTTCGACCTCCTCGCCGCCCTCCTCTCCTGGGGAGCCCTCTTCATCTATCGTAAACTCGCCCTCGAGTCCAGTCAGGCATTCGCGCAATCAGGCATTCACTCAATCACACATGACCCCAACTTCTGGCTTGGGCTTCTCATCGTACCCTTGGGGTGGCTCCTCCTCTATACTTTCCAGGGTACCTACCGCAACGTCCTTCGCAAAGCCCGCACCAAAGAACTCATCGACACCCTCCTCGCCACCCTCCTCGGCGTCGTCATCATCTTCTTCCTTCTCATCATCGACGACACCGTCGTCTCCTACCGCAACTACTACCGCTCCTTCCTCTTCCTCTTCTCCGTCCACTTCCTCCTCACCTACATCCCGCGACTTCTCATCACCTCGCAAACTGCCCGACGCGTCCACTCACGACAGCTGGGATTCCCCACCCTTCTCATCGGCTCGGGCAAAAAAGCCTACCAAACCTACCTGGATCTCGAAAACCAGGAAACCTACTCTGGTAACCTCTTCATCGGCTATGTTGACGTGGCAGGCACAAGCGATCAAGCAATCAAGCAACCAGGCAATCAGGCAATCTCCCAAATCATGCCCTGTCTCGGCACCCTCGACGACCTGCGCACCATCATCGTAAACCGCGACATCGAGGAAGTCATCATCGCCCTCGAACCCGAGCAACAGCAACTCATAGGAAACATCCTGCACGACCTCAACAGCGCCACCGACCTCATCATTAAGCTCACCCCCGACGCCCGCGACCTCATCATCGGCTCCGTTAAGCAGGAATCCATCTTCCACTCCCCTTTCATCGTCATCAACAACCGTCTCATGGACGAATGGCAATACTCCATCAAACGCACTGCCGACATCGTCATCTCCCTCTTCGCCATGGTACTGCTCTCACCCGTCTACCTCGTCACCGCCCTCATCGTCCACTTCACCTCCCCGGGCCCCGTCTTCTATGCCCAGGAGCGCATCGGGCTCCACGGCCGCCCGTTCAAGATGCACAAATTCCGCTCCATGTACGTCGACGCCGAATCCGCCGGTCCCGCACTCTCCAAAGACGACGATCCCCGCATCACCCCCTTCGGACGCTTCATGCGCAAAGTGCGCCTCGACGAGATCCCCCAGTTCTACAACGTCCTCCGTGGCACCATGTCCATCGTCGGTCCCCGCCCCGAGCGCCAATACTACATCGACCAGATTGTACGCCGCGCCCCCGAATACATGCTCCTCCAGCGTGTCAAACCGGGCATCACCTCCTGGGGACAGGTCAAATACGGCTACGCCACCAACGTCGACGAAATGGTTGAGCGCCTCCGCTACGACCTCCTCTACCTCGACAACATGTCCATCACCACCGACCTCAAAATCATGGTCTACACGGCCAAGATCATCCTCCAGGGCCGCGGGAAATAACCTCCACCGTTTCTCTCTTGTTGCTCAAAGTAAAGAGTTAGAACAGCCGGCGTCCGTAGGTCCACTCGATGAACTCGATGCGGCCGGCAGTGGCATTCAAGGCTACCCCCACATAGTTGCGGCCGAAATTGTAGTACGTCCCCACCCGCTCATATACCGGGAGGGTCACCTCTTTCGACGCCACCATCACCAGCCCCACGCCGGCCTTGAGGCTCAAAGACCCCCAGAAAAACTCCATCACCCCCATGCCACTCAGATACAACGGCAAGCGGTAGTCGCTCCCATCCCTGCGGAGCACATCCCAATGGCTGCCATTGTACCAGAGGTCTATCGCCCCGCCGAAGGCAAAGACCGGATTCACATAGCGCTGGTAGTAGATGCTCAGGTCGTAACAGGGGAAATAGCCGTCTATCTGTTTGCTGCGCGACATGGCGACACCTCCCGAAAGGGCCATGCTCCACTCGCCGCGGTGGAACGGAGGCACACTGTCGATAAGACTCCTCGAATGCCGCCAGTCGAGACTCTTTTCGTAACCGTTGCCTATCTTCGCCGCCATGCCCAGCTGAAAATAGTTCACCCCCTTGTTGGGTTTGTAGAGCAGCCCGTTGCTGGAATGGAGCAGCGAGGCGTTGAGCATCACCTTGTCCCCGATACGGAAGTTGAGCCCCACATCTATCAGGCAGTTCACCGCCGCGCTGATGAAGAGGTTCTCCTTGTCGCCTGTGAAACACTGGGCCTTGGTATAGGTCGACAGTCCCAACCCGATGTTGTATTCCACCCACTTTCCCAACGGTGCCCGCACCAGGCCCACCAGCCCGAAGCGGTGACCGTAGATAGCATCGGGCAGGTAGGCGAACGATGCCCGCAAGCCGAAAGCCGGATAGTGCTTGTAGAGTCGCCAGTATTCCTGACCCGTCTGCCGGCTCAGCCATGTTACGTCGACACTCGCAGCCCAACAAGCATACTCCATCATTTCGAAATTGTTGGGTGCCGCATAGCTGCCGTTCAACCCCACCTCCCAATGGCTGTACTGCGCGCTGGACGGGAATGCACAAAGCAAGAGAAGTGCAAGGAGGCATGCCTGTGTCTTCAGTCTCATGGCGTTTTCCTCTTTATGTGAAATGGGAACCACTTCTCGCCTCTCCCTTTTCCACAGGGGTTCCGCTCCGCTCCACCACCTGCCTGTGTTCCGTCGCCCCCGCGGGGCTTCTCACTTCTCCTTTCTCACTTTTCACTTCTTCGCTACATTTTTTTCTCTTTTCAAGGTGCTCAGATCCCCTTCGGGGTGCTCCCTTCTTCGCTACAATATTTTCTCTTTTTAAGGTGCTCAGTTCCCCTTCAGGGTGCTCACTTCTCCCTTCAACGTAAATCGTCTCCGAGGTCTGGTGCTTCCAGTCCTCCACATAGGCGTAGAAGTGCACCTCCAGGCCCGCCCACTCGTCGGGCAGCGCCATCGCCAGCTGCCGGTCGCGGCGGAAGACGGGCTTCGACAGCCGCCCCTCCCGCAACGCGGGACAGAAGGCGTAGACCCGCACCTCGTCGGTGCTCTCGGCATGCAGGTGCAGCGGATTCTTCTCGAAGCTGGCACGCAGCACATTGCCTTCGTCCACCGCGGCGCTGGTGAAGGCCACCGGCGCCACGGGGCCGCGGCTGATTTCCAGCGCGCTGTAGTCCACGCCCTGCGGCGTGAAGCGCCCCTTGTTTATCTTCACGAAGAGGTTGCACTCGGTCATCTGCTCCTCGAGCGACTCCTGGTGCAGCCCCGTCTGCAGTGCCTGTTTCATCTTGCCAGCCAGCTGCACCATGTCGCGGAACAGCATGCGGTGCTCCTGCTGCGCCTCGGTGCGCGGGTTGCTGACCTGACGCGGCCGTGCCCTCAGGCACCACTTCCCGCGCCACCGGTACCCGATGACCGTCCCGACGGTCCCGCGGTACCCGTCCAATATTCCGTATGATTGCTTGGCCATAAGTTATTGATTGTGTTATTGCGTTAGTGGGGTGGGCTGTCCTTAAAGTCCTTAGGGCCCTTAAAGTCCTTAAGGTCCTTAAGGACGCCCACCCTGCCTAAACGCTATTTGCTCCTTATTATTGTGCACCCAAATAAATTTTATTAAATAGAAAGTAAGGAGAAGATAAAGAGTTTAGTAAGAGTTAGTATGTGATAAGTGCTGATTATCAGCGTACAGGAAAGGGCTGATTCTGCGTCTTTTTGCCGTTTCGTGATTTTTTTTCATTTCTGCGTATATGTTTGGAAAATTATTTGTATATTTGTAATCACTTAACAATCGGCGGAACGTGGCAGAAAACACTCATAATTATAACGATAACAGCGAACTGGCAAAATCGTGGCGGGGGTTGCGGCTGAGTTCAAGTTTGGATATCATCATTGCGGCAGCGGTGTTGCTGCTGGCGACGACGGGGGTGATGTATTTTTCGGCACAGCGGATGACGCAGAAAACGATGGAGCAGTTGGAGCAGAGCGAACTGAATAGCGTGGCCATGAGCATCCGCAAGCAGCTGGCGAAGGTGGAAGTGGCTGTGAACAACATGGACTGGCTGCTACAGAGGAGCCTGAACGAGCCCGACGTGTTGAACGGACTGTGCAGTCTGCTGGTGCAGAACAATCCATCTGTCAAGGGTTGTGGTATCGGGTTCAAGCCTTATTATTATCCGCAGAAAGGCCGTTGGTTCGAGCCCTACGCTGTGCGCCGAGCCGACGGGTCGATAGAGACCATGCAGCTGGGCTCGGAGAGCCACGACTATACTCAGTATGAGTTCTTCACTTTCACAATGGAGCACGACAGCGACTACTGGAGCGAGCCATATATGGACTCTGACGGGGCAAAAACGAGGGTGACGACCTATTCGAGAGCTGTGCACGACAACAACGGCGAGGTGGTGGCCGTGGTGGTGGCCGACCTCTCGACGACCTGGCTCGAGGAGTTGATGGAGCATCCGAAGCGCTACAAATCGACCTACCGGTTTCTGCTGTCGAAGAACGACAGCCTGCTGGCGGGCAAAGGCGGCGCGGTCTTCAATCAGGTACTGGAACAGCTGGACGGCGACTGCGACACCGCGGGTTATGTAACGATGACCGACAGCGCCGGGGAAAAGCAGCATGTGTTCTACTATCCTGTGGGTGGCACCACCGGCTGGACGCTTATCTGCGTCAGCAGCGACCGCGAAATTTTCGCCCCCGTGCGACAGACACGTCTGCTGCTTATTCTGCTTCAGGTGGTTGGCATATTACTGATAAGTTTTATTGTGTGGCGCACCTCACGCAACGTTAGACGTCTGCGCCTGGTGAATGCCGAGAAGGACCGCATCGGCGGCGAGCTGAAGGTGGCCGGCGAGATTCAACAAAATATGCTGCCTCGGAGGGAATGGACAGAGGAGAGTGGGACGTGGAGAGTGGAAATCATCGGTTCGCTGGTGCCGGCCCGCGAGGTGGGAGGCGACCTGTTCGACTATTTTATCCGCGACGAGAAGCTCTTTTTCTGCATCGGAGACGTGAGCGGCAAGGGCGCGGCGAGCGCAATGGTGATGGGAGTGGCGCACGCACTGTTCCGCTCGGCATCGGCGCACGAGAGCAATCCGTCGCGCATCATGCACGTCATCAACGAGACAGGTTGCAGCGGCAACGACTCCAACATGTTCGTAACGATGTTCATCGGGGTGCTGGACCTGCCTACGGGGCTCCTGCGCTACTGCAACGCGGGACACAACTGTCCCTTTATCATAAACGCGAAGGGAGAAGTGAGGGGCGAGACGTGCGAGGCACAACTGCCGCTGGGCGTGTTTAAGGATGTGAGATACACCATGCAGGAGCGACAGCTTGAGGGAGCCAGCACCATTTTCCTCTATACCGACGGACTGACGGAGGCGAGGAGCAACGAACGCAAACTGTTTGGCCTAGAACGCGTGGAGAAAGTCCTGGCCACATGTTCCGACAGACAGCCTCGCGCGATATTGGAAACTGTCACGCAGAAAGTACACGAATTTGTGGGCGACGCAGAACAGAGCGACGACCTGACAATGATGGCCATCCACTATACGCCCAAGAAGTTTGAGAGTACTTTTGAAGAGACATTGACTTTGAAGAACAACCTCCATGAGGTAGAGCACCTCAGCAACTTCATGAAGGAGGTGGCTGAGAAACTTGGAATTGCACAACCACTGGCCGGCAAATTGCGCCTGGCGGTGGAAGAGGCGGTGGTGAATGTGATGGAATACGCCTATCCCGCAGGGAAAGAAGGTGTGGTCGAGATAAAGGTGATGTCAGACGGGGACACCATGAGGATGACGATTGCCGACAGCGGTATCCCCTTCGACCCCACAGCAAGGGAGAAGGCCGACACTACGCTCACTGCCGAAGACCGTCAGATTGGAGGACTGGGGATATTGCTTGTACGCGATCTGATGGACACCATCAACTACGAGCGTGAGAAGGGAAGGAACATTCTGACACTGGTAAAAAGAATCAAATGAATCAAAAAATATTGAATTATGATTGCAGAAATTAAAGAAATCGAGGGCAAGTATGTTGCCACGCTAGCAGGAGAAATGGACACCACTGCCGCGACAATAGCCGAGGAAGTGCTGAAACCGCTTTACAAATCTGACGGCAAAGACGTTATCATCGACTGCCAACATCTGGAGTATATCGCCTCGAGCGGTCTGCGCATCCTGCTCGGCATCCTCAAAGGTGCCAAAGCCAGCGGCAGCAAGGTGACGCTGCGCAACGTCAACGACGACATTATGAATGTCTTCGTACTGACAGGCTTTGTCTCCATCTTCAACTTCGAGTAAACCACCAAACGCCAATCGCTAACCATTAATCACCAACCACTATGAAATCCCCATTAAGCCAGTGCCAGTTGAACGTGTATTACGCTTGTGTGAACAGTAATGACGAGCATATTAATTATCAGAATCCCGTACTGTTTGATATTCCCGAGGGAGTGGATGTGACACAGGTACGCAAGGCCGTCTACGAGGCCCTCTGTGCCCATCCCTATCTGGCCTCGCACATTGTTCTGAATGACGAGGGCATGCCGGAAATGGAAAGCAGCGTCTACCCGGACATGGAGTCTGCCGTGCCTATTATCTCCATTGGCACTCTGGACGAAGTGAGGCCCGACTTCGGCAAACCGGTGGACATCTACAGCGAGAAACTGTTTTGCTGCAAGATTTATCAGACCCCTAAAGGACAGGCTTGGCTTTATATCGACTTTCACCATGTGATTGGCGACGGTTTATCACTTGTGCTGTTCCTGCGTGAGATTGAACGTTGCTTCAGTGGGAAGAATCCTGCGGGCGAACTGATGGACGGGGGTGCAATAGCCGCTGAAGAAGAGGCCCTCCGTGCCGATGAGGCCAAGATGGCCGAGGCAAGAGAGTGGTATGCAAAAACCTTCTGCGACGCTGCCGACACCGACTCGCTGCCACTTCCCGAGAGTACACTGACGGGAAAGCCTGTGGAGAATTGCTACAAACACTATCCGCTCACGGTCTCTAAAGAGGATATACAGGCCATCACACGGAAGTGGAAAGCGAAGGAAAGCACCCTGATGCAAGCGGCATGGGGTCTACTGCTGGCTGCCTACGGTGCCGAGGACAAGGCCTCCTACTGCACCGCCTATTTCGGCCGCAGAGACCGCCGCACGCTTTCCACCCTCACCATGATGGTACACACGCTGCCGGTATTTTTCCAGACACACGGCGATGAATCTCTGGGAGAGATGTTCGCCGCACTGGCAGAGCAGATGGCCGCCACAGAGCGGATGCAATACTATGCCTATCAAGATGCAGTGAATGACTTGGGCCTGAACAACCAGGTGTTGTTTGCTTACCAGGGCTCGATACTGAACAGCAAGCGTGGATTGCATCTCGGAGAAAGCCTACTGCCTTACCAAGACCTGCGGCAAGTGTCGCCCGGGTGGAAACTGTTGGCAGAGTTGTTCGAAACCGACGAGGCTTACTCCCTCAAACTGGGCTACAGCACCGCGGACTATTCCGATGCCTTTATGACCCAGTTGGCTGCATCCTACTCGGCCATCCTTCGTTCAATGTCCACCGCCCAAACAGTCAAACAACTGGAATATGCCCTGCCAGAGCAACTTCAATGGCTGAATGGGCTGAACCCCGACATCAAACCAGTCAAACTGCCGACGCTTGTGGAACGCTTCAAGCAACATGTCGCCGAACGCCCCAACGATATCTTCTGCGTTGCCGGCGACAAGCGCCTCACCTTTGCTGAGGTAGACAAGCTTACCGACACCATAGACCCTTCCTATACCGTTCGCTGTGGAGAGCGCGTAGTGGGCTTCTCTGTACCCCGCGACGAGAAGATGATCCTGGCTCCCCTTGCCATTGCCAAAGCCGGCCTCACGCAGTTGCCGCTTGACAGCAGCTATCCCGAAGAGCGACTGGAATTCATGAAAAAAGACGCTTCCGCCTACAACGGGAAGGATGCCTTGGTACTGCTATACACCAGCGGTACCACGGGTACGCCCAAGGGTGTAATGCTGAGCGAAGAAAACTTCCGCGTCTTCACCAACTTCCACACCAAACACATGAATCTGAGAGCAGACTCGCGCTATGCCACTTATGCAGGTTACGGCTTCGATGCCTACCAATGCGACTTTTGGGCATGTGTGTGGGCAGGAGCCACCATCTATGTCATTCAAGATGACATTAGGTTCAATCTGGAGGCCATGTTCGAATACTTGTGCAAGGAGGGCATCACCCACTGCTTCATGACCACTCAGATGGCCACTCAGATGGTTCTCAACTATCCCGACATTCCAGGTTTTAAATGGTTGGGCACAGGTGGAGAGAAGCTCATGAGCCTGAATCCTCCCTCCTACTCGTTGCTCAACGCCTACGGTCCCACGGAAACCTCTTGCTATGTATGCAGCCACTATGTAGACAAGAACGAGCCCAACATCCCTATTGGAAAGCCGAATGACACTGTGGAACTCCATGTTGTAAACCGCTTTGGGAAACAAGTGCCGTGGGGTTGTGCCGGTGAACTCATCGTATCCGGCCCACAAGTGGGCTTGGGCTATCTGAACCAGCCGGAAAAAACTGCAGCAACCTTCTTGGAGTGGAATGGGAAACGTATATACCGCACCGGCGATATTGTGCGTTACCGTGAGAACGGCGACATTGAATTTGTGGGACGTAAAGACGGACAAGTGAAGATACGTGGTTTCCGCATAGAGCTCAAAGAGGTGGAAGCCGTCATCCGACAGTTCCCCAGTATTAAGGATGCCACCGTGCAAGCCTTCGACTACCCCAACGGGGGCAAATTCATCGCCGCATACATTGTGGGCGACGAGAAGATTGATATCAAGGCGCTGAACAGTTTCATTCTGGACCAGAAACCGCCCTATATGGTGCCGGCAGCCACGATGCAACTCGACGCCATCCCACTTAACCAGAACCAGAAGGTGAACAAGCGAGCCCTTCCCGAGCCGGTGTTCGGTGGCGTAGAGGCAGAAGAAGAGACCAACGTGCCACTTAACATACTGGAAGAGCAACTCAAGGAAATGGTTGCCAGCGTGGTGAATAACGACGCCTTCGGTCTCACCACCGACCTCCGCATGGCCGGCCTCACATCCATCCTTGCCATCAAGGTGGCTACACAAATCTACAAGCGTTTCGGCGTACAGCTCAACGCTAAGTCCTTCACCCAAGGCGCAAGCATCCAAGTGATAGAGAATGAAATCCTTTCCACAATGCTTTCAGGAGAGGCTACTACCAGTGGTACCAGTCTTACCAGTTCCACAAGCTCTGTCCCTCTTGCCTACTCGCAGACGGGCGTCTATTTCGACTGCATGAAGAACCCCACCTCTACGCTGTACAATACACCAGTGTGCCTTACTTTCCCAGCAGATACCGATATCGCCGCGCTGCATGCTGCTACCGTAAAGGCGGTGGAGAACCACCCAGCACTTTTCGTGAATTTTGTTACCGAAGAAGGAGGTGTGGTGCAGGTGATGGGCGACAAGGAGTCCCCTGTGGCGGTGGAAGACTACACCATGAGTGAAGAAGAAGCCCTCGCTTTCCGCCACGGGTTTGTACGTCCTTTCAACCTGGCCAAAGACCGTCTGTTCCGCTTTGCCACCGTCCATACCGAGAAAAGCCTCTATCTATACTGCGACATCCATCACCTGGTGTGCGACGGCTACTCCTACGACCTCTTCATCCACGAAATCTGCGACCTGATGAATGGCAAGGACATCGAGCCGGAAATTTGTAGCTATGCGCAGTTCGTCACCGAACAAAAGGCTGCCGAGCAAAGTGAAGCCTTCGCCGAATCGGCCGATTTCTTCAAGAGTCGCCTGGGTGAGGTGGAGGAGGTGACCGAAGTGGCACCCGACCTTGTCAACCCCCGCCCCCAAGGGGAGAACGGCCGTGTCTGGTCTCCCATCGTGTGGGATGATGCCACACGCCTGGCCAAACAGCAAGGAGTGAATCCATCAGCCGTATTACTTAGCGCTGTGTTCTACAGCCTCGCACGTTTCTCCGGCAGCGACGAGGTATGCATCACCACCATCTCCAATGGCCGCAGCAACCTCAAGGTGGCCAATACCATGGGCATGTTTGTGAATACCCTCGCGCTGAATGCGAGGGTGGGCGGTCAGAGTGTGAAGGAATTTATCCACGAGTCTGCCGACACCTTCGAGCAGACCCTCGCCCACGAGAACTACCCCTTTGCCCGCATCGCCGCCGACTATGGCTTGAAGGCCGATATCATGTTTGCATACCAGATAGGCGTGCTGAGCGACTATCGTGTGGGAGGCGAGAAGGTGACGGCCGACGAGACGATGGAGCTCAACGTGCCCAAGTTCAAGATTGCCTTCTACATCACCGACGAGAGTGGAACGCCCGTGGTGGCCATCGAATATGACAACGGGAAATATAGCGAGGCCTTGATGCAAAGTCTGGCCCGGAGCGTAAGCAACGCTGTAAGCGCCTTCGCTGCTGCCGCCGACAAGCCGTTGCGCAGCATTCCGCTGACGGAAAAAGCGGGCATAGAGCTCTTGGATTCCTTCAACCGGACCACAGTAGATTACGACGACAAGGAAACCATCGTCAGCCTCTTCCGCCATCAGGCAAAGGAAACTCCCGACAACCTGGCCGTCATCTATCACGACGTTAGGCTTACCTATAAAGAAGTGGACGAGAAGACCGACGCCATCGCGGAATATATAGGTCATAGGGTCGTAAAGTCAGAAGGTCATGGAGAGGAAAAAGAAACTGTCGTCTCCATCCTAATCGGTCGTGGCGAGTGGATGGTGCTGGCCTCGCTGGGTGCTTTGAAGGCCGGATGCGCATACCAACCCCTCGACCCCACCTATCCTTCCGAGCGTCTAAACTTCATGATGCAGGATGCCGACGCCAAACTGCTGATTGCAGAAGAGGAGCTGCTGGAGAAAGTAAACGAATACACGGGTCCTGTGATTCTGACAAAAGACCTTAAGGACCTTAAGAGCCCTACAGACTTTAAAGCCCTTAAGGATTCCAAGCCCGAAGACCTCTTTATCATGCTCTACACCTCTGGCTCTACCGGCAAGCCCAAGGGCTGTCAGCTGGAGCACCGCAACCTGGTGGCTTTCTGCCACTGGTACCGCCGCTACTACGATCTTCGGCCGGGCGACAAGGTGGCCGCCTACGCCAGCTACGGCTTCGACGCCTGTATGATGGACATGTATCCCGCCCTCACCACAGGCGCTGCGGTGGTCATCGTCGGCGATGACATACGCCTCAACCTACCCGACCTGAACAAATACTTCGATGAAGAGGGCGTCACCCATTCCTTCATGACCACACAGGTGGGATGCCAGTTTGCCATGAATTGCGACAACCACTCGCTGCGCCACCTCTCCGTTGGCGGCGAGAAGGTGCTGCCGCTCAATCCACCGACAGCCTACCAAATGCACAATGGCTACGGACCCACCGAGTGCACCATCTTCACCACCACTTACCCAATGACAGAGTTCCAGCAGAACGCTCCCATCGGCAAGCCGCTGGACAACCTGCAACTATTCATCGTGGACAAAGACATGAACCGTCTGCCACTTGGCGCCGCCGGCGAGCTACTGGTAAGCGGTCCACAGGTGAGCCGTGGTTACCTGAACCTGCCAGAGAAGACCGCCGAGACCTATATCCAATGGAACGGCAAGCGTTGCTACCGCACGGGCGACATTGTCCGATACCTGGAAGATGGCAACGTGCAATTTGTGGGACGCAAAGACGGACAGGTGAAGATACGCGGTTTCCGCATCGAACTCAAGGAGGTGGAAGCCGTCATCCGCGAATATCCCGGTATCAAGGATGCCACCGTGCAAGCCTTCGACTACCCCAACGGGGGCAAATTCATCGCTGCCTACGTGGTGAGCGACAATCAGATTGACACTCAGGCACTGAATGCTTTCATCCGCGAACGCAAGCCACCCTATATGGTGCCCGCCGCCACAATGCAACTGGCCGAGATACCGCTCAACCAGAACCAGAAAGTAAACCGTCGAGCCCTGCCGGCTCCACAGATACAGGTCGAAGACCGCGAATATGTGGCTCCTGAAAACGATGTGGAAAAGCTCTTCTGCGACATCTTCGCCGGTATACTCTCTTTGGACAAAGTGGGAGCCACCGACAACTTCTTCGAGCTGGGAGGCACTTCGCTCATGGTCACCAAGGTGGTTATCGAGGCCGACAAGGTGGGAAAACATGTAGCCTACGGTGATGTGTTCGACCACCCCACACCGCGCCTGTTGGCACAGTTTGTGGGGGGAGGACGGCAGTCTGCAATCAGCTGTCAACATTCAGACACGGAGGTGGAGGAATTCGACTACAATGGCATCAATGCCATCCTCCAGCACAACAACATGAACACATTCCTCAAGGGCGAACGCCAACAGCTGGGAAATGTCCTGCTGACTGGAGCCACAGGCTATCTGGGCATCCACGTGCTGCGCGAACTCATTGGCTCCGACGCCACCACCATCACCTGCCTTGTGCGCGGCAAAGACCAGCCTTCTGCCGAGCACCGCCTCAAGAACCTGCTCTTCTACTACTTCGAGAAATCCTACGCAGACCTCTTCGGCACCAGGATCTTCGTCGTAAACGGCGACGTCACCGAAGACCTTTCACTTTTCAATTTCCAATTTTCAATTTCCACCGTCTTCAATTGTGCCGCCAACGTCAAGCACTTCTCCAAGGGAACCGACATCGAAGATGTGAACATCGGCGGGGCAAGACGTTGCATGGAATACTGCATCAAGAGCGGAGCACGCCTCGTACATATCTCCACCACCTCTGTGGGCGAGATTTGGATTGACCGCGGCGACGGAAGTCAGGTACCCACACTGGACGAGCACAAGCTCTGGTTTGGACAATACCTCGACAACCGCTACGTACACTCCAAGTTCCTCGCCGAGCGTCTGATACTGGATGCCGTTGCCCATCATGGGCTGAACGCCAAAGTGATGCGTGTGGGGAACCTGGCCCCACGTAGCGCCGACGGCGAATTCCAAGCCAATTTCAACAGCAACAGCTACATGGGTCGCCTCAGGGTGTTCTATACGGTGGGATGCTGTCCTTACGACAGCTACGATGAAGTGACGGAGATGTCTCCCATCGACGAAACAGCCAAAGCCGTTGTCCTCCTCGCCTCAACACCCAAGGAATGCACCCTATTCCAGCCTTTCAACAATCACTCCGAACTGCTGGGCGACGTACTCATGCTTATGGAAAAGATTGGCGGCACCATGCGCTTCGTTGAAATGGACCAATTCCAGCAGACCGTTGCCATTGTCGGTCAGGACCCGGAAAAGGCTAAACTGTTGTCAGCCATGATAGCCTACGAAGACCTGGCTCATGGACAGAAGGTTGCCATCATCGAACGCGACAACCGCTACACTTGCGCTGTCTTGCATCGCCTGGGATTCCACTGGAGCGACACCTCAAGCGAGTACATCCTTCAAATGCTACGACAGATTGCCGCCTTCGGATTTTTCGAATGATATACCTCAACGACCATATCGAAGAAATCGACGTAGAACAGGCGCTGTCTGTCGTCAGCGAACAACGGCGGCAATATGCCCTGCACTATCGTCAACAACAGGATAGACGGCTCTCTCTGGCCGTCTATCTGTTGTTGTGCAAAGCACTGAAAACGGAATATGGCATCACCAAGCCGCCAGAATTCACCTTCGGCCCTCATGGAAAACCTACCCTTAGAGATCATCCCGACATCCACTTTAACCTCAGCCACTGCCCTCGTGCAGCCCTCTGCGTGGTCAGCGACCAGCCCGTCGGCTGCGACATCGAATGTGTCCCCGCCGAACTTGATATGGACCTCTGCCGCTACTGCTGCACCGACGAAGAGACAGCCGCCATCCTCGCATCAGACAACCCCACCCTTGCCTTCACCGAGCTCTGGACCAAAAAAGAAGCCTACATGAAACTCACTGGAGAAGGACTTACTTCTCACTTTTCATTTCTCGCTTCTCACTTCTCACTTCTTAATTCCTACACCTCCCTCGACCGCTCATACGTCTACACCGTCTGCCATCACTCGGCACCTGAGCCACGATAGAACTCCCAGGTGTCGGAGTGGCCGTCGCGGTAGGTGAAGCTCCACTGCAGCTTGTCGGCAGTCAGCGTGTCAAGGTGGAACTTATATTGGTAGTCGATACTGCCGCTGACTACCTTGATTATCTCCTGCGACAAATCGGGACGGGAAGATGCCTTCACCCCTCTGTCATCATTCAGTTTCTCCATGCGGAAACTCTCCTTGATGCCGGCAAAGAAGAAGGTGTCGCCCTCAAGGCTCCAACGGCTGGGGCTGACGTAATTGAACACATACAACTCCGTATCACCATCTTGGCGTGTAACAAAATACACCTGTTGTGCCGAGTCGAGACCCGTGCCGTCAGCATAGAAGTCCATCGTGCCGGTCTCGCTCACGTCGAAGTGGTTGCCCTGATAGTTGTAGTTGAACGCATGCTCATAGGTGTAGTGACCCTCCACCTGCGGCTGCGCCTGCTTGCTGCCACAGGAGACCATCGACACCACTACCAGCGCTGCGAAAAAGAGTTTTGTAAGGTTTGCCATAACTTAATGTTTATTTCCAATAATGTTTACTTCCCAGTGTCCGCCTTTGTCACCACCAATGCGCTGAATGAGCCCTTCGGCTTTCAGTTGTCTAATAACTTTTTTCACGCCACTTTCGGAAAGTCCCGTCTCCTCTTGTAGTTCGCGAATGGTAACAAAGGGATTAAGGCGCATGGATGAAAGAATTTTCTGGTTACTTTTCTGGTTACTTTTCTGGTTACTTTCTTCCATTTCCTGCAAAGCCTGTTTCAAGCATTGCAACATAAATGTGATCTTAATAACGTCATTATTCCTAACATATTTCTCCGTTTGTGCGCCTGTCTATATAGTTGTGAAATAATCGAAAAAGTTACAGTATTAATGCTCTATTTTCCATATTTCTTGATAGATATAACGTAAAAAGGCATAAAAAATTGTGTCGCATAAAAGGGACTGCCACTCAAATGACGGTCCTGATTCACAATTATGCAGAAAAAACTTAGGGTGCAATTGCCACCGATGTCTGTTTTATCCTTCAGAGCAGTCGTGTGACAGACCTGTTCCATATCCCCTCAATGTGGTCTCCATTTTTGCTTCCTCCGTCGATGATCCTTCGACGATGGTTGTCGGCTGAGCCGACGGCATACCACGACGGTCTCCCTTCTTCCTCCCTTCTATGCCCCTTCTTCATGGGCTCTTTTGTCATTCTGCTGCAAAAAGAATGAAAGAAAACACAAAATCACTTGTTTAGGTTGTTTTGCATTAAACTCGCAACATTATTAAACGATTGATTTCCTTATTATTGAGGAACTTTGTCCAAAATAAGCCTCTCTGTATCAGAAAAAATGCTTATTTTTGCATCCGAATTCGGCGGAGTATGCCGAGCAATGCGGAAAGCATTTGTACTGTCCGAAGTTGAAATTTCGCCAAAATAATCCAGAGGACAAGATACAGAGCGGCTTTTTGCTTTTTCGTGTATGTTTTGGCTTATGCCACTACATATCGTGAAGCATAGGATGAAGTTCTTCTCTGTTTTACTCTGGAACGGCGTTTGGCGATGCCTCAACTTCGTAAAACAGACAACATGAGTTCTATGCTTTCCCTGTATAATTTAGTTAACGCCCCACTGAGGACTCAAAGGCGGAAAAATGATAAAAAAATGAATGATTTAATATCTAATTTCGCAGATGAGGTTCGGCAATACATTTTGGACGTATTGTCAGGGGAGAAAGAAACAGAAGACAAATGCCTTGACAATTATGCAAAAGCAGTAAGGAAATATGTAGAATTGGCTAACAAGTCTGAAGATGACGTGACTGAGGAAGAATTAAACCAAATAGAAAAATTCTTGGAAGACGCAACCATACATATTAATTGTGGGTTTGGGGAACTGATAGACAACGCTATTTCTCAGTTAAAATCGGAGGTAGAAGAGTTAAAAACATCCATAAAACAAAAAAAATAACAAAGATGAAAACAAAAAAGTTTACCATCGCCATAGCAATGATGTTATTGACTATTGGGCAGGTTTATTCACAAGAACGCCTAACTATCACCAACGAAAAACCTGGAAAGTTGAGAAAACAGCTCCCTAACAAGAGCAAAAACGACTTAAAAGAATTGGTTGTGTATGGTTCTATAAATGGGAAGGATTTGCTGGAAATTTATAAACTTCCTAACCTGAAGTCTCTTGATCTTAGCAATGCCGTTCTACAAGACTTGTCTGAAATTAATGAAATCGCAAGTATTGATTATTGGGAGAGAAGAGGTGTCTTCTATCTGCCTGAAACAATATCCTACGACACGTTAAAACTCCCCAAAGACAATTGGATGATTGTACCGTCTGTTTCTGAAATTGGCAAATGGGGAGCAGAAAGGAGAATAAAGCATTTGTGGATGTACCCAGGATATGATGGCAAAACGCTGGGTAAACTGAACTATACTACGGTAAGTAATTTGACGTATCACCTTCACTTCTATCCATATCGTATATATGACAGGCAAGACTTTGATATGAGCAAGAGAGATTCGAATGATGTAGGATTCCTTGAGTTGGGAATATACACCAATCGGTCAGACAACCACTATTGCTTGGCTAAGGCTTTGGAAAAGGACAATGGGTCTATTAGTGGTATGTTGCAACCAGGAAGACATTGTATATATAGTTATCCTTTGTTCTCTATAGTATATGTGCCGAATAGAGAAGTATTAGGCAATCTGGGTCTTACAACATTAAACACAACAATGGTAATTATTGAAGACGAAAAAGACTCTTCAATTGTATTCTATCCGTTTAATGACACTATTTTTGAACTAAAAAGAAAAAGAACTTTTGTCCCATATGCCGTAAGCACAAACGACAACATTCAGGAAGTGGTTTTGAACGGTAATACACCGATAATACCGCATTCATGTTTTTATTGCTGTTTTAATCTAAAAAAAGTGGATCTTACAGGTGTAAAGAGCATAGGTGCATACGCCTTCTCAAACACGGCCATCAACAAAGTAGTCATACCTGCAAGTGTAAAGGAATTAGACTGTTCTGCATTTTTATATTCAAAATTAGACACTATTGAATTTGAAGGGAATACGCCTCCCGAAATAACCAAGTGGGACAGGATTTATAATCCTGATTGGAATGACGAATATGGAATGCATTGGAAAGGCCTGACAATTATCGTTCCAGAAGGAGCATTCCAGAATTACAGCATAGGTTTCTGGAAAGAACTTGGAATAATAACCAAAGGCCAAAAGACGGATTATGAGCTTACAATTACAGAACCAGGCACACTTGCTTTACATATAGATAATGAGATGCTTAGAACCGCCCAGAGCATTACAATAAAGGGAGTGTTATATGATACCGATATTGAGTACCTAAATAAATGCAAGAGTCTGAAAGATTTAGATCTTTCAATGTGCCTTGTAGTTGAATCTCCAAAAACACTACAAAAAGAATTGAACGAACTTCAAGGCACAGCATATCTGTATCAAGTCATAGGCAGTATGGCCGTTGAACATGCCGAACACGAATATGAAGTCGGAAATATGGATTTAGGAGATGCAATGTATTCTACTGTAGTTGGTGAATATTTGAAACAACTTTCATCAATGTTAGCTGCTCATGAGATTAAAGCAAATCCATCCTGTATTTCCCCTAAATTAGAAATCAAAACTTTACGGCATTATAAAATGCCTTTACAGGCAAGAGAAATAAGAGGTTTCTCTTTTTTGCCAGAGTTGGTCTCTGTCGAGTTACCTCCGGCCGCAACAACAATCACAAGAGGGGCATTTGCCGGTTGTATGAAATTATTGCATATTGATATTCCCAACAGCGTATCATACTTGGAAATAGGAGCATTCGACAATTGTGGATTAGAAGAAATCAACCTATCTGAAACTTCTGTTAGAGAATATAATGGGTATCTTCCTGGATGGGGTTCCTATAGTATATTTGACAGAAATTGCTCATATAGCTGCAAGCACGATTGTCCAAACCTGATTACAGTCCGTTTGCCAAAAAAAGTCTATAAATGGGATGGCGCAATAAACTATGGGTCAGAATTGTATATTTATTCCCAAGAACCCCCGAAAGATATTGATTTAAGATGGACGTACGAATCCAAATCGCCACGCACTATACACGTACCCAAAGGATGCAAACTGAATTATACAGATATATCTAATCGAACCACAGTTGTCGATGATATTGTGATTGCACCAACTGCTGAGCCAGAATTTATCCCTAATTCCGACGAAAAACATCTGTCTCTTTACTCAGCCAAAGGAAACAAAGTTCTCACTTTTTCCGAAGACAAAATATACCTTGTAGAAATTAATAACGATGCAATAGTTGGAGAAATACGTGGAAACAAACTCTTTATTAAAGGAGAAGAATCAGCCGTTTTCAATGGAGTTTCTTTGTATGGTATGAATGGAGGTGAGGTTGCAAAACTAGATGGTTCAATGATAACTTGTTTAAACTTTACCTCTGTAATCAATGGGAAAAAAATATGTGATAAAAATACGGGTGAGACAATAGCTATTTTTAATAATACTCCCAATATTAAAGAACTATTGACATCCTATGTTCTTCTTACATCAATCATACTAAAAAAGAAATAGCATACCTTTTTAAGACAAATCAATATTTAAAAACAAGAAAGGCACAGAATCAAAAGGGACAGGAACTTCGATTCACGTTTTGTTCAAGGTGCAAAGGTACGCAATCTTTTTGAAACGGAAAAATGGCTATCACACTCCCAATTCGAGGCTCCACTCGTAAACCGGCTGCACCTTGATATGGTGGCCGTTCATGTCAATCTCTTCGCTCTCGTGGTCGGTGAGCAACAGCAGGTTGTTGCATCCCGTTTGACGAGCGGCCAACAGAAGTCCGTTGACCTCCCGCTTGCGGGTCTTCTCGGCCGAGATGTCGTAGGACACCTGGATGGCCTGAACGACCTGGTTTCCCTTGCAGACAACGAAGTCGCACTCGCCCGAACGGTCGTTGAGGTAATACACATCGAGGTCCTCCATCTTGCATTTCCGCTTCAAATGGATGGCCACAATGGTTTCTAGCCGGTGCCCCAAATTCTCGCCTGCAAAAGCGTTCTCGCGTTGGTCCATCATCGCCACATCGACGGCGTAGTACTTCTCCTGCACCACCCGCCGACGGCTCTTCTGCGAATACTTCTGGATACCTATCAGCATGTAGGCCTCCTTCAGGTATTTCACATAGTTCTTGACGGTGTTCTCGGACTTGATGTTGAAGAGTTTCGCAAGGTCTTTGACGACAACCACGGTGGGTGNNCCTTGTTTCAGATAGTCATCAAAGGCCGCCCTGCGGAAAGCTTCAGCCTTGGTGGTACGACGCACGGTATCCACCTGTTTCATAATACAGAACTCATTGAATGAAAAAGGATAGAGTGGAATTTCCTTGTTGCGCCCCGAGAGGTGTGTGGCCAGCTCACCGCTGAGCAACTTGGCGTTGGAGCCAGTGATGATGACGTGCATCTTCTTCCGAAGCATACGGTTCACGAAGAGGTGCCAGCCGTTGACGTTCTGTATTTCGTCAAGGAAGAGGTATTGGAAGTCGCCATAAATCTTATAGAGCACCTCCAGCACATCGTTCAACTGTTTTGCCTCGATGTCGGCCAGCCGCTCGTCGTCGAAGTCGACGTAGGCAAACTTGCCGCCATTGCTCTGCACCGCCTGGTAGCAGAGTGTCGACTTGCCGCTGCGCCTCACGCCTATCACCACCTGCGCCTGAGTGCTTTTCAAGTCGACGAGCGCTTCTTCGCGCCTGTGGCACAGTGTTTCCTGCGTCTTTGCTTCGAGTTCCTCCTGTTGGTCGGAGAGAATGAATTCCAGTGTCCGTTTGTCTATCATATTTTTATCAAATTGCGGTGCAAAGATACGAAATATTTTTTACAGACTGCATTATTTTACAAAAAATAGACTCTTACACTTGCATTATTTTACAAAAAGAATCTATTCCAACATGCACTATTTTACATCATAGACT
>LXOW01382634.1_pt3 | contig 36412 bp, 38 predicted proteins | sample 1368591 | NCBI WGS metagenome assembly LXOW01 (sample SAMN04884650, study PRJNA319009) | bovine gut metagenome | isolation source: Cow rumen | host: Bos taurus | place: Italy: Legnaro (PD) | collected 2014-07-09
AACTTGAAAATGATAATATTTTATTATACGGAAAATATAGTTCTAAAAAATCTGTTTCAAAGTCATTTTTAAGTAATGATGAATTATATAATATTGCTTTACATGGAAACAACGATCGTTTAAAAGAAAACGCATTTAAGATTTTGATTAAACGTGATGAATATAAAGAAAATACTAATGTTTATGAAGATATGATGAATTTTTATATTAATCGTGGTAAACGAAAAGAAGCTTTGAAGTGCGTTTCGAAGATGAAAAGCCTTGGCCTCANNAAACGCAATAAAATAAATAATGATTAGAAATTTTTTTGTACAAATTTAAAAAGTTTATACCAAACGTATGCTGAAGCAGCAGCTACAGAAGCTGTTATTAATACCGATACTGGTGCGTTTCCGCTTTCCATTAACACTATTTCTTTAGGCTCACCATTTGGTATTTCATTTTCATTTTGTTTTATTATTTTATTATTATTATTTACAGGCTCTGCTTCTTTAGGTGTTGATTCTAATTTGGGTTTAATTGTATCTTGTATATTATCTTGTATGTTATCTTCTATTTTATCTTCTATTTTTTGATCAACTGGTTTTACAATATTGCTATTTTTGTCAAAATTTTCAGTTTTGTTTACTGTTGTTTTATTATCAGTAGTCGTTATTGTATCTATTTTTTCAGTTTTGTTGCTTTGCGGTAAAACCGATTTAGTAGTTAAGTCTGATTTTGTTTCATTGATTNNGTTATTTAAGTTTATCTTTGAAGGATAAACATTTGTTTTTTCATTAGAAATATTTTCATCTGGTTTTTTCAGAAGTTCTGGTAATATTTCGGGTTCTTCTTCATTATATTTAGGTATTGCTCCTGGTTTTGATGAGGTAGGACTATAATACATTACTGGAACTGGATGAGCTTGATTTGTTTCTGTTTCTTGTAATGTTGCTTTATCTTTACTCTTTTTGAGCGTTTTTCTTAACGTTGGTATGCTGCTGTCATGAAATTTTTGTATATTTTCTTCTTTTTNNTCCTATTGATGAAACGGTATGAGGAAGAGAAGTATAATCTGAATCATTAAGTTTTTTTAAAGGTTTTAATACAGATACTTGTGTGTTTTGACTCCTTTTTAAAGAGTTGGATAGAATTTCTTTTAAAAGAAGATTTTGTTGGGCAACTTTATTTTGACGTTCTTCAATAGATTCTTTGCTTTGTGTTTTAATATCAGGTTTTTTTTCATTAGACGGTTCAATTTCATTATTTTTGCTATTTTTAAATAATGATTGATAAAAAGTTTCTATACCATAAGTTTTTTCTTTTTTATATGTAATATAATCTGCTATTTTTTCGCAGAAATTATTTATATCATCTTGTCGCTTTAAGGAATATGTTATTTTAAATGAATTTCCAGCTTTCTTGAATGGTATAAAATCAAGATGTATATTTTGTTTTCTTTCGATATATTCTAATTCCTGAAGATTTTTTAAATCAAGGGTATCTATAATTGGCTCTGAATTATCTTCATATATGCAAAAAATGATAGAATAATTAGTAAGAATAATCCAAACATTGGGACGTTCACTGCGAGATACACTTTCGGGGGGAGCTAGAAAAGCACGTATGTCTTCTTTTGAAAGTAATTTATTTTTAATTGCGTTGTTTATTTTTTCTGGTAGGGCAGGGAAAGATGGCATTTTAAAGCTCCGTTGAATTTGTTTCTTCTGCTTCTTCGTCATTATCTAGCAGCATGTCGGCTTGAAACATCAGGTTTTTTATGAAAGGTTCAAAGTCTTCAACAGAAAAAGCATCAAATGGAATACGAGTTTGAATGATTAATAAATCACGAAGTTCAGGTTCTTCTTCGTCTTCATTAAAGCTTAATTCTTCACCTGCTTCAACTTCTATCATTTCCTCGTTGTTTTCGTCTTCTTTATTTGTTTTAGGAACTGGATATTTCACAACGCTAAAATTAGCGTTTATTAGCTCAGAGTTAAGCTCAAAAAGGTTTAATAATTCTTCTTTAGATATATCTGTTATATCTTTTAAATGTAAACCGATAGAAACTGTTCTTATATCTATGCCTTCTTCATTGTCTTCGACACCAATATACCCACTAATACTGTCTTCTACAAGAAATGTCCNNGTCTTCATCGTCAGTCATTACACATTCATATTTAGTTGTAACTTCAGGCAGTATTTCTTCGATTTGAACAGCAAAATCAGCAAGTTCCATATTTTTCCCTTTCACTAGTATTTATTATCTATAATAACATGATTAAATTCAACTTCCAACATAGAAAAGATAATTTTTAGTTGATTATTTTGTTAAATTGTTTATCTTTTATCGTATAAAATACGTAAATACTATTTTTTAGTTGGAGATAACAGATGCAAAAGTTATGTACTAAATTTTGCTTAATGTTTATGTTAATAACGTGTGTAATTAACACAGTTGGGTGTTCATCTGATAGCGGACAAGATAATCTTGTATTAGAAAAGACTACTGTTGTTGAAGCTCTTAGGTTAGCTTTAGCCAAAGAAAACATGACAGTTTTTACGCCAACGACAACAGAGTTTACATTGTCCGATTATTCTATTGCATTAACTCCTATTGCGTTAGCTTCTTTACGCGCAGACGATTTGCCAGATGTTGATAACGATGACGTAAATGGTGGCAATGGTGGTAATGCTAGCGTAATAACTACAGCCTGGAATCTTGGTTTTACAGATGTTAATGGAATTCAGTGGACTTTAAAAATACCTGAAAGTGGAGTTAGTTATATTAATGCTAATGAAGCTACTATAATAGGTTTTGTTGAAGTTGGCCAAGGAAGATTGAATGTTACTGTTAATATGATAAAAGAGGGTACAAGCAGAGAAAATGAATGGGTAATTAATAAGATTTCTGTTGAAGAAAAATACTCTGTTTCAACTGGAATAATGGGTAAAATTACAAATTCAGTCACAGGATTAGCTGTTCAAGGTGTTTCTGTTTCAGCCTTTGCTTATCCTTATGTTCATGGAGATCAAGCCAAGGCAACAACAAACACAGATTCAGACGGGAACTATAAATTATTCTTACCTAGCGGAACCTATATGGTTGTTGCTGATGAAAGTGGTTTTCAACAGGCAAATGAAACAGTTGTAGTTTATTAATCAAGTTATATACCAACAGGCATATTTATATACTCTAAACCTCCATGAAAATGGAGGTTTTTTTTGGCAATAATCTATATAATAAGAGGCATAGATATTTGTAGCTAATATAAGGTTTTTATATTCTAGTCTAAAAAACCAAACCGCCTGCGTTTAAAAGCAGGCGGTTTGGTTTTAGGTGCTTTAATTCGGTTTAATTAAGAAAGCTGTGCAAGAATTCTGAACGTCTTGGATTTCTTAATTTATCAAGAGCCTGACATTCTATTTGTCTTACTCTTTCTCTTGTTACTCCAAGAAGTTTTCCAATTTCTTCCAAAGTGTAGGGTTTTATATCGCCTAAACCAAAGCGATGCTGTAAAACAATCCTCTCACGTTCGGTAAGAGATTGGAGTAAATCATTAAGTTCGTTATTCAAAGCTTTTTTTTCTGTTTCTACGGATGGGTCGCTTTCGCTATCTGTAATAACGTCTCTTAGGTATAAATCTTCATCGTTATCTACAGGTGTTGAATCCATAGAAATAACATTAGGAATGTCTCGAAGAAACTTACTTAATTCTTGTGGTTTCATCATTGCGCCTTCAGCTAATTCTTCTATAGTTGGCCGACGATTTAGTTTCTTTACAAGATCTTCTTCCGCTTTTTTGATGCGTAAACCAGTATGAATACGATTTAAAGGTAATCGTATTGGATTTCCGTGGCTTGATACAACTTGTATCATTGCTTGTCTTATCCACCATACTGCGTATGATATGAATCTTACATTTTTTGTTACGTCGAAACGCTGCGCCGCACGCATCAACCCAAGATTCCCGACGGCTATTAAATCTTCGAAGGGAACCTCATTGATATGGCGGTAGCGTTTTGCTACAGCGACGACAAATCTTAAATTTGCTAGTATTAAGCGTTTTTTAGCATATTCATTGCCTTGCTTAACCTGTTTTAATATTAGTTCTTCCTCATCTTTTGTTAGAGGCGGATANNTGTAATGTGTACCCTCCACAGGGGCACCTGCCCCTCTAATCGGCGGATGTTTTAGTTTCTTTAACTATTTTTTGTAAAATTTATAAAAAAATCTTTCTAGATGTAAGTAAAATGCTTTTGTAGTTCTGCTAACACGCCTGAAATTCCACGCCTTGAACTATAAATAATTGGGATGCCGTCTTTTTTTGTTGCAGAAGTAATCTCTCTTAAAAGAGTATGAGAAAGCTGTTTTATTATAATTATAACGGCATTATAGCTGCTTAATCCGCTTCTTAGGTCAGATATACTTTCAAAACCACTGCGCCAAGTTATTTTTAAATTATATTTTGAAAGTATTCTTTCATATTCATGACCAACCCTGTCGCCGCCTATTATAAGCAGATTTTCTCCATTAAACTGTTTTGTTGGAATATTAATTTCATTGTTTTTATGTTTGATATTGTTTATATTTGTTGATTTTTGTTTTTGAGTATTTATGTTATCTTCGTTAGACTTATCAGATAAGGAAATAATAGAATATACGCCTTCTGGTCTATTTGCTATTTCTGGTAAGATAATTCCTTTGGTTGGTTTTCCTATTTGTTTAGCGGTAACAGGCACAAAAATCTGAATCCTATTTTCTTCGTTTTCAATAAAAAAAGTGCCCTGATCTGATTTTAATGTGCCGAATATTTCTTCTTTTTCTTCGTTTTCCAAACTGACTATTTTTTGTGGTGTGTTATTGGAATCAATATATAATAATACAAATTCTTCGTTGATTAATTTCTTATCTTTGATTAATTCGTTTGAAATTGAGAAAGGGTCTCCGTAGACAGAAATAAAAAGATTCGAGTCTGCAATTTGTCCAGCTATTGGAATAAGAGAAGAATCATTTTCTGTTTGTTTAAGTTTTTCTCGTNNCGTTTCAAAGCAGAATTTCTATATGCTAAAACTGCTTTTAATTCTTCATTTTCGTTTGATATTTTTTCATAAGATAAGCTTAAATTTGAATAATTATTTTGTTCTTTTTGTTTTGTTAAANNTTTTAAGTTGGTAATATCGTTAGAGAGTTTTAAATTTTCGTTTTGAAGCTCATTTGATTTTTGAGTTTTTTCTGAAAGTTTTGAAGATAATGATGTAATCTCTTTTGTTTTAAGTTCTATCTGAGTTTTTTGTTCTTTATTTGTTTGTTTCACAACTTCTAACGCATTTTCAAGTGTTTTAATTCTTTCTAATGCTTTTTGTAATTCATTGTTTAAAGTTGTAATTTCCTTAGAGTTTTCATTTTTATTGTTTTCTTTTATTTNNAAAATAAGATTTACTCCTTGTCGGTTATCTATCTGGCTTAAAATTTTTATTTTATTGTAATCTCCAAATTTGCCGGAATTTAATTCTTCTATTACGGCTTTTGTTACATTTGTTTCAATAAATTTTGTAGTTGCTTTATTATTTTCTAACCATGTGAGCATTATTATTTTACTTAAAGTATAATTGCTTTTAGCATGATTTGTTATTTCATTTATTACTGCAGTTTTATTAGTAATTCTGCCTTTTTTCATAAAAGGAGAACACTTCATTTCAAGTATTTTATTTGGCTTAATTAAGCTGATTAAGGTGTTTTCGTTAAAATCAGAACAAATAAGTTTTGCAAAACCTATATCTTTCTGGATTTTTTCATATAGTTTGTCTCTGCTTTCACTGCCCACTGGCAATCTCCTTCAACTTTTGTAAAGTGTTTAGAGCTTCTAGAGGTGTTATATTGTTAATATCTATTGCTTTTACTGCTTCAACCAGTTCGTTATCTGGAGTAAATAAACTTAATTGTATTGGCATTGCGTCTTTTTCTTTTTTTCTATTAAATGAACGCGTTATCTGAGTAAGATCGTTTTTGTCTGTTTTTTCTAATTCAAACAGAATTTCTTTTGCTCTTTCGATAACTTTTTCTGGTAAACCGGCTAGCTTTGCTACTTCTATTCCGTAAGACTGGCTTGCTGCACCTTTTTCTATTTTATGCAGGAAAACCATATTGCCTGTTTTTTTATCATCTCCAACTATTATGTTCAAGTTAAAAATACTTTTGTGGACATTTTCTAAATCAGTGAGTTCATGGTAGTGTGTTGCAAACATTGTTCTAGCTTTTATTTTAAGACCTATATGTTCTAATATAGACCATGCAATAGATAAACCATCGAATGTAGAGGTACCGCGACCTATTTCATCTAGAATCAATAAACTTTTGGAAGTAGCGTTTTTAAGAATTGCGGCAGCTTCCATCATTTCTACCATGAATGTTGATTGCCCTCTTACAAGGTTATCAGAAGCGCCTACTCTAGTAAAAATTCTATCTACAATACCTATTTCAGCATGCTCGGCTGGAACAAAACATCCAGCTTGAGCCATTAAAACTATTAAAGCTGTTTGACGCAAATAAGTAGATTTACCTGCCATATTAGGCCCTGTAATAATGGCTTGGCGATTTTTTTCGTCTAAAGTAATATCGTTAGGAGTAAATTCGCCTTTTTCAAGGAATTTTTCAACTACGGGGTGCCTACCACCTTTTATATTAATAGTGTTACTGTTATTTATTATTGGGCGTGTAGAGCTTGTTTCAGAAGCTTTCGTTGCCATAGAGCATAAAACATCTGTTATGGCTATGGCTTCTGCGTTTTGTTTTATTTTTGTTGTTTCGGTTAGGACTTTTTTAACGACTTCATCGTATATTTGTTTTTCTAATGCTATTGATTTATCTTTAGCTGTAGTTGCTCTGCTTTCATATTCTTTTAATTCAGGGGTTATATAGCGTTCTGATGTTGTTAAAGTTTGCTTGCGTAAATAATTTTCTGGAACATTATTTATTTGAGATTTTGGGATATTTATAAAATAACCATGAGCATCGTTTTTGTCTATTTTTAGCGTTTTTATTCCTGTTAATTGTCTTTGTTTTTCTTCAAATTCTTTTAACCAACTATCGCCATTTTTAATTAACATTCTAAGCTGGTCTAATTCTTCGTTTACGTTATTATTTATATATCCACCTTCTGTTAAATCAGGAGGTAAATCGGGTAATAAATACTTATCTAAATAATCTGTTAAATCTTNNCTGTAAATCTCTTGGATTTTTAGCTCCTAAAGTGACTTTAGTTAGTAGACGCTCTATATCTGTAATATTTTTTAAGAGTTCTCTGGTTTCAGCTCTTAGCATAGAATCTTTTACAAAACATTCAACCATATCTAAGCGTTTATTAATAGCTTCAGAATTAAGCAATGGCTTTAATAGCCATTTTTTAAACATTCTTGCTCCCATGCTTGTTTTTGTTCGGTTTAAAACTTCAAACAAAGTTCCGCCTATATTTTTATTAGTAGCTGTGGGCAATAATTCTAAATTACCAAGAGTAGCTTCATCTAAAACCATGCCATCGCCTAAGCGATATTCTTTGGGATAACTTAAATGGGTTAATGAACATTTTTGTGTGTCCATTAAATGCTCTGCAAGAATTCCTAGGGTTTTTAAAGTCAATTCAGGAAGAATTTGAAATTTAGATTTGTGCTCATTTGGATATAGATTTTTTGCTGCTAATAAAGCATCACTAGAAGTTATTTTACTATAATGTTTTTCTGCTTTGGCAATATTAAATAATTCACCATTTTGTGCCAATCCAGAATTATCGGTAAGCAGTATTATTTCTTTCGGACTTAATCTTATAATTTCTTCTGGTAACATTCCCATTTCAGATTTATCGCCAGAAGTCATTATAACTTCACCTGTGCTAATATCTGCTGATATAAGGCAAAAACGATCATTTACAGAGCCAAAAGCAGAAAGATAGTTATTTGTGCTTTCGTCAAGCATATTTAATTCTGTAATCGTACCTGGGGTAATTATTCTTGTAATTTCGCGTTTAACTAATCCTTTAGCAAATTTTGGGTCTTCAATTTGATCACAAATAGAAATTGTATGCCCTTTTTGAATAAGTTTTGCAATATAACCATTTACTGATTTATATGGTACACCAGCCATAGGAATTGGATTTTCAGCTTCTTTAGATCTAAAAGTTAAAGTGATTCCAGCATCTCTTGAAAGTATTGAAGCGTCTTCAAAATAACTTTCAAAAAAATCACCACACCTGAACAATAACAAAGCATCAGGTTTTTTTAATTTCATTTCTTTATATTGCCTCATAAGTGGCGTTAAATCATCGTTTGAAANNGTTTGAAATGTCTTTAACTTTTTTTTCTAGTTCTTTTTTTGAATCCAATTTATTTCACCTAATTTTCTTCATTATCAAAATCAAATATGCCTTGCTTTGGTTTTATGCCTTGTTTTTTTTCTTGAACAGTAACAGGAGGTTTTAATCCCATAAATTCCCAAGCTGNNTCTTGTTAAAAAACCAATTTGAATTAAAAAGCTTTCATAGACATCATAAATAGTGTCGGCTTCTTCACCAACGGAAACAGCTAGAGTATCTAGACTGACAGGTCCTCCATTGAATCGGTTTAGTAAAACATCAAGTATTTTTCTGTCTATGTAGTCCAGTCCTTTTTGGTCTACTTGTAGCATTTTCATTCCTGTTTCGACTATATCTATGTCGATTGTTGGGCGTTTATTAACTTGGGCAACATCTCTCATACGCTTAAACATACGTATTGCAACTCTTGGAGTTCCTCTTGATCTAGAAGCTATCTCTCGTGCTGCTGCTGCTGCAACAGGATAATTTAGGCGTTTAGAAACAGCTTCTATTAGGGAAGTAAGTTCTTCTTTGGAATAATAATCTATTCTTGAAATTACTCCAAATCTTGTTCTTAAAGGTGCAGAAACATCGCCTTCTCTAGTTGTTGCACCGACTAGAGTAAAAGGCTGAACTTTCATTCTTAAACTTCTTGCTGTTGGTCCTTTTCCTATTAATACGTCAAAATGGTAATCTTCCATAGCAGGGTAGAGGACTTCTTCAACATTTTTGCTAAGTCGGTGGATTTCGTCTATAAATAGAATATCGCCTTTTCTTAGACCAGTAAGCAGTGAAGCTATGTCGCCTGCTCTGTTTAGAATTGGACCAGAAGTTATTTTTATTTGAACGCCCATTTCTGCGGCAATAATATTTGCTAGGGTTGTTTTTCCTAATCCTGGAGGCCCTAGAAGCAGAGTGTGGTCAAGAGGTTCTCCTCTTTCTTTTGCTGCAGCTATGAAAATTCGCAGTTTTTCAACAATATCTTTTTGACCTATAAATTCATTGAATTTTTTAGGTCTCATGCTTGGAAGCTGCATTTCCTCATCTTCTGGCAATGAGGTTCTTGATAAAACGCTTTCTTCGCCAAAATCTTGTTCTTCGTCTAAGAAATCGTCATCAAATTCATCATACTGTGATTTTTTACTCATAATTTATTTAAGATGCAAAAGAACGTAAAACAGCTGCAACTATTTCCTCAAGAGAAGAAGTTGCAGGAATATCTTTAGAAATCTTTTTGAGACAAGCGGTAATTTCTTTGGAAGTATAGCCTAAACTTTCTAATGCTTCTCTTACATCTTCTTCAAATGGTATTATATGTTTTTCTTCTTCTATAAGTGGTAACTGTTCTTTGTTACCTATGCCTAGTTTAGCAATGTTTTCTTTTAGTTCTACGACTAGTCTTGAAGCTAGTTTTGAGCCTACGCCTTTTAAAGAGGTTAGACGTTTAGTATCTTCGCTTAAAATCATGGTCGCAAATTGCTCTGGCGTTGTCGCTGACATAATATTTAACGCCATTTTAGCCCCGACTTTATTTACGCTTGTTAGTATTTTAAAAAGCTGTCTTTCGTCTTCGCTTGCAAAGCCTATTAATTGTGGACTGCCTTCTTGTCGCCAATTCAAATATGTAAGAAGTTTTACTTGTTTTCCTTGTTCTGGCATATCTTTACTTGTAGAAAAAGGAACAAGTATTTCATAACCAATATTGTTATTTTCTATAACAACTCTATGTGGTTGCTTTAGCTGTAATATACCCTTTATATATTCAATCATATTTTAGTCGTTAATAAACATTTATATAAGTTGCTAACCAGATAAACAATAATTAATTGTTTATTTCTAATATTTATTCTGTAATTAAAAAAGCCCCTCAACTTTATGAGGAGCTTTTTTAATTACATTATAGGCACTCTATTACATATCTGCCATTGCGGCTTCCATGTCTTCGTCTGAGATTTCGTAGTTATAATAAACGTCTTGAACGTCATCGTTATCTTCTAGCATATCAACAAGTCTAAGAACTTTTCTTACGTCATCGCCAGAAACTTTAACTGTTGTTTTTGCGATTGCGGTAATTTTGCAATCTTCCATCTTTAAGCCCTTAGCTTCAAGAGCTTGTTGAACAGTATAGAAATCTCCAGGAGCAGTAAATACTTCAAAACCGTCATCCTGTTCTTTCATATCATCTGCGCCTGCTTCAAGGATCATGTCCATAAGGGTTTCTTCGGTAAGAGATGGATTGCTTTCTTTAGGTAGGAAAATATAACCCTTGGTTTCAAACATAAATGAAACGCAACCAGGAACGCCCATATTGCCGCCGCATCTGCTATATATTTTATTTATTTCTGCAACAGTGCGGTTTGTGTTATCGGTAAGACATTTAGCGATAACAGCAACTCCACCAGGAGCATATCCTTCGTAGGAAACTTCTTCATAGTTTACGCCTTCAAGTTCGCCCGTGCCTTTTTTGATAGCGCGTTCGATATTATCTTTTGGCATATTGCAATCTCTTGCAGAAAGAAGAGCAGTTCTTAAGCGAGGATTAGAATTAGGATCACCGCCGCCTAAACGTGCTGCTATGGTAATTTCTTTTATAACTTTTGTGAACTGACGACCTCTGATGGCGTCTACTTTTGCCTTAACGTGTTTAACCTTGGCCCACTTATTATGACCTGACATCAATGTCCTCCAAATTTACGAAGTGTACAGAAGTATAACATGCTATATTATTGCAAGTCTATATTTTTTTTACTAAAGTTTTACTCTAAAATAAAATAACCGCCATAAGGCGGTTATTTTATTTGTAAACTATTTAACTTATGCTCCAATTAGACCTAATACTCTGCTTGCGTTTACTTTGTTCATGTTGAACGCTTTTATCGCAAACTGAGACTGCAAATCTGCGGAATTATTCTTGATTATTTCAGCAGCATAGTCTACATCGCCAATAGTTGATTGGGCAGACATAGTATTTACAAGAGAATTTTGCAGATTGTTAAGCTCTGAGCTTAGACCATTCATTACGGCACCAATATTCCCTCTTTGTGAAGAGAGATTGTCTATTGCGCCTTGGACTGTGCTTAAAGCATTGCTTGCATCTGCTTGAGTTGCAACTGAAATACCTGAAATTCCAAGACCTGATGAAGTGGCGGCAGCTTGAGTATAGTTATCGCCTGTTGATAACCTAACATTTAGAGAACCATCTAACAATTGCTTTGTGTTGAAAGTTGTGTTATTAGCGGTTTTGTCAATTTGTTGGGTTAGCTGGTCTATCTCGCCTTGAATTGCTTGACGGTCACTGTCTGTGAGTGTTCCGTTAGCTGCCTGTGTGGCTAACTCGCTTATTCTACCTAAAGCATCGCCTGTGTTGCTTAAAGCACCATCGGCTACTTGAAGCATAGAATATTCGTCTTGCGCAGTATTCATTTGCTGGGAAATGCCTCTTGTTTGTGATTCAAGGGCAGCAAGAATGGCTAATGCGCCTGGGTTATCGGCTGCTTTATTGATGCTTTTTCCTGTTGAAAGCTTTTCAATAGATGAACTTAGCGCCGAATTCGCTTTGGAAATGCTATTGTGCATCCTTTGATAGTTGCTAGTTGATGATCCTATGACCATAGCAAAAAGGACCTCCTTGTCTGGTAAAGTTTGTTTTTCAATCAGCTAGATCGGCTATAGCTTCTTCTTCGGTCTGACATGGAGTTCCGATTTGAAGCAAACCGACCATTTTGAAAACCCCGTATGCCGATTCACTTAGACCGACATAATCGAGATCTCCATTTAATTCATCGACCACAATTTCAGCAATTTCGATGATTTGTGATATTCCTTGAGAGTTAATAACTGGAGAATCTTTAAAATTGAGTATGAATTTTTTAGACTCTTTAGTTATTCCGCCTTGTACGGCTTTAACTATCTCGGAACCACCTTTTTCATCGATATAGCCACTAGATCGGACTATAAAAATTCCTTTTTCTGTTGCTGTTGTGACTAAGAACTTTCCCATAACTAAAATATATATCGGCATAAGTTTTATGTCAATTTATTTTTTTTTATTTTTTTTTATTTTTTTTTGTTTGTATTTGTTTGCTGACATTTTTATATATCTGAATGTTTATATATAATAAAGCTGTTAACTAGTTTTCTTGCTAATTACAACATAATCTGATAGACTTAGAATCATGAAAAAGTATATATTTATAATTGTATTATTTGTGGCTTATTTTACTGCTGTTTACGCTGTTTCTAATGTATCCAACAAAGAATATGATCCACAAACTTTTATTCCCCCAAAAGGCGCTTTNNGCTTTCTATAAAGGATGGGCTTGCCATACTTGAAGGAAATGTTAGAGCAAGACAAACAGATAAAGAACTTACTTGTGAGAAAGCTTTCCTTAGAGATAAACCTAGACGTTTGCTTGCAAGTATCACGCCGCGTATTTATTATAAAGAACGAGTAGTTGAAAGAAAAGTTGTTCAAGAACTAAATCTAGAAGCTAAAAATATAGCTGCAAATGAAGGAACAGGCATAATGACAGCTTCACCTTCCGTTCATTTAAGAGTTGAGGAACGTAGCTGGGATTTGGCTTCATTTAGTTGGTGCGTTATTACATCTGAGGCAATGCTAGCGATAAAGGACAGTGAACGAATAATTTTTACTGGAAGAGTAAATCTTATAGATGGAGATAATAATAAAGGTCATGGAAATCGCTTAGATTATGCAAGAAAATTAGGTGTTGCTGTCTTAAGCGGAAATGCAGAAATGGAATATTGGGAACTAAACAAAGATACAAAACAAAAAGAAAAACGAACTATGAAAGGAAATGTAATTACTTATAATTTGGAAACAAAAGAGGCTATCGCTGAATAAAAATAAAAAATAAAATAAGTTTTTAANNTGCTATTTAGTAAGATAACCATTTTACTATGGAAAGGAATATTTATGGCTTTTGATAAAACGCATTTTGCAGCAAATTTTAATTTTCTTGGAATAGACGATGAATTTTCACGTTATGAAGATGCTAAAGCTGTTGTAGTTCCAGTTCCTTTTGACGGAACTACTTCTTACAAATCTGGAACAAGAGAAGGACCTAGGGCTATCATAACTGCTTCCAGACAAATAGAACATTATGACCTAGATTTAGATTGTGAACCAGCTATTAAGGGAATTCACACTTTGCCTGATTTGGCTATTGATACAGATAGTCCAGAAAAAACTGTTAATAATATAGAAACAGCTATTTCTCAAATATATGAAGATAACAAACTGCCAATAATGCTTGGCGGTGAACATACTATTACTACTGGTGCTGTAAGAGCGGCTAAAGTAAAATATGGCGATACTCTTTCTGTTTTGCAATTAGATGCACATTCTGATATGCGTGATGAGTATGAATTTTCAAAATATAATCATGCTTGTGTTTTGCGTAGATGTTCTGAGCTTTGCCCTGTTACTCAGGTAGGCATAAGAAGCACTTGTAAAGATGAAATAGAATATTTTAAAAAGACTAACCACTTTGATGCTATTGTTTGGGCAAAAGAAATAGCTCAGCCTTCAAAAGCTTGGATGGATAGAGTTCTCAACAGACTTACGGAAAATGTTTATTTGACAATAGATCTTGATGCTTTTGATCCATCTATTATGCCTGCTGTTGGAACTCCAGAACCAGGCGGAATGCTTTGGTATCAGACGCTTGAACTTCTTAACAGAGTTATAGATGAAAAGAATGTCATCGGTTTTGATATCGTTGAATTAGACCCAATTCAGGGTAATATTTCTTCTGATTTTGTTGCTGCTGAGCTCGGCTTTAAAATTATAGGAAGAATATTTAAGAAAAACGGTTGGATTTAAAAACAGTTAACATTAATAGTTAAAAATTAGGAGCAGATTAAGTTTATAATACGTAATCTGCTCCTTTTATTACAATAGAAATTTGAATATAAAAAGAACTTAACAACAATAGACCTATTATTAATTGTTTATTTTGAATTATTAATAAAAATTCAGTATCCTAAAACCCATTTTTGGTAAGAATCAAGTATCTGAATAAAAGGTTGTTTTCCTAAATAAAAAACTAGAAGCCATGCTATGCACAAATAAGGGCCAAAGGGTATAAGATTTGTCATGGGAACATATTTTTTATTATATTTTATTTTATTGTAAATAATACCTGAGATTCCACCAATAGAACCTATTAAACTTGCTGCTACGATTGTTATTAAAACAGCTTGCCATCCAGCCCATGCACCCATAGCGCCTAAAAGTTTTACGTCTCCTCCGCCCATTCCTTCTTTTCCTAAAACTACATAAGCAAAAATGGCTAATAATTTAAGACCGCCAAAACCTAGACAAAAACCATAAAAAGAATCAAGTAAGTTAATATTATAGCTTAAAGGTTCATATCCAAAATAAGTAATGGCACTGCAAATAGCAGCATACAAAAAGCCAGCCCAACATCCATATATCGAAATTTTATCTGGAATTAAATAATAACGGTAATCTACCAATGTTACTATCATACAAGCTAAAACAAATAGCCACGAAATACAGGCTTTAACTGATAGTCCAAAATAATAAACAGATAATCCAGCAACTAAAGCTGATATTAAAATATATACTTTATCTTGGAAAGAACCAGCATTGTAACAACCACGTTTTTTTCCATTTATACATGATGCGCATTTTAAATAATCGCAATGAAAAGATTCGTGGCCTGGCAAGGCTCTAACTGCCCAACCTATATTTTTACCCCAAAAAGCGCCGATTACTGCTGCTGTTAAACTTATTGCTATATTATTTATCATTTCTAAAAAAACATGAAGCGAGCATAATGCTCGCTTCATTTACTAATTTATTATCTTCTTCTCATTTTTATAGGAATATACATTAATTGTTTATTTCCTGTTGTGTCATATGCTTCTAGGAATAAATAAGGTTTTTTTGGCATTTTAAGTTTTGCGATTTCAATAACTTCGGTATTTTCTGGAACGATAGAAGGAGTATTTGGACCACCAGAAATACCAAATTTGATTTTTGCATTATCTAACTTGTAGTTGTCATCGCCTATTATTTTTATAGTTAAAACATCACTACCAGAAACAGTAAGAGCTGCAACTTTGGGATCAATTATCATGTTTTCGCCGAGCTCAATACCACTTGCGGAAAGAGTATTTTTACCTTTAGCCCCAAATAGAGAACCTGAGAAGAAAACATCTGCGTGTTTAGGTAAAGGATACTGGTTAGGTGGATTTTCAACTGGCCAGCAAGAACCTGAACGCCCACTCTTAGTTGTAATTTCAAAACCACAGCATGGTGGAGTGATGTCTAATACGCGAGTGTTAACAGCACGGCTTGAGTTAGCAAAACACTTTTTTGTTTTACCGTTCGGAGCAAGATAGCTCATTCTTCGTGATACAAAACAACTTACTGTTCCGTTTCCTGTTGGATTTAAAGGAATAATCTGGCTGGAATTTGGTGCAGAACCTGGAATTTGTGCAGCCATAGTACTTTTATTTAGTTCCCAATCATCAAAATACCATTGAGTAACTGGCTCTTTTGCTACCCATTCAGCATTTGGAGCATCTGGGCTTTCTGGCGGCATGGGATCGTATATAGCAGTATCAGCTATAACAGAAATAGGAATATCTTCTGTTAAAGTAGCTGGAATTGGTTTACCGTTATCTAAAGTAATATTCATAGGTATTGTCGGGCTAACGCCTTGTAACTTTGCAGGAAGAGTTACGCCTTCTAACCATGGGGTCTTGGTTAAATCAATTCCTGGAGCTGTTTCTACTTTTTCTTCCTCTTGTGCATAAGAAATACCGCAAAACATAGCGGCCAAAAGCATTGCGAAAAAATATTTTCTTCTCATAAATATTCCTTTCAAATAAGGTAGTATTTGTATAGATTATAATATTTTTATTTTTTTTGCAAGAAAACTAAAAATAATGATTAATAGAAAACATGCAATAAACTTTTGTTATTTGAATGCCGATACAAAAAAATAAATACTATGAAACCCGAAAGTAGGGGATAAAATGAAAAAGGCAAACATACAGTTAAACAAAATTTACGCTATATTGGCGGCTTTGTTTTTTGTTATAAACATTTCTTATGCCGACAATGAAATACTTCCGGTTGGTTATAGACTAGGGGCTCAAGAACAGGCTTTGGCTGCTTCTCAAGGAAAAGGTAGAGCAGATTTGGGCGTCTTTATGCGAGCTTCATTAAAATCAATGTTTTCAGCACCAGTGACTAGCTCTTCTAGTAGTAAAAGAAGTGCTTTAAGAGGTGTTGTAGGTGGAACAAATTTTTCTGCAGCTGATGTAGATAAAGTCATGATTCCTATTTCTACTTCAAATGGTCCTGGCGTGACTGATTTATGGCATGATGGCGGTGAATGGCCAAATACTGGTGGAACTCTATCTTTAGATGATGGATCTGCATCGGGAGATTCACTTGCTCAAGAAATATATGATTATGACGGAAATAGACATTATCCAAAAGCTGTTTTAAGATATATAGGGACCCACTGTTATATTTTTGTTCCTGTAATGTTTTTCCCAACTCTTCCAACGCCTATTTCATCTTCCGAAACAGAAACTCCTGCTGCTTTAGCCGAATGGGGAATGACTTGGCATCACGATTCCAGTTTATATTACTCTCCAAATGCGCCAGGAAGTGTATTGGAACCTAGATATATACTTGGCAGCACAAAGGAAGCTGCAAAACAGACTTTACAGCGCATTGCAGATAAATTTGACCAGGAAATATATCCAAAAGTCCGTGAGTATTTAGGAGATGAACCAGATATAGATGGCGATTCGCGTATTTTTATACTGCTTGATGATATACGTGACTATTATGGCAGTTATTTAGGATATTTTTGGGCTGGAAACGAATTCAGTCGTTCTTCAATACCTTTAAGCAATGAAAAAGAAATATTATTTGTTGATATTCATAGATTCATGAGTAATCCAAGCGATTCTTACGGAACCATTGCACATGAATTTTCACACATGATTAATTACAATAATGGCTTTGATGTTGTAAATGGTGAATTAAAAGGTTTGTCTACATGGATTGATGAAGGTATTGCAACTTTTATAGAACATAAATTTGATGGTTTATTCTCGTCAAACTTAGATGCTTTCTTAGATAAACCAGATACGAGATTGGTTGAAACAAGAGATAGCGTATGGTTAGGAACTAGTCCATTTGCAAATTATGGAGCTTCTTTCCTATGGCTTTACTATATTTGTGAAAAGTATGGAGAAAGCAATTTACCAAGTTTTTTAAAGACTATAACTAGTTATGGAAAAAACACCGGTAATTATGATGATATAGAATGTTTCAATGCTGCTTTGAAAACAAGCAATACAACATTTAAAGAAGTTTTTAAAGATTGGTGTATCGCAAATATTCTTGATACCACAGTAAAAAATGACCTTATTACTCTATTAAATAATGGAAAATGGGGATATAAAGCCGATAAAAATTCAAAGACGATAGGATATAACAGAAGGCTTCCTGTATCATTAACGGAATCTGTTTTACTAAGTAGTGATTCTACAAGCCGTTCCTCAAAGGTTAATCCTTGGGCGGCCAATTATATAAAATTAGAAGGAAACAATGGAAATCTTAATGTAGCTTTTGACGGCGATGATCGTGGAACTTTCTCTGCTGCTCTTATTAAACAGGGAAAATTTGTTAATACTGATGTTGAAAATTTTATCTTAAATTCAAAAAATTCAGGCAATATTGTTGTTCAAAACTATGGGACAAGCGGAACTTATGAACATGTTATTCTGGTTCCAATGCAAACTGGAACTTATAACGACAGCGCTATGAGTTACGTTTTTGCTGGAACTTTTGCTGAGTTACGAGTTGCTATTTTCCCAAATCCTTTGTTTGAAAATAATTTACACGTGCTTGTAAAAAGCGATAACAAATTTGCGGCAGAACCAAGAGTTCAAATGACATATGGCTCAGCTCAGTTTTATATGACAATGGCGCCTGTAGATGAATATACATATATCTCAAATTATACTATCTCAAGCTCAGGCGAAGGAACTTTAGTTGTTACGGGTAGTAATTCAAATGGCGCTTTATTAACTAATACGCTAAAGTTTTCAGCAGTTTATTATCCTGCAAAAAGCGCAGGCTCTCTTTCTGCTTCCTTTGCTCGTTTAAATATTCCATCTGGGGCATTTGACGTAAAAGGCACTGCTGTTGCTGCAGAAATTGGTAACCCTGTTTCTTATGCAGGTGTAAAGAGACTTAGCGGTAATATTGATGTTGCTTTCCCAACTACTCCTAAAAAAGATATTCAGATTTCAATTCCAATAACAGCAGATGTAAATTTAAACGATACGATAAAAAAACAAATCGGTTTATATAGAGCTACAACAGATGGGTTAAAGTGGGTTTCTAAAGCCTCAATTAATACAGATAATAGTATTGAAGGTAACATGAATTTCTCTGGAACTGTCTTTGCAGCCTATGATGATGTTGCTCCAGAAATAATCGGTGAACCAGAAGTATTGGTTGCTGGTGGAAAAACTGCTTTCCAGATATTGGAAGAAGGAAGCGGTCTTGATGAAAGCACTGCTAAAGTTGTATGCAATGGAAAAATTTTACAATGCAGCATAGACGAAAATAACCGAATTATTGCGAATACTACAGGAATAAATTCTGGTGAACAGTCTTTCGAAATAGAAATAGCCGATAAAGTTGGCAATGTTATGAGAGCATCTATAAACGGAGATGTTGTAAACCAGCTTTCTTTAGACCAGGTTCTAGTTTATCCAAATCCATCTAAAAACGGAAGATCCGTCATTAGAGCAAAACTAAGCGGTGGAACAGGTGGAATGTTAAATAATGCAAATGTATCGGTAAAAATATATGACGCAAGCGGTCATAAAGTAAAATCGGGCGTATTAACCAGAATTAATGATGGTATTTATGAATATAATTGGAATTTGTCTAATGAAAAAGGTAAAAGGGTGGCAAATGGTATCTATTTTGCTGAAGTTAAAACTTCAGCAAATGGAATTAATGCAAAAAACAGAATTAAAATTGCTGTTTTAAAATAATCGGAGCGTAAATATGAAAAAGCTTAAACTATTGGTTCTTTTCGTTGTTCTTATAGCATGTCCCATGATTCAAAACTGTGGAACAGCTTCTAAGGGCGGTGTAGGTAGTGTTACTATTGCTTCCGATTTAGTTAATCAGGGTTGGGATGCTATAAGTCTTGGTAATTATAGTACAGCTCAAAACTATTTTCAGCAGGCAATGAATGAAACAATGACTGATTCTATCAGATATTCTGCATATAATGGAATGGGGTGGGCTCTTTCTAAAGATGATAAAATACAAGATGCTATACCTTATTTTGAAGTAGCTGCAAATGGTGGAGACAATGAAGCTAAAGTTGGCTTAAGTGGTGCTTTAATCTACCGTCATCAGAGTTCTGCTGATTATGTAAAGGCTGCTGAATTATTAGGGAATATGCCTCCTGAAAAGTTTGCTCAAGTCCACTCTGGATTATCTTTGAGCTCTGCAAAAGTTCATGCATTGGCGGCACTTGCTTATGCTTTGGCAGGAGATCAAGCTAATGCTGCTACTTATATGAATAAAGCGGCAGCATTAGACTCAATGTCGGTTGGAACTTCAGTTGATAAAATGGATGNNTTATTGTTTTGCTACAACGGTTATTTTTCCGAAAGTGGCATTTTTAACGATGACTTTAACGTCTTTTTCAATGTAAATACCGCCATCAGAAACAACGTCATATATTTCGTCACAAATTTTTGCTTTACCAGAAGGTCTTAAAATACTTGTTGTTACGCCTTCTAGTCCTATTAGTTCTGAATGAGAGTCAACTGCAATAGCATTTTCTTGTTCGATAGTTGGATTCAATGCTAATTGTTTTGCTGCTCTTGTTTTTGGGAATATAAACAATGCCCAACCTGTAAAAGCAGTGCCTGCTATTATACCGCTACCTATTGCTAAAGCCGCATACCAAACAGATAGAGTCATGTAAGCATAAACCATTCCAATAACCATAAAAACTATGCCTGATACGCCTGCAATACCAAAACCTGGAATAACAGTAACTTCTGCTATTAATAATAAAATGCCAACCAGCATTGTTATAAATACAAACATTATTTACCCTCAATTAAAACTAGTTTTTATATTATAAACTAATTTTAATATACCAATCTTTTTANNTTGTTTACGACGAGCTTCAGCAGCTTTTCTCTTTTGCTTTTCGCTTGGCTTTTCATAAGCTCTGCGTCGTTTGATTTCTTTAACGATACCAGCTTCTTGGCATTTCTTTTGGAAACGTTTTAAAGCCTTTTCTAAGGGTTCATCTTTTAATANNCCCCCTTCCGATTTTGTAAATCAGAGGGATTACCTCGTAATTTCTATTTAAAATCCTTCTGCAAATTTTCGTTTTCCTAATAAATGGAAATGCAAATGTTTTACTGTTTGCCCACCATCTTCGCCTACATTGCTTATTACTCTAAAACCATTCTTTAAATCGAAGTCTTTAGCTAATTTAGCAATAACTGAAAAAACATGTTGAAGCATTTCACCATCGGCTGCTTCGGGCTCTGCCAAACTTGCTATGTGTTTAGTTGGGATAACAAGTATGTGAACAGGTGCCTGAGGATTAATATCCTTGAAAGCTACAACATGCTCATCGCGATAAACTATATCGCTGGGAATAGAACCGTTAATAATTTTGCAGAATAAACAATTTTCCATGGGCGTATTGTACACTAAGTATATTAAAATGTCAAATTATTTAATATTTCTTGCAACAATTATTTTACTATGCTACTATATCAGAGTAAAAATGTTTTGGAGGAAAAATTATGTGGCCTAGATGGGTTCGTTTTTTATCTACTTTATGGGTTGCACTCGATAGCAAAAAGCGTAACAGTGTTGACTACTTTTGGGTTATTGTAATCTTATTGTTTGGTCCTCTTCTTTTGCCTTTCTATATGATATCACGTCCTTTGCTTAAGGGTGAAAAGCGTTCCGATTGCTTTGTTTGGAATCTGTTTGTTGCATTTGAACAGCTTTTTATTTGGATTGCTTCATTAGCGGCAGGAGCCGTCTTTGTAGAAAATATCAGCACTCCAAAGAGCAAAGATCTAGCAGAAGTTAAACGCGCTGAAATTAAAGCTGGTAGTATTATGGGTATTGTTTTATTCATAATAATAATTGGCTTAGAAAAAATTGGCTTCCAAGCTCTCAAAGACCATATTGAAGAAAAGTATTTTAATCTTTGAAATTTAATTTAAAATTAAAAATAAAAACAGCGGTTTTTTGTATTTTAATTACATTATTAGCCGCTGTTTCTTTATATGCAAAAGCACCTGCCAGAGGGCCAATTCAGCCTGCTATTGGTCCAGGAGGTTCTACATATTTGCATGAATCTTTTACGCATTGGGGAAAAGGCGCGAAGCATGAGAAATATGAAGTATTCGAGCCAGATAAACCTTCTGTAAGAAAAGCAGGACTTGTTATATTAATACATGATCGTATGTATCCGGACCCAAATTTTTATATGGGGCACATAAGACATTTGTGCAGGAGAGGCTGGGTTGTTGTCTTCCCTAAATATCAAGGAACGGACCAATTTGAAAAACATTACATGTTTAATATCATAAGGTCTATTAAAGATTACCTTCTAGAAGCATTTGCACAACAAAAAATAGATATAGATAGAGACAAAATTGCTATTATCGGAAACGGTTGCGGTGCTGTATTAGCAGTGAATGTTGCGGCTACGGCTGATTATTTTGGTTTACCTATTCCAAAAGCAATAATGGCAATAATGCCTGAATCAGGCTATTTTAAATTGCTGGATCTTACAGGAATAAGCAGAGAAGCAAGATTGATTGTTGTAAATGGTGATAGAATAGAAGCAGAAGGAGCAAAACTTTCTACTGATATATTCTATGGGGCAGATAGAGTCAGTTTAAAAAATAAAGTTCATGTATATGTAACATCAGATTTTTATGGACAGCCACCTTTAATTGCTAATAGATTTAGTGCATTGTCATTGGAAGAAGACCTTTACGAGCGCTATATAGTGGAAAATCGCAATACTTTTTTAATTGCTTATAAAGATAAAGAGATTGCTCATTATACGCGCGGTGACTGGATAGATGCCTTTGACTGGTTTGTTTCTTATCGTTTGTTTGATTTATTGTTAGAATTTACTTTTGATAAACAAACTGATTTAACCTTTTTAAAAAAGAATAATGAAGTAAAAAAAATGGGTTACTGGTCTAATGGTCGCCCTTTAAAACATTTAATTTTCACAGACAGACCTTAATTTATTTTCAACTTGTTTTCTAAAATTTGATTCGTTAATATTACCCCATTTGGGAGCAATTAACATGTTTGTTGGAACTCTGTTTATAAATCGATCAATGTACACAATTCTTTTTAATTCTGTTAAAAAATTGCACACTGTTTCTAAATAAGATTGCATAGTATGAAGTTTTATATTTATTTCATTATGTTCATACATCTGTGCATATACGCTACCTTTTACAATCTGTAAATGATGAAGTTTTAAAAATTTTATGGATGAATTATTAATATGGTCTGCTGCAATTTTTTCGCAATTTTCTTTTTCTTTTGGAAGTCCAAAAATTAGATGTACACATGTGTCGATTTCGCTGTCTGCTAATAAATTTAAGGCATTATTTATTTCTTTTAAGCTGTGCCCTCGATTTATTGCATGTAATACTTCATCATCGAAAGATTCAATTCCTAACTCAATTCTAATATAGGTATCCTTACTAAGTTCTTTTAAAAAATTTATTATTTCTTTGTTAATACAGTCTGGACGCGTGCCAATAATTAACCCTTCTATTGCGGAATTTGAAAGAGCTTCTCTGTATTTTTTGTTTAAATTTTGAACAGTATCGTAGGTGTTTGAAAAAGACTGAAAATATGCTAAAAAGCGATTGCAGTTATATCTCTTTTTACTGAATTCAATACCTTTTTCTATCTGGTTAATAATTGAACAATTTCTATTTGCATAAAATGGTGAAAAGCTTTCGTTATTGCAATATAAACAACCTGTTTTTGATAGTTTTCCGTCTCTGTTGGGACAGGTAAATCCAGCATCAATAGAGATCTTTTGTATTCTTCCGCCAAATTTTTCTTTATTATAGTCAGAAATAGGATAATACATATTATTTATAGCCCAATATCAACGCCAATAGTGCCTTCTCCTGTAACGATTTTTGCGTCTGGAATTTCTGGAATGATTTTTATTTTGTTTTTATTATTTAATTCTTCTGGATTTTTATGTTGAGTGAAAGTTGTGGCTGAATTAAAATAGTGATTTATTACTGTTTCTTTTCCACCTTTAAAGTTTACGTATTCAAAGTTTGCTTTTTTATTGCTTTTTAAAAGTCCTCCCATTCTTGGAAATCTCATTTCAATAGTTATATTTTTTAATCCAGGAGCAACTTTATTGTAATTTTGTTCATATATTGCAGTGTATAAACCACCTAAACCATCGTTCCATTTCTGGTCTAGTTCTGAATTTCTTGCTTGAATCTCTGTTTGTTCTATATTGCCTATATATTTTTCGTTTACGTATAGTTTGGCATATTTTGGCAAATCTTTTGGCTTATTTCCTGTATACATAAGACGAACTTTAAAAGAGGCGTATTCTGCATATTCTTTTTTGGGTAGTTCTTCCAGAGATGAATTACATTGTTCGCAGCTCATTGCAAGTCTAGAATAAGCTACAGTCCCACATTTTGAACATCGTCTTTCAGTTGTTTCTAATTCTAAATGCTCTCCAAGCTGTTCTTGGGCAAATACTATATTTTCCAATAAAAATAAGATTAATAATAGTTTTTTCATAAATACAATATAGCATAATTATTATTTGGTTACTAGTATGAATATGGTACAAATCTTGCATGTTATAGTAATTAGTATAATAATGTAAAAATTTAGCAATATAGAAATTATAAGGGTAAAATAATGAAAACAAAAGTCATAGTAATAGTCATAGCAACAATTTCATTATGTTCATGCCTCGCTTTTTCTAATGNNCTATGTATTCACCAAATCAAAACCATGAGTCAAGTAAAAATGTAATGGCTTTCGGTGATGATAACAACCAGTTTGAAGTAAAAAACACTTTAACAGAAGAAAAAATAACTTTTAATAATAAATAGAGATTATATTAACCTGTTCTTATTATTGGTTACTCTGTTTATGGAAAAATAGTTGATACTTTATTTGGTCCAGATGATCGTCAAACACCTGCTTATGCAATAAATGATGGTGTAGACTGCGTTCCAATGGATACATGGAAAGCTTTTTTGGTTCAGCTTTTAAATATAGCCGGTACGGGTCCTATTTTTGGAGCTTTAATGGGTGCGGCTTTTGGTCCTGTAGTTTTTTTGTGGATTATCTTTGGTTCTGTATTAGGCGGTGCTGTTCATGATTACATGGTTGGCATGATTTCAAGCCGTCATAGCGGACAATCTATTGCTGAACTTTCTGGTTTTTATTTAGGCAATGTTGCAAAACAAGCTATGCGCGTTTTTTCTGTTTTATTGCTTTTGCTTACTGGTACTGTATTTATTACAAGTCCAGCAGCTTTGTTGGCTGATTTAACTCCTGCTATTACTAAAAATGCCTGGGTTATTATAATTGTTGTTTATTACACCTTAGCGACTTTTCTTCCAATCGATAAAATAATAGGTAAATTATACCCTATTTTTGGTTTGGTATTAATAATAATGGCAATAGGTATTGTTGGAGGTCTTTTTTATCATGGTTATACAATACCCGAAATAAACTTCACAAACATGCATCCAGATATAAAACAGCCTATTTGGCCTTTTATGTTTATAACTGTAGCTTGTGGGGCTATATCTGGTTTTCACGCCACTCAGTCCCCGATGATCGCAAAATGTATAAAAAGCGAAAAAGATGGCAGAAAGGTCTTTTATGGAGCTATGATTTGTGAATCGGTAATAGCTCTTGTATGGGCTGCTGCTGGCGTGGCTTTTTATGGAGTTACCAAAGATGGGAAAATGCTTGAACTTTTTACTCAGCTAAAAAGCAGTGGTGCAGGAAAGGTTGTTTACGATATTTCAACAGGTTTGCTTGGCGGCGTTGGCGGTGTCTTAGCGATTATTGGTGTTGTTGTGTGCCCAATCACTTCAGGTGACACGGCTTTCAGAAGCGCTCGATTGATTTTGTCTGAATGGTTTAATATTAAACAAGATAAAATAGAAAACCGTTTGTTAATTACTATACCCTTATTACTGGTTGGCGCTTATCTTACTACTGTAAACTTCACGGTTTTGTGGCGTTACTTTTCATGGAGCAACCAAACTTTGGCGATGATTTCTTTGTGGGTTGCTACAGGTTATCTATTAGCTAATGGAAGGGGGCTGAGAGGCTCTTTGTTTACTGCTCTTCCTGCAACATTTATGTCAGCGGTAAGTTTAACTTATATTTTAATGGCTCCAGAAGGTCTTTCTAAATCTTCAGAGAATTCATATCCAATAGGTATGGCTTTTGCTTTATGGTGTTTTGCTTTCTATTATATGATTGCTATAAAAAAAGAAAAACAGAATAAAGAAACAGAATAAAACGAACAAGTAGAACAAGAACAGGAATAAGATTGCATTTAGTAAATTAATTAAAAGAATAACCGCCTTTTGATTTTTTCAATAGGTGGTTATTTTTATATTCTGTTTAACGCTATTGAAATTAGTTTTTTGCAGTAATCTGCCATAAAAAGTGGGATATTTAAAGTGTCGCCATTTAGTTTCAGGNNTATTAAGACTCTTGGATGTTATGTTTTCGTCTGATTTAACTTCTATTGGCAGAATAAAGTTTTCGTGTTGTATTATAAAGTCAACTTCATAAGGCGGATTGTTCTGTGACCAATATCTTGGAACAACATCATACTGGTTGGTTATAGCCTGTAAAATTGCATTTTCTGTCAAAGCCCCTTTAAACTCGCTAAAAAGTCTGTTCCCTTCAGTGAAAACGCTTGGGTGAAGTTTTGACATCTGCCTTAAGATACCCACATCGGCTACATATATTTTAAACGCAGACAAATCTTTTTTATTTTTATGTGATATGCATCTCATTTTTATAAATAAAAGTGTGATAAATATCACATTTTTATTTATAATTTTGTGTAATGAATCACATTTTTATATAATATCATAAACAAAACATCGAATCAAATCAATTAGCAAATCGTCTTTTTTGTTTTTATATAAAAAACTAGCCCTTAAACATTGTTTAAGGGCTAGTTTAGAGTCTTATTTAAGTTTAATGATTAGATTAGAATTTGCTATAGAGTTCGATGAAGAAGCGATCATCGTCAACATCTTTATAGGCACCCTTGTCGCCATCGAGAGTAGCGTAACCAACTCTGATTCTGGTGTTTTCAGCAAGCTGATATCTGTAGTCGAGAGTGAGAATATTAGCTTCGTTATCATCAGCATTAGCAACATCAACATCCTGTTTATACATATCATAAGCTAATCTTACGCTATGTTTGCTGTTAACAGGTTTGTAGAAGAATTCAAGTTTAAAGTTGTCAGCATCGTTCATAGTGTCGATACCCATAAATCTGATATCATCAAGAGGAGTTACAACTTCGTCATCGAATGAATAGTGGTAACCAGCTTTACTATCTATTCTGATATCTTGATATTCATCATCGCCAGAAGTATAAGCTAATTTAACTGCAAAAGCTTCTTTTGTGTCATACTTAACTGCGATATTGTATAATTTGCCTTTGGCATCTTTTAGGTTATCATCAGCATTATTATCCCAAATTCGATTTTCAATATTTTCGCTGATATAAGCCAATTCATAACTGAAGTTACCATTGTTGCCAAGTTCACCGTTAGCGTTGAATTCTATAATTTGAGCTTTATCGGTTCTGAAAGCGGTTGGATCACCATCATCGTTCCAGGCTGTTGCAACTTTATTGTAATCACAGGTATAGTAATCCAAATTCAATTTGTGGCCTTTTACTTCATAACCGAAATTGAGGTTCCAAATATCTCTGTCAGAACTGCCTATATCTGGACCATTACCCCAAGCATTACCATCTTCATCACGATTTTTACCATAAATCATATTGATGCCTAAATCAACTTTGCCAGCTTTTTTGCTGAACTGGATAGCGTCAACATAATCATTGAGAACGAGAGCAGAACCGTGGCTCATATAATCGCGACCGATTCTTAAATCGCCTTTGAAGAGCATGTTCTTCATATCGATATAAGCGAGGTCAACATCGTTCTGACCAGCAAACATGCTACCCCAGTTAGCAGCAGCACCACCAAGATTATTACCATAGGTGTCAGCATAAAGAACTGTTCTTACAACTGCACTGATGTTTTCATCAATTTTAGCATCGAATTTGAGTCTGAACTGAGAGGTAGTGTTCTGACCACGTCTTCTAAGAGTAAAAAGACCATCTTTATCAGTCTTTAACTGGTCAAAGTGGAATACGTGCATATCGCCGCTGATAGCTACTTTTTCCATACCGCCGTTAGCCATGTGGCTCTTGATTGCTTCGACGTCTTTTTTAACGCCAGCTACGTCTTCTTTTACAACCTGCATATCGTCTTCGAGAGCAGTAACTTTAACGCCGAGGAGAGCGAGTTCGTCTGCAAATTCTACAGTGAGTTTTTCGAGAGTCTGAAGGTCAGCTTTGGTAACAAAATTGCTGCCAGTGCCATTACCCATCATCTGTTCAACGTTAGAGAGCATTTTGGCAACTACCATAGCGAGATGGTATCTTGTAATTAATAGTTTATAATTTAGTGGTTAAGTAATAGATAAAAGTCTATTATTATGATATTTATGATATTCTATTAGTGGTATAAATAAAAAATTAACACCTTTAATAACACCATGAGGTGTTAGCATACGGAGTTGTTATGTCCTGGATAGTTAAAAAGTTTAATGGCATTTACGAATACCGCTGGAAAGAACATGGTATAAGAAAGAGTAAGTCTTTATACACTAAAGACTATGATGAAGCAAATAAACTAAAGCAGAAATATGATTTATTGCTTACAGAAACAAATAAAACAACAGACTTGGATTTTGAACTTCCAAAGGTAAATATACGTTACCAAATTGAGATTTATTTACAAACCAAGACGGCAGAAATAAAAGTAGGGTCGCTAAAAAGATACAGANNGAATAACGATATTCAATGAGCTTTCTTCTTCCGTTATTAGCCAATACATCGTTTATAGAGCAGAACAAAACTCCTCTAATAGAACAACTAGAGATGAGTTAGCGTTATTAAAATCTGTGATTAAATATGCAGTCGAAGAAGAAATATTAGACAAAGACCCAATAAGAAAATGGCCTAAGATAAAAAGAATACCAAAGAAGCCAGAAAGACTTGGAAGCTATGCTTTGGAAGAAATAGGAAAACTTCTTGATTATTGCAAACTATATGAGAAAGAGTTTTATCCTGTGTTTTTATTTGCGGTTTATTCCGGTTGTAGGTTTGGCGAATTAAAGCATTTAAAATTTAAAAACCTAGACCTTAACGATAACACAGTTATTGTTTTTAACCAGAAAACAGGAAGCGATAGCAATAATATTTATAGCAAAATTAGGGTTCCACAACAGGTAATGCAAGCTATCGCTTGTGGGAAAAGCGAAGAAAAAGATTTATATGTATTTCCGCAAATATGGAATCACAGCGTAAATTGGTGCAGACAGGTTTTATTTAAAGTATGCAAAAGGCTTAATATTCAATACAGGCGTTTTCATGGAACAAGGCATACTTATATAACTACAGGTCTTAATGCTGGTATTCCTACAATGTATATGCAAAATCAGGCAAGGCATAGCAAACTAAGCACGACTGACAGATATGCTCACAGTCAAATGATACCCCAAGAACTAGTTGAATTAATACGTTACCCACATGAAATCGGGTAGATAAAAAAGGCTTTAAGCAGGTAAATATTCGTTTATTGAATCTATAGCGTTTTTCTTTGATAAACGATATTTAGTTCTTAACGTATGAATAACGTCTTCGCGTGATATTCCAAAAGAAAATAATGATTCTATTAACACTTTAATAGCTTCTTTTTTAACTTCTTTTTTAACTTCTTTTTTAACTTCTTTTTTAACTTCTTTTTTAACTTCTTTTTTAACTTCTTTTCCAAATTGTGAACCTGCTAAGAATTCAAGATCTGTCATTACTTTTTCCCCTTTTTCAATGTTTTTAATTCTTTTATTGTATTCTTTGTTTAGGTAGTCAGGCAATATAAGCAACCAGTCTATAAATACCTTAAAATCGTAAAAAACACTTTTATTGTAATTGAATTTGCGTGCTAATAACGAAAAGATTTTAATCTTTTCAATTATTAAATCATCTTTTTTGTTTTTGTTGGCAATGGAATGAGTTAATACGGCTATTTGAAAAGGACTGTGTATTTTTTCATTAGTTATGTTTTCATCGCAAAAGTCAATGAGTTTTGCGATATTGTAGTTAAACTTCATTGTTGTTCCACATAAATCCAAACTATAATTATTTGGTCTCCAATTTTTTGAATTGTCTGTTAGCAACAATAGGCTTATAACTTCTTTGTCATATTTATCAAGTATCTTATAATAATAAGTAAACATACGCTTTGCTATGTTTTCGTCTTTGTAGTTCTGAATTTCAAGATGCAACAAAACCCAGCGTTTAGTTCCGTCTTTTAAATATACTTGAACTAGTTTGTCGGCATATTTCTTTTTGATTTTGTTAGAAGGCAAAATTTGCTCTAACTCTTTGTCTAAAAAGTTAAATTCTCTTTGCCAATCTATCCATTTGGAAACCTGTGGATAGAAAAAATCTACAAAGTCTTTAAAATGCTTTGTTATTAGTTGTTTCCATGCGTTGTCGAAATCAATTTTTCTTCTCATATGTTTATTATATCATAATAAAGTCGGTTTGTGTTGTGTGTACACATATTTTTAAATATAACTATTGTCAGAGCAAAGTTTAAAAAAACATAACGAACTAAAATAATTTTTTTCGTTGTAAATGTGCTTAAAATCACGATTTTGAAAAGTGTGTACAAAAATATTTTAAATTTTTGTTGACAAATAGTCGAAAGAGTTATATTATCTGTCGCATGGAACAGCGAAGAGCGAATCCAAAAAACGAGAAAGTGTTATAAAAGTTAAAAAGGAAACACGGTCACTTAGTTAACGATTACAGCACTCACCGTTATATAGGAGTAAGCTTAAAGCTATCCAAATTTTATAATTATATAAGGTGATTTTATAATGAAAAAGAATTCTATGCTTCTCGCAGCCGCTATGACTTTCTCTACAGTAGCAGCAATGGCTAACCCATTTTCTGATGTTCCAGCTTCTCACTGGGCTTTTGATGCAGTAAACAAACTCACATCTAACGGTATCCTCCAGGGTTATCCTGATGGTACTTTCAAAGGCGAAAAGAACGTTACAAGATACCATCTTGCTATGGTAGTTGCAAAAATGCTCTCTAACGTTGAACAGATGATGGGCAATGGCACTGGCACAAATTTTGTTACCAAAGCTGACCTTCAGACTCTCGAAAAACTCACTGTAGAATTTGCTGATGAACTCGCTCTCCTCGGCGTTAAAGTTACCGCTCTCGAAGACGATATGCAGGTTGTAAAAGAAGATGTAGCTGGCGTTAAAAAAGACGTTGAAGCAATTAAGAGCCACATGGCTAACGGCGGTATGGAAAAAGTAGCTATCAGCGGTGATATGCACGTATTCCACGGCGACCAAGTAAAAGGTCAGGTTGGTCCTGGTGGTCAATGGACTGATGCAGAATTCAGACTTAAATTCGATGCTAAGATCGACGAAAACATCAGTGCAACTGTAAGAACAGTTCTTCATGCTGATACCTATGGTAATCAGCTTGGTGGCGCTGCTGCTAACTGGGGTAGCGTTTATGGTTCTCGCCAGAACGATGTTGACCTTGCTTTCATCGATATGAAGAATATGCTCTTCAAAGGCGATTTAAGAATCGGTCGTGATTATATGAGCCACGGTTCTGCTCTCGTTCTCAATGACTATGTTGACGCTATCCAGTTCAGCAAAAAAGCTGGCGCTGTTGATTTAGGCATCAATATGATTTACGGTGGCGATTGGTTCGGCAGAAGCGACAAAGACCTTTGGAACATCAACTTCGGTTATGAAGTTAAGGGTCACAAATTGAATTTGGATTATTACACTGCTGATTATAATGCAGCTGCTGACGCTGACGAAAAAGGTCAGATCATTGAATTCAACGCTAATGGCGAACTTGGCAACAACGGTAACTTCAGCTATGAATTAGCATACATCAGCGAAGATGTTGAAAGAGTTAATGCCGATGATTGGAAAGGCAAATTGTATCACGTTGCAGTTAAATATGATACCAAAGAAGCTTTTGCAGTTAAATTAGGTTACACTTCTGGTGATGATGAATATGCTGGCTTCTTAAATTGCGATACAAAAGCTGGTTATCATTATTCTTATGATGACGAAGTTGTATCTCCTCTTGAAGATCTTCGCTTCATGGGTTATGGCAATATGCGCGATGCTAACAACTTCAAAGTTGAATTCTTCTACAAACCAGTTAACAGCAAACATAGCGTAAGATTAGCTTATGATATGTATGAACAAGACGAAGACGGCACTGGCGTTGCTGGTATGAAGGATGAAGCAAATATCCTCACCCTCGACTACAGATATCAGCTTGCTGAAAACACCAGAGTTAGAGTTGGTTATGCTACTCTCGATGGCGACAAACTCTCTGATGGTATTGATGATGACCGCTTCTTCATCGAACTCTACAGCAAATTCTAATCTAAGTCTTAAAGCTTAACTAGATAATTAGCCGCCTCTTGAGCATTTGCTCAAGAGGCGGNNAGTTAAATAATTACAGCCTTATGCCGAATTTGCGATTACTATTAATTTTAATGCATAAGGTCGAACTATGAATAAAAATATTTTGCTTATTGCTGCGGCAATAACTTTAGCATCATCTGTTAATGCCGCTCCTGCAAGTTCTAATCCTCCTGTTTATCCATACGGAGTTTCTCAGAATTATTTGATTACTCCACCGCCAGCACCGCCAATTTATTCTGCACAGGGTAATAAGGGGCAAAGTGTTGGTTTATACCAGGCTGGCACTTCTGGTCCTATACCTACAAAAGTTATACCAACTAAGACACCAACTGCAACAGGGCAACAAATTGCGAATCCGAATGGCACTCTATCACAGACAGATTTGCAAACTCTTGCTCGTCTTTCTTTGCAATTTAATAATGAACTTGCACCTCTAGGAGTAAGAGTTTCACGTGCAGGTAGTGATGAATTGGAAGAAGTAGATGATATAAGATCAAGAGCGGCAGGCGGTAATATAGCTTTAAGCGGTGATTTTTTAGTTAGACATGATGACTATTTGCAAAATACAAATATAAATGGCAGAAGATCTGGTGAAGCAACAACAGGTGCTTTACGTTTAAAGATGGAAGCCGCAGTAAATGACCACGTAAGCGTAGTTGGCAGATATGTTATGTATGGAGATACTTACGGAAGTAATTTTGGTGGTACTACAGCAGGCGGAACGCATTTTGTAGATCCAATAACAGGTAATTTGTTATACAAGGGTCATACTCAAAACAGAGTTGACATGGCATATATTAAAATTAACGATTTATTCAAATTAGGTCGTGATTTTTATACTCATGGTTCGGCTTTGGTTATAAATGATTATGCTGACGCAGTTCATGTAGGTCATGAAATTAATCAATGGAAATTAGGTCTTAATGTTATATATGATAGTCAAGATAATGGAGACAGATTTGCCGATGATTTAAGACATATTTGGAACTTCAATGTTGACTATGATGCTGAGATAAGCAATTTATATCTTGGTTTTTATACTCAAGATGGCAAGAAAAATGGAATGCCTGCTGGAGCTCTTGAAAATAGAAGCTATGTAGAATTGGGTATAAATGGACATTTCTGGGAAGAAAGCCCATGGAGCTTTGATGTTGGTTTCGTTACTGCAAATACAGCAGTAAGAGAAGAACCTTCACTTAGCGGTATGATGTTCCATGGTTCAATAAAATATGATACAAAAAATCAATGGTCTCTTAAATTAGCTTATACTGCTGCTAATGATGAATATGTAAGTCCACTTGTAATGGATTACTCTCAAAGAATTTATGAAGGTAGAGAAACGCCTTTTGATGACATCGCTTATATCAATGGTGGAAAGTATTCTCCTTCAAGAAATCCAAGATTTGATATAGGTAGCGGATTCACTAATTCCTCTTTGTTTAAAGCACAGGCTGAGTTTATTCCAAATGAGCATCATTTAGTTAGACTTGCTTTTGATAGTTTTAATAAAGAGGCTAAACCAAATGGGAAAATTCCTATTCTAGAAGATGATAGCGCTGGTATTCTAACCTTTGAATACAAATGGGAATTTTATGAAAACTGTCGTTACAGATTCGGTTATCAGACATTATCTGGTAATAAAGCCTCTAAAGATGATAAAGACGACAGAATGTATATGGAAGTGTACAGTAAGTTCTAATAATCTTAATTTATTATAAAAAGCCGTCATTAATTTGACGGTTTTTTTATGTACAAAATATATGTTTAAAAAAATGTATTTAATGTACATTATATGTTATTATAACAATAAGCCTATTTGGTTAATTTAAAAAAACTTGTTAGGGGTTAATCATGAAAAAGCTTTTTGTAGCTTTATTTATTTTATGTATAAGTTTACCAGTTTTTGCGAACGAGAGCTGGGAGCAAGTATATCCAGGAGATGCAAAAATTGGAAGTAGTATAACTTATAAGCGTGATTATTATGAATTAAAAGTTCCAAGTAGTTTAAGCGGAAGAAGCGTTAGAAATTACAAAAATACTTTCAGAGCTGATATGTCTAAATTAGTTAGGTTTATACATGAAGATGGAGATATGAAGCTTAGAGGTAAATCTAGTTATATGAATATGGATTATAACAGAGATATATTAGACATTAGTATTTTTAAGTCCAAAAGTTCTCAAAGTGGTGCAAGCGCATGTATCGACTGTCATGGTTCTAATATGCCTAGAACCTCTGCAACAATAGGCTTTGAAAAAATAAAAAACAAAACTGACCCATATAAGATGGATGCTGTAACGGTTTACTTGGATAAAGCAGAAGCGACCATGGTTCGTGGAAATATAGACCATTGGTTAAACTCTAATCTTATGCTTAGGGGCTCAGTTAAAAAAGGAAAAATAGAACAGGGAAATAAAGAGTTAGATGCAAGTGCCTTCACGATAGGATTAGGTGGTTATATCTTTGGAAATGTTACATGGAGTGGAGAATTAAATATTTCAAAAGTTGAAGGATATAAAGAAAAAAAGACAATAGTAGGAAGGCTTATATATAAGATAATAAAAGGTTTAAAGATCTCATTTGAAGGTGGAATTTTCTTAGATGGCTATACTCAATTTGGAACAGAATTTGCCGAAATTGGTATGAGCTTAGATCAGGTTAAAAATGATGTTAATAGATTGCCTAGCATGTTTAATAAATTAAAAAANNGTTTTAATTAAATACTAAAACGTTCTCATTGCTTTTTATTAAGATTGAGAACGTTTTTTATTTTAGTTGTTTTTTATATTGTGTTTATTTAACATATTAAAAATATATTTAATGAGGAAATTATGATGAGTTGCTATAAATATTTTTTTGTCTTTTTATTTAGCTTAATTAGTTTTAATTCTATTTTAGCAGAAAATAATAGCAATGATATACCAATACTGGAAAATACTTTTTATTTGCCTCTAAATGTAAAAAATACAGAGGATGGAGTAGTTCATCCATATAAACTTCCAAAAGTTAGCGAGTCTCATTTTAATTCATATTTTTATAACTATGACGGNNACAAAAAATATATAGATGAATATTGGAAAGTTGGCTTAATTTCATTTGCATGTTGGGATAATAATCTTAAAGTAATTAAGTATTTGGTTAAATCAGGGGTTCCATTATGTCCTAAAGGTGCTGAAAATCCAATATTTTCAGCTTTAACCAGAGCTCATGTTAAATCTGGAGTTTTACAATATTTAATAGATGCAGGCTGTGACGTTAATTCAAAGAAAAAAGGCGTGGTTTATGATAGTGACGATGATAATACTCCTATATTAGCGGCTGCCTACGATGATGATATTTGTACAACAATAAATGGTGTTCATCAGTATTGTAATCATGATGGTTTATTTGATGTATACGATGTTTTATTAAAAAATGGAGCTGATATTTATCACGTAAATTCCTTAGGGCAAAGTGTGTTGGATATGGTTGTCATAAGTGGAGCTAACACTGCAAAATTAGAGTATTTTATAAGGAATGGAATAAATATTGATTCTAATCAAGAAGAAAAGCTAAATAGAGCTTTAATTACCTCAGCTTGTTGTATACAGCCTGAATGTTTTAAAATATTATTAGAATATGGCGCAGATCCCTTTTATAAGCAAGATGGCGAAAATGCAATATTTATTTCTATACATAACGATTCCGAAAATGAAGAAATAATGCAAATGATGTTTAACGCTGGGGTAGACGTAAATGAAAGAAATAAAGACGGTAAAACAGCTTTGTATTATACAATGCCAGATCGCATAAATTCTTCCTACAGATTAATAAAAAATGGAGCAAATGTTGATATCGTTCTTCAAAGCGGTTCTTCGCCTTTAATAGAAAGTTGTAAACGAAACGGTTATTATAAATGCGAAGATTTATGGCTATTATGCCGAAATGAGTTCAATGGAATAATTAAAAATGTAAAGAATGNNATTTCAGAAAATAAAGAAAAATGGTTTTGTAACCATATAATGATGGTTAAAGCTCTTGTAAAAGCAGGAGCGGACCCAAATATAAAAGATAATTATGGTAAAAGCGCTATAGATTACGCTAAAATGCTAGATAAGGTTTCTGCTGAAATATATATTAAGGCAATGTTGCAAAACTAAATATAAC
>LXOW01443345.1_pt1 | contig 36392 bp, 36 predicted proteins | sample 1368591 | NCBI WGS metagenome assembly LXOW01 (sample SAMN04884650, study PRJNA319009) | bovine gut metagenome | isolation source: Cow rumen | host: Bos taurus | place: Italy: Legnaro (PD) | collected 2014-07-09
TGTTCCCCATCGGCATCATGCTGCAGATCGCCTGGATCATCTTCCTGGCCATCTGGATGCTGCTCAAGCTCCCCATCGGCCCCGGCGTCGGCATCCACCTGCCCGCCGAGCTGGCCTACCTGGTCGGCTAAGATACGCTGTAGCGTAGAACGGTGACAACGACAAACGCCCCGCATCGCGGGGCGTTTTCGTATGCATGCCTCCCCTGTTCCGCAAGGAATGGGGGAGGTGTCTGCGTAGCAGACGGAAGGGGATCTTTCACGTCGGATATCGGTTTACCGCCGCTCCCTCCGCTCCTTCTTTCTATCGTCCCCCAAATGCAGCAGGGGAGAGATGCGCTTGTAGAGGAGCATGGTGAGGAGGGACACCACCACGCCCTTCAGCAGGTTGAAGGGCACCACGGCGAAGAGGACCAGGGTGGATACGCTGGTGATGGCGCTGTTCACCTTAGTGCCCATGCCCACGATCACGTCCAGGGGCATCCCGAACAGGGCCGCGAACTTGGGCAGCAGGTATATGGCGTTGAAGGCGCTGCCGAAGACGGTCATGACCAACGTACCCATGATGAGGCCCAGGATGGCCCGCTTACGGCTGGGGCGGCTGTGGTATAGGACGCTGGTCGGCAGCACGAAGGAGCATCCCACGGCGAAGTTGGCGAAGTCCCCCACGAAGGCGGTGGTGGTGCCCTTCAGGATCAGCTTGATCGTGACCTTGAGGAGCTCCGAGACCACCCCGGCCACGGGCCCGAGATAGAAGGTGCAGATCAGCACCGGCAGCTCGGAGAGGTCCAGCTTATAAAAGCTGGGCGCGAAGAACAGGGGGATCTCGAACAGCATCAGCACCCCGGCCACGGCGGAGAGGACGGCGGTGTAGGTGATATAGTGGGTGTCGGACAGCTTCTTGCGCTGCTTCACCAGCAGCTTTTCAAAGCAAAGGGCCAGCAGAAAGAGCCCCGCGAAGATGGCGAGACACACCAGAATGAACTTCACGTTTTCCATGATACGACCTCCCAAAAACAAATGATCCCGAAGCCGTGCAGCCTCAGGAATCCGTGGAGGGTCGTTTTTTATCGGCCCGCGAACGTCTTTTCCCATCCGGACTGTACCGTCGGTCCCGGAATCGCACCGGGTCGGCCTCGCGTGGAGGTTCATGGACTATACCATCGGTCGGGAGTTTCACCCTGCCCCAAAGACTGTCTATTCGCTTCGTGGGGCAGTATAGCACATCCCGGCCAAAACTGTCAACCGCCGGATCACGACGCCCAGATTCGTCCAAAATGTATAATAGTTGTAATAAGTTGGAAATTCGGTTGATAGGCCGCGGCAGTCCGATATACTGAAAGCGAGATCGATCTTTCAAACCCAAGAACACGTCCTGAGGGAAAAAGGACAAAGAGATCATGAGTGTTGAAAGGAGAAAAGCTATGAAAGTATGGAATGCGAAAAGGCACACGGTCGGCACCTCCCTCGTGACCATGGCGCTGGCCTTGGCATTGGTGCTTGCCTGTTTCACCACTGCCTGCCAGCCTGTGGTGGCCAACGCGGCGGCGGAGACCGCCATCGTCGCTGCCGAGAGAACTGCAGTCAGTGCACAGGGGGAGGCGCTGCTGCAATTCGGAGGGTATGCCAAGGGTGTTCTGGACGGGAACAGGATCACCGTGACGGACGCAAAGGGGGCCAGGCATGAGTTCACCTGGGTGGACGAGGGCCTGCGCAAGACCGCGGACGGGGCCCAGGAGCCCTCTGCGGCCATCCCGGAGGGCACCTACGTCACGTCGGGTGAAGCAGCTCTCCACGCGGCGGAGACCGCTGTGACCATCTGGGGCGACGCCGTCCCCGCCTCAGAGATACACGTGAACATGTACACCGGCAACGGCCTGGAGCAGGTCTACTACGGCGTCGGCTTCGATGGGACGCCCTTTGAATCCGTGGATCACATCTACGGCTTCGCGGACGCCGTTTCCGGCACGTTGCTGTATCTCGATTACAACTATTGGGGCCAGGTGGAAAAGAAGTATGGCGGCGATTTCGTCAATGGGAAGATGCGTTCCTGGCAATGGGACGATGCCAGATACACCGAAGCCCACACCGCCGACAAGGCCCTCGTTACGGCCATGGAGCTGATCCGCAGCTGCTTCCCCACGGGGGAGATCGTGCCCAGGGACGCCAACCTGTGGGACGCCGGCTCCCATACCGACGGGGAGCAGATCCTGTGGGACGGCGGCTACGTGGCCGTGGTGGACGCCTATATCCGGATGGACAAGGACCCCTGCTACTATGTGCAGGTGGCCGTGCCCCTGGAGGAGGGGGCCGAGCCTGCCGTCACCATCTTCGGCTGCTACCCTCTGGGCTGGGACTACTGCTGCAACCAGATCCACGACCCCGCCGTCCTGAAGCAGGAGCTGGCGGAGATGGAGGCCATCCGAAACGGCACTCGGAATACGGACGACACAGGGGAGCCTGCGTCTACGCCCGAACCGCTGTCGGCGCAGGACCTGCAGGGAATGTGCGCTGATCGGGCTGAAGCACTTTTCGGAACCATCTTTAAGCCCATGACAGACGAATGGAAGGAAGGGGACGATCCTGCGGAATACAACAAGATATTCCTGGTGCGGGTCGGCGCGTACCTGGACGATGGGTATGAAAGCAGCGATCCGTTGAGCGATGCAGCCAAGGTGGATGCGGCGGCCAAGCGGGGCAGCGTACTGCGCTTCGATTGGGACGGACAGTTCCGCTATGCTATGTATTTGGGCAACGGGCAGATGGCCTATGCCGATGCGGAAGACATGACAGTCCGCTGCGCCTATGTGGCCGACTGGCTGAACGACAAGGAGGGCAAGCCGGGCTGTACATGTTCCATCCTGACCTGGCGCTGAGCGCAAACGAACAAACGCACCCCGGTGTTGCCGAGGTGCGTTTCGTTTCATTCTTAAAGCTCGGTTCTTCAACGATAGTTGTGGTAACTGTTTTCCCCTTCCGGCGCTATCGCGTCACCTTCATCCATGGGCTTCGCCCGGCCTTGCTGAAAAAGCTCCGCCAGACGCTGTTTGTCAAGGGGTGTTTTCAAAAAAGGATGGACATCTCATTTGCTATTCTTGAAAGAGATCTTGGGAGATCGTAATGTCATACACTTAGGCATCAACGAGGGACATAAAAAAATGACTGGTTATGACAATAGCCAGTCATTTTTGTTTTGTATGTCTTGGCGAAATCATTGCAGGAGGCCGCGCAGGTAGCCTCCCGAGGGTGGCACGTCAGGACTCCGCCTCCATCTCGGTGTCCAGGATCTCGCCTGTGGCGTCGCCGATGCCGTAGTAGCTGATGGACTTGACCTTCAGGGGGCCGAAATCCGCCTCCTCGTCGAAGTCATAGTTTTCGTTGGGCACGTAATCCCCTTCCATGAAGACGGTGTAGGCAAAGGGGCCGTGGTCCAGCGTGAACTCCATATCGTCCAGCTGCCAGGCCGAGATGGTCCAGCCCTCGTCCTTGAGCTCCTGTCCCGTTTTGCCGATCAGAGCATCCAGCTCCGCCTGGGCAGGGATCCGCTCGGTCAGGTTATCAAGCTGTGCAATGGGCAGCGGAGCGACCGCCTCATGGACCTTTTCGTCGTATTTCTCATCGAAGAAATCCAGGTTCCAGATGGTCTCGGACACGTCCGCGGGCAGCTCCGCCACGGCGCGATAGACGACGCCGTCCTTTTCGAAGGCGTAGACGTATTTCGTTTCGCTGAAGCCGCTGTTCATGCTCTCGTAGGGGAACACGTCGCCCATGGTGGTAAATGCGGGCGCCTGGGCATCGGCTGCCGGCGCCTGGGCCGTCTCCTTTTGAGAGGAACCGCAGGCAGTCAAGGCACAGAGCAGGCAGGCTGCCGTCAGCAGGCAAAGCAGGGTCTTAAGAATCGATTTCATTAGGTTACCTCCAAGCGTTGGTTCGTTCTCAGGCAGGATCAGTTATAGATGGTCTGGTCGGTCTTGGCGATGGAGAAAGCCACCAGGAAGGCCAGGTCCAGGTCTGCTTCCTCACAGATCACGTCGTAATAGAGGTCCGTGGTGAAGATGGACTTGCCCTTGGGCGAGGAGTTGGCGATGGTACAGAGGGGCGCTCCCTTAAAGGTCACGTCGTAGCTCATGCCCAGCTTCTTGCTCGAGAGGCCCGATTCGATGCGGATGCCCTGATCGTGCAGATAGTCCCAGATCTTCTGACCGTCATACTTGAAGTAGGACCGCTTCGACAGCATGCTGAGAAGGCCCCCGTTCCCCTGCTCCACCGTGACGGTCTTGCCCACCTTGTGCTCCTCCGTTTTGTCGGTCACGTGGTTCACGAACTCGAAGGGGGACGGGCCCAGCAGGGAAAACTTGGTCATCTTCCCTTCGTAGACCGTATTCCCGTTTTCATCCTCCAAATAGAACGCCTGCTTCGCCGTCTTCAGCACCGGCTTCAATAGATACTTATTTGCCATGAGTCCACTCCCTTTCCTGTGCTTTCATATTATTATATCTACGGATGGCGTTGACGCCGCTGACGATCCCGCCTACGACCGCCCCGATGCCGGCGGCGATGATGATGAGGGGTATGATGAGGCTCTTGGTCTGGGTGATCATGTTGGGATCGGCGGGGTCATAATAGATGGTGATCCTGTCGCCCACCTCGCGCTTGGACATGCCGGAGAGGTCCGTTTCGTATTCCTTCCCGTCCACGGTATACCTGAGGCCCAGCAGATAGGTCGCCTCCGTGCGGTTCCCCGTGGCGTCCGTGGACGCCTCCTCCTCCAGCACGACGCTGGTCACCCGGGCTTCGGTCTCCTGATAGTGCTGGTTCTGTTTGCTGGCACCAAAGAAGACGACGCCGAAGACGATGAGGAGGATGCCAGCCGGGATTAGAAACCGCGCCAGGGCGGACTCCCGAATGATCGTGATGATCTTGTTCATCGAAATCTCCTTTTTCCTTGAATTCATACAGTATAGCAGGCGATGTCCCAAGGATGTCCAAAAAACAGTTCCTTCTCCCAACGGAAAAGGAACTGTGTTTCAGCAATTATTTGCCTCGCCGTCCGGTTTACCGGTCCAAAAAGGCGCGGTAGAAGTCGTGCAGGCGCTGCAGGACGGTTTTGGTTTTGGCGTCCGAGTTGCCCGCTTTCTCCCTGCGCACGGTCTCCACGGCCTCCAGATAGGCCTGATCCGTCTCCTGCAGGCGCTGGGCCAGCTGGCGAAGGATGTTCAGCACGGTATCAGGATCGTCCTTCATGATCCGTCCAAAGTCGGTCTCATCAAATTCGATCACCTCAGCCGCTTCAGAATCCACGATGGCCGTGGCGCTGCGCGGGAAGCATTCCACCATGCCCATCTCGCCGAAGAAGCTGCCTGGGCCAAGGACGGCGATCTCCTTCTCGCTGTCCTTCTCATAGTCGGAGACGATCCGCACGGAACCGCTGATGATCTTGAACATGGTATCGGCAAACTCGTTCTGGCGGAAAATGACGTCGTCTTTTTTGAATGTCAGTGTATTCATGGTCTTCTCCCCTCTCAGTTGTCCTTCTCGACCAGAGCATATGCCTCACGGCACGCTTCGAGATATCTGCGGGTGATCTTTCTGAGCCGATAGCTCATCTGTTCCATCAGCTGAAACACCCTGGCCGGGCTCTTCTCAAAGAAGCTGGCAAAATCCGCCTCGGACAGATGTTCGACCTGTGTGTTGTCCATGAGCGAGACCACCGTGGCGCTGCGGGGCACGCCGGAGATCAGACCCATCTCCCCCACGAACTGATCGGTGTACAGCTCCCCGATCTTGACCTGCTTGGATGTTCCATAGTCGGTATAGATGCCGACCCCTCCAAAATGGATGTAATACAGCCCATCCCCGGGATCTCCCTGACGAAAGAGGATCTCGTTTTTCTTCAGAACGCTTATCATAGTTTTCCTCCTTTGTTACTTGTATACAAAAGGCATTTGCCTCCGCAATTGGATCACAGTAACCGCCACACGCTGAAATGGCGCGTCATTCCCGGATCACGGCAGCATTTTCGATCCAAAGCCGTTGACGCGGTGCAGCAGGGTCTTTCCCTGTACCCCTTTTAGCTGCACCAGCCGCTCCCCCATTGGGTCCACATGCACCTGCTGACCGGCCTCCTCCAGTGTCTCAGAGGAGATCAGGATCTCCCCGCCGACCGTCTCGCCCTCGATCCGGGAAGCCAGATTCACGTTCCTGCCGATGATATCGTACTTCGACCTGGTCCTTGAGCCGATGTTGCCCACCACGGCCTCCCCCGAGTGGATGCCGATGCCCATGGCGATATCCTCGCAGCCCCGTTCCCGGTTCCATCGGTTGACGGCTTCCATGCGGCACTGCATGGCGACGGCGCAGGCGACGGCGTTCCTGGCCGCGTGTCTGTCCTCCCGGGGCGCGCCGAAGGCCGCCACGATGGCATCCCCCACAAAATCGATGATATTCCCGCCCCAGGCGTTGATGAGCTCGATCATCTCCTCCAGGTAGTGGTTCAGCATCCCGATGAAGTCCATGGGGCTCATCCGCTCGGACAGCTCCGTGGATCGGCGCAGGTCCGTGAACAGGACGGTCACGTGACGGCGCTCCCCGCCGATGCGCAGATCCGCCTCGCTGCGCAGGATCTCCTCCAACACCTCATCGGTGAAATAGGGGGCAAAGGTCTCGCGCACCAGCCACCTCTGGTTCGCTATGATCCCCTGGAGGGACCGGTTCTCTTCCTCCAGGGTGCGGACCCTCTCTTCCAGCTCCCGGCATCTTTCCGGAAGCCCGGGGCTATGGGAAACTGCCTCGTTCATAGTTCGATGGTCTCCCCCTCTCGTGCATACCGCACATCGCTGCGGCCCAGGCGCTTTTCCCGCTCCAAAAGGACCTCGTCGGTGCTGGAGGGATCGTGGTGGATGAGCAGCATGCGCTTTGCGCCGCTCCTGTGCATCATCTCCAGAGCATGTTCCGTGGCGGAGTGGCCAAAGCCCCGCCTGTTCGCATACTGCTCCAGCGTATATTGGGCGTCGCAGAGCAGCAGGTCCACCCCCTCCGCCAAGCGGATCAGCGACTGATCGGCAACGGGCTCCGGCTCATGATCCGTCACATAGGCCAGGGACCTGCCGCCATAGTCCAGCCGAAAGGCCGTGCATCCGCCGGGATGGTTTCCGGCTATGCCGTCCACCCGCACCTCCCCGATCCTGGCGGGGAAAGCCTGCTTCTCGATCTGCAGCTGCCCCGCATACTCCCCCAGTCGCAGAGGCCAGCACGGTGGAGAAAAGACGGCGTTCAGAGCGTCCTGAGGGTCTGTATTCCCCTCCGCCGGCACAAGGAGCCGGGTGACGCACCCTTTGCGCAGGAGCCGCGGATATACGCCCAGCCCCAGCACGTGGTCGAGGTGCAGATGGCTCAGCAGGATCGTGGGCGGCTCCGGCTGATCGTCCGGCCCGTGGACCAGGCCCGTACCGGCGTCCAGGAAGATGCGCTCCCTTCCCACTTCCACCAGATAGCAGGAGGTGCTGCCGCCGAAGACGCTGTATTCCCGGCCGCTGATCGGCATCGATCCCCGGGCGCCCAGGACCTTCAGGCAAAACGCTCCCTGCTTCATGGCTTCTTTTCCGCGTTCCTTTCGCATTTTTTGCCTTTCTCCAGATATGATACAGTATAGCAGGCGTTGTCCCAAGGATGTCCAAAGAACAGCTCCCTTCCCAGCGGAAAAGGAGCTGCGTTTTTCGCTTTTTTGTCATCTCGTTCCGATCAGGCTTTTTTCTTCGCCGCCCAGAACAGAATGCCCTCTGTCATGCTGGCCCAGGAGTAGGCGCTCATATACTCGCCGCGATAGGCGTTGATGGCCTCGCTTTCCCCGGCGTAGAACCGGTACGCGTCGCAATCGAAGGCCTTCGGATCCACGCGGAGGATCCCGCGCTCCATCTGCAGGATCGCCTGGGCGCCGTATTCCCGCAGCGTATCCCGGAGGGAACGGATATACACGTCCAGATGCTTCTGCATCCTGCGGTCATAGAGCTGGTCCTCCCACATGGCGGCGCACAGCTCGGGCCGGGAGACGCCGAAGCCCTGCTTGTCCACGAGATACGCCAATACTTCCTTGCTCTTGGCCAGCCTGAAGCTGACGGGCCTGCCGTCCACATAGACGTCGAAGCTCCCGAAGGTCCGGATCTCGATGCGCCTGGGCGCAGCGGCGCGCTCTCCGCAGGCGTACCGCACCTCGGTCGCCAGTTTTTCCAGGGAAACGGGCTTGAGCAGATACCCCGCCGCGTGAACGGCATAGGCGTCCAGGGCATACTCCCGATAGGCGGTCAGAAACAGCACGATGGTCCGGGGATACATCTCCTTGATCCGCGCCGCCAGCATGATGCCGTCGATCCGGGGCATGTTGATGTCCAGCAGGGCGAGATCCGCCGGATGGTCCCTGAGATAGTCCAGCGCCTGCTGGGCGTCGGTGAAGCCCTTCGCCTCGTCGATCTCGGGAAGCTGCGCGCATTGATCCAGCGTGTATTCCACCGCCAGGGGCTCGTCGTCCACACAGATGGCTTTCATATTCCTGCCTCCTTGCTTCCTCTTTGGGACCCGTCGGGAAACCGCAGGGTGACGGAGGTCCCTTTCCCGATCTCACTGGTCAGGATCAGCTTCCCGCCGCACATCCGCTCCACTCGTTCCTTCACGTTCCGAATGCCGATATGCAGCTCCTCCGCGGACAGCTGCGTCCCGGGGTCGAAGCCCACGCCGTTGTCCTCCACCGTGACCCGATGCCCGCCGGCTTCCAGGCCGGTGGAAACGATGACCAGCCCGTCCTCCCGGCTGCGGACCCCGTGGCGGATGGCGTTCTCCACCAGAGGCTGTATGGTCAGGGCCGGCACCGCAAAGTCCGCGTCCTCGATCCGGTATTCCACCTGCACGTTGGGGAACCGCTGCTTCTCGATCTGGGCGTACAGCCGGGTATGCTCCAGCTCCCTGGACACGGGGATCAGGTCCGTCTGGCTCAGGGATTCCAGGTTTTGCCGAAGATAGGCGCTGAAATCCTCCAGCGTTCGCTCCGCCAGGGGGGAGTCCTTGGCGTACAGGGCGCGGATGGTGTTCAGGGCGTTGAACAGGAAGTGGGGCTGGATCTGCGTCATCATGATCTGGATGCGCTGCGCCGCCATCAGGTCCCGTTCATGCTCGCGGACGAACTGCAGGTGCAGCCAGATGTAATAGAACACGCTGCCCACGATGATGGCGACGGTCAGAAAGGAGATGGGCTGCTGGCCCTCCTTGACGCGGTAGTCGAGGCCGATGGAAAAAACCACCGTCACGATCACCAGGATCGGTATCCAGCCGTCCCACCGCCCGGCGCTCCGGCGGCTTCGAAGGGATTGCATGAGGAGGCTGATGAGCAGCACCATGCTGGTCACCAGGCAGGAAAAGGCCAGGGGCCCACCGTGATAGAAGTTCCACTGATCTATCCAGAAGCTGACGGGGGAGAACAGCGCGGTCAGATAGACCGCCCCGTTGAGGCCCGCCAGGGCCCACCAGTACCAGCGCTTTCCTTGGGGCTGGACGATGTACAGGAACAGGATCAGGATCACCGGCCGGACGGCGTATCCGTAGATGGAGACCAGGGTCCTCAGCCTGGGCCGCGGTTCTCCCATGGCCAGGGCGTAATCCCAATAATTCTGGGCGATCAGCGTCAGGCACAGGACGGCGATGACCAGCATGGTCCGCCGGCGCTCCCGCCGGATATAGGGGTCGATCCACACGATGAACGCAAGGCCCAGCAGCAACAGCAGCAGGGGGAATAGCACCACCAGCGTGCCCATGTCCATGGCCATACGCGCACATCCTTTCCGGCGTCAGCAGCCTATCCTTCGCCGTGACGCTCTCATAGAGCATATTGTATCCGAATGGACGGGTTTTTTCAAGACGGATCGGAAGATCGGCCCCGCCGCCGCGTTCGGCCCCGTTTCCGGAATAAACCGCACAAAGGGATGGAACATCGCTGCAAAGTGTGGTACAATAGCCGGGAAACCGCTGAAGACCATGCGGGTCCGCCCATCCCCGAGAGGGATGGGGGCCGCGGGCCCGCGAAACAGGGAGGTATGCTTTGGCCAGATCGTCATCATCCATGATACGAAGGATCTTCCGCAAGATGCTGGTGACCCAGATTCTCTCCGCCATGACGGTCATGCTCTGCATGCTGGTGGACAGCATGATGATCGGCCGCTTCCTGGGCGTGGCCTCCATGACGGCCTACGGCCTGGCGAACCCGGTTCTCCTCATCTTCGCCGCCTACGGGGCCATGCTCTCCGCGGGCATCCAGGTCATGTGCGGCAGGACCATGGGCGCGGGCGACAGGGCGGGGACCGACGCCTGCTTCTCCGTCGCGGCGGTGCTGGCCCTGGGCGTGGCCCTGGCGGGCACGGTCCTGGTGCTGCTGCTGGTATCGCCCCTCTGCACGCTCCTGGGCGCCGGGCAGCCCGCCGCGGACGCCCCGGTCTTCTTTCTGACGAAGGACTATCTGACGGGATTCATCGTGGGGGCGCCCGCCTTCATCGTGGCCCAGATCATGGTGCCCTTTCTGCAGATCTCCGGCAACCGGCTGCGCCTGGCGCTGGCCGTGGTGCTGATGACCCTGTCCGATATCGCCTTCGACCTTCTCAACGTGTTCGTGTTCCGCGGAGGGATGCTGGGGATGGGCCTGGCCTCCAGCCTGAGCTACTATCTGGCCCTTGTGGTGGGTGCCGCCTATTTCTTCAAAAAGGACTGCATGTTCCGACTGAAGCTGAAGGCGGTGAAGGGGAAGCTCTGCGCTTCGCTCCTGAAGGACGGCGTCCCCACGGTCATCAACGCCCTCGCCATGGTGTTCCTGGTCTTCACCCTGAACAAGATCCTGCTGTCCGTGGGCGGACATGCGGCGGTGGCGTCCTATTCGGTGATCTCCACCGTGGGCAACATCTGCTACTGCTTCGGCACCGGGGTGGCGTCGGTGGCGCTGCTGCTCTCGTCCATCTTCTACAGCGACGAAGACAGAACGGCCGTGTATACCCTGGTCCGCACCCAGACCTGCTATGCCGCGGTCCTGAACACGGCGCTGATCGCTACGGTGCTGCTGTTGGCGCCGGCGCTGGCAGGGCTGTTTTTGAGCGATCCCGGGGCCCGGGCCATGACGGCAGGCGGCATGCGACTGTTCGCCCTTTCCCTCCTGCCCTGCTCGCTGAACACCACCTTCAAGAACTACTATCAGGGCGTGGGCCGGACCCGGTTCACCGAGGTCATCTCCCTGCTGCAGAACATGACCTTCCCGGTGCTGACGGCCCTGGTGCTCAGCCGGTTCTGGGGGACCGACGGCGTGTGGCTCTCCTTCCTGGGGGGAGAGCTGCTGACCATGGCCGTCATCTGCCTCGTGGTCCGGCGGCGGAACAAAAAGGGCACCTCCCTGACGGAGTCGTTCGCCCTGCTGCCGGCTGACTTCGGCGTCCGGGACGAGGACAGGATCGAGATGACGATCCGCTCCAAGGAGGACGTGCCGGATGCCCTGCGCAAAGCTGCCGCGTTCTGCAGGAGCCACGGGGAGGACGCCCGCAACTGCGCCCTGATCCCCCTGTGCGTGGAGGAGATGGTCAACAACATCCTGGAACACGGGTTCAAAAAGGGCCGTAAGCACCAGAGCGTGGAGGTGCGCATCCTGTTCAAGGAGGGGAACCGCATCATCCGCATCCGGGACAACTGCGTGAACTTCGACCCGGTGGCGTATCTGAAGCTCCACGAATCGGACGATCCGCTGGCGCACATCGGCATCCGTCTGGTCATGAAGACGGTGAAAAGCGCCAAGTACGTCAACTCCCTGGGCCTCAACAACCTGACCCTGGTGCTGTGAAGCCCGGGGCCGGGGCATCCTCGCGGGGATGCGCCGGGGTCCCCCGCGGATCGCGTGAAAAAATGCCGCTCTGTTCGGGCGTTTCGCTCGAAAGGGCGGCTTTTTGTTTGGACATCCTTTGGACAGGCAATGGTATAATTATCATGGTATAGGAGTATCCTGCGGTTTTTTTATGGACAGGACCGGCCCGGAATATCCGTCCGCGGCAGCGCCGTGGGATCAAGCAAAGGATAAAGCATTTTGAAAGGAGCATACCCATGAACATCGAACAGAAACGGAACGGAAACGCCCTGACCATCGCCCCCGAGGGGTATTTGGACACCACCACCGCGCCGGAGCTCCGCTCTGTGCTGGAGACCGCCCTCGACGGCGTAACGGAATTGACCTTCGACTTTGAAAAGCTGGAGTACATTTCCTCCTCCGGTCTCAGGCTCCTGCTCTACGCCCAGAAGGTCATGAGCGAGCAGGGGACCATGAAGGTGATCCATGCGAACAGCATCATCCTGGAGATCTTCGAGGTCACCGGCTTTGCCGACGTGCTGACCATCGAATAAAGCGTTTCCCTATCCGCGCTGCAAAGCGCCGCATCCATAAACACATCGTAGAAAAAGACAGGAGGAGCAGTATGAAGACGGAAATAATGACCATCACGAGCCAGGAAGCCCAGCTTCGGGAAGCCCTGGACATGACGGAGAAACTCGGCTTGAACAACGGGCTGGATCGGAAGTCGAATCTGCATCTTCGGCTTCTGGCGGAGGAACTGATCGGGCTCATGCGCGGCGTCACGGACCAGGCCAGCGCGACGTATTGGATCGAGCGGGAGGGACGGCAGTATATCCTGCATCTTGCCACGGAGGTCAAGCTGAACCGGAAGATGAGAGAACAGATCCTGGCTGTTTCCAGCACCGGAGAAAACGCTGCCGCCAAGGGCTTCATGGGCAAGCTGAAGGACATGATCGCCACCGCGTTTCTTCCGGCGGATGAAGCGAGCGTTTCCCCTCTTTCCGGATTGTCCCTGGGCCTGATGACCATGGCCAGCAACGCCAGCCCTCAGGCGCAGCAGGCTTCCGTGAGCACCCTGAATTGGTCCATGCAGAAGTATAAGTCCGCCATCGCGGCCGACGGGTCCGGGTCGAAGGAGATCGAGGAGAAGAAATACGAGCTGGAGCATTCCATCGTGGCCAGCATCGCCGACGAGGTGACCGCCAGCGTGCAGGGCTCCCTTGTGGAGATCAAGATCTATAAGGCTTTCTGAAAGGAATTACGCCCATGAAGATTGAACAGAAGCGAAACGGGAACGCCCTGACCATCGCCCCGGAAGGGTATCTGGACACCACCACCGCGCCGGAGCTCAAGGCTGTGCTGGAATCCTCCCTGGCGGGGGTAACGGAACTGACCTTCGACTTTGAAAAGCTGGAATACATCTCTTCCTCCGGCCTCAGGCTCCTGCTCTATGCGCTGAAGGCCATGAACGGGCAGGGGACCATGAAGGTGCTACACTCCAACAGTACCGTTATGAAGATCTTTCAAGCCACCGGCTTTGCCGACGTGCTGACCCTCGAATGACTCTTTCCGCCCACACGATATAGGAGAAGCAGACCATGGCAGAGGAAAAGCGATTTGCCCAGGCCACCTGGAGGATCATGGAACAGCTTTTGGAGGTGGACAGCCTCGACGACGCCCTCTCCGGGAGCCTGGAGATCATCGTGAACACCCTGAACAGCGAGGCCGGGGCCATCTGGCTGCTGGACCCCAAAACGGATCGGCTGAGCCCCCTGTTCCACATGGGGCCCGCGGACGTTTCCAACATCTCGGTGGAAAACGGCACGGGCATCGAGGGGCTGGTCACGAAAACGGGCAAGTCCGTCATGGTCACCGACGCGGCCGCGGACCCCCGCTTCGACGGCACCGTGTTCGACGACAACGGCCTCGTGACCCGGACCATGATCTGCGTGCCCCTGAACAACCTGCACGACGTCATCGGCTGCGTCCAGATCGTCAACAAGAAGGACGGGAGCCTGTATGACGGGGACGAGCTGCGGCTCTGCGAGCAAATGGCCTCCCTGGCCGCCATCACCATCGACGAGAAGGGGCTCATCGTGGATCTTGGCGAGCAGAAGGAGATCCTGGCCACGCTCAAGGACGTGACCAAGGAGTTTCCCTCCGGCGACGGCGTGCTGCAGGTGCTCAAGGGCATCAATCTGGAGATCTACAAGAACGAGTTCGTGGTGGTGCTGGGCGAGTCCGGCTGCGGCAAATCCACCATGATGAACATCGTCGGCGGCATGGACTATCTGACCGACGGCACGCTGACCATCGAGGGAAAGGACTTCTCCCATCCCACGGACGCGGAGCTCACCAAATACCGCCGGGAGTACATCGGCTTCATCTTCCAGGCCTACAACCTGATGCCCAATCTGACGGCCCTCGAGAACGTGCAGTTCATCGCGGAGCTGGTGAAGGACCCCATGCCCGCGGAGGAGGCCATCGCCAAGGTGGGGCTCACGGACCGGGCCGGCAACTACCCCGGCCAGATGTCCGGCGGCCAGCAGCAGCGGGTGTCCATCGCCCGGGCCATCGTGAAGCGGCCCAAGCTCATATTGGCGGACGAGCCCACGGCGGCCCTGGACTACGCCACCAGCATCGAGGTGCTGTCCGTGGTGGAGGACATCGTCCGCAACCAGGGGGCCACGGTCATGATGGTCACCCACAACCCGGAGATCGCCAAAATGGCCGACCGGGTGGTGAAGGTGCGCAACGGCCGCATCGCCAGCATCAAGAAGAACCTGCACCCGGTCCACGCCGAGGAACTGGTCTGGTGAGTTTATGAAGAGAACGCAGCGAAAAGACGCGTGGCGGAACATACGGAAGCAGGGCGTGTCCTTCGCTTCTATCATCGTGATCGCCCTGCTGGGGGTGACCGCCTTTCTGGGCATTCGCTACGCCGCCGAGGCCATGAGGATCAACGGCTCCGCGGCATACAATGCGCAGCATTTTCGGGACCTGGAGGTGGTCTCCACCCTTCTGCTGACGGAGGACGACGTGGAGAGCCTCCGCGGCGTGGAGGGGGTATCGGACGTGGAGCCCCTGTGGCAGACCGGCGCCAACGCATACATCAACGGTCTGCAGGAAAGCGTCACCGTCATCACGGTGACCGAACGTCTGAACCGGCCCGCCATAGTGGAGGGACGGCTGCCCGAGACGCTGACCGAGTGCGCTGTGGAGAAGCGGCTGGCCGACAGGGCCGGATGGCGCGTAGGGGACGCGGTCGAATGGCTGGAGATGACGGAGAGCACTGGCCAGTATTTCCTGGCGACCTTAGAGCTTTCGATCACAGGTATCGTGGAGCATCCCGATCACGCCAACCTGAACGTGCCGGACAGCCCCTATATCCTGGTCATCCGGGACGCCTTCGACCACGAAGCCCTGGACGGCTGCTGCATGAAGGCGCTGGTGGCCGTGGACGGCCTTGCCGACGCCTATCGGTTCTCCGCGGCCTATGACGATTCCGTGGCCCTGGTCTCCGATCGGGTCGGGGAGCTGGCCGCCGCGCGGACCGTCCTCAGGGACGAACAGGTCCGCCGGCAGGCCCAGGAGCAGATCGACGCTCTGGACGACTCGCTGGTCCAGGCGAAGCAGACCCTGGAGGACAGCCGACAGTTGCTGGACTGGGGCTGGCAGCAGCTGGAGGAGGCGGAACGACAGCTCTCCGAGGGCCAGCAGCAGCTCAAAGAGGCGAAGCAACAGCTGGAGGATTCCGAGAAGCAGCTGGCGGAGGGCGAACAGCAGCTCCAGGAAGCCCGTGCCCAGCTGGACGAGACCAAGGCTAAGCTGGAGGAGGGCGCAAAGGAGCTTCAAAGCGGCAACGCCAAGCTGAACTACGCCGAAAGGCAGCTGGAGGAGGGCTGGGAGCAGCTGGAAAGCGCCAAGGAAACGGTCCGCAGCTCCCTGCAAAGCACCGTGGATATGACGTCCGGCGAGGACAGCTCCGATGGGATAAACTGGGCGGAAAAGAAACCGTCCGACGTGAACGACAGCCATGCCACGGCCAAGGAGCTGTGGATCACCGACGACGTCATGGTGGACCTGGACAAGAATTCGGCGGAGGCGGCGAAGCAGGCGATCAACGCCGCCGATATCCCCGACAGCGTTCTGTGCGACACCTACGACGCTCTGTATGAGAACGACCCCGACGCGCCGGAGTACGATCCGGAGGCCATGCGGGCGTATATCGTCGCCCAGGCGTCGGCCAAGGTGGACGCGGCGTCTTCCGATTACGACCGATTGGCGGACGGTGCCGCCCAATGGGACGAGGGTCACGGCCAATACCTGCGGGGCAGGTATGCCTATAACCAGAACAAGAAAAAGTTTGACGAAGCTATGGCCCTCTACGAGGCCGGCGAGCAGGAATACGCGGAGGCCCTGGCCCAATATGAGGAGGGGCTAAAGCAGTATACGGAGGGCAAAGAGGCCTATGATCAGGGCCTGCGGAACATCGAAGCGGGTAGGGACGAGATCGACGCCCGGCGCAAGGAGCTGGAGGAGGGGGAGAAGCAGTATGCCGACGGTCTGGACCAATATGAATACGGCCTCACGTATCGGGAGAACGCCATCGCTCAGCTGAACGCCCTGGAGCCCAGCCGCTGGATCGTTCTGGACGGCAGGGGGAACGCCAGCTTCGTCCAGCTGAAGACCTCCAGCGACAATCTGTCCAGCCTGCAGATGACCTTCTCCCTGCTGTTCGTGGTCATCGGCGCCCTGGTCATCTACGCCACCGTCAGCAAGATGGTGGACGAGCAGCGGACGCTGGTGGGCGCCACCAAGGCTCTGGGCTTCTACAATGGGGAGATATTCGCCAAATATCTGCTCTTCGGGCTCCTCGCCACGGTCTTCGGCACGTTCCTGGGCATCCTGCTGGCCCGCTTCTGGCTGGAGGGATTCATCCTCAGCAGCTATAACACCTATTTCACCATTGACTTGCGGCAGGCCCTGCTGATGCTGAAGCCCACGTTGATCGTGCTCCTGGGCGCCGCGCTCCTGGCGACGGCGGCGGTGACCTTCGCCTGCCAGCGGCTGGTGCGCATGCCCGCCATCCAGCTCATGCAGGCCCCGGTGCCCAAGGGCCGGAATAAGACTTCTCAGGCCAAGAAGCACCTGCTGTCCCTCTACTCCCGCCTGGTCCTGCTGAATATCCGCACGGATATAAAGCGGGTGCTGGTGACCGTGGTCAGCGTAGCGGGCTGCTGTACCCTGATGGTCATCGGCTTCACCCTCAAATACGCCATGGACAAGTGCGTGGAGAACCAGTACACCACCGTGGCCACCTATGACGGCTGCATCCGCTACGTGTACGGCGGCGATCTGGAGGAGGTGCTGAAATCTGCGGGCGCGGCATACGTGCCCCTGTACGACGACGGCGTGACCTTCCGCATCCGGGACGTGGATATGGGCGAGCTGTTCTGCGGGGACATCGCCGCCATCGAGGAGATGTACCGGCTCAACGACTGGCAGACCGGGGAGCCCCTGGCCCCCACGGACGACGGCATCCTTATCCAGCGGCGGCTGGCGGAGATCTACGACCTCACCGTGAGCAGCGAGTTCGAACTGACTCTGAACGCCACGAATGCCGTCACGGTCCGGGTGGCCGGCATCTTTGAGAACTACATCGGTCGGCCCATGGTCATGAGCCCCGCCTACTACACCGCCCTGTGCGGCGAGGCGCCGATGTACAACGCCTTCTTCGTGCGGTTCGGCGACGGCGTGGACCGGGAGGCCCTTATGGCCCAGCTCGAAGAGACCCTGGGCTACCAGGACTATGCCCCCGCCGACCAGGGCAAGGCCATGTTTGAGGCGTCCACCTCCGTCATCAACGCGGTGGTGGCCCTGTTCATCCTCATGGCGGCGGTCATGGCCGGGGTAGTGCTGCTGAACCTGACCAATATCTATATCCTGCAGAAGAAGCGGGAGCTGACCATCATGCGGGTGAACGGCTTCACCACCAGGGAGGTCATCTCCTACGTGACCCGGGAGACGGTGATCACCACCATCCTGGGCATCCTCATCGGCCTGATCGTCGGTTCTGTCATCGGCTACCGCATCGTGCGGGCTCTGGAGCAATCCTTCGTCCAGCTGGAGCGGAGCGTCTGCTTCTCCGGGTGGCTCTTCGCGGCGGCCATGACGGTGCTGTTCGCCGTCGTCGTCAACGTCATCGCCCTGAGAAAGGTGAAGGATCTCAAGCTCACCGACGTGACGTGATCCCCACATTCGTGTACGGGAGGGATATCCATGTTTTTTGAAAAGACCATCCGGCGCGCCGACATGATCCGGTGCACCCTGTGCCAGGACGCGCCCTGCTCCGCCGCCTGCCCCAAGCTGGACCCCGCGTCGCTCCTTCGGAGCGTTTGGTTCGACGACGAGAAGGCCGCCGCGGCCCGGCTGCCGGGGGACGACCCCTGCCTGGGCTGCGCCGCCCCCTGCGAAGACGCCTGCGTCCGGCCCCACCAGGTGCCCATCCGGGATCTGATCGGTCGGCTGTACGACCGGGTGAAGCCCGGCCTGGAAGCGGCCCTGCCCGAGAGCGAGGACCTGCTCCGGACGGACCTGTGCGGCGTGCCCCTGGAAAACCCCTTCCTGCTGTCCTCCTCCGTGGTGGCCAGCACCTACGACATGTGCGCCCGGGCCTTCGAGGCGGGCTGGGCCGGGGCCTGCTTCAAGACCATCTGCTCCTTCGACATCCATGAGGCGTCCCCCCGCTTCTCCGCCATCACCGGCGACAACGGGACCATCATCGGCTTCAAGAACATCGAGCAGCTGTCCGACCACAGCGTGGCGGAAAACATGGAGATCTTCCGGCGGCTGAAGAAGAACTATCCCACCAAGTTCATCCTGGCCTCCATCATGGGCCAGAACGAGGCGGAGTGGGAGAAGCTGGCCCGCCTCTGCGAGGAGAACGGGGCCGACGCCATCGAGCTCAACTTCTCCTGCCCCAACATGATGGACGACGGCCTCGGCTCCGACATCGGCCAGGTGCCCGAGCTGGTGGAGCGATTCACCGCCGCGGCCCGACGGGGGACGAAGCTGCCGATCCTGGCCAAGCTCACCCCCAACGTGGCCGCCATGTCCCCGGCGGCGGAGGCCGCGAAACGGGGCGGGGCCGACGGCATCGCCGCCATCAACACCATCAAGTCCATCATCGGCGTGAACCCCCACACCTACGTGTCCGCGCCGGCGGTCCACGGCATGTCCGCCGTGGGCGGATACAGCGGCAACGCCGTGAAGCCCATCGCCCTGCGGTTCATCGCGGAGCTGGGGCAGAATCCGAATCTGCAGGGCATGCACCTTTCCGCCATGGGCGGCGTCGAGACCTGGCTGGACGCCCTGGAATTCATCCTCCTGGGCGCGGGCAGCATCCAGGTCACTACCGCCGTCATGCAGTACGGTTATCGGATCATTGACGATCTCAAGGCAGGGCTTCTGATGTATCTCGCGGAAAAAGATTTTGCCAGCGTAAACGAGGCCCGGGGCCTGGCCCTCGGCTCCGTCAGCGACACCACGGACGTGCTGGAGCGGGACACGGTGATCTTCCCCAAGTTCCATCGGGAAAAGTGCATCGGCTGCGGGCGCTGCGTCATCTCCTGCGCCGACGGCGGCCACCAGGCCATCCGTCTGGACGACGACCGGCGGCCGGTGCTGAACGGACAGAAGTGCGTGGGCTGCCATCTGTGCGTGCTGGTCTGCCCCCAGGAGGCCATCACTTCCAGCCGCAAGCGCATCAGCAGAAAGAAATAAGCGGAGGCAATAATCAATGAGCGGAGCGAAGAGGAACATCTGGAGACCCATAGCCATCATCGCCCTGGCGGTCGCCCTGATCGCCTGCGGCGCGGTGGCATATCTCATGAACCGGGCCCCGGAGAAGGAGATCGTCAAGGAGGTCGTGGAGGTGGAGGTCACCGCCGTTCCTGTCCACGAGACCCCCGCGCCCAGGTTGGAGCCCACTAAGGCGCCCCTGAGCTTGTGGACCGAGGGCGCCCTCGCCAAGGATTCCCTGATGGCCTACATGGACACGATCACCTCCCAGGGCGTGGGCTATATCCCGCCGGAGGACAGGATCGCTGTGTTTGATCTTGACGGGACGCTGTTCTGCGAGACGGACCCGGTCTACTTCGACTACAGTCTCCTCCTCTACCGGGTGACCCAGGACCCGGACTATATCGACAAGGCCAGCGACTTTGAGCGGGCCACCGCCAAAAAGATCCAGGACATGATCCTCACCGGCAAGTCCGCCGCGGGCCTGGAGGTGGATCACGGCAAGTCCGTGGCCTCCGCCTTCGCGGGCATGACCATAGCTGAGTTTGAGGCTTACTGCAAGACGTTCAGGGACCTGCCCGCCCGGGGCTATGAGGGCATGACCATCGGCGAGGGCTTCTATCGGCCCATGCTGGAGGTGGTGGACTATCTCGTCGAAAACGACTTCAAGGTCTACGTGGTCAGCGGCACGGACCGGCTCATCGTCCGAGGCATCGTGAAGGATTCCCTGCTCCCCGTGCCCGCCGAGCAGATCATCGGCTCCGACGAGACGCTGGTGGCCCGGCAGCAGGGGGAGGCGGACGGCCTCGACTACGTGTTCACCGACGGGGACGACGTGGTCCTGGGCGGCGACTTCATCGTGAAGAACCTGAAGATGAACAAGGTCACCGTCATCCTGCAGGAGATCGGCAAGCAGCCGGTCCTCTCCTTCGGCAACAGCACCGGCGACGCCAGCATGGCGGAGTACGTCACCAGCAACAACCCCTACCCCAGCATGGCTTTCATGCTCTGCTGCGACGACGAGGTCCGGGAGAACGGGAGCCTATCCAAGGCGGAGAAGATGGAGAAGCTCTGTGCCGAATTCGACTGGGTGCCCATCTCCATGCGGGACGACTGGACCACCATCTACGGCGAGGGCGTCACCCGCAAAGCGACCCCCGACAACGTGATCTTCGACATCCCGGAGCGGGTCGTGGAGAGCGACGTGAACTTGTCGGGTGATGCCTCCGACTTCGTGCTGCTGTCGGAAGCGGTGCCCGACGCCATTTTGGAGATCCGCTACTATTCCACCTACAACTTCATCGGCGACCGGATCGACGGCTACGAGGAGCCCCTGGCCCTTCTGACGAAGGAGGCCGCCGCGGCCCTGAAGGAGGTCAGCGACGAGCTGGTGAGCAGGGGCTACCGGCTGAAGATCTTCGACGCCTACCGGCCCCAGCGGGCGGTGACCAACTTCATGAACTGGGCGCTCGATCCCGACGACGCCCGCATGAAGGAGTATTTCTACCCGGAGCTGGAAAAGTCGGAGCTGTTCCCCCAGGGCTACATCGCCGAGCACTCCGGCCACAGCCGGGGCAGCACGGTGGACCTGACCCTGTTCGACATGAAGACGGAGCGGGAGGTGGACATGGGCGGCACCTTCGACTACTTCGGGGAGCTGAGCCACCCGGACTATACGGAGATCACCGAGGCCCAGTACGCCATGCGGATGCTCCTTCGGGAGGTCATGGTGAAGCACGGCTTCCGGCCCCTGGAGGAAGAGTGGTGGCATTTCACCCTGGAGAACGAGCCCTTCCCCGACACTTATTTCACCTTCCCCATCAACAGCGATTCCCTCGGCGCGCCGAAAGCGGAGCAGCCGAAAGCGGAAGAGCTCCATGCCGCCGTCCAGCAGACGACGGATTCCCCCGCCTGGGTCACGGATCTGCCCGCCGCCCGGGACGAGAATACGCGGCAGCTGTTCGTGGTGGCCGGCATGGGCAAGGACAAGACCACCGCCAGCGTGTCCATGCATCAGCGCAGGGCGGACGGCAGCTGGAAGCAGATCCTGTCCACCCCCGCCTACGTGGGGCGAAAGGGCCTGTGCCTGGACGCCGATCACAGGGAGGGCTGCGGCCAGACGCCCATGGGGATCTATCGCTTCAACAAAGCCTTCGGCATCGCTGCCGATCCCGGATGCGCCATCCCCTATGTTCAGGTGGACGACAACACCTACTGGTCCGGAGATCCCGATCGCTTCTATAACCAGATGGTGGACATCCGGGAGGTCCCGGATCTGGTGATGGACGACAGCGAGCACATCGTGGACTATGAGTACCAATACCAGTACTGCCTGAACATCAGCTTTAACGAGGAGGGTACCCGCGGCCGCGGCTCCGCGATCTTCCTGCACTGCCTCGGCCCCACCAAGCCCTACACCGGCGGCTGCGTGGCCGTTCCCGAAAACATCATGAAGCTGGTCATGCAAAGCGTGACGGAGGATTGCGTGGTCATCATCGACACGCTGGAGAATTTGGGCGGGAGCCTGTAAGGAGAAAAAATGAAGCAACGGGCATTGAATTTTGACGTCATACGCATCGTGGCTATCATCATGGTCCTGTTCGTCCATGTGACCGTGATCCCGGTGGTCCGGTATCAGGGGAGCACCTTCACCGTGGGGAACCTGTTCAACAACCTGAGCCGGGCGGGGGTCCCCATGTTTCTGCTGCTCACCGGGGCGTTGCTGCTGAACGAGGAAAGGCCCTTCGACGCGAAGCGGTTCTACAGGACCTCCTTCCTGTCCATCGCCTTGCTTTTGCTGTTCTGGCTGGTGTTCTACGCCGCCTGGCGGGCCTTCTGCCTGCCGCTCCTTCGGGGCAAGAGCGCCGACCCCGGCCACTTTGGGGAGTATCTGCTGACGCTGAAGGGGCTCTATCCCCATCTTTGGTATCTGTTCATGCTGGTGGGGGCGTACCTGGTGATCCCGGTGCTGCGGCTGTTCGTGAAGAAGGAGAACCGGCCTTATATCCTGGGGCTCATCCTCCTGTCCCTCTTCGCCCAGTTCGCCGTCCAGACCCTGGGCGTGTTCACCCGGGACGCTTCGTTCACGGTGGGGGACTTCTTTACCAAGTTCCATTTGGAGTACGCCATGGGCTACGTGCCCTACCTGCTGCTGGGCTGGTATCTAAATACCTTCCCGCCCACCAAGGGACAGCGGTTCGTCCTCTACGGACTGGGCCTTGCCTCGGTCCTGCTGATGGTCTTTGGGGTCCAGGCCTATGTGAAGGACATCCCCGGCATCCGGGACTATATCGTGGAGGCCAACACCCTGCCCGCCGTCCTGTACGGCGCGGCCATGTTCACCCTGATCTCCGCCCTCTGCGGGGAGCGGACCACCCAATGCCCCGTGGTGCGGGAGCTGTCCCGGTCCGCCTTCGGGGTGTATATCTTCCATGTGGTAGTGCTGGACGTGTTGGTCAACATCCTGCTGCCCTACAAGGTGTTTCATGAGCAGCATCCCCTGCTCTACATCCTGACCCTGTTCGCGCTGACCTACGGCGTATGTCTGCTGGTGGTGCTGCCCCTGTCCCGGGTCAAGGGCGTAAAGAAGCTGTTCCACTATTGAGTCCCGCGCCCGAATGGCAGTGTTTGAAAGGTGAGTGTTTTTATGGAGTTTTCTATTCTGTATGCAATCCCGCGAGGGCCATTTTGGGACGCCTTCTTTCTGGGCGTGACGAAGATCGCGGGTTCCTATGGGCAGCTCTGGGTCGGGATAGCCCTTCTGCTGCTGATCTTCAAAAGGACCCGGCGCGCCGGCGTCTCCCTGCTGATCGCCTATGTGGGGGTGTTCCTCCTGGGCCAGTACGGGTTGAAAAACATCGTCTCCCGGCCACGGCCATGTCAGATCGACACAGCCTTCCCGCTGCTGGTTGCCCGACCGTCCAGCCCGTCCTTCCCGTCGACCCATTCCGCCTGGGCTTTTGGCGGCGCTACCGCCATCTTCCTGCGGCATAAAAAGGCCGGGATCGCTGCCTATGCGGTCGCCGCCCTGATCGGCTTCAGCCGACTTTACCTATTCTTGCACTTTCCCACCGACGTCCTCTTTGGCGCAGCCATGGGCGTCGCTTTGGGATTCGCCGCCGACAGGATCACTGCGTATGCAACGAAAAAGCTGAAACGATGAGCTGCTCCGGATCGAACATCCAGAATATGATGGCCTTCCCGCCTGATCCTTCGGACGGGGATCGGCCCGCGCGCCGGTACGAGCTGGACCTTCTGCGGGCGGTCTCCACCGTCAGTATGATCCTGTGCCATGCGGTCCTCATGCTGGGGGCCCATCGGCCGGGCCATGAGGGGGACCTCCTCTTTTGGATCGGCGATGTGTTTTTCGGCTGCTATCCGGGCGTGGCCCATGCCTTCATGTTCGCCATGGGCGTAGGGATCAACTATTCCCACAGGGATCGGCCGGTGGATCTGGTCCGCCGCGGCATATCCCTCTATATCCTGGCCTTTCTCCTCAACTTCCTGCGGTACGGCGTCTATGCTCTGGTTGACGGGCTTATCGAGGGAGAGTTCGCGGCCGAGACCGTATATGCTCTGGTGGTCCAGGACATCCTCCATTTTGCGGGGCTGGCGCTCATAGCCACGGGGCTATTCAAATGGCTGCGGCTGAAAGCATACCACATGCTGATCGTCGGCGCGGTCCTCTCCGCGGCAGGGGGGCTCCTGGCCTTTTCGTACCAGGGCAGCCCCGTCATGAACTACCTGCTGGGGCACTTCGTCACGACCACGGAGGAAGCGTCCTGCTTTGTCTTCTGCAACTGGTACGTCTTCGTTGCGTCCGGTCTCCTGTTCGGCGGGATCCTGCGGCAAAGCCGGGATGCGGACGGTCTTTACCGAAAGCTGTTCTTCGTAGCCTGTCCTATAGCCTTGGCGTATATCGTTCTCTCCATCATCTTCGGCCCCTTCTTTCTGACGAAAAACCGCTGGTATTACGCACTTTGCCTGCCGGATGCTGTGGGGCTTTTGTCCCTGGACCTGACGCTGCTGAGCCTGTTCCATTTTCTGCTCAAACGGGTGGACGCCTCCCGATTTTCCGTGTGTATCGAGATGAGCCGGAACGTGAACCAGATCTACCTCGTCCACTGGTGCATCCTGGGCTTCATCGATTCGATCTTCTGCTATCTGCTGGGCTGTGTGTTCTCGTATCCCGTCATATACCTCATCGGCGTCCTGCTGATCCTGGTCTCCTGTTGGATCGCGGATAGGTGGCGCAGGAGAAAAACGATGACCAAACCGAAGCAGGAGGTGTCTGTATGAAACGAAAGCTACTTATGTGGCTGCTGGTCGCGGCGCTCCTCTGTTCGCTGGCCGGCTGCAACGGGCGGCGGACCGGGAAGATACCCTATTGGAGGTCGGGGTCCCCCACGGCGGCGTCCATCGTCGCTTACGTAACGGAGGTCACCGATGAAAAGAGCGCCTCTGTCGTACCGCCGGAACGGCGCATCGCCGTGTTCGACATGGACGGCACACTGTACGGGGAGCTGTTCCCCACCTATTTCGACGAATGCCTGCTGCTCCATCGTCTCCTCCACGACGAGACCTACCGGGCGTCCGAGGAGGATCTGTCCTGGGCCATGGCCGCGGAAGCGGCCCTGATGGGCGGCGAACCGGAGCCGGACTCCCCCCGATCCTCCGCCCAGATGGCGGCGGAAGCGTTTCGGGGCTTTACCTTGGAGGAATACCGATCCTATGTGCGGGCCTTCATGGACGAGCCGGCGGCAGGCTTCGAGGGCATGACCTACGGCGAGGGCTTCTATCTGCCCATGGTCGCCCTGGTGCAGTACCTCTCTGAGCACGGCTTCACGGTGTTCATCAGCAGCGGTTCGGAGCGAGCCCTGGTGCGAGAGCTCATTCAGGATACGCTGGGGCCATGGATCCCGCCCGATCGGGTGATCGGCAGCTCCTTTTCCCTGACGGCCACCGGTCAGGGGAGCAAGGAGGGGCGCAAGTATACCTACGCTCCGGACGACGAGGTGCTGCTCAGTGGGAACCTGGTCCAAAAGAATCAGCGGACCAACAAGGTGTTCACCATCGTGGACGAGATCGGCGCAGCGCCCCTGCTGGTGTTCGGAAACAGCACCGGGGATATTTCCATGGCCCAGTACGCCCTGCAGCACGGGGGCCGGGCCTATATGCTCCTGTGTGACGACACGGAGCGGGACTACGGCGACCTCGATACGGCGGCCGCCNNGGCGGCCGACTTCGCCGAGACCTGCCGTGCCCTGGGCTTCGAGACGGTGTCCATGCGGGACGAATTTGAAACGATCTATACGAACGGCGTGGTCAAAGCGAGATCAAATCCCTGACCACGATGGTAACCATCCGATCCATTCTCTACTGTCTGATCGTTAAGAGGCAATGACGGTATGACTAAGAACGATGCAAACGCACAAATGGTGACAAAACTGATGTTTCGTCTGCTGCCCGTCCAGATCCTGCTGGCGGCGGTGGGCTCTGTCAACGGCATCGTATCCAGCTTCTTCGCCAGCAACTATGTGGGGGTGGAGGCCATGAGTGCCGTGGGCCTGTACAGCCCCCTGCAGATGCTGCTGCAGGCCGTCAGCATCATCCTGGTGGGCGGTTCCGTGATCCTGTGCGGCAAATACATGGGCCAGAACCGGCAGGAGAAGCTTCACGGCGTCTTCTCCCTGACGGTGACGCTGGCGGCGCTTGCGTCCTGCTTCTTCGTGATGCTGTTTCTTGTCCTGGGCTTTTTCGACCTCACCGGATTCTTCACCGGGGACAGGACCGTGCGGCTGCTCTTCGATCGGTATCTGCTGGGGCAGGCCATCGGCGTGCTCCCGCTGATCCTGGGGAACCTGTTCACCTCCTTCCTGGCTATGGAGAACCGGGGCAGGCGCACCACGGTGGCAAGCCTCATCTATATCGCCGTCAACGTGGCCCTGAATTATCTGTTCGTGCAGGTGCTGGGGTGGGAAGCCTTCGGCCTCGCCCTGGCCTCCTCCCTGGGCCTGTGGGTGTTCCTTCTGATCGAAGCCCAGCCCTTCCTGACGGGAAAGACCCATATGCGCTTCCTGTCGAAGGATCTTCCGTGGCGTGAAAGCGGCGCCCTTTTGCGCATCGGGTTCCCCGGCGCGGCCAACAACGGGTACCAGACGGCCCGGGGCCTGATCCTGAACTGGCTGATCCTGGCCTATGTGGGCAGCGTGGGCGTGTCGGCTCTGGCCACCGCCAACAACCTGCTGGGCATCTTCTGGTCCATCCCCACGGGCATGCTGGCCGTATCTCGGCTGATGATCAGCGTCAGCGTGGGGGAGGAGGACCGGCGGACGCTGACCGACGTCATGGGCGTCATGTTCAAACGGTTCTTTCCCCTGATGCTGGCCGTTGCCCTGGCGCTGACCCTTCTGGCGGAGCCCCTGACCCGGATATTCTATCAGGACCCCGCCGCGCCCGTCTACGGGATGACCCTGTGGGGCCTGCGCATCCTGCCCGTCTGCATGCCGCTGAGCATCATCTGCACTCACTTCGTCTGCTACGGCCAGGCCTCCGGCAAGGAGGGACTGATCCACATCGTGTCCCTGCTGGACGGCGTGGTCTGCGTGGCCGGGTTCACGGCGCTGCTGATCCCCTGGCTGGGCATGAACAGCGTGTACATCGCCAACGTGCTCAACGGTATCGTCGCCGCCCTGGCCTTCCTGGTATACGCCTGCTGGAAGAACCGGCGCTTCCCCCGGGCCATGGACGAGCTCATGGTCATTCCCAGCGGGTTCGGCGTTCCCTCCTCTGAGCGGATGGATCTGACTGTCCGCAGCATGGAGGAGGTCGTGACCATCTCCCGGCAGATCCGGTCCTTCTGCACGGCCCGGTACATCGACCCGCGCCGGTCCTATCTCGCCGGCCTTTCCATGGAGGAGATGGCCGGGAACATCGTGGAACACGGGTTCACGCGGGATAAGCAGGAGCATTCCATCGACGTGCGCGTGGTGCATAAGGGCGACGACATCATCCTGCGCATCAAGGACGACTGCGCGCCTTTCGACCCGGCGGAGCAGCAGAAGCTGGCGGATGCCGGGGACCTGACGAAGAACATAGGCATCCGCATGGTTTTTTCGATGGCGACGGACGTCAAGTATCAAAACATTCTTGGACTGAACGTGTTGACGATCCGCATATAAGGCAGTACTGTATAAAGGAGGAAAAACCGTGGCAGGCACCAATACAGCCTTCGATGAGTTCATCGCAGAAGAGGTCAAGCGATACAAGGGCATCTACGTGCCCGTCAAGGCCGGCATACTCCGGCGGGCCATCGTTCGATGGGCGCCCTTGAGCAAGCTCCACCCCAACCCGGACGATGAATTCTGCATGCCGAAGGTGGGGCCCAACTACCGGATCATCTCGGAGTATATACAGAGCTTTCGTTTGGAGGCTCATACCCGGGACTACTGCCAGGAGCCCCTGACCGTGGAGAAGGTGCGTCCCGACGGGTATCTGATCCTGAACGGCCACCACCGATGGGCGGCGGCCCTGCGGATGGGATTCTCCCGCATACCCATTCGGATCGTGGATCTGACCCAGGACACGGATATCAAAACCATCCTAAAGAACACCAAGCACGACAAGCGGGTCACCCTGGACCTGGATGAGGTGGTGTTCCGAAAGGAGGGCGAAGGGCCCCTGGAGAAGCCGCTGCCCTTCCCGGCCGGCCGGATCTACAAGGAGCGGCTGCGGCTGGGCATCCCGGCCTTGTTCCATTATCTCAATATAAAGGGATATGACATCTGGGTCTATTCCGCCGGCTATTACTCTTTCGATTACATCCAGCGTCTGTTCCGAAAGCACCATGTGCATATCTGCAGCGCTGTGACGGGAACAGGCCGAAAGACCGCTGACAATACGGAGGAGACTAAGAAGGAGCTGGAGACCCTGATCGCCAACACCTATCAGCACACCGTCCATATCGACAACGATATGCTCCTGAGGATCTCCAGCCGCACCAGGGAGATAGAGGAGCATGAGATCACGGGCGCGCCGGAGGATTGGTCCCGCCAGGTCATGGAGATCATGGAGAAGATAGAGAAGCATGGATGAACGAGCCGCCGCGCCGCTGATGCGCGTATCCTTCGATCTGGACGAGGTACTGTTCGTATCGCCAGATACCCATAAGACGGAGCCGCCTCTGCCCTTCCCGCTCAATCGGATCTATCGGGAACGGCTGCGGCTGGGCGCGCCGGAGCTCATACGATCCCTGCAGGCCTCCGGCTGTCAGGTCTGGATCTACACCTCCTCCTTCCGCACGGAGCGATACATACGCCGGCTGTTTCGCCATTACGGCGTCCGATTGGACGGGATCATCAATGGAGAACGGCACCTCAGGGAGGTCCAGCGGGATCGGAAGGAGACCCTGCCTCAGAAGCTGCCCAACCGGTACAGGATATCCCTCCACGTGGACGATGAGGCGGTCATCGCCTCCTGGGGGCGGCAGTTCGGCTTCAACACCTATCTGCTGAACGCACAGGATGACGACTGGGAGGAAAAGATCATGGCCTGTGTCGACCGGATACGGCGCATGGAGCATCCGGAGAGCCGCTGAAAAAGGCTTTCCGAAAAGGATACAAGGTTTATGAAAATGGAAAGGAAAGAGTACCCATGAAAACAGATGTGATCGAGATCAGCCCCAATGGCGAGGGCATGGCGGAAGCTTTGCGGCAGACGGAGAAAGCGGCGGCCTATCGGGACCTGTCGAGCAAGGAGGGCCTCAGGCTTCGGCTGCTCAGCGAGGAGATGATGGGGATGCTCCGGACCATCGTCGGCGGGGGACAGTCCCGCTTTTGGATAGAGTCGGAGGGAAACAGCTTTGCGCTCCATCTCACCGCCGACGTGCAGATGAACGCCGACATGCGGGAGGAACTGCTGAAGACCTCCACCTCGGGAAAAAACGCGGCTGTCCAGGGCTTTATGAGCCGCATCCGGGACATCTTCACCCGGGCCGCCGAGCCGGACGGCCGCAGCATCTCTCCCACGGACTACGGCTTCTCCTATGTGGACGTGACCAGCTTCGACGACGCCTCCCTGGGAGTGACCACCCACGGGATGACCTACGGCTGGTCCATGAAGGCCTATAAGAGCGCCGTAGCGGAGCATCGGGAGGAGGAGCAGGACAAGTGGGACGAGCTGGAAAAGTCCATCACCGCCCGCCTCGCCGACGAGATCAGGATATTCATCCGCGGCAACGCCGTGGAGCTGGTCATAGAAAAATCATTCTGAAAGGAGATATATCCATGAACATCGTACAGAAGAGAGACGGCAGCGCCCTGACCATCGCCCCGGAGGGGTATTTGGACACCACCACCGCCCCGGAGCTTCGGGCTGTGCTGGAGACCGCCCTAAACGGCGTGAAGAAACTGACCTTCGACTTTGAGAAGCTGGAATACATCTCCTCCTCCGGCCTCCGGCTCCTGCTCTACGCCCATAACGTCATGGGTGAGCAGGGGACCATGAAGGTGATCCATGCCAACAATATCATTTTGGAGATCTTCGAGGTCACCGGCTTCGCCGACGTGCTGACCGTCGAATAAGCGTAAGACCATGCCTGAAAAAAGCGTACGAGACATGAGAGCCTTCGAGCGGCGGAGGCATTCTCTGGCAGCCAAATCTGCTCGGGCCACGGTCGCGGCCTGCATCCTGCTGGCAATGGTGGCACTGTTCGTCGGTCTGGGCTTCTATGGCTATGACCTGTCCCGACAGTACATCAATCACGCCTTCAATCTGTCCGGCCAGGCAGCCGTATCCGCCAAGCATGGCGCGGATTCGCGATCCGTGGCCAACGAAGTCATGTCCATCTACCGGGATCTCAGCGAGGCGGAGCGGCAGACTGTGGGCACGGCGGCCTATCATGCCCGCTTCGCTCACATAGAGGAAAACGCCGACTATCGGCTCCTGAACCATATGCTGGGCGGGGTCCTGGAGAACAACGGGGACGTGTTCGACGTATACCTTGCCATGTACGACAGGGACACCACGGCCATGGTCTATATCGTGGACCCCGATCCGGAGGATCCCCTGGCTCCCGGGGAATGGGAACCGGTCACCCAAAAGGGCATGGAGAAGTTCCTGTCCTGGGACGGCACCGGGACCCTGTACAATATCGATCGCACAGAGAAGTACGGCTGGCTTTGCACGGCCGGCACGCCCATTCGGGGGGACGACGGGGAGATCTATGCCTTCCTGCTGGTAGACGTGTCCATCGACAGCGTGATCTCCGGCATGGCAGTGTTTGCTCTGCAGCTCATCATCGCGCTCCTCATCGTCACCGCCCTCATGGCGTGGCTTTTGGCCCGCCGCATGAAACGGTCCCTGGTGGAACCCATCAACAGCATCGCCGAAGCCGCCCTGGCCTATGTGCGGGATCGGCGGGAAGGCCTCGCGAAGACCACCCATTTTGCGGATCTGAACGTGCATACAGGGGACGAGGTGGAGAACCTGGCCCTCATCATGTCGGACATGGAGCAGGATCTCACCAAGATCGAAGCGGACCTGACCGCCGTTACGGCGAAGAACGAGCGCATCAGCACGGAGCTGACGCTTGCCACCCGCATCCAGGCGGCCTTCGTGCCCCACATCTTCCCGCCCTTCCCCAACCGGCCCGAGTTCGATCTTTACGCCTCTATGGATCCGGCCAAGGAGGTGGGCGGCGACTTCTACGACTTCTTCCTCATCGACGAGGATCATCTCGCTTTGGTCATGGCCGACGTATCCGGCAAGGGCGTCCCGGCGGCCCTGTTCATGATGGTCTCCAAGATCATCCTGCAGAGCTGCGCCATGCTGGGCAAGAGCCCGGCGGAGATCCTGAAGAAGACCAACGAGGCCATCTGCTCCAACAATCAGGAGGACATGTTCGTCACCGTGTGGCTGGGCATCCTGGAGATCTCCACCGGCAAACTGACGGCGGCCAACGCCGGCCACGAATACCCCATGCTCCGGACTCCGAACGGCGGCTTCGATCTCTACAAGGACCGGCACGGCTTCGTCATCGGCGGCATGAGCGGCTCCCGGTACCGGGAGTACGAGCTGCAGCTTCAGCCCGGCTCCAAGCTCTTCGTGTACACGGACGGCGTTTCCGAAGCGAAGAACGTCCAAAAGGAGCTCTTCGGTACCGAGCGGATCCTGGCGGCCCTGAACCGGGTCCCTGAGGCGTCGCCGCAAACGATCCTGCAGAACGTGCGGCAGGCGGTGGACGGCTTCGTACAGGAGGCGGAGCAGTTCGACGATCTGACCATGCTGTGCCTCGAATACAAGGGCGCCCAGCGGAAGACGCCGCTGAAGGAGCTGACGGTGGACGCCACCGTGGAGAACGTCCGGACCGTCACTGACTTTGTGAATGAGGTGCTGGATGAGGCCAACTGTCCCCTGGACACCCGGCGGCAGCTGAACATCGTCATCGACGAGGTTTTCTCCAACATCGCCCAGTACGCCTATGGGTCCGCCCTGGGCGCTGCCACGGTGAAGGCGGGCCTGGAGGACGACGGCCGAACGCTGGTCCTGATCTTCCAGGACGGCGGCATGCCCTATGATCCTCTCTCGGCGAAGGACCCCGACACGTCTCTCTCCGCCAAGGATCGCCCCATGGGCGGATTGGGCATCCTTCTGGTGAAAAAGCTGATGGATGAAAAGACATATGTGTATGAGAACGGTCAGAACGTCCTGACCCTGAAAAAGAAGCTATGAAAACGAGGAAAATCATCCTTTGGATCCTGCTGATCCTGGTCCTCCTGGGGGTGGCCCTGGGCGTCGCTGCGTATCGGAAGGAGCAGGCGAAAGGGGCTGCAGAGGAGGTCCCCTCCCAGGCGCCTGCAGCGCTCCAGGCCACGGCAGCGCCCCAGGCCACGGCTATACCGGAGCCTGCCGCCACGGCGGAGCCCACCGCGGAGCCGGCGCCTGCCGCGACCCCGGAGCCGGCGGGCCCGGACTATGACGACCCAGATTCCTGGGCCTACTTCGCCCTGGGTGAGGATCGGGGCGTGGACGTGTTCATTGTCTGCCCCACCGTGGACACCCGGAGCGAGCGCAACTCCTTCGACCTGAATGAAAAACTCAAGGGCCGGTTCGTCAGCGCTCTGGACATGGAGAAGGGCATTTTTGAGGACGCGGGTCGGTTGTATTCCCCCTACTATCGGCAGATGTCCATCAACGCCTACCGGCTGCCCGAAGCGGACCGGGCGAAAGCGAAAGCCGTGGCCTATGCGGACATCTCCACCGCCTTTCGCTGGTATCTCGATCATGAGAACGGGGGGCGGCCCCTCATCCTGGCGGGCTTCTCCCAGGGCGGCGAGATGTGTCTGGAGCTGCTGAAGGAGTTCTTCGGGAACACAGAGGAGGGCAGCGCCCTGCGGGAAAGGCTGATCAGCGTATACGCTCTGGGGTGGACGGTGACGGAGGAGATGACCCAAGCATATCCCCAGATCGTGCCCGCCCGGGGAGAAACGGACCTGGGCACCGTGGTCAGCTTCGACTGTGAGGACGGGACCCTCACCGACACCATCATCATCCCCGCCGGGGTCAAGGCCCTGTCCATCAACCCCCTGAACTGGAAAACGGACGATACCCCGGCGGACCGCTCGGAGAACCTGGGCGCGGTCATGGCCACGGGTGCGGAGCCCATCCCGGCCCTGTGCGGGGCCTATATCGGCTCCCGGGGGGAGCTGGTGGTGACGGACATCACCACCGCGGACTATCCGCCGGGGCTGGACATCTTCCCGGAGGGAGCCTACCACCTGTATGACTACATGTTTTTCTTCATGAACCTGAAGCAGAACGTGGCGGACCGCACAGCGGCCTATTTCGCCCGGGCTGCCGGCAATTGAGTGGATAAGGAGGACCTGTCATGGGCAGAAAAGCTTTGCCAAACGACGCCGGCGGCTTCGTGCTGCTCAATGACTTTGTACCCCATATCGTTCAGGAGATCCGGTATTATTCCACCTACAACTTTATCGGCGAGCGCATCGACGGCTACGAGGAGCCTGTCGCCCTGCTGACGCGTGAGGCGGCTCGGGCCCTGAAGGCCGTGAGCAATGAGATGATCGTCCAGGGCTATCGTCTGAAGGTGTTCGACGCCTACCGGCCCGCGGCGGCGGTGAAGCAGTTCATCCTCTGGGGCATCGAGGACACGGACATCCGCATGAAGCCCTACTTTTACCCGGACCTGGAAAAGAAGGAGCTGTTCGCCCGGGGATACATCGCCAGGCGGTCCAGCCACAGCCGGGGCAGCGCCGTGGATCTGACCCTCCTCGACATGAGCACCGGCAAGGAGTTGGACATGGGCAGCCCCTTCGACCTGTTCAGCCCTCTCTCTCATCCGGACTGCACCGACGTTACGAAGGAACAGTACGCCAACCGGATGCTGCTGCAGCGAGCCATGGTCCGCAACGGCTTCGCCCCCATCGACTGCGAGTGGTGGCACTTCGCTTTGACGGACGAGCCCTACCCCGACACCTACTTCGAGTTCCCTGTCAGCACCGAAGCCATTTTGAAAAAGTGAACCGAACCAAGCGGAGAGAGGTCGTGAATGCATGGGGTCTGAAACGTGAAAAGACATGCAGGTCATCGGCCTCTTTCCTGTGCTTGAGATCGTTGTATTTGCTGTTCCTTCCTCGGATGCTTGATCTCGTATTCGCATTGAAGCTCCGTTTTCAGCAGGTTCAGGAGCCGAGGCGTGTCCTTTTCTTCTCATCAGTCTTTTCATCCTGTTCCGTATAGCGCAGCGCCTGATACAGGTCTTCATCCAGATACTTCCGCTCTGTGGTCTTATCCGGGTTGTCGGCATAGTCCAGGACCTTTTTCAGCTTGCCCCGCACGGGCCAGAAGCCGGTAGTCGCCATACGATCACCTCCTCAGCCCGAAAAGTCGCTTTCGGGGCTTCGGCTCTTCTGCCGGTTTCTCCGGGACCTCGATCATCTCTTGGGGTTCAGGCTCTGCCGGGCCATCGTATCCGTTGGAGAGGATGCTCTGCATCTCGTTCAGCAGGGCCAGGGCCTGCTCATTGGTTTCCTCAGAAAACGGCGGACGGCACAGCCGATCCAGCCGTTCACAACACATAAAGAAGGCGTCGGGCAATGTCCCTTTCGGTTCAAAGCCCAACGCCCTCTGGCGCAGATACTCGCTCTGGCTCAGGCCGCACTTGCGGGCCAGGCCGGCGATCTGTTGTTTCTGCTTCTCCGTCACGCGGATCTCGATCCGCGCCTGTCGGGTCTCATTGTTGGCGGGTATCGCCTCCTTTCGGTCGTGTTTCCTGTATTTGTCACAGAGATTTTCATATTATGTCTTGATTCTTTTCCGAATGCTGCATATAATACAAGTAGGAAATCCCTACTTTCCAATAATTGCCGGAGGTGTTTTGATATGGCAGAAGCGATTTTTGTGAATGACGCAAGGGTCATGTCCAAAGGACAGGTCACGATCCCCAAGAATGTTCGGGAAGCCCTGGGCATTGAGACCGGAGATCGTGTCACGTTCATTGTGGAGGGCGTCAATGTGCGGGTGGTGAACTCCGCCGTCTACGCCATGATGCGGTTCCAGGAACAAATGAAGGGTGAAGCCAAGCGCGTCGGCATGTTGACCGAGGAGGACGTGGCGGAGTGGATCACCCAGTCCCGTCGTGAGGAAAACAACGAATGAGGATCGTGCTGGATACCAACATCCTGATCTCTGCGGCGCTTTTCCCCAACGGCCGGGCGGCCAAAGCGTTCTTTAAGTCGCTGCTCCCGCCCTATGAGCCCATTGTATGCGACTACATCGTGGACGAACTGCGTCGCAAGTTTCAGGAGAAGTTTCCTGACCGGCGATAAAGACTTCCTGGAGTCCGCCATCACAGACCCACGGATCATTTCTGTCCCAAGAACGATTACATCCGGGAGGAGTCCATGGAGACCCAGGCGTACACCGATCTGTTCTTCCCCTTTCGCAAGCCGGCTTACCGAAAGGAGGGCGATGCGGTAGAATGGGACCTGGATGACGACAGTATGATGCAGGCCCTGATGCTGACCTTCTCAGACGGCGATACGCCCATTGCCACACAAATGAGCTTCCTGCGGGACTATGTAGAGGACATGGAGTGGCTGAAAAAAGCTTTTCGCTCCTTCGCGTTCAATTTCCTGACGGTGCATTACTACTACAATGATCCCATGTTTACGGACGAGAAAGAAAAGCTGCGCTATGTCATGGGGATCTTTGAAGGGGCCGCTCCCACCTACCATATAGCCCTGCTGGACAAGCCGACTATCATGTGGGATTTCCATTCTCTTCTGCTGGGCCTGCAGATGATGTTCACATTTACGATCACCGACCCGGATTCCCCGATCCATCTATGCAAACAATGTGAAAAGGCGTTTTATGCGTCCAGGCAGAATCAACAGTTTTGCAGCGACCGATGCCGACGCTATTACCGCATGAGGCATCATGAGGATGATGATGAATAATAATAGGAGCGCGCACTGTCATGGTACGCGCTCCATTGTTTTTTCTGTTACTCCGTTATGTACTCCCCGATCAGGGTCTGTCCTGCTTCCAGCACACCCGTTACTACCGATGCAATGCAGGGAGCGATGAAGGCTCCGATCCCCACCGCAAACACCCGGATCGTCAGGAATGGTTCAAACCCCAGCACCAGGTAGGCGACGCCGATCAGGAGCAGCAGCATCCCGCCCAGCCTTAATACCACGGACGCGATACCT
>LXOW01087180.1_pt1 | contig 36303 bp, 29 predicted proteins | sample 1368591 | NCBI WGS metagenome assembly LXOW01 (sample SAMN04884650, study PRJNA319009) | bovine gut metagenome | isolation source: Cow rumen | host: Bos taurus | place: Italy: Legnaro (PD) | collected 2014-07-09
GGGGTGGGCGTCGCGGTGGGGGTGGGCTGGGGCGTGAAGGTGGGCGCCGGCGTGGGCGCCACGACCACCGCCTCCCGTTCCTTCCGGGGGGCGGCAGTGAAGTTGGGCGCGTCAGCGACGGGGGCCGGAGCCTCCGAAGCGGGGGCGGCGCCCTGGCAGCCCAGCAGGAGCAGCAGCGGCATAGCCGTCAATACGAATCGTTTCTTCCACATGGCCCCATTATAGCGCATGATTTTCGATATGTACACAAAAAGCTCTGGAAATTCCCAAAGAGTATGGTATAATGGGCAGTACGCTAATGGATTAGGAGTGTGAATCATGAAAGTCAGCCAGCTTTTGGGCGAACGCTATAAGGAACGGACCGCGGACATCGAGAGCCAGAACCTCATGACCCGGGGCGGATATATGAAGCAGGTGGGCAACGGCATCTATTCCCTGCTGCCCCCCGCCGTGCGCATCCAGAACAAGATCGAGAAGATCCTGCGGGAGGAGATGGATCGGATCGACGGCCAGGAGGTCCTCTTCCCCGTGACCATGCCCGCCAGCCTCTGGCAGTCTTCCGGCCGCTGGGACAGCATCGGCAGCGAGATGCTCCGCTTCAAGGACCGGTCCGGGGCGGACATGTGCCTGGGCATGACCCACGAGGAAGCCGCCGTCCACATGGCCAACAACATCGCGGGCACCTATCAGAAATATCCCTTCATGATCTACCAGATCCAGACCAAGTTCCGGGACGAGCCCCGAGCCCGGGGCGGCCTCATCCGGGTGCGGGAGTTCACCATGAAGGACGCCTACTCCTTCCACACCTCCCAGGAGGACCTGGAAAAGTATTATGATCGGTGCTACCGGGCCTATGAGCGCATCTACGCCCGGGCCGGCATCCCGGAGGTCATCGCCGTCAAGTCCGACTCCGGCATGATGGGCGGCAAGGTGAGCCACGAGTTCATGCTCCTCACCGACATCGGCGAGGACACCCTGGTCATCTGCCCCGAGTGCGGCTACCGGGCCAACATGGAGGCGGCGGAGTGCATCGTGGAGAACCAGGCGGACGAGACGCTGCAGCCCCTCGAGAGCGTGTACACCGGGGAAGCCAAGACCATCGAGGACGTGTGCACCCTGCTGGGCAGCGAAGCGGAGAAGTCCTGCAAGGCCGTGGTCTACCAGCGCAACGCGGACGACAGCTTCGTGCTCATCTTCACCCGGGGCGACATCGAGGTCAACGAGACCAAGCTGACCAACTATTTGAAGACCAACCTCCACCCCGCCGTGGACATCGAGAACGCCAACCTGTGCGCCGGGAACATCGGGCCGGTGGGCCTGGAGACCAATGCCACGGTCCTCTTCGACCGGTCGCTGGTGGGCGCGACGAACCTCGTCTGCGGCGCCAACAAGGAGGCCTACCATCTGACGGGCTTCACCCCCGGTCGGGACCTGCCCGCGGACACCGTGTACGCGGACCTGGGCAAAGCCCAGGCGGGCGGCGAATGCCCCAGCTGCCATAAGCACAGCATCCAGATCCGCCGGGGCATCGAGGTGGGCAACATCTTCCAGCTGGGCCGCCGGTACACCGAAGCCATGGGCATGACCTATGACGACGAGAACGGCAACCGGGTGAACCCCATCATGGGCTGCTACGGCATCGGCGTGGGCCGGCTCATGGCCTCCGTCTGCGAGGAGAAGCACGACCAGTACGGCCCCATCTGGCCCATCACCATCGCCCCCTGGGAGGTGCAGATCTGCGCCCTCCGGGCCGACAACCCCCAGGTGAAGGAGGAGGCCGCCAGGCTCTACGACGCCCTCACCCGCGCCGGTGCGGAGGTGCTTCTGGACGACCGGAGCGTATCCGCCGGGTTCATGTTCTCCGACGCGGACCTGTTCGGCTGCCCGGTGAGGATCGTCATCAGCCCCAAGACCCTGGGCCGGGGCGTCATTGAGCTCGCCACCCGGGACAAGTCCGTGAAGGAGGACGTGGCCCTCGAGAACGCCCCCGCCCGGATCATGGAGCTGATCCAACAGCTCAAGGACGACGTGTGGGCCAAGGTGCCGGAGGCCCTTTAAGCGAGGAAGCGAACGAATGTGCCTCCCCGACGACGGGGAGGCTTTTTTCCATCGGGACCATGTTTTCCGGGATCTTTCCCTTTTCCGCGGGGACGTCGGTTTGCTTTTGGGATAGAATTCGTATATACTACAGATACCAAAACACAAGGAGCGCTCATGGCTTTGGAAGGACGCAACCGGATCTGGACCATCCCCAACTGCATCAGTCTCTTCAGGCTCCTGCTCATCCCCCTGATGGTGAGCCTGTACTGGAAGGCGAAGACCATCGCCGCCCTGGTGGTGTTCGGCGTGTCCGCCCTCTCCGACATCGCGGACGGGCAGATCGCCCGCCGGTTCCACATGGTGACGGATCTTGGAAAGATGCTGGACCCCCTGGCCGACAAGCTGACCCAGGGGGCGGCCATCGTCTGCGTGGCCCGGACCCACCCCCAGCTGTTCTTTTTGCTGGGGTTCATGGCCATGAAGGAGCTGGCCCAGGCCGCCATCGGCGGGCGCATCGTCAAGAAGACAGGGCACGTGTTCCATTCGAAGTGGTTCGGCAAGCTCTGCACCGTCATCACCACCGGCTCCCTCATGGCCATGTTCGCCTTCCCCAACATGCCGGAGGGCCTGGTGAACGGCCTTCTCCTCCTCTGCGCGGGGGTGATGCTGGGGTCCCTGGCCCTCTATGCCCGGCACTTTCACGCATACAGCCGGTCCGTCGAAGCGAGAGAAAGGCGTCTGTCATGACCGGCGTCAGAATGGCCGTGTTCGACCTGGACGGGACGCTCCTCGAGCACGGGGCCCTGACCCGGGAGGCCATAGGGATGCTCAAGGCCCTCCGCAAAAACGGCGTCCGGGTGGTCATCGCCACGGGCCGGCACCGGGGCACGGTGCCCCTCAGGCTCCAGCGCCCCGATCTGGTGGACTACCTCATCTGCACCAACGGGGCCGTGGTGGCCCCCGCAAAAGGGGGACCGTTGTTTGAAAAGACCCTGTCCGGGGCAGAGCTGCGGGACCTGATGGCCCTGGGGGCCCGGTTCGACTGCCGCTACGCCGTCAGCCTGGGCCGGACCACCTTCCTGTCCCGGAGGGAGCCCCTGCGGCGGCGAAAGACCGACGGGGGCGGCGATACGAAGAAGTATTTCTGGCGGTACTACATGTACCCCCTCCACAGCCGGACGGTGGAGAGCTGGGCCCAGTTTCTGCGGCGGCCCGACGCCCGAGCGGAGAAAGTGATCTGCACCCCTGCCCGTCCGGAGGACGAGATGGCTTTCCGGGCCCTGGCGGAGGCGGACGGCCGCTTCACCGCCACGGGCTCCAACCAGGCGGCGGAGATCACCGCCCGGGGCGTGTCCAAGGGCAGCGCCCTGGGCTATTTGGCCGAAAAGCTGGGCATCCCCCGGGAGGCCGTCGTGGCCTTCGGAAACGACGACAACGACCTGGCTATGAAGCCCTTTGCTGGGCGATTCGTGGCGGCTCGGGTATCCTCCCCCGCCGCCCTGGCCGCGGCGGACCAGGTGGCGGACAGCATCCCCCAGGCGGCTTTACGGCTGTGCCTCGGGGACGAGAAAGGAGCCCGGACATGAAGCAGCGGGCGCCTCTGGCCATTCTGATCGTCGTCCTGACCCTCCTTTGCTGCCTGCTGGGGCCCGTGCCCCGGCTCCTGCTCCTGCTCCTCTGCGGTCTCGCCTCCACCTGGGAGACCTGGACCATCCTCACGAAGGGCGGGCAGCGGGTCTATGTGATCCTCCTGCTCCTCTGCGTCCTGGCCTGCGGAGTGCTGAGCTTCTTCCGCGCCGCCGGCTTCTGGTATCTGGTGGCTTTCTTCGCCGCCGTCCAGCTCATTCTGGCGGTGGCGGCCCTCACCTACCGGGAGGGAGGCGGCAGGGACGCCCTGACGGCTTTGACGGTGCTGGTGTATCCGGGGAGCCTGTTCGCCGTGCTGCTGTGGATGAGTCAGCTGGACCGGTGGCTGTGGCCCTTCGCCGTGGGGCAGCTCACAGCCTGGATCTGCGACTCGGCGGCCCTCATCGTGGGCAAGAAGTGGGGGAAGCGGCGTCTGTCCACCCCGGTAAGTCCTCACAAGACCGTGGAGGGGTGCGTGGCCGGAGCCGTGGCCGCCCTGCCCACGGGGCTGCTGTGCTGGGTTTTATTCCGGGGGACCTGCCCCCTGTCCCTCTGGGTCTGGATGGGGATCTGCCTCATCTGCTCCAGCTGGGGCCAGATCGGCGACCTGGCCGCTTCGTTGGTGAAGCGGGCTGTCGGGGCCAAGGACTTTTCGAACCTCCTGGGGCCCCACGGCGGGATCATGGATAAGTTCGACAGCATGGTGTTTTCCATTCCTTTGGCGTATCTCTGTTTGAAGATAGCGGGAGTCATGTGATATGAAGAAAAAGGTTTTGCTGGACAAGGACAGCCCGAAGCTGCTGTTCATCGTGAACCCGGTGGCCGGGCGAAAGCTCTACAAGCGGTATTTCCCGGAGATGATCCAGGTCTTCATGGAGGCCGGGTATCTGGTGACCACCTATCTCACCCAGAGTCCCAGCGACGCGGAGCGATACGCCTCCCTCTGCGGGGCCGACTACGATCGGGTGGTGTGCCTGGGCGGCGACGGCACCTTCGGCCAGGTGATGTCGGGCCTCAAACGCTGCGGGAAGGATATGCCTGTGGGCTACATCCCCGCCGGGTCCTCCAACGACTTCGGCTCCCTCCACGGCCTGTCCACGGACCTGATCACCGCCGCCCACGACGCGGTGGAGGGCCAGGTGAAGGCGGTGGATTCCGGCACCTTCAACGGCAAGCCCTTCGTGTACGTGGCCGCCTTCGGGGCCTTCGTGGCCACCTCCTACGTGACGCCCCAGGATCTGAAGAACGCCCTGGGTCGGCCCGCCTACTTCCTGGACGTGATGCGGGAGCTGCCCCGGATCAAGGCGGAGCATATGAAGGTCACCGCCAACGGCCAGACCTTCGAGGGGGATTACATCTTCGGCGCCATCACCAACAACACCTCCGTGTCCGGGGTGGTGAGTTTGCCCGAGGGGACCGTGGTCACTGACGACGGACAGTTCGAGGTGGTGCTCATCGAGAATCTGACCACCCTGCCGGAGCTTTCCGACGCGGTCTACTCCGTCCTCTCCGGGGACTTCATCTCCCGGCAAATCACCTTCTTCCACGCCAGCGAGCTGACTATCGAGGCGGACAATATCATGGACTGGACGCTGGACGGGGAGTACCACCGGGGGGACCTGGTGGTCCACATCGAGAACCACAAGCAGTCCCTGCTGTTCTACGGCCCCGAGGACGCCGCCCCCGAGGAGCCTCTGCCCTGAGGCTGTATAAGGGGGATATCGTATGCAGTCTCAACGCAAGAAAGAGCTTCTGCGCTCCCTGAAATTCCTGCTGTTCTCCCTCTCGGCGGGGGTCATCGAGATCGTGAGCTTTACGCTCCTGACGGAGCTCACCGCCCTCCCCTACTGGCCCCGGTACCTTATCGCCCTGGTGCTGTCGGTGGTCTGGAACTTCACCCTGAACCGCCGGTTCACCTTCCGGGCGGCCAACAACGTGCCCGTGGCCATGCTGAAGGTGGCGGCCTACTACGCGGTGTTCACGCCGCTGTCCACCTGGCTGGGGGACTTCCTCACCAGCGGTCTCGGATGGAACGAGTACTTGGTGACGGTCATCAACATGGTGCTGAACTTCGTCACCGAGTACCTGTTCGACACCTTCGTGGTCTTCCGCGGTGCCATCGACACCAACGACCTCGCTCAAAAGGAAGCCCGTCAAAACCCCTGAAGGCCCATTGATCTCGACCGTTCGGCCCTCCATTTCGACCGTTCAGACAAAGTCCATTGACAGCCCCTGTTCTTTTCATGTAGAACAGGGGCGATCAGTTTTGTCTCTCTGCGGAGAAGTCAGGAGGTATCTATGAAGGATGTGAAACGAACGATCAGCCTGCTGCTGGTCCTGTGCCTGGTCTGCCTGGCCCTGGCCTCCTGCGGCTCGAAGGATGAAAAGACGGCGGCCGCCGCGGAGCCTGCCAAAGCCGCCGAAGCTAAGCCTGCCGAAGCGCCCAAGGCGGAAACCGCCGCCCAACCCAAGGCGGAGACCGCGTCCCTGCCCACAGAAGCGGCTCCGGCGACCCCGGAGAAGGCGTCCTTCACGGGCAGCTGGAAGTTTTATTCCCAGGAGGGCAGCTCCACCATCACCCACGAGGACGTTCTCGCCATGCAGAAGCAGGACAACGACCTGCCCAGCAACATGGTCCTCACCCTGAAGGAGGGCGGGGTCCTGTCCATGTTCTACTTCGGGACGGTCATGGAGAACAGCTGGACCGACAACGGCGACGGCACCGGCACCATCACCCTGCTGATGGACGCTTACCCCATGACCCTGAAGGACGGCCTCCTGGTCATCGACATGGGCGGATCCATCACCTGCTATGAGCGGTCCGACAAGTCGGTGGAGGAGCTGGGGGCCGTAGGCGGACCCATCCTGCCCGATATCGAGGGAGACGGCGGCGATCTGCCCTCGCCCTCCTCGGCGGTGGCCCTGCCCTACGCCCTGGAGAACGGGCTCCAGCTCGACGAGCTGTCCGTCACCGTGCTGAACGGCACCTCCTGGAGCTTCGGTTACGCCCTCCACAACCCCACGGATCAGGTGCAGACTTTTGAAGCCAAGCGCATCGTGCTGAAGACGGCGCAGGGCAAGACCATCCGGACCGCGGCCCCCTATCTCAGCGACGACGAGGTGAAGCCTGGCGTGCCCCTGCGGTGCAACACCCGGATCATAGACGGGGACCTGCTGCACCTGGGCGACGAGGTCTACTACTTCTACGACGACGTGTTCCTGGGGGTCGTCATCGCCAGGGAATTCTGATACGACGAGACGCAAACAGGGCTGCCCGCTTTTGCCGACAGCCCTGTTTTTTCTTGTTTCTGCACGTTACAGGCGTTGGATCACCGCCGCCGCCAGCTCCTCCACCGGCCGGACGCCGTCCAGGGTCAGGAGCGGGCAGGAAAGCTTCTGCTGCCACAGGTCGTGCATGGCCCGGCTGCGCATGGTGGCGGGCCCATCGTCGTAGGCGGCGGCCCAGGCGAGGAAGCCCTGATGAATCCTGTACATGTCCCCGCCGGGCAGGATGCGGTCGCCGAAGCGGTCCTGCTCCCGCCGCTCTATCCGCTCCATGCGCGCCTCAGCAGGCACGACGAGCCGCACCGCCAGGGTGAAGCGGGGGATCACCGGGTCCCCCCAGCCCACCAGGGAGCCGGAGAGCACCGCGTTCTCCGCCCGGTCCAGGTCCCCTTCCAGCAGGGCTAGCCGCTCCGCCGGGGTCCGCTTCGTGGTGAACTTGGGATCCGTGGGCACCCAGAGATAGTCGTCGGAGTCCAGGAACGTATAACCCGTTTTTTCGCATATGGCCCGCCCGAGGGTGGTGGTGCCGGAGCCGGAGGCGCCAAAGATGTGGATGACGTGTTTCATCATTCGTCGGAAAGCTTCAGCCCTTTGAGCGCGTCGCCCAGGGCGTCCGCCAGGGTGAAGGAGGTCTGCTTCCCGGGGTTCACCGCCTCCCGCAGGGGACCGATGACAGCCTGAAACCGTTCCTCGTCCCGGTAGATGCGAAAGAGCTCGGCGGTGTTCCGGGCGTCCCACAGGGCGTCGTGCTTATGGCCGGCGAAGTCCACGTTGGCGATGTTCACGGCCTGCTCCAGAGAGAGCTCCCGCTTGAGGCCCACGGCCCGGGTGAAGATCTTTTGAAAGTCGGCCCATTTTCCGATGAGATCCTCCAGGGGGAAGGATAGCTCCTTCATCCTCACCTCGCCCCGGAGCTGATCGAGGTCACTGCCGCTCCAGGCGTAGACGGTCTCGGCGTCTTCGCACCAGGCGGCGAACTCAGCGAGCACCGTCTCGAAGGGCGGGGCCCCTGCCACCATGTCGTTGGAGATGCCCGTGAGCCGCTGATACCGGGGCGGGATATCCCCGTAGACAGGCTTAACCAGCTTCCGAAAGCTGTCGGTCTCAGAAAGATCCTCTCCCAGCTTCACGGCCCCGAACTCGATGACCTCCTGCCGGCAGATGTCCCACTGACGCCGGTACTGCTTGTCCACCGGCTTCATCTCCAGGTCCATAAACACCCACGCCACGGCCTTCTCCCCCTTGCACAAAATCGGCTGTGCCATCATACCGGCGCAGCCGCATAACTTCCTCTGTTTCCTATGGGCGGACTGTCCCGCGCCCATGGGCCGCGGTCAGCTCCCCGCCTTCCACTGTTCCAGGGCCTGATACTCCCGGGCGAAGTAGCGGATTATGTCCTGCCGGGTGACGATGCCGATGAACATGCCCCGATCGTCCACCACGGGCACGAAGTTCTGGTTCACGGCCACCGACAGCAGCTCATCCATGTCCGCCATCACGTTCACGGGCTTCTTCACGTCCGTCCGCATGGCCTCCCTGAGGGGTATCTGCTCCCACTCCGCCTTGCTCTCGTGCTGGAGCACCTGCCTCAGCAGATCGCCCTCGGTGACGATGCCGCAATACCGGCCCTCCTCGTCGATGACGGGGACCGCCGCAAATCCATACTGCCGGAGCTTTTCAATGCCCTGCCGCAGGGTGTAGCTCTTGTGCAGCACGCACACCTCCTGCTTGGGCTTCAGAAAGAACAACACATTCATGAGCTATCCTCCTATATTCACTTTATTATGCTTTCTGTCGAAAGTCAATCACCCCCCCGCCGAATACACAAAGCATTCACAATCTCCCCCGGCCCCTTTTTTCTCCCCATTTTCCTGCTCTTCGCCTATTGACAAACCCTCCTTTTGCTGATATACTTCCATATGCTTCTCAAGGGAAGTTATTCGTCGCGGGGTAGAGCAGTCGGTAGCTCGTCGGGCTCATAACCCGGAGGTCGTAGGTTCAAGTCCTTCCCCCGCAACCATCTTTTGTATAGACCTTAGCGTGGATTCCACCCTAAGGTCTATCTTTTTGCCGTTCTGCGCCACCACAATGCGCTCGACCAACAGTTTTATTGCCTGTGGTGTAGGCGCTTCCTTGATCGAATTCAGCCAATCGGTGATCGTATCGGTGGAGTAGCTCTCCGGAGGCTCCGCATTTTGCAACGTCTCAATTTCCTTTTGCAGATTCTCCATCCGCTGCATCATGTCCTGCATGATTGCTTTTGGGATGATACCTGAGGAAAGGTTTTTCATCATGTTTTCGTATTCGACCTTTTTTGCAGCGATTTCCTTATTTATTGCAGCGTAAAAGCTTTCGATCATATCCTGCTGATGTCCGTTATATGACCGTAGAAAATCATAGATTTTTTCCTGTGTCTTCGGCGAAAGCAAGACAGAGAAATAATCCAATGCTGCCTTGTCAACCTTCTCCTCCCTAACGGCAACCGAACCGCATTTATCGTAGCAAGCATAGTAGAAATAGGTGTGTCCCTTTCGGGTGCTCTTTCGTAAGTGGCGTTTCGCTCCACAGGAACAATACACTAGTCCACTACATAAGTGCTCACTCTTTTTGCCGATCTGTTTACGACTATCCATGATCTTCTGAACCTCCTCAAATGTCTTTTTATCGATAATTGCCGGAAAGGCATTTTCAATACGAATTGCATTAGGTTTGCTACGGCGAAGATCTCTCGTTACTTCTTCCGTCTGTGAATACAGGTACGTTCCTGTATACTTTTCGTTTCGCAGAATCTCATGGATTGAAGTCCTGGATATTGGCTTTCCGCGTTTTCCAACGATCCCTGCTTTTTCCATTTCAAGAAGAAGCTCAGTATAGCCTTTGAAATTCAGGACACAGTCAAACATTTTTCGAACATAATGAGCTTCCAGTTCGTTTATAACGTAGTGCTGATCTATTACATTGTAGCCAAAGGGAGGCACACCCCCATTGTGAAGTGCCTTGAGGGCGGTCTCCCTATGACCTTTTTGAGTTTCTTTGGAAAGGTTTTTGCTGTAATAGTCGGAAAGGACCCACATAATCTGCTTGGCAAGGTCACCTTCGATAGAATCACCGAAGTTTTGTGCCACAGCGACCAATGGGATTTGTTCTTTCCGAAGAAATGCGGCCAACCTGACATGTTCTTCAAGTGAACGTGCGATACGATCATGCTTATGAATCAGGATCATGTCAAAAGCTTTTTTCTTTGCATCCTCAAGCAAAGTCTGATACTGCAACCGGCTATCGGTTTTCTCTTCCGTACCGGAAATTGCTTCATCAGAATAGATATGCACTATCTCTATGCCATTGCTTTCAGCATACTCTCGACACGCCCTGATCTGTGCTTGTGTACTCAACTCGGATTGCCTGTCTGAGCTGAATCGTGTGTAAACGGCTGCCCGCATTTCTGTTTCTCCTTTTTTACTCTTTCAAAGTCGTCCCTCGCATTGCTGCAAGTTGTTCCGCAATTTCCCGAATAGGAATAAACTCGTATTCAAATCGTCTTGCAATGATTTCATCTTCACTAATAATGTAATTACCGGCAACAGGTATTCTGCACCGATCTTTTGATTCATCAGCTCGGATTTCATCAAAGGCATAGGCATTTAGTTTGTTATCCATTTGGTATACCTCGCTGAGTATCCCAATGACCTGCTTTTTCTGGTTGGACATAGAGCATCAACGAATCAGGGCATACCTCTCCTGTTTACAAGCAGTATAAACGTATAGGTGTCGTTGTTTGAGGATGTCGATGATTTTTTTGGAGCTAAACCAAGCAAATAAAGCATATGGTGGGTTATTATCACTGTAGTGTACAGGTGGCTACAAACTGCTTCGGTGCGTGGCCGGAGTAGTAGAAGGGGTAACACGTCACCAGGATCAGGTGCTTGCCCTCAATGATCGGAATGCGAAGCTCATCGTCGCTGTCCAGAATCTCCGTCTGCTCCACGATGTAGGTGTATGTCTTGCCGTTGGGCATGGTCACCAGGATGGTGTCGCCGTAGTCGATGTCTTTCAGGACCAGCATATGGTTCCGGTTGCGGTGGCCGTACACCACGCAGACGCCCTCCTTCCCCGGCTTTGCCGAGGTGGGCAGCCAGCCCGGAGCCTTGTCCAGGGTTGATGCTTCTACGTTCCCCGCCACAGATATGTTCTTGCCCAGGATCGTCAGCGTGAAGGCTATGCCGCTTTCCACGGTGGGTTTGGGCGTGGCGGTCGCCGTATGCGGGCTGCCGGTCCTGCCGGGGCTGGAAGGCCCCTGTACGGGATCGTCCGTAACATCCGGGTCCGGCTCCTCGGTGAAGATCGGGGTAGGCTCCGGGGTACGGACTGCCGGTGTGGGCATGACCGGGTACACGGAACTATCCGGACAAGGGATGTAGATAACTATCGGCGTCCTGGTCGGGACCGGGGTAATGATCGGGGTTTTGGTAGGCTGCAAGATCGCAACCGGGGTGCGGTCCGCCTGCTCCCGGAAGATAAGTACCCCAAAGAGCGCGGCCACCAGCACCATCAGAACGATCAGCAGCGTTATCGTCAGTTTTGCTTTCATGTTCTCTCCTCTTAATCTGAATATGGTCTGCCGAACATATAGATCGGGTAATTCTTGGATTCCCACAGGTCCCGGACGATCACCCGCCCATGACCGCTTGAGGCTTCGCACACCTTCCCGTCCCCGATATAGATGCCCACATGGTGGATCTCCTTCCATCGGTGGCAGCCCTCGCATTTGAGATTGACCCAAAAGACCAGGTCGCCGGGCTGGAGTTCGCTGCGGGCCACGGTCCGGCCAAGGCCGTAGCAATACCTGGCCTGGCCAGCAGCGTTGGTGTACATCTTATCCCCCAGTACCGGGTCCACCTGCTTTATGGCCCAATATGCAAGGCCGGAGCAGTCGAACTTGTTGGCACCCTTCGCGCCCCACACATACGGAGCTCCCAGCTTGGACAGGGCCGCCTTGACCACCTCAGCGCCCTTGCTGTTGGCCGGAAGATGGGTCACGATCTCGGTCAAGTCCACACCGTTGGTCAGATCTACGCCAATGAGCGCCGCGTAGTAGGTGAAATACTGAGGCGACATCATCTCCTCCAGGATCTCGTTTTGGTAGTCCGTGAACCCGTAATGCTCCGCCGCCTCCTTATAGGTCATGGCGTACTGGGTGATCGTCAGGTAGAGAACGGTCTTCATGGGCGGCTCCACCTCCGGGATCTTTCCGTCCTTGTCCGGCGTCGGCTTCGGTACCACCGCGTCCTCGTCCACTTCCTCCTCCACCCTGGTCGTGTATTTGTACCGGTTCATCACGCGGAAAACCGCCCGTATACCGACCTCGTCCTCAGCAGAGGGCGTGATCACATCCCGTGGATCGGTCGCATCCGTGGTCGTCAGCACGGAATACACAGCCAGCACATCGTTCCAGTTGTTTACGGACGCGGAATCGCCGTCGTTGTCGCCCTTGTAGGTGACTTTGACTTCATCATACCGGGTATCCTGCTCATATCCCTGAACTATGTTCTCGATCTCCTGTTCATAGTCATAGTTGATCGAACGGACCAGGTCCGACATGGGCCTCCCCTCCGTAGTCTCATTGGACCAGAACAGGCCGAAGGCGGAATTTAGGATCACGGCGAACACGGTGATCATGGCGATCACCAGCACCGCCACCCAGCCGCCTGCGGCTATGGCCGTGACCAGGGCCTTGGCTCCTTCCATGATCGCTTTGATCACGGCTTCCAGTACCTTGTAGGCAGCCTGCCCCACCTTCACAGCGGCTCGGCCCGCTTTCACGGAGGCCTCCTTGGCCGCCTGGGCCGCTTTCGCGGAAGCCTGCGCCGTCTTCCTGGCCGTATTCGCGGTCTGCTGTACAGTTTTCGTCGTCTGCCGGGTGGTCTGACCCGCTTTTCCTGCGGTGGCAAGCGACTGTCGGACACTTTTTACATGGGCACGTTGGGTCGTACCAGCAATACTCGTTTCTTTTTCTGCTCTCGGTAGGACGCCTTGCGTTGGCGATACCGGGCGACGCGCTCCCTCGGCAGGGCCAGCGGACGGGGTACGACCAGTCTGATCCTGTACCCGTAAGCCGGATGCGTTCTCCTGCCATTCCGAGCGTTTGGTTTGCCTCTGGGCATGAGCCCTTCCTCCTTTTTCCTCTGAAATGGAGGAACCCGCCGAGGGGTTCCTGTCAGCGGGTTCCGTGGTCTGTTGAATTGTGTCTCTGTCCCGATAGGTCAGGTGCTTCTGCGCCTCCTGTCGGGGCTGTTCGTTCTGTATGGCTTCGCCTCCCGATTCCGTCAGCGTATCCGGATGAACACCGTCCGGCGTAGAGCTGCCCGTGTAGGGGGAAGGAGAATCCGGCTCGACAGGCTCTTCTCTGATCTCCGCATCCGTGACGGTCTGCTCCTCGTCGGCCAGCTTGTCCTCCTGCCGCCTCTCCTGATATTGACGAATCGCGTGTCTGCGCAGGGCGTTGCCGGCTGATTCCAGTTTTGCTTCGGCGTACCGAAGGGTAGAACCGGTATACGATTCCACCCTCTGCTCCGCATATTCACCCGGCGAAAGGTCTGGCTGCTCGTTCACTTCTTCCCTTGCCTTATCGACAACCGACCGGACACGGTGAATGGTGCTCTGAGCCGTCGTATCATGGCCGCTCTCTCTGCTCTCGGGAGACTGTGAGGAAGCAGTCCGTCTCTTGCGAAGAAGCTCTTGCTTCACGAAAGCCTGAGCCTGCGGTTTTCTTTCCGGCGTCGCTTTCTTTTCCATAACGCATCACCCTTCCGATTGTATGGAGGCGTCCTGCCCTGCAACGTCTTTCTCCGTCTTCGTAGTGACCAGCGGATACAGGGGATTGTCCGTGGGGATACGGTTCACAAAGGGAATGATGTTACCGCCGCAGAGGATCAGGCCGTTGCCCGTTGGCGCGTTGGCCACGGAGGACAGCTGCTCCGGGGTTATGCTCAACAGGTGCGACAGGGTGTTCCGGGCGTAAGCGGACTGATTGAACAGGACCAGCAGCTCGGAGTTGGCCAACATGGTCTGAGCCCGGTGGCTCTGGAGCATATCGTCCACATCCTGGGTGATACCCGTGTAGCAGGCGTAGTATTTCCTGGCACGTTTCCACTGGGTGAACAGGAACTCGGAGCTGTGTTCGCCCATAAGGAGCAGATAGAACTCGTCGATGAACACATAGGTGAACCGCTTCTTCGCCGCGTTCTTCAGGATGCGGTTATAGATGGAGTCCAGGATCACCAACATGCCCACCGCCTTCAAAGAGCTGCCCAGGTCACGGATGTCGTAGCAGATCAGGGAGTTATTGGTATTAACGTTGGTTTGCTGGGCGAAAATGTCCAAGAGACCCTCGGTGTACAGCTCGATCTTCAAGGCCAGGTCCTGGGCGTCCTGCTCCGGCTGCTCCCGCAGGCACCAGTAGAAGTCCTTGAGGGTGGGGGCCGGGCCCATGGAGCCTTTGTTGATATAGTCCGAGAACACCATCGTAATGGCACGAGAGATGATGGACTTCTCCTCCGCCGTGATGGAACCGATCATCATCTCACAGAAGGAGGTCACGAAGTCTGCTTTCTCCTTGCAGGCGTCCTTGGCGCGGGCGTACTCCGCGCCCATGTCCAGGGCGTTGATATGGTTAGTCGAGTTGGCGGAGATGGTAATGACCTCCCCATGGAGGGATCGGACCAGAGGCGAATATTCCCGCTCCGGGTCGATGATGATCACATCGCAGTCCCCTCGGGCGGCCAGCTGGAACATCTCGGTCTTCGCATACACCGATTTGCCGGAGCCGGAAATGCCCAACACCAGGCTGTTTCCGTTCTGAAGCTCTCCTCGGTTGATGAAGATCAGGTTGCCGGTGATTTGGTTCCTGCCGCAGTAGACCCCGTGGGTGTGTTCCAGGCTCTGCGCTCGAAAGGGCATGAGCGTGGCCGCGTTCTCCGTGGTCATGGTCCGAAGGGCGTCGATCCGGCGCAGGCCATAGGGCAAGGCGGTGTCCATGCCCTCCCTCTGCCGATACTTCAGCACCTCGAATTCGCAGCTGTACTTTCGACCGGTGGAGATCAAAGTGGCGGTATCGCTGTCCAGTTGCTTTTTGCTGTCTGCCAGGTGTATCAATGTCACCGTGACGAACTTCAGCTGCTGGTTCTCCTGGGTCAGCTTCTTGAGCAGGTTCTCCGTCTCCTGCTGCTGTTGCTGGATGTCGTAGGGGAGCGTGGCGGACCAGTTCAGGTTCTGATTCTGCTTCTGCGTCCACTTGGCGGCGTTGGTGGCGATGCCCAGCAGGATGTTGTTGACCTCCTTTACCGCCTCGCTGGTGGGGATGGAGACCAGGTCGATGGATAGCATGAGGTTGCGGCCCATGTTGCACATCTCCCCGATCATGGAATCCTTCAGTATGGTGGGATAGTCCTTGAGGTACAGGACCCGCCCGTATCGCTTCCCGATCCTGATATAATCCGGCTTGTAGGAGAGGAACGGAGGTGCGATCACGTCCAGGAAGGAGTGCCCCCGACGCATGAGGGTCTTCATATTGAAATGAAAATGCTCCTCCTCCCCCGGATGGAAGAAGTCGTAGAACACCCGCAGGCGTTCCTTAGCGTCCAGCTCTACGCATTTGGAATTGAAAGCGTTAAGTCCGGTTTGCAGGTTGGTGGCGATGGTCCGGTAGTACTGGGAAACATCGTCGTGCCGGTCATGGAAGGAGGACACGGTGGCGTAAATGGAATGGGTGATCCTATTTCCCACCTTGGCGTCCGCCAGAAGGATGTCATTCCGGCCCTGGACCAACGGGTCCAGGTCGTTCCCCGGCAGAGGGATCAGGTTGTCTCGTATGGCCCGTTTGGGCTGGGTCCGATTGAAGATGGAGATCTTGGTGGTCGTGCCCGGTTCCTGACTGTTCAACAGCTCCCCATAGGATTTGATGATCTGCTGCTTGGCGTCTATGGAAGCCACGGCGTAGTTGATGTCCGTGAGCTGGAAGGTCTTGGAATACTTTTCCTTCCCGATCTGGAAGATGCCGTTATCCCATATCCGCTGGATGGGGATGGCGTGTTGTACGGACCGAGGCACCTTGTAGGGCTCCCGGTCCCGCTTTTCTATAGTTTGCAGGGTCTTAATCAACCTTCAGTACCTCCTTATACTTGGGGTTCGTTTTCAGCACTTCAGCGTACAGGTTGTAGGGCTGGCAGACCAGGTGCTTGGGCATGAGGAACTCCGAGCGAATGAACTGCACCAGGAACCTCTCCGCCGTCATCCCCTGAAAGCGGACAAAGCCTGCCAAAGCAAAGGGGATGGCCACCAGGATGCACAGCCATCCGATCACCTCCACGCCTACGAACCGATGCAGACCGAAGTAGATGCCCACCGCCGACACAATGGCCAGCGCGGAGCAAAGGAGCTGCCGTTTATTGAGGCCCATGAGGATGGACTCCTCGTATTCGCGGATCTCCTTGACAACGTAGGTTTCCATTGGAAAACCTCCTTTCAGAATTTGCATATAGAAAAAGACGGCGAAATGCCGTCCTAAATGAATCGACATCCTCAACGATACCCGTATTCTTCGGTATACTGTAGTCGAAGGGATGGTGATTGTAATGAAATGGTTGCTGATCGGCTGTATCGCCGGGTTTCTGTTCGGGATCGTTTTGAATCTTCCGAAGCTGATCGGGTTGGGGCTGCCGGTGTTATATTCCCTGGTTATCGTATGGGTCCCCGGCTGGTCTACCGCCCATCCCGTCCTCTCCAACGGTATCTTCTACGGTCTGATCGGATTCAACGTCCTCCTCTGGCTGATCGCCCTCGGGCAGGTCGTGTATGACCGGATCGTCCAATGGCGGGTCGAGCGAATGGAGATCGCCGACGCCATCCGAAAACTGAAACAGCAACAGATCGCCCGATGAGGCGATTTTTTCTAGAATCCGATCATTTCCTTGACCACGCGCTCACTCATCTTCACCGCGCCGACCAGGACCAGCAGGTTGAAGATCAACTCGCCCATATAGCTCCATACCATCTGTACCGCCGAAGCGTTGGCGTCCGCGATCTGCGGCGGCGACGCCGCAAACGCCGAATAGATGATGCAGGCGATCACGATGATCGCGCCCTGCAAACACACGCCCGCATAGCTTTTCAGGTATTGCCATCCTACGCGGGAAGTCCCCTCCCCGGCGAAGGTCGCCAGAGGTATGGGGGCCAGGGCCGTGTACATGTACAGCTGGAAGAACCGGCTGTACACGGTCAGGATCATGACGAAGGACAGGACCCACACCAGCAGGGAGCTGATCATGGCCACGATCCACAGGGGTATGGAATCAAAGAAGCCGCACTCCAGGATCTTCTGCTGGATCACATCCGGCAGCGTGACGCCCTGGGTCAGCACGTTTCCCACGTTCCCGGCGATCTTGGATATGATCCCCTGGGCTATGGAGAAGATGGCCAGCAGGATGTCCATGCTGTAGGTCACAGCGCCTTTGGCAATGGCAAAACGAAGAAACAGCTTCAGCGCCTGCTCCGGGCGTTTCAGTTCGGAGAAGTTGGTCGTGGTCCGCGCCACGCCGATCACGAAGAACAGGACCAGCAGCGCGTACGCGATGGACTTCATTCCACCGTGGATGTTTGAGATGATGCTCCAGATGGTGCCGCCGCGAAACTCCTGGGGGGAGGTCGTCAGCAGCGTCCATATCTCCTGCATCTTCTCCGTCCAGGTGGCAAGGGCTTTCAACAGGTTTTCAAGTACCCAGTTCGTTCCCATGGTTCACCTCCTAACGGGGGCAGGCGCATGGTCTGCCCCCTTCGATTGTCCTTGCCTGTTCTCAACCGGTGATCAGGGTCAGGATCTCTTTGGTGAACACGATCACGATGCCGCCAGCAATGGTCATCATGCCGTTGGCCCGCTGCGAAGGGTCGTGGGACTTCAGGCTCAGACCCAGCTGCAACACGCCGAAGCCCAGCAGGATGATGCCCACGGCCCGGATCAGGCCGAAGATGAAGTCGCTGAGCTTGTTCACGACCGCGATGGGGTCACCGTCCGCAAAGGCGGTGGTCGCAAAGGCGAACACCAGCACCAGGATGCAGAAGACGGTGAACAGGGTACGGATGGTTTTGTTTTGCTTCATTCAGGTTTTTCCTCCAATTCGTTTTCATCTAGCAGGATGTATCGTTCAGCGTTATCAAAGTCGAAGGCTTTGACAAACGGGATATAGGGATAGGCTTTTGATTTGTGGATATAGGGCGGGTAGCCGCCGTTCACCGTCATGCGTATGTTCGGATGCCGGTTCAGGTCGTACTTATCGTCCATCACCGCGGGAAAGCCGCGAATAAACAGCAGGGCCTTGCTGTTGTCCAGCAGACGCACTTCGTCCGGGGTCATAAGCTCCCTGCCCGCAGTCTGCATGTTGGTGGAGTAGCTGCCGCTTTTGCCTTTGGTCTGGCCGTGGGTGCGGGTATCGATGGTCTCCTTGCCCAAGAGCTTGGAGATGTATTCGTGGGTGCTCTGCTCATTGCCGCCCAAGTACAGGAGCGTATCGCAGTTGCCGGTTATGGTCTCCCAGCCGTGCTCCTTATACAGTCCTTTGAGCTGGGCCAGGTTCTGGATGATGATCGTAGCGCTGATCTCTCGGGAGCGCATGGTGGCCAGGGACTTGTCAAACTCCTCCGGTAAGGACACGTTGGCGAACTCGTCCAGCATCATCCGCACATGGATCGGAAGCCGTCCGTGGCACACATGGTCGGCCTGATAGTAGAGCTCCTGGATGATTTGGGTATAGAGCATACCCACGAGGTAGGACAGCGATGTGTCGTTGTCGGGAATGACGGCGAAAATGGCCGTCTTTATCTTTCCGATCTCGCTGATGTCCATATCGTCGTGGTCGGTGATCGAGCAGATCTGGTCCATATTAAATGCAGCCAGCCGAACCGCCAGGGAGATGTTGATACTCTTGGCTGTCTTGCCCGCCGCCTGTTTGTAGATCCTGTACTGCTTGACGGCGATATGATTGGGTTGATTCATGGCCAGCTGTTGGAACAGCAGGTCCAGGGCAGACGCATAGGTCTCCTTATCCTCCCGCACATCCGCGTAGGACAGCATCTTCATGATCATTCCGAAGTTCTGCTCCTCCTCCGGTGCTTCGTAGAGAAGATAGAACATCATAGCCTCCAGCAGCGCGGTCTCAGCCTTCTCCCAAAACGGGTCGCTGCTCGCAGCGTTCTTCGGCGTGGTGTTGCGGATCAGATTGGTGATCAGCTTCAGCACGTCCTTATCGTCCCGGATATATCGGAAGGGATTGTACCCGTCCGATTGGGTGAAATCGACCAGGTTGAAAGCCTTGACCGAGTACCCTTTCTCCAGCAGCAGGTGACCGACCGCGGCCAGGATCTCGCCCTTCGGGTCAGTCACTACATAGCTGCAATTACACTCCATGATTCCCGGCAACGCCAAGGACCGGGTCTTGCCTGCGCCGCTGCCGCCCAGGGTCAGGATGTTCAGATTCCTTCGGTGCCTATGGGTATCCATGCCGATCCGCACATGCCGGGTCAACGGAAAGCTCTGTTTCTGTGCCAGCTGCCCGTTCAGCTGCTTGGGGTCGCCCCATTTGGCGGAGCCATGCTCCTCGCCCTGGCGCAGATTCGGTCGCGTCCCGAAATAGACCAGCCCGCCGAAGCCGTAGAGCGCCAGACACAGTAATATGCTCTTGGGTGTGTTTGCGCACCATTCGATCTGCCACGGGGTCTGTATCCGTTCCGTCAGCCGGGAGAACACATCCACCAGGCTCCCGCTCAGGCAGGGGGCCAGCAGCAGCGCGAACCAGATCACAGGCAACAGGAGGACCCCAAAGAGCAGCAGGTCCTCCTGTTTGGTATTGTTTCGATTGCCTGTCATACGATCAGCGGACCGTCCTCACCTTGTAGGGGCGGAGCTTTTCAAAGTGTTTCAGCACCGCCACGACCTTGCCGCGATACAGGGCGTCCTCGGGGAGAACGTATCGAAGACGGGACAGGGCGTTGATCACGATGTCCTTCTGTTCCTTGGTGAGTGTTACGCTATAATACTTCAACGGCACACCTCCTATCGTCCCTTATCTTCCTTGGCCTTCTTTTTCCGGTGAACGGGAGCAGACGCTTCCTGTTCCCGCTGTTCCACCAGCCTCTGGTTCGCCTCCAGTTGGGCAAGCACAGAAGGTTTTTTGTCGTTATGCTGTTCCTCCGTCGGACGGCTTCGGTCGGGCTGCCTGGCTTCGGGCTGTTGCCTGGCACCGCTTGAGCTTCGCCTCGACGGAGTATCTTTTTTTGGTGGTTCCTCCTTGTCCGGCTCCACATGGATGTAGCCGATGCGGTCTAGGATATGATTGACCAGCGGGATGCTGCGGGCAGCGATCACCACGTCCACTTTCCCGTCCTTGGACTTCTTATCCACGAAAGGCGCAAACAGCACCTGTTTTCTCGCGGAGGCCTTGAAGTCCAAATACTGTTCTTTGGTCATGGACAAAACCTGAAGCTCCTCGCCGGAGCGCAGGAGCTTCATCATGGAGGTCTTGCCGTAGACCTTCTTATGGTTTTTTGACCAGGCGACCAGGATGGCCGCCAGGTTCTTGGCTGCGGAGCCGGTCAGACGAATGGCGACTTCGCTCCCGTTTACCACCATGCGGACAACTTCGTCCGCCGCTTCACCGTTCATTGTGTTTCCTCCTTATGGGTATAACAAAAGGGAGACCTTTCGATCTCCCTGCCGAGCCTTTACGGCTCCATTCGCATGATCTGCATTTGGTAGGCTTTCCGTCGTGCTGGATCGAAGTTCCATTGCAACGATGTCTGTGCCAGAATCGTATGGCCGCTTTTCTTCAACAGATCCATTGCCTGACTTGCTCCGTCTATCCCACCTATCTCACCGATGCGATATGCCTCCATTCCAATGATGACGCCTTTCCTCGCCCAACGGAACAAAGCATCGTTCAATTCCGCCATAATACCAGGGATCCTCTTCCGAATCTTCTGTTCAACTGCTTCGAGACGAATGTCGATGTACCGACGGTACACGTTAGCCATTTGCGGGAACACGGTCAGCAGCTGAGAATGAACCCCGCAGCAGATCACATAGTCTGCTATTCCGCTTTGCTCCAAGAGCTTGTCCGGCTGACGATTCATAAACGCTGCATCCATCTCCCGTAGGAACAACCGTTCCACAGCTTTAGCATCGGGCATGGTCCTGCGCTGCTGTTCGCGTATGGCAGACAGCATATGATCCGCGATAGAGCGATACACATCCTCAGATATGCCCAGAAGATCTGCGCGCAGGAGGTTTTCCTCCGGGATATGGACACATTGGCTTTTCGTTCCTTCCCGAATAACGTCAGTATCCCTATCCAGAAGCAACAGCCTGTCAAAATGGCTATTGAGCCTGTGAAGGTCGAAATCATTGCACGCTCCTGCCCCAACTATGCAAGTGATGGTATGGGGCATGGTTTGCTCCACAATATAATCTGTGAGCCGGTTCCGATATTCCGTCCAGTCCTTATATGCGTTTGGAATCTTCTGCAAAGAAAGCAAGTCGTCGTATAGGTTTCCCATTTGGACCCTCTATGAAAAGAATCGGCGATTATAGTATCATATAGCCGACCCAGACGCAAGGTGTCAGAGCGTTTCTTCCGACTCGTAGCTTCTTTCCTCCAGCTCTACCTCCTCGCTCAGTTGCTGCTCGATCTTCGGAGAATCCTCCAGGATCTGTTCGCAGAGCCGAAGCTCCTTCCGGCTATCACGGATCTCGGCATTGATAGAAGCGACCTTCTCATATACCTCGTTTCGTTCCGTCCTCAGTGCTTCGATGTCCATGCCTTCCAGCTTCCGCTCCGCCTCTAGATACCGCCTGTACTCCTCCTCGACGCCGGATACGCCTTGGGTGTAGAGTTCAGAGACATCCTGCAAATGCTCCACGGTAGATAAAGCCGCGTACAGCTCTTTCCGTCGCTTCTTCTTGCTGCTCCAGATCATTCGGCTCTTGGTCAGCGTTTCCACAGTCTTGTTGATCTCGTCCATCTTCGCCCGCAGCTGGGATGCCGTGTCGATCTTGTTCCGTTGAAGAAAAGCGGCTTGAGCCTTGTACTGCTCAAACCGCTTCATCTCCTTATAGTTCACACGCGGGTACTGTGTCCGCTTGCCCTGCCCGATGAAACCGAGAACATACATCCAGGACACATACAAGGCACGGAAGCCGTGCTGCTTCCCGTAGGGCACAAACGCTTTCTGTGCTTTGGGCATAATGACCTCGAATGTCGGGTCGGTCATAGCCCGGTCGATGAACCTCTCGATGTCGTCCTCGGTCCAGGTCCTTCCCTTTCGCTTAATCCGGTACGGGTACGAGTACCCGTCCGGGACAAACGAAGGATAGGAGCCGTGGTGCCGGACCGTATACCCGTGATCCTCCATGAGGGCATAGAACCCACCCAGGTCCATAGCCTGGGACAGGCACTCCTCCACGTCCTGATCGAACATCTCCCGAAGGGTCAGCAAACCCGCCTGGTGCAGCTTCCATTCCGCGTAGGAAAGGGCCTTGCCATCTGTCTCCATGACCACGGACAGGCCATGCTCTCGGCATAATCGGTCCGAGATCTTGCGAATCTGCTGATAGTAAGACTGCGCCGTGCTGTGGTATTTCTTCCCGGTCTTGAAGCTGACAGAATTGATTGCTATGTGGTTATGTATGTGCCCCTTGTCCACATGGGTGCCGAGTACGGCTTCATAGTCGGAGAGGTGTTCTCGGATGAACCGGATGCCCAGCTCATGAGCCAGTTCCGGCGTGATCTCCCCCGGCGCAAAGCTCTGGATGATGTGAAAGGCCTGTATGCCGTCCGTCTTCCCGTATCGCTCCTTCGTCGCCCGCATCTGACGGGCGACGTCTTTGGGGTCGCAGTACTGACAGTAAGTAAACACTTTATCGTCGGTCTTGTCCGGGTTCTGAATATACCGTACCAGCCGGTCAAGGCGCATATTCTTGGAAAGGATCTTGGTTATCGCCATGTCTTCTCCCATTCACGCATAAGCCGCAGCACTAGCTGATAGGTGCGCTTGGCCTCCCGCACATCGCTCTCGGACACCGCCCCTATCGTGTTCACCTTGCGGACCAGCTGATTGAAGTTGACGCCGATCTGGTCGATTGCGTCTGTCAATGCCAGGAAGTCCGCATTGGGTCGCTCCTGAATAGGACAGTTAAAAACCATTTTTCGGATGAGACCAGCGCGAGTCAGGCCGGTCCTCCTGCATAGATCATCGAATCGCTCTCCTTCTTCTTGGTTCAGCATGATGTGAATATCAACTGTTCTTTTCCGCAACTGTTCACCTCCTTATCTTTACTACCGAATAGAATCCCGCTTGCGGCATGGGGTCTTAGGGCAAAGCGCCCTAACAAGCTGCGTTTGTGGATACAAAGGCGATGCTTGCAAGGACAACGGCACAGCCGATTGTCCTTCGTTCTGTGGTCTCAGCTCTGGCCGAAGGCACGGAGCTGAATCAATGCGGTTGCTTTTTACAGGAACAATGGGTATACTGGAAAGACGAAAGGAGATGGTCGAAATGAAATCGTTCGTCCCAAGGGACAAGATGAGCAAACGTGCCCGCAAGAAGCTGGATGCTCAAAACCGCACCACATGGGAATTCAGTCCCGTCACAAAGATCGTCAAAAGCAAAAAGGTCTATGACCGCAAGAAACAGCCTCGGAACTACGAACCGTATGATTCCGGAGGCTGTTTTCTTATTCTCCATTCTGCGTGAAGGTCACCCTTCATCGCTCCGGCTCCGGTTCTTCTTTCTCCTTCTTGCTCTCCCTGTACTGCTCCTGCCGGTACATGAGATCCTCGTTGTAGTCCTTGCCGAAGTCCGGCGTGTGGTCGTACACCTTGTAGGCGTCCCCCAGCATCTCCTTTATGTTCTCCGCCGCGTTGCGACCCTGCTGATCGTTGTCCAAGCCCAGGTTCACGAACCTGATCTCCGGGTGGTCGATCAGATAGCGTTGCAGCGCCACGGGCGAACAGCCGCCCAAGGATACCCGGTGTGCCGGAAACTGCCTCTTCGCATACCCGCATAGGGTCATGTGGGAGAGCAGGTCGATGGCGCTCTCGAATACCCAAACGGTGTCGCAGTTCTCCTGCGGGATTGAAAACGCATACGCCTTGTTGCTGCCGGGGGCGTCGAACTTGCCCTCGTTGAAGCAGGCACGGGTGCAGGCGTATTTCACTTCGCCGTCCTTATCCTTGCCGACGAACACCACCTGGGGCGGACACCGCTTCTCAACCCGCTCCCCGTTCTCGTCCGTATATACGAAGGTGTTGGTCTGGTAGATCAGCCCCTCCTTCATATACTTGGAGATCAGGTTCTTGGAGATTCCCCGCTGGCAAAGGTAGGCATACGCGGCCTTGTTGTTCTCGTTGGGCACCGGCAGCTCAAAGGGCGCGGCCTCCTTCGCCTCCATTTCGGATACCTTGGGCAGCGGGTGGTCGTCGATCCCCTTCTCTCCCAGCAGGGTCTTCATGGCATCCACGAAGCCCATGCCCTCGTACTGGGTCAGGAAGGAGATGGCCTTACCGCCCATCTGGTGGCTGAACCAGTACCAGCGGTTCCCCTTCATGTACAGGCTATCGTGGTCCTTCATCTTGTATTGGTTTCCCTCGCGCTCCAGCTCGTAGCCACGGGACTGGGCGTAGGCGACCAGATCTATGCTGTCTGCAGCTTCGATTTGTTCCTGTGTGTATCGGTTCATGTGTTCCTCCTTATCGTTCATACTCGTCATCGGACCGTTCGGGGGCATCCCGATCCCGGTCCTCGTTGTCTTCGCCTATAGTCTCGCTTTTGTGCTTGTCCAGATTCAGCATGGCGTCCAGCTCCGTCAGCCGGGCGGTTTTCTCCTTCAGCTCGTCCTCTTGGGCAAAGGGCTTCTCCAGCTCCGCCTTCAGATTCCGCTCCTGGTCGTGCAACTCGACCAGCGTCTTCTCATACCGGCTCTTTCGGTCGGGAATACCGGCAAGGGCGTTGTCCATTCGGGTTATGTTGCCGTACACATCCTCACCCAGCTCTATCCGGTAGGAAAGCGCACCCTGTATCCGCACCTCGAAATGCTTGGCCAACAGATCGTAGGAGAGAAACAGATCAAAACCCATATAGTTGCCCAGGGGCGTTTCCGCACCGGACTTCTTGGCCGCGCACGCTGCCAGGATCGCCATGCCCGCTTCCTTTTTCTCGTCAGGGCCGTAGCGGAACCCGGATACGGTCATTCCGGCGAAGCCCTTGACCTCATTTGCCGCGTACAGGGCGGCGTCGGCTTCGCACCCGGCTATGCTCTCCTCCGTCATGCGGATGTCACGGGGCACCTGTTTCAGTAGCCTATCCTCCATTGAGTACCGGGTGGATAGGTAGTTGGACTTCAGGAGCTTCAGCTTGGCGACCTGGACCTCCAGATCCATCTTCTCCTTTATGTGTGGGTTTCCCGTAGCCAGCGCCTTGACTTCGGCGTAGTTCAGTGCGGTCTCGTCCACATCCTCGCAGGACCGGGCTGGGGATTTGCTGGTCATGATCTGGCCAATAAACCGCTGCTTGTTTTCCACCGTCTGCCACATATAGCTGTCGAAGGTGTTCTCGGTCACATATCGGAAGATCTCGACCTTCGGATTGTCGTTGCCCTGGCGAAGTATCCTACCTTCGCGTTGCTCAATGTCACTTGGCCGCCACGGGATGTCCAGATGGTGCAGGGCGATCAATCGCTTTTGTACGTTGGTCCCAGCACCCATCTTGGCTGTGCTGCCCAGGAGTATCCTAACCTTTCCGGCACGGACATTGGCAAACAGCTCTGCTTTCCGGGCCTCGGTGTTCGCATCATGGATGAAGGCGATCTCGCCCTCCGGCACACCGCACTCGATCAGCTTCCGGCGCAGATCGTCGTAGACATTGAAGTTGCCGTCGTTATGGGGCGTGGACAGGTCGCAGAACACCAGCTGCGTGGAGCGTTGGTCTGCGTTCTCCGCCCAAATGCGGTACACGTTCTCCAGACAGGCATTGACCTTGCTTTGGTCATCGTCAGGGAGCATGGGGTCGTTCAGCCGCTGATCCAGGGCGAGCTTTCGCCCGTCGTTGGTGATCTTCAGCATATTGTCCTCGCTGGGCGTAACGCTGCCGTTTCGGACCTTCTCCGCCCGCTCCGCAAAGGAGGACACCATCTCCCGCTGGAAGTCACTGGGCTTCATTACCTGGTTGTGGTACTCCACCTCCGGGACAGGGAGCTTCAGCATATCCGCCGTCTGCACATCCGCCACATCCTTGAACATGGTGATCAGTTCCGGCAGATTGAAGAACCGGGCAAACCTTGTTTTCGCCCGATAGCCAGTCCCCTCCGGAGCCAGCTCTATGGCCGTCACGGTCTCGCCGAAGGTAGACGCCCAGGCGTCGAAGTGCTGTAGGTGCATATCCCGCAGACGGTCGTACTGGAGATACCGCTGCATGGTGTACATCTCGGTCATGCTGTTGCTGATCGGGGTGCCCGTCGCAAAGACCACGCCGTGGCTGTCGGTCAGCTCATCCAGATACCGGCATTTCATGTACAGGTCGCTGGACTTCTGCGCCTCCGTCTGGGCGATGCCCGCCACGTTTCTCATCTTGGTGTACAAAAAGAGGTTTTTGTAGTTGTGCGCCTCGTCGATAAACAGCCGGTCTACGCCCAACTCCTCGAATGTCACCACATCGTCCTTCCGCTCCCGGTCATTCAGCCGCTGGAGCTTCGTTTCCAGGCCGCGTTTGGTCTTCTCCATCTGCTTCACGGAATAGTAGCTGCCCTCTTCGGCCTCCAGTGCCTCGATCCCTGCGGTAATCTCCTCGATCTGTTCCTCGATCATCCGTATCTGCCGGTCCAGGGACAGGGGGATCTTCTCAAACTGGCTGTGGCCGATAATGACCGCGTCATAGTCGCCAGTGGCGATCCGGCTGCAAAACCGCCTTCGATTCTGGCGCTCGAAGTCCTTCTTCGTCGCCACCAGGATATTGGCCGAAGGGTACAGCTGCAAAAACTCGCTGGCCCACTGCTCGGTCAGGTGGTTGGGCACCACGATCAGGGACTTATGGCACAGGCCCAAGCGCTTCATCTCCATGGCCGCCGCCGTCATCTCGAAGGTCTTGCCGGCCCCCACCACATGGGCAAGAAGCGTGTTCCCGCCGTACAGGACTCGCGCTATGGCGTTGACCTGGTGGGGTCGAAGGTCGATCTCCGGGTTCATGCCGGGAAAGACCAAGTGGCTGCCGTCAAATTCCCTGGGGCGGGAGCTGTTGAACCGTTCATTGTACATGGCGGTCAGCCGGTCCCTGCGGTCCGGGTCCTTCCAGAGCCAGTCCCGAAAGGCCTCCTGTACCTGGGTCTGCTTCTGCTGGGCCAGGATGGTCTCCTTCATGTTCAGCACCCGCTTCTCCCGGCCCTCCTCGTCCACAACGGTGTCATATACCCGCACATCCTTCAGGTTCAGGCTGTCCTCTATGATGTCGTAGGCGTTGACTCGCTTCGTGCCGTAGGTCACGTTGGCCGCTACGTTGTAGGAATCGCTGTTCTTACCTTCGATCCGCCATTCGCCGCTTATGTCGGAGTACCGTACCTGGATATACCGCTGTCCCCGCCAACCGGGTTGCAGAAGCTCGAAGACGAACGCCTTTATATCCTCTTCCGGAATCCAGGTCGCGCCCAGCCGGACGCTGATTTCGGATGCGGTCAGGTCCTTGGGCTGTACCTTCTCCAGGGCGGCTATGGACACGGCCAGGGCGTCGGCCAGCTCGTCCTTGCCCGCTGCCCGAAGCTTTTCCTGTACGGCTCGGTTGGTGGCCAGCTTCCTACGCACGTTCCCGGACAGAAACTCGTCCGCCGTAACGAGAGGGAACTGCTTGAGATCGAAGAAATCCGGGCTGTAAAAGCTCGGATTCCCGGTCCCTATATCCCGGAACACCAGGCCGGTCAGTTCCGTTTCCAGCTCATCCTCGGTCTTGCCGGTCAGCTGGGCCATGTACGCCAGGTCCGGCATTGCCTTCTCGGAGAGGGATACGGTCAGCGCCTCTGCCGCCGTGTCCACATGGGTGATCTCGGTGCGGGGGCGGATGGTCCGTTTGGTGAACATATCCGCTTTTCGCTCCAGCTTGCCGTTTTCATCCAGTACCTCTAGGGAACAGAGCAAGGGATAGGAGGAATCGTCCGAGAACGCCATGCTGTTGCCCCGGCTGTTCAGCAGACCGTACTTCGCTGTATAGGCGTCGTAGAGGGTATTCAGCTCCCGCTGGGCGTCCGCGATGGCGGCGTCCGAGAAGTCGTCCAGTTGTCGGCTCATGAGCTTATGGACGCAGTCCCGGATGGCGATCATGCCCCGGATGCGGTTCTGGGCCGTCAGGGAGACCTCGATCTTGGACATGCCGGAGTTTTCCCGGAAATAGATCTCTCCGTCCACCAGGGTGTACGAGAAGTTCCGCACACTGGGATCGGCGGGCAGCGTAGCCTTCGCCGTCCCCTCCAGGCCGTCCTCCTGTTCGTAGGCTATGATCTCTCCGTGGATGTTGGCCATGGCGTCCCGCAGCTGTTCGCCCAGGTCGGCTCCCTCGATGGGGTTCACCGTCTGTCCCATGCCAAAGCGGGTGCTTTCCTCCGTCAGTTCACCCAGGATCATGTCGGGGTTCTTCAGGAAATACTCGTTGATGGGATACCCCAGCTCGGATTTGCCCACATGGAGCCAGTCCTCGTCCACCTCTATGGGGTGATCCCGCTTTTGCAGAAAGAGGATGTCCGCCACCACATCCGTCCCGGCGTTGGCGCGGAAGGCGTTGTTGGGCAGCCGGATCGCGCCCAGCAGCTCCGCCCGCTGGGCCAGATACTTCCTGACGGCAGGATTCGCCTTGTCCATGGTCCCGCTGGAGGTAATGAACGCCACCACGCCGCCGGGACGCACCTTGTCCAACGACTTGGCAAGGAAGTAGTCGTGGATGAGAAAGTGGTTTTTGTCGTACCGCTTGTCCGCCACGCTGTAATCCCCGAAGGGCACGTTGCCGATGACCACATCGAAAAAGCTGTCAGGAAAGACGGCGTTCTCAAAGCCGTCGATCTGGATGTTCGCCTTTTGGTAAAGCTGCCGGGCGATCCTGCCCGTCAGGTCGTCCAGCTCCACGCCGTATAGCTTGCTCTCGGTCATGTTTTCCGGCAGCATCCCGAAGAAGTTGCCGATCCCGCAGGAAGGCTCCAGGATGTTCCCGGTCCGAAAGCCCATGCTCTCAATGGCCTGGTACATAGCTCGGATGAAAGTTGGAGAAGTGTAATGGGCGTTCAGGGTAGAGGCCCGCGCAGACCGGTACTCGTCCGGCGTCAGCAGTTCCTTCAACTGGGCGTACTCCTCGCTCCACAGGAGCTTGGATTCGTCGAAGGCGTCCGGCAGGCCACCCCAGCCCACATACTGGGACAGGATCTCCTGCTCCTCCGGTGTCGCCAGCCGGTATTCGGATTCGATCTGCTTCAGGGTGCGGATGGCGGCCACGTTCCGCTGGAACTTGGTCTTTGAGCCGCCCTCCCCCAAATGATCGTCCGTGATGCGGAAGTCGATCCGCTCATTTGAAACAGGCTGAACAGGCTCAGGCTCCGGCTTGGGCGGCTCTCGCTCCCACGAAGGGCGAAGGTCGATGACGATGCTGTTGAGCTTGACTTCTTCGGGGGCTGTTTCCGGAACCGCCTCCTCTTCTGCTTTCTCCGTTTCTGCCCTTTCGGACCTGTACGCATCCTCCGCGTCGGCGATCATAGCCCCGAAATCCAGGGCTTCCAGATACTCGTTCAGCTCCGCCAGGGAATCCGTCTGCACCTCCCTGACCACCTGATCGTCGATCCGGTAGACGATGCGGTTCTGTTCCAGGTCAGCGAACACGCTGATCTCGGATGTGTCCGCTTCGTCCGTGGTATACGCAAGACCTACATGGGCCAGATCGGAGAAGTCAGCATACGACCCGAACTCTGCCTGACAATAGGCATTGATCAGCCGTTTAGCCCTATCGAGGTCACTTTCCTCGGTAGGCTCCGGGATAGGCTCCCGCTTCTCCCCAAAGAGTGAGAACTCCCCCGTGCGATAAGCAGCCAGCTGTCGGACGGCGTTTTGACGATCCCCATAGTGGCGGTCATCCGGCGACGTTCTTTCTGTCAGCAGGGAAAGCTCGCTGGCGATGGCTCTGACCTGAATAGGGTCCCGCAGCAGCTTTTGGACTGCCGCGATATTCTCCGAATAATGGACGATAGGATCGCCGTTGAATGGCCGGATGTATCCTTCCTGAGCGTCCCGGTATGCGACGACGATGGATGCGGCGATCTGTTTTCGCTCATACTCCGACATGTGCTCCCTGTCCGCCTGCGAAAGGAACCGGTTCTGTTCGATCAGCGTTTCGATCCGCTGCCGCACTTTTGTCCAGTTCCACTCTATCTTGGCGTAGGGTTTGGTCATGTCTCCATGACTGAAGGAGACGCCTTTGGGGTCGTAGGTTATGTTGTCGTTCCCTCCGTAGGACCCGGAGACGCCGTGCATATTGCGAAGCGCCTTCTCCCTCTCCTTGGCATCCGGATGAGCCAGAAAGAACGCATACACGGCCAGTCGGTCCTCCGTCCCGCGCTCGGCGTCCGGTCCCCGCAGAAGTTTGTCGATCTCATCCAGAGAAATGAACCATTGCGGTTGAGGCGCATACTCCTCGGCAACCGAGAACCGAACCGGCTCCCGCTGAAGGTCTTCCAGCTGTCGCAAAAGCTCCGTGGGACGATGGTAATGGAAGCGCAGCAGGTCGCGGTCCTCCCGGCAGGCGTTCGTGAAGGCGCGCCATTCATCCGTCAGGGCTTGAAGCGATCTAGGCTCTTCCATGAGCGATACGATCTGATCACGTTCGTCGTTGAAAGAGCCGGACAGCGCGCGGAAGCTGGACAGGAAACCCTGCTCCCGGCCTTCTTCGCTGAGATCGCGGGCGACGAACAGCAGCCTCTCGGCCAGGGCCGTGCGCTCGTACACGTTGACCCGCATCAGCTCCTCCCGAGGCATGTACCGGCCCAAGTCCAGCAGCTCCCGTATGCGCTTGCCCACCTCCGCCCATGAGAGGGTCATGGTCATGCCGCCCTGCACGGTGTCGCCCAGGGAGATCCTTAGACCCTCCTGGTCGTACCAAATGGCGTACTGCCGTCCGTCCAGATAAAAGCCCGCCCCGTTGGTGCCGTAATGTTGCCGCAAAAAGGAGGCGTTTTCAGCCGGGGTGTGGTCTTTCTGGAAGAAAGCGCAGATAATGAGGCGGCTGTTCCTGTCGTTCGCGCCAATGGTCAGGGCCTCGTCAATGACCTGTTGCGAATACCGAAGCGCCGGGACCGTCCCGACGTCCATGCCTTCGATGTTCTGAACATCAAAAAGAGACAGCTGGGGCGTCGGCTGTCTCACCTTCCGGGCATCCTGCTTGAACTGTTCCTCCTGGATGGGGGTATCAAACAAAGAAGCGGGGAAGGCTTCTTCCACCGCTTCTTCGTCCTCCGGTTCCTTTACCTGTAGATCAGGCTGTTCACCACGATCTCCTCCGCCCGGTTCCGGAGGCTGTTCATCCGCTGCACCCAGGTCATCTGATCCGACGCCTTCAGGCGCTCGGTCACGCCCTCCTGCTGTGCCATCTGTCGGGACAGGGTCTCTATCTGCTCCCGGCACAGATCGTTGATCTCCATGAGGTGCTGCGTCAGTTTGCCGGACAGGACCAGCGCCGTCAGCGTCCCGTCCTTCTTCTCCTCCAGATACCGCTTCCGCATCCGTCCGTACTTGCCGATCGACCCGGACGGCTGGCTGTCCAGGACCAGGTTCGGGAGTTGAAAGTCTTCCACTTGCGTATAGGTCAGTTCCATAGCTATTGCTCCTTTCACTGTTCTCACCTGTAGTATCGCCTATCCCGTTCCCTTTTGCGAGGATGTCGCGGGATTCTTTTTCCACGGCCCGGACCGTGCGCTCGATCTGGCGCAGGATCATCTCGGAAATGTCGGCGGTGGCCTCCCCCAACCGGGAAACGGTCTCCAGGGTATCGAACCGGTAAACAAATTCAAAGTCGTCGTCCGGGATGTACTCGTTGGGATCGAAGCCCAGCCGTTTCAGGACCGTATATGCCACGGAATCGGCTACGTTCGTCTGGAAGATGGCGTCCAGCTCCTCCTGGTCTGTGAGGGAGCTGCCGTACACCTCCCGGCGCAGGGCTTCCAGATAGTCCCCGGCGTTGTCCATGACGGCGTTCATGACCGTCCCGAAGATTACGGAGATTGGGTCCGTCGTGTCCCCCAGCTCACCGAAGCTGTTCTGAAGCTCCTCCGCGATCCGGGGATACATCTCCGGCTTCGCCTGCCAGAGCGAAAATGGAATACTCTGCCGGGAGTTGGTGTCCGACACGTCGAACACATACCGCAGGTGCGGCTTTTCCTCCGAGGTGTCAATGAGAGCGATGCCCTTTGCACCGCGATTGACCCAGCGATGGAGGCGCTCGTTCCACAGGCCGATCTCGGCGCAGGCGGTGGCCTCCGGCTTCTGGGCGTGGATCAGCACCTGATCCTGAAAGGAGTATTTGTAGAGCCAGGCAGCGGAGTCGAGAAACCCCTTCCAATGCTGTGTGGAAGAGGTTATGGAGCGGGAAGTCTCCAAGGCCAACCGCGATATTCGTTCCAGCTTCGTCGCCATTTACCTTGCCTCTCCTTTCATCTTTCCAGATCACCGTCGTCCCGTGAGCTGAACTCGTCCATGGCATACGGCAGGATCAGCAGGCTGCTTTCGGTTTGGAGAAACACCTCCGGCTGCGCGAACAGCCGCTTGTACTTTTGCACCATGTCTTCGGAAAGAGAGGTGAAGTCTTCTTCTCCCAGCCCGACGATCAGGAATGGACCGGCGATGATTTCCCGAACTTCACCGTTTTCATCCCGGATGGCGCGGTTGTACTCCATGCCGTTCAGCTTGCCTTCCTCATTGCAGATGATGGCCACGGGGTCTTCAAAGGGATAGGTGGCCTCGATCCAGCCCTCCACTTCGTGCTGGAGTGAAGCGAGACCTGGATCGATGTCCTTGACCTCCGGCAGCTGATACGGTTCCACTTTCAAAACCTTCATGCGGTATCTCCTCCTATCGCTCCGGCTCAACCGGATCGTCCTTCTCGGGCTCTGCCCGAAGGTTCAGCAGCTCACGGATGCTTTTCCCACCGTCCTCATACGCGATGTAGCCTTCTTCCTCCAGCCATTCGCGCTTCTCCTTATCGAACCGGTGCCGCCACCAGGTGTTATCCTCTCCCTGATAGACGATCTCACCGGACACGGTATGAGGTGCGATCTCGGCAAGAAACGCCCAGGCAGCATCATCGGTGTATTCGGTATACTCCCCGAACCAAAGGTCGAAGGTGGTATCGGTCACCATGTCGATCACCGTCTCCCGGACACAGAACGCCCGCTCCGCTTCCTGGGCAATGGCTTCTGTGTCCACATCCCGAGAGAGTGTAATCAAAGCGTCAAAAGTTGCGTAATAGCTCATTGCACTCCTTTCCATGAACGAAGGGCGGCTGCCTGCCGCCCCTCGTTCATAACGACTTGGTTTATCGGTAGCTGCGCTTCTTGCGAATACGGATGATCGCCACCACGCCGCCGGCCATGAGCAGGAGAACGCCGCCGCAAAGGGCCGGGAACTCCCACCAGTCAGAGTTCATACCCAACTTCACGAACCTATGGTTCTTGATGGTCATAACATAGGGGGCATCGTTGCTCATCTCCTTGGTGACGGTCAATTGCTGGGCCGAGATGGGGAAGTATCCGTCGGGGACGGTGGTCTCCTCCACCCAGATGTCGCCCAGGGGCACACCGTAGAGGGTGATCTCGCCCATGCCGTCCACCATGAGCTTGGTCACATTGCCCTGGGGATCGTAGAAGAAGGAGCCGTCGCTGTTCTTCACGAACTTCAGGGATTCAAAGCCGCTGTCGGTCTTGACCTTGATCTCAAAGCCCGCGCCCATTAGGGGATTGCCGGAGGAGGCATCGATCTTCTGGAGCTTAATGCCGGTGGGACGGTTCTCAACCGTCACCATCTTCGGATTGCTGACGCCGTTCCGATCCGTAAGGACGACGCAGATCTCGTCTTCGGCGATGTAGCCGGTGGGCGCGACCTCGATCAGCCGGTACTCACCGGCAGGAAGATAACGGAACTCCACATGACCGTCTTCGCCCACATGGAAGAAGTCCTCGCCGTCTTTAGCCCAGACGCGGTAGTCATTATTGTTGGAGACGACGACGCTTCGCGTCCCTCCCTGCTCGACCAGGACGGTGCGGATCACCTGATCGTCCATGTTTCGGAGCTGGAACTCGACCAGGGGGAGGGGTTCGCCGGTGTACAGGTCCACCTTGTCGATCTGGAGGCAGATGGGCTCATCCGTGATCTCGGTGGTGCCGGTCACATGGCCGTAGTAGTCCACCACGAACTCAAAGGAGCCGGTATTGATGGTGAACCCTTCGGCGGCCTGGGTCTCGGTGTAGGTGTACCGCCCCGCAGGCAGTTCCGTCAGGATGATCTCACCGTTGAGATCGGTCTCATCATGGAACACCACCTCACCGGCAGCGTTCTTGATCTCGATGGTCGCCCCGTACACGGGCTTACCGGTGGTCAGATCGGACTTCCTGAGAATGACCTCATTGGGCGCATTGGTCCGTTCGAAGACCAGGGTAGTCTTGTCATCGGTGGTCAGCTTGACCTCGATGATCTCGTCCGAGAGGATGAACCCGGCAGGGGGCACGATCTCACGGACATGGTAGGTGCCGACCGGCAGATCGCAGGAAACTGCGTACCCACTCTGGTCGGTGACCATGGTGCAATAGAGGAGACCATCTGCATCCCTAACTTCGTATTCCGCACCGGCCAGCATCCGTCCGTCTTCCATTTCGTCGCTCTTCCAGATGGCGATGTTGCCTACAAAGCGGTCATTCCAGATGGGCTCATTCACATACACCTTGTTGTGGCCCTTGACGGTCAGGGGATAGGATTCCTCGGACAGATGGATGGTGTTGTCGGGGAGCTTCAGCTCTCTCAGGTAATACTTTCCGAAGGGCAGGGTGGCGCTGGAGGTGGCCATGCCGCTGGCGTCGGTGGTCAGCAGATCCACCATGGTGTTCTTGGGGATGACCCCGATGGCCTCGGCGGTGTACAGACCGAACAACGCCCCTTCCAGGGGACCGGCCTCGAACTTCATGGTCTGCTTATTGAAGTGATCCGTCTTCTTGACGATCTTCACGGAGGTGGGGATACGGTTATTGGTGGCGGTGACCTCGCCGTAGACGATGGGCGTGTTCTGGTCCTTGTAGGCCAGGGTGACCGTCTGAATGGAAGCGTCCAGCTCATACCCGGCAGGGGCCCCGGTCTCCTGCACGGTGTAGGTCCCAAAAGGGAGCAGGCCGGTCTCGGCGACGCCGTCCGCGTCCGTGGTGAGGGTGGCCACCACCGTGCCGGATTCGTTCTTCACCGTGAACTCGCACCCGACTAGGCCGCCGTTCTGGAACTTGGGGGTGTGGAGCTGACCGTACTCCGTGGAAGTGACGGTGGTGCCCACCAGGGCCTCGCCGGTCTTCTTCACCCGAATGACACCCTTGGCGGTCTCGTTCTGGACCTCCAAAGTGGTGGTCTCGCTGGCCCGGACGATGACGGTGTTGACCATGCCGTCGATCACATAGGGGCGGACGGTGGATATCTCCTTCACATAGTAGGTGCCGCCGTTCATGTTATCCAGCAGGACGGTGCCGTCCGTGCCGGTAGTGACTTCGGTGATCTTTGTGGTGCAGGCAGCGTCGGAATAGACGCCGAACTTAACCCCAGCCAGGGGTGCGTTGTTATCCCCGTACTTCTTGACCTGAAGTTTGCCGGCAGCGGGGGTATTGACGCCGAAGGAGGCGCTGGCCACGACCTGCGCAGTGTTTGCGCACAAAAAGATCTTCTGAAGGCTGTCCATGGAGGGGATGTACGCCGTCATGTTCTCCAGGGCACGGGTATCTTTGCCAGTGGCCGTGATGGAGAAGGTTTGTCCGGCTGCGGTCAGGGGCGCGGTGATGGTCAGGGTCTCGCTCTGTCTCCCGGTGAATCCGGTGAGGGTCACGCCGGCAGGCAGACCGGAGGTGTCCAGAGTGTAGCCGGAGTTGATGTTGGTCAGCTGCACGGTGGTGGTGCCGCTGTACCCGGTGCCGGAACGGTCCAGGGTCAGGGCGGAGGGTGTGAACTCGATGGCGTGGTTCAGGGTCTGCTTGTCTCTGGCCATCTGCAACAGCTCGTC
>LXOW01077471.1_pt1 | contig 36278 bp, 43 predicted proteins | sample 1368591 | NCBI WGS metagenome assembly LXOW01 (sample SAMN04884650, study PRJNA319009) | bovine gut metagenome | isolation source: Cow rumen | host: Bos taurus | place: Italy: Legnaro (PD) | collected 2014-07-09
TCAGATAATTCTCGTTTGCGCCATAGTTTCATTTCATGGCTTTCAGTGTTTCTAAGATTATAGACTTTAAACAAGTGATAATCATAATCCTCGTAGTCACGGTTTTTATTTTCTTTATTATCTGTATAATTTATTTTGTTCGGATTAAGGGCAAGTGCTGCAATGACAGCGGCTAATCCTTTTTTGTCTTCTGAAATTTCATTAAATTTATGTGGCTTTAACAATAAGAGTAATTTCCTTAAAAAAGGCTCAAATTTACATAAAGTATTAAAACAAGAAAAAACTTCTNNCCCAGCCAATTCATTTTTTTCATCAATTCTTGTTTCTAAAACTTTTTGAAGCAGGTCTACGAGTTGTCCGACGTTTACGTCTTTGTCTTTAAAATAATCGTGAGTTTCTCTTTCAATTTCTTGTTTCAGTTTTTCCCAGTTATCCATAACCTTTCCTTTTTCAAGTAAAACTTTAATGTTGTTTTAACTGACATTATTGTATCATTTTGCTTATTCTGCCTGCCATTTTATAATTAGCAGAGTTTCAATATAGATAATAACTCTACTAATAGGCATTTAAAATCTGTTATATGGCACTCTTGGCAATTATTATTATCTTTGTCATTAACAGAGCAATGTCTAATTGCATTTTTATAGATATTACACAAGTCTTTCGTCTCTATGTCGCAATTAGTGCAATTATTTGAGCAAGAAGGATAAATATGTGTCTTGGAGGCAATTGCTTCACAATAACTAATGATCCTGTCTCCATGTGCTGCGTGATTTCTGTACTCGGAAATCATATGTTTTTTTTCTTTGTTTTCCTTGTCAATAATATANNTCTCGCAATTTTCCTGTTTGATCTATATCTAAAAAAAGATATATTAAACTTCCAAGAGAACATGAAGAGTTTAAATCTCCATTTGATATATAATATTTTGGACTGGAAAAGTACTGTTTATAGTGTGGTTTCGTCTCATTTTCTGTATCTTTTTTGATGAAATCAATGTATGGTTTATAAATAAAATCATTTAAGATAGCTTCAAGCGTCTTGTAATATAGCAATGATATACAGCAATAGTCAAAATTTTTTTGTTCTTTTTTTCTAGTTATGTATTTGTCATAAAGCCATTCAGCTGTTGCTAATGTCACCAAAGGGATAGATTCTTCGTTTTTTTCTTTTAACACAGGAAATTCCTTTGATAAACTTTCGTAATAAGATAACTCTTTTTTTCCTTCTGCCTTAATTTTATTTACAATCAATTTGCTTATTTCCTCAGTAATTTTTTCTATTGTGTATTTGTATTTGTCTTCTTCATATTTATCTTTACATTTTAGGGCAGCAATAAATTTTTGTTTTTGGTTCATTAAATCATCAATTTTTAAATCAGCCAATGTTTCTAAGAACAATATGACGCTTTTTCTTAAATTGGCCCAGTCTGTTTTTAGTTTATCTATTTTTCTTTGTAAATATTNNNNTTATCCTCTTGTTTTAAGTTTTCTATCTGTTTTCTTAATTCTTCTATCTTTTTTCTACATTCAAATTCTTCGCTTATAGGAATTTGGAAATTTGCCTGACTGATGTTTTTTTGTTCTTCAAGTTTTAACAACCTCTCTGCATCTTGGCTGCCTTCTTTTTTTATTTCTTCTTCAATGCTTTCAGATTTGATTTCTAATCTTCTTGTTTTTTCTTTCTTCCATTCTTCTTTGAATTGATATGTCCAAGAGAATTTATCAAAGTTGAAACTTTCAAAATTCAANNTAACTGCTTGGTTTCTTCAAGTTCTCGTTTTATAAATATTAATTTTTTTATTTCTTCTTCTGGCTCTCCTATTTTAAATGTATTTATGATATTGAATAGTATTTCCGTAGCTTCCAATCCATGAAATATAGTAGAACAAGCTGTTTGGATTTTTATTAAAAGAGGGGTTGGAAGTTTTGGATAAATCTCTAAAGATTTCCTTATCATATATGGAGAAGCCCCAAACATTGAGACACTATCTTCAAATAAACTTTGACAAAAAGCTGCTTTACGAAAATCTGACTTATGATTTTCATAAATATCTGCAAGAACTTTTTTTGCCTCAGATATGTTTTTCTTTAATTTGCTGGTTANNTGAATAATGATTAATTAAACTATTGTACAAAGCATACTGACAGTCCAAATCTTTTTTTACTCCATTTTGTATATTTTCAAGGATTGTTCTTTGTTCATATTTAGAAAAATTGTAAACAGTATTTGAAAAGTAAGGTAATATGCTGCCATTAAAATTTTGATAATTCTTCANNCTTTTTGTTCTTTGTCATAAAGCTGATTTGAAAAGTCTTTAAATTTGTTATAAACAAAATTGCTAAACCACATCAACATACTTTGCACTGCAAAAAACTTTCTTCTTGTTTCTTCTGTATCAAATTTTAGAATTTCCACAGAAATATTTTTTCGTTTTACTTTTTTCAGCTGTTTAGCAGTGTCTAATCTGTATATAGTGGCAGTATCAAAACAATACCTGTCTTTGAAAGGAGTTTCATTATACAACTCCAATAAACTTATGGCATTAATCTCATGCTTTCTGAAAAAAGCATGAAGCTGTTCATACTGTTCGGTGATTAACTTGTTATTAAAAATATTTCTATTCATAGTTTTAAAAAATTAAAAATTAATTTTTAGGATTATTTTTTTTGTGGCACTTTTTGAGTATCTCAGCCTTATTTTTTATCTTATATTCTAAGACTAATATCTTATCTCTCATGTAAATAATATTTCCCCTAACATCCTTAATTTTACTAATTTCCATAGGTAGAATATTTTCATGATAATATAGATATACAATTGTATCTGTTATTATTATATTTTTACAAAGATGAACTCTAAGAGCCACTTCATGTAATGGAGTATTTCCTGCGTGATTTTTTATGTTAACTTTTGCCTTTCTTTCATTGACTAAATATTCAACTATATCTATTCTACAGCCTCGTGCTGCTTCATGCNNGTTTTTTTTCTTCAACTAGATATTTAACTATTTCTAAATGACCATTAAAAGCTGCAATATGTAAAATACTATTCCCATAATAATCTTTTAGAAGAATATCAGCATTTTGTTCATCAATTAAATATTTAATGATGTCGAGTTTTCCCTTTGCAGCTGCATTTAGTAAAACAGTTCTGCCAAAAGCATCTTTAATAGTTATGTCAGCACCGTTTTTTATACAGTTTTTAACGTCTCCTAATTCAAAGTTAAGCAANNTCCAATCTATATATTCAGCCATACTAATCTTTTGCTATAGGTAGCTTGACATAGTCCAGTTTTCAGAAATTTGTTCTGCCATAACATTTGCCTTTTTCCGTGTGCAAGGTATAATCCTATTATATAATTTCTGCCATAAAACAGAAACAGCCACAGGTTTTTATGCCTATGGCTGTTTGTTTGGTTGCTGATTATCAGCAATCGGGACTAAACATCAGTCCGTATCGGTGGATTCGCTGTCCCAGAAGTCTTCACGCTCCTCGTCATTGTCATATCCGCCCCACTCTGCATAATCATCATCATCCCATTTGAATGAGATTACATCCTCGTCGTCATCATCGTCAAACCAATTAAACCATCCCATAGTGATTTTTCCTCCACTTGAAATAAAATTCAGGATTGAAATTCCCAACCCCATTGTATATATTGTACTATATAAATCCGTAAAATGCAATAGCAAACAAAAAAATTGCCCAGTGCCGTACAAATTGCTAAACTGAATTTATGAAAAGTAAAAAACAGCAAAAGAAATCCGTCATGTCACAAAAGCAAGGGACAAGAAAACCAGATTTGGTTAAAGATTTTCACAGGATACGCCGCTACTTGGAACAGTTTGCCATATATGGCATAAACGACATTGAAGATTATCAAAAAAGATTTAATATAAGCGAAAGATCCTTTCAGGTTATTTGGCGGCAAACGGAAAAATGGCTTGAAAAAGGAACTTTTGCCATTCCTTCAGATGAGCAAATTGTCAGAAAAAACAAAGGCCGCCGCATAATATCCGCAGATAGCAGGGAATTTTCCTGCAATCCACTGTATAATGTTTTCAGAATGAAAAGTTTTACAGACAAAGATTTGCTGCTGTATTTTGTCATATTTGATTTTCTTGCAGCCAGACTGTATGGAAACGAAGAAAATTTTGCATATTTTGACGAAATATCGGAGTATATACAAAGTATCCTTGATTATGTGCCGGAAAAAGCCACAGTGCAGAGCAAACTTGATGAGTACTGCGGACTTGGTCTTATAAGAACAGAAATCAAGGACGGAAATTCTTTGTATTTTATAGAAAATCTGCCCGATTTTTATGGCTGGGAGAATGCTCTGTTCTTTTATTCGGAAATCTTCCCTTTGGGCATTATCGGCCATTACATAAACTGTTTTCACTTGCCAGACGAAAAGTCGCCGTTTTCCTATAAACATCATTATCTTTTTCCTGCTTTGGCAAGCCAAATTATATATGTGCTCATAAATGCCATAAACGGAAAGAAAAAAGTAATACTTGCTACCAAGCAGAATTACATGAAAAAAGATAAGCCTGATGAAGAATTAATAGAGGCTTTGCCAATTAAATTTTACATAGGAACACGGTCAGGCAGGGAATATCTTTTATACAGAAACTGTGCTGATGATTCTTTTAAGTTTATAAGAATGGATCATATAGATAATGTTGAAGTAAAAGACATTGCAGAAAATTATGATGAAGCCAAGGCAAAAGCCGCAGATTTTGAAAAATACGCATGGGGAGTTTCCTGCGCAGATACGTCAAAAGTGCATAAACTGCAAATGGAACTTGAAATAGCAGACAATGAACAATATGTGCTGCAAAGGCTAAAAAGGGAAAAACGAAAAGGCAAGATAAAAAAGACAGGCAAAAACACTTATCTTTATTCGGCAGAAGCATACGACTGTATGGAAATGCTTGCTTGGATAAGAACATTTATATGCAGGATAAAAAAAATATCATGCACACAGCCTGATGTAATAAAAGAACTCAATAAAAGCATTAAAGAATCCTGCGAAAAGTACGGAGTAGCAAAAAATGAACAAGAATGATGAAATTTTCCATGAAATATACGGCTGTTATTACGATGCCGTATCACGCATATTGAATGAGGCCGTAAGCAAACGTCTGACTGAAGACAAAATAAAACAGATAGCGGATAAATATGTGTTTACCGGCAAAAAAACTCCGTCAAAGAGTTCAAAGAAAGATACTTCATGCAGAAATTATAAAGAGGCATTATCTCCAGCGACAGCAATAAAAAAATGTCTTACACAACAAAAAAAGGGATCAAATGAAATAAAACAGCCTATTTTAAGCGCAGATCTTAAAACATTGCTACAAAATGCTCCGGAAATGCCTCTTTCTACTATGCAGAAACGTTGGCTTAAAGCCGTGCTTTCCGACAGAAGAATAAAACTTTTCGGCATAGAAGAGCCGGAATGGCTTAGTGGCATAGACCCTCTGTNNATATTTTGACCAGGATTTGGAAGGCGACAATTATTCTGACGAAAATTACATAAGACATTTTAAAACAATACTGGAAGCAATAAATGACGGCTTTAAATTGAACATAACCTATGGAGGAAACATCTATAAACATAAAAACCAAAATGCAATTCCGCTGAAATTGGAATATTCACCGAGAAATGACAAATTCCGACTGTTTATAAAAAACGAAAAAGGGAAATATTTTGTACTTAATCTTTCCAAAATACAGGAAGTAAAATTGTCGGACCAAAAATTTGAGAAAGAAGCCGCTCAAATGCCGAAAAAAGAGGAATACATAAAACAGCTTGTGTTAATTTTAGACAACAGCGCAGGCANNAACCGAGCCTTTGGAGGAAAAGCAAAAGTACAAAATCACTATGGAATATTACAAGGACGATGAGGAAGAAATCGTAATAAGGCTTATGGCATATCTGCCATATATAGAGGTAAAAAAGCCTTTTGAAGTAAAGAAAAAAATACAGGAAAAACTAAAAAAACAGCTTAAATACGGCGAATTTAGGTAAAACCGCAGCATTTTTTAATGATTTTCCTGAATCAAACATATATAATATTAATTGAACACATAAACAAACGCAAAGGAGACTAACAGCCATGGCAGACAAACACATACTTTTGACATTTTTGAGTGATTATAAACCTGATAGTAAAGAGTCTTTTGTAATAAAAAGTACAAAATATATAACTTCATTAGGTGAAAGAGAAATAGAAGGGTATAATTCCAGCGAACCAGCAGTAAAATATGTTATTGAGTCTATAAAAGACAAGGCTAATTTAGATAAAATTTTTGTTTTTACAAGCAAAGCGATGAACAGGGAAATAACTTATAAACTTAATAAAGAAGAAAGTGAAGACACACTTTCTCATTACTCTCTATTCAAAAAGAATCTTCAAAAACAATGTCAAAATCTTAATGACAATAGTTTTGAAAAAACTGATTTTAATGAAATTGATAATGCAACTGACAATACTTACAATGCTTTTTCAGAGCTTGTCAAGTCTGCTACATCAATGGCAGATAAAATAATAGCTTTTAAAAGAGAAGCAGGTTGTGATATTGTAATACATGTTGACTTAACAGGAGGACTACGTATTGCAGCATTTCTTATATCTACTGTTGTGCAGCTTTTGGAACATCAAAAAGGCATAACAATAAAAGATTATATTTATTCTCAGTTTTTCGGAATAAATAAGCCAGGGAAAATTTTTAATGCGACTGAAATAGTGCAATCATCTTCTTTGGCTGCTGGTGCTGAAGCTTTCGTGAAATACGGCAGCACGGAAGTTTTGGAAGATTATTTTAATGAGAAATATATTCCTAATTTAAGGCTATTGTTAGATGCTATGAAAGAATTTGCCGAAGCCTTGCAAATATGCAGTGCAAGATTGCCTAAAAGAATAAAAAAACTAAAAAGGCAAATAGAAACATTTGAATCAAAATTTGAATCAAAAAAAGCTATATTTAACGAATATGAAAGTCTTTTTAATGTTTTTCTTGAAAAAATAAAGGACAAATACAAGAAATTGTTCGCTGAATTAGATGGAAGAGAAAGTATACAACTGTTAAACATAATGGAGTGGTGCAAAGAAAATAATTATGTTCAGCAGGAAGTTACATTTGCAACAGAACTTATACCAAGAATAATATATTTAGAAAAAATATTTTATTATGATGATGAGGAGGCTGTCAAAGAAGAATATTTTAAAAAAAACAATAAAATCAATAAAGGCAAGGATAAAAAGGGTAAAAAAGATAAAGATAAATTGTGGCAAGAATTATCTGACTATGATCGAGCTTCGTTTTTTATAAAAAGCTATAAACATGAAGCTTTTGAACCCTATGGGCATGAGGAGGAAGATCGTTTTTCCGAAATGATTAAAAGGGAGTATGCTAGAACTAATTTGAATAGTGATGTTGCTAATAAGATATGTTATAAATATCTTGAGATTAATAAAATTAGAAATAAGATAAACCATGCTGCCAATAAACGCGATATTGAGGATGTAAAGCAGAGTTTGTCCGAGATGATAGAAACACTGAAGCGTGTTATTCTAAAACAGCAAGGGAAAACGGAATAAGACCTATGGAAAAAACATTAACCGAAAAAACAGAAATATGGAAGGCAATGCCGCGCAACAATGCCACGGAGCTGGAAATTGCGGACAGGTATTTTGACGAAGAGCTTATGCCTATGTCCCTGAAATCATTTGCGGCAAAACATTCCGGCCAGATAAAGCCGGAATATGACGGCATGGTGCTTACGCTGGGAACATCATGGCAGCCGCTGGCATTGTCAATTTCATTCCTTAAACCAAAAAAAATTCTTTTTCTCTGCACGCCGGAAACATTGCCGCAATTAGATATTCTCGTAAAATTCCTTAATCTTCCCAAGGAATGTTTTGCCTGTGCCCATGTAGGAAGAAGTGATTCCGCCCTGATATATGATACAATGTTTTCATGGGTAAGACGTTTTCCCGAAAATGCGGAATTATGTGCGGATATAACCGGAGGCACAAAAGCTATGGCAAGTGCGGCGGCAATGATGGCGGCAGTTTTAGGCATGGATATTTTCTATGTGGAAAGCCGCTATCTTCCTTTATACCGCAGGCCGGAACCGGGCAGCGAATATTTAAAGCAACTTGAAAACCCACAGAATTTTATACGCAGGCAAAACGGAGCAGCAAAATGAGCGAAAACACACAACAGACAGAAACAAAAAAAGTATGCGCAATACTGTTGGATACAAAATCAATACAGAAATACATTTTTTCCAGCAATAAGCTAAAACTGAACATTGCCGCCTCTTATCTGGTACGCACTATTTTTGATGAAATAATGCTGAAAATACTAAAAAAAGAATATGGACTTAAAAATGAAAATTGGCAGGAATCTAATGAAATAGAGATGGCCAAAAATCCTGCAATTGAATGTGAGATAGCCTACGCAGGTGGCGGGAATATGCTTATATTAGTTAACAAAGGCGATAAAAAGAAAAACGAGGATACAGCCAAGGAAATAGTGAAAAAATGGACAAGGGAACTGCTTTTAAGAACTCCTGGCCTTAAAACCGGTGCGGCAATAGGGGAAATTAATTTGTCTACCGAAATTTCAAATAAAGAAATAGCCCCACTTTTTACGCAGTTGAAAAAAAATCAGAATGAGATTTTTCCCAATGTAAGCCTGCCATACACAGGTCTTACTGTTGAATGTCCCTATACTGGTGATTCCGCAGATCTTTATTATCCGAAATCGGACGACAAAAAGCAAAAATACTGTTCTGCGGAGGCTATTTCAAAACTTGAAACATTGGACTATGCCCAGGAGTTTCTGAAGTATGAAATCAAATATGAAAACCGCTTGAAAGATACGGAAATATCTGAACTTTTAAACTCCAGAGGACTGATTTTTACAGATTCCATAGAACATTTAGGCCAAAAGGAAGGCGATGAATATGTGGCAATAGTCCATATAGACGGCAACAATATGGGCGTAAAATTCAATGGCTGCAAGACATTGCAGGAAAGAAAGAAAAAATCCTTGGAAATAAGCCGCAAGACAAGGGATGCCTTTAATCATCTTATTAAGGACATAAGTTCTGACAAGGAATGGGAAAAGATGTCCGAATTTCTGGATCTTAAAACATATCTTCCAATACGACCTATAATAATAGGCGGAGATGATATTACATTCGTATGTCCGGCAAAAACCGCCGTCATTTTCGCAAAAAAGTTTATGGATAATCTGTATGGCGATAAAAATGACCCGAACGGAGAGAAGGACGGCGGTTTTTCATCCTGTGCCGGAATAGTCATAATACCGACAAAATATCCTTTCTTCCGTGCGTATCAGCTGGCGGAGGAACTGTGCGGATCGGCAAAAAAGGAATCCCGGCAGGATACTAAAGGCAAAGGCAGCAGTTGGCTTGATTTTGCCATACTTCATGGCGAGCAGGAAGCCTCCCTGGAACAGATACGACAAAGTGAATATAAGGGAGCAATGGGAAATATGCACTTCGGACCTTATTATGTGAACGGAACTACTGCAAATCCAAAAAAAGAGGAAAAAGACATAGAAAAACTTATTGCCGGAGCGATTGCGTTAGAAAAAATGCCCAAAAACAAGGTAAAACTGCTTCGCGACATAATCGGCAAAGATGAAAGTGAAATAAGGCTTTTTGTGGAGCAGCTCAGGCATTTGAATCAGCAAGAATATCTTGAAGCAGCTAATAAAAAATATTCCAATAATATATGGGAAAAAGACCAATGGGGAAATGACCAAACTCCATATCTTGACATGATAGAGCTTATGGACTTTGTTTATGATGAAAACGGCAGCACTGGCGGTGACAAAAAATGAAAATAAAGGTTAAAATAGAACTGCTTTCACCCATACAGCTTGCAAGCGGAAAGGCAAATGTGGTGATAGATTCCGATGCTACGCATGACGAATACGGCGTTCCGTATTTTCCAGCAAAACGTTTCAAAGGCCTTTTGTACGAAAGTGCAGTTGAAATAATGGAAATGGGCGAGCTGTGCGGCAATAAAAAAATAATTTCCAAAGAAGCCATTGAAGACCTTTTCGGCAAAAATGAAAATTCAAAGACGGAAATGTTCATACACAATTTCACCCTGCCCAGGTACGATGAAATGCGAAATGCGTGGGCGTATCTGCAGGAACAGTTTCCCGGCATAATAGACAGGGATGCCGTGCTTAAGGAATACACCAGCGTTCGCTATCAGACAAAAATTGACGATAAGACAGGCATAGCCGCTGAAACCAGCCTTCGCAACATGAGGGTTGTGAATACAGGTCTTGTTTTTGAAGGAATCATAGAAATTGTCTCAGATGACAATAACATAGAAGACAATTATATTCAGGCTATAATTCTTGCCATAAGCAATTTAAAATATGCCGGAGCAAAACGAAACAGAGGATTCGGACATATAAAATGCACCGTGCAGGACATTGACGGCAGCACTATACCTGAAAAATACAGATTGGAGAAGATTTTGGAGAACGTATGACAATTTACAGAATTCCAGTTCATATAAGGACATTGACCCCGGTTGTTATCCCGGAAAAAAGCGGGGATTCCGTTCTTACGGAAACCTCCCAGTATTTCAGCGGCAGCCTGATCAGGGGTATATTTGCCAAACATTGCCAGAAGCATATCCAGTCAGATATTTCCGCTGAAGAAAATCCTGATTTCTATAAATTCATTCTGTCCGGCAGACTGCGTTTTTCCCCGGCTTATCCGAATTATTCTGACAAACCGGCCTATCCAGTGTCATTTTCATTTCTAAAGGATAAAAGCGGTACAAAGACAATGGATATACTGGAACAGAATCCAGAAGCAGGCTATAAGCCTGTAAAAGGATATGCCGCAATGCAGCCCGCTGAACAGGAAACAATCCTGACAATGGCCTCCGTAAAAAGGACAATATCCTTTCACATGAGCAGACAGGGAGAATCGGAACGCATAATAGGCAGCAGCAAAGATGGAAAAATATACAATTATGAGGCCATCGCTCCCGGACAGGATTTTATTGCCTACATATACGGCGAAGAATCGGAGACAAAAGAATTTTTTGAATATTTCTGCAAAACAGGATTAGGAACGGAAGGCACGGAACTTTACCTGGGCCATTCCAAGCGGACACAGTACGGAAAATGCTCAGTCAGGCTGGATAATCCTGAACTGTGCGTTTATAAACATTCCGAAACAGTTTTCGGAAAAGACAGGAACTGCATAGCGTTGCGTTTCACATCGGATTTTATTCCCAGCGAAACATTTGACAATGCGGCTACGGCACTTGCGGATCTTGTTAATGCCATAATGGAAAAAACAAACATTGCCGTTAAAATAGAAAAGGTCTCGGCAGTTTGCGGCGAAAGGGAAACATTCGTAGGCGTATGGGGATTGAAACGCCCACGCCAGCGTCATATAGAGGCGGGCAGTGCGGTAAAAATAAGCAAAGGAAACGGACAACCCTGGTCGGAGCAGGAAATACAGGCCATCTCCTGTATAGGATTGCTTGGCATTGGCCAGCGTACAGTTGAGGGATATGGCAGTTTTGATATATGGCCTCTTGGAAAAAAGGAAATAGGACAGCCCCAGAAGCAAAAAGCCATGGAAGTTGAGTTGTCTTCCGTACAAGATATAGTCAGCAAGATCCTTGACAGGCGTATAGAGGATAAACTTCAAATGCAGGCCTGGAAAGACGTAAAAGATCGCATAAAGGACACAACAAAAAAACATATTTTCGCCAGGCTTGAAAACATACTGTCAAAAACAAATACGGATGAAGGCATTTTTTCCGCAATAAGAGAGAATGTACGCGAAAAAAGCATAACGGAACAGAATCTTGAAAGTTTGAAACTCAATAATGTCAGCCTTATGGAAATTTTTACCGATAAGGAAAAATGGGAAAAATATGCTTTCAAATGGCAAAACGAGGTGTTCACAAGTGATATAATTGAAATCGCCAATAAGGCAGGTATCAGCAAAACACTGTCTATAGAAAATCCGGAAATATATCGCAAATACTGGCTTAACTATTTCCGTTTTGCCCGCAAGGCAGCAGGCAAAGGAGACAAGAAATGAATGACGCTTCCATAATTAAGAGATATGTTCTCAAGGGAACTGTAAAACTTCAAAGCCCATTGCTTATAGGCGGCGGCGAGGACAATGGCTTTATAGACATAAATATAATCAGGGATTCAAATGGCAATCCCATAATACCGGGAACATCCCTTGCCGGAGTACTTCTTTCAATGTCTGATAAAAAATACAGAATATTTTTTGGCAGAATGAGCAAAAAAAATGAAAAATCTACGCAGGACACGCAAAGTATGCTGTCCATAGATGACATAACACTTGAAAAATGCAATATAACATTAAGGGATGGTGTCAAAATCAATCATGAAACCGGCGTTGCCGAAGACAAGGCCAAATTTGACTACGAAGCAGTAGAGCGTGGTGCAGAGGGCAGATTCAACATTGTTCTTACCATCCGAAAACAATTTGAAGATTATGCGAAAGATGCCGATAATTTTATGAAAGGCCTTGCGGTTACATTGAAAGATGGAATATTCGTCGGTGCGCATACAACAAAAGGTTTTGGCAAAATAAAGGCAGAAGAAACCTGTCTTAATGTCTATGATTATTCAAAAATCTCAGACATAAAGGCATGGCTGCTGGATAAGGATTGCGGAACAATTACAGAATTTGACCGAAATGTAAAAAACAATGAGGAAGATTCTTTCTCCGTGGAAGCGGAGTTCCTTCTTAACAATTCGCTTATAGTAAGAACATCAAGATATGACGAGACATATTCCGATGTTTACGGGGATTTGGAAAAAATAGCCGCCGTGCAGCTTTTAAGCAATGGCTACTATGTAATACCAGGTTCAAGCATAAGGGGCGTTATTTGCCAGAGAGCGAAGGAAATAATGAAAATGTCCGGCAAATCAGGCTATGAAGAAGCCTTGAAATCCCTGTTAGGCTTTGCCAGCGAAAATAAAAAGGAAAAAGGATATTCAGGCAAAAAAAGCAGGCTTGTTGTTGAAGAATGTTATATAAGTCGCAGCAATGGCAGCGTAAGACATTTCAAACAGACACGCAACAGAATAGACAGGTTCACAGGCGGCACTATAAACAGCGCATTAATGCAGAATATTCCTGTTTGGAAGAAATCAGCCAATGCTGATAAGCCTTTAAAATTGAGTTTCCATATAAATAATTGCAGACCATGGGAGGCCGGGCTTATGCTTTTCGTGCTTAAGGATTTGTGGACTGGCATGGTGGCATTCGGTGGCGAAAAATCCATAGGCCGTGGAACATTGAAAGGCATTAAGGCTACAATAAATCTGGGACAAAAGAAAATAGTGATGACAGAAGAAAATGGAATAATCAATGTTTCAGATAATTCAATGCCAGAGCTTGAAAATCTTGCCAAGGCATTTGCGGACGAGACAACATTTGTGGTTGCGGAAGAACAAGGGAAGGTGGCAAAATGAGTAATATTTATCCTTTAAAAGCTGAAAAAACAAAGCAAGAAAAGCAGGAAAAATCCTTCGTTTTTGAAACAGACAGGGAATTTACGCCATATATAGAGGAACTTTGCAGGAAATATATAAGTGGATCTTCCGCAAAAGCGGTGGCATGGCTTAACCATTGCGTGATATTTGGCATTTATGAAAACGGCAAAATAACATGGGCCGAAGATGACAAAGGCATTTCATGGAAGCAGTTTATAGAAATGCGCATTTTCAATGATGAAGAAGAGCTTTATATAGGCAAAAACAAAATAAGATATATAAAGGATTCTCCGGCAGACAGCAATGCACCCGAAAAGGAAACAACGGAATATGTCGAAACACGCAGCCGCCTTTGGGGCGAAAAATATTCTAAAAAACCAGAACCAAAACCTGGTTTTGTCTTTCTGCAAGATAAAGAAAGACAGATAAGAATGACAGTGCCAGTTACGGAAAACAGCGAATACTATGAGCTTGTATTGCGCAGCTACATAGGCTATAATGAAAAAACAGGCCAGGCCGGATATGCCTATTACAGGTATGCGGATATAAAAACAAAGGGGGATAAATAATTATGGCATACAATAATAGCAGAAATTATCCTAGAAACAACAGTAGGGACAACAGGCCGACCCCGCCAGCCACAGCACCGTATAATTTCGTGCCGCTGCCGATTGCTCCTGTGCCGTCTCCGCTGTCGTTATTTTTGACAGAAAAGGACAGTAAAACAGGCAAAGTCAAACTGAATTTTGAAAAATATGCCGATTATATAGCGGAAAACGGCAAATATGACGGCATAATAGATTTTGAAATAACCGCATTAACGCCGCTTTTCATAGGCGACGGTACAGGCAAGTTTTTTGCCCCAGACGGTAAGCCTGTAATACCAGGCAGCACAATAAGGGGCATGGTTAAAAATTACCTTAAAATACTGTCCTGCGGCACAATGCGCAGCGAAAACAACGAAGACCTGACCTCCCGCCATCTGTATTTCCGCGACATGGCAAGCAAGACTTCACTAAAAAAATATTATGTAAAAAAACTTAACATACAGCGTGGACATGATTCTTACGGAATTTGTTCTATAAATGATGCAAAACATGGTTTTTTAGCAAGGAAACAAGATGGAACTTATGTGATATATCCTGCCAAAGGAGAAAAGAAAGATGAAAGATATGACAATCCGGAGGAAATGATAAAAAAATCTCCAAAAATTGAAATTTTAGGCGATACTGTTTTTCTACATTCAGGGCCTATGCCTACTTCAATGGAGGCTATTGATAAGCAGTTAGAAAGAGGAAAATTGACATATAAAAAAAGGTATTATGTGTTTCATTCTCCTAACTGGCAAAAAGAGATTATAGTCCCCAAAAGCATAATTNNAATTTGCTTGAAGATAAAAAAGCGAATATAAATAATAGTTATGCCCCAGCTAAAGGGAAAGGTTTTTCATGGTTGACACCTTGTTTTTACATTGAAAAAAATAACAGAGTTGAACATTTTGGCGCTGCAAAATTTTATAGAATACCTTACGACAGGGCAATTGAGGATAGTATTCCTTCTTCTCTGAAGAATGAAAATATAATAGATTTTGTAGAAGCGATTTTTGGCAGGAAGGAGGATTTTGCCAGCAGGATTTTCTTTGAAGATGCCTCAATAATTGATGATCCATCTTTAGTGCCTGAACCTGAAGCATACACTATGCCTCTTATGGGACCAAAGCCTACTTCTTTCCAATTCTATTTGGAACAGAAAAAACAGACAGATCAAAGTAATCTTAAACATTGGGATTCTGGCGATACTAAAATAAGAGGATATAAACTATATTGGCATAAAAAGATAGGCAGCGGCGGCTGGGTATTAAAAGGCAAACAAGTAGAAAAAACTCTTTCTATTAAACCTGAACCAAAAGGCAGCAAATTTAAAGGCAGAATACGCTTTAAGAATCTTTCCAAAGAAGAACTTGGCGCAATTTTGGCTGTGCTTAATTTAGGTGTTTCAGAAAACGGCAACAATGGCCGCTTCAAAATAGGCATGGGCAAGCCTATTGGCATGGGCAGCATAGATTTTGCCTATACCTTGAAATTAATTGACAGAAAAACAAGGTATTCATCTTTGTTTTCCGGTGAGAGCTGGAAATCAGGTTTTTGCGATAAATCAGCAAAAGATTTTATAGATGCTTTCCAAAAATATATAAATGAAAAGGGAGACATTGAAAGCTATAAAAAAATCAAAGCCACACTTGACATTATGATGAATTGCGCTAATGTCCCGAATCCGCAGGATATAGCATATATGACTGTAGGTGATGACCGTTTTAAGGACCGCATTCCCTTGCCTTATCCGGAAGATGTTATTAAAAAATAAAAATGTTCGGAGCTATTGTATATAAGTTAAGGACAACCGTGCCGGGCAGAATGCCGCAGTCTCATGGACATTTTGCCTTGGCGGCGGCATTGCAGATGTTGGGAACGGTAGACAGGGATCTTGCCACTGCGGAGCATGATTCACAGGGGACAAGGAATTTTTCCATATCCCCGATTTCCGAAAGCCCCATCCGATCAGGCTTTGCCGTAAAAAATATGTACTGCCCGACGGACAGCATAAGATACTGGCGTATATGCGGACTTAACCGGGAAATCGTGCAGGCACTTGCCTCTGTGCCGGAAAATACCGAAATACGCATAGGGTCGGTACATTTTGCGGTAATGCGGGCAATAACGGACAATTCCGAATGTCGCCGTGCAGGGATAATACCTGTAAATGAGTTTATGGCGGCGGCTATGGACATACCCGTTATGAAGACAATCACATTTGATTTTCTGTCCCCCGTATCTTTCAGGGTAGACGACAGGGACGTTCCGTTCCCTATGCCGGATCTTGTCTTTGGCAGCCTTGCTTCCAAATTCAAAAAATGCACAGGAATGGAATTTCCGAATGAGCAGATAAAGGCCGCCGCCCGCTCCCTGATCCCAATAGACTGGCACGGCGGAACGCATCGCCTGCGCATTTCCGACCGGGGAGGAATAACAGGATTCACCGGCAGTTTTTCCTTTGATATGCGGTACGTTGACCAGGATATGAGAAAGACAATGGTTCTTCTTGCGGAATTTGCCAATTTCAGCGGAACAGGCCGCCTTACCGCGCAGTGCATGGGCGAGACGGCGACACGGTATCGTTAGTGAAACGGCGGTAATGGAATTAAAGGAAAGGGGGAAATGCAGACTATTATTTGTTATGACGTATCCGACGCAAAATGCCGACAGAGGCTTGTCAAATACCTGATGAGTTTCGCATATCGGCTGCAATATAGCGTTTTCCAATGCGACATAAGGTCTTAGGAAAGGGAGAAAATACAAGGACGCATGGCGGAAATTGTAAAAAAAGACAAGACTGCGGCAATTACGGTGTTTCCCTTGTGCAATGACTGTATGGGCAAAACCTGGAGTCTGGGCAGTCCCAAGGAAGATTATCCCGACGATGCTGTAATCATATAGGAAATGGCCACAGTATATTTAAACCGTCAGGTTCTTTCCGCCTGCGAAATGGGCGGCAGAATGGCCGTAAAGGAAGACGGCAAAATAATTCAGAGCATTGCCATACAGGACGTGGAAAGGGTTGTCATAAGCGGCCATGCCCATATAAGCACGCCTCTTCTGGAACGTCTGCTGGAGCAGGGAACATGCGTAATTTTCCTAAGAGGTGGGGGAAAAACTCTCGGCATAGCCGCTCCTGTCGTGCATAAGGTAAGCCGTTTTATATATCAGGTTCGTTTTCTGGACGACGATCCTGCCGTGCTTGATTTCGCCAAGGAAATAATAAGGCAGAAAATAGACGGGGAATGTGGTCTTGTTTCGGACTATATAAGAAACAGCCGTCTTACTGAATTGAAATACACGCTTGACACGCTTAAAATATATCAGAATGTGGTTTCCACGCAGAGCAGCATAAATGGTGTAAGGGGAATGGAAGGAATAGCCGCCAGGGAGTACTTCAATTCCTTCGGAATCATACTTGCCAATAGCGGATTGGAGTGGCCGGGGCGTATAAAGAATCCGTCGATAGACCCTGTTAATGCCCTTCTGAGCTATGGTTATGCCATTGTTGCTGGCGAGGTTGCCGCGGCATTGCATCTTGCTGGCCTCAACCCCGGAATAAGCTATATTCATGCCCTTGACAATTACCGGGACAGCCTTGTTTACGATTTTCTTGAGCCTTTCCGTGCCCCGCTGATAGACAGGCTTGTTCTAAAAACGTTCAATCTCAGAATGATCAGGGAAAAAGATTTTTACATGGAGGAAGAACGCTGTCTTCTTAAAGATGAGCCTCGTGGACGTTTCATCGCCCTGTATGACAAGATGATGGGGCAGAATGATCTGGATGCGAAATTAAGCAACCGGGAATATATAAGGCATTTCATAAACGAATTTGCAAAAAAGCTGGACACCGATTACGGCGGAAAATGATTTTTCTGTGTTTTCTTAATTAAAAACCGCTAGTTATAACAGATAAATATAACTTGTAATAAGTTATAACATTTAGTTATATCTGAAAGAGATAATATTGTGCCTTTATTGATATGACAATTAAGGATTTCCTCAATTGCTAATTTCTAATTGCTCATTGCTAATTGCAAAGTCATTCGCATTTGCGAACGACTTTTGCCTTTTTCCCGCAGAAAGCCGCTCCGTATCTGAATATAGGACTTGCACCAGTCTCCTTTAATTCCGTCAGATATTCATTGCTTTCAATCTGTTTCAAGGCCTCTTCTGCGGATTTGGTCAATAACTGTTCAAGTTTTAATTTGTCTGCCTTTGCTGGCTCGCCTTCCCTGCAATACTTCATTTCAAATATTATTCCTGGGAGATTCTTTTTCTTCGGGAACATCGCTATGTCGTAGCGTCCTTCGCCAGATTCGCGATTGCTTTTTATACTGTAATTGTCAGTCGCGATGTAGACAAGTCCTAGAAACACATTGTGATAGTCCTTCTCCTCGGTAAGGTCGTGAAAGCTCAATGACGACATTAAATAATCCTGAACAAGCTGCTCTATCTTTTCCGCATTTCCTTTTAGCATGGCACGACGCAACTCGCTAGCCTTTCTACCTGCCGTCTTGTCTTTGACAAATCGTTTTATTATCTCGTCAAAATATATTGTCCTTAATTCCCTGTTCGGTATTTTCAAGGTACAGAACATTCTTCCTTCCTGCAAGTCGTTCTTTATGCTTTTCAAATATCCAGTCTGTGCAAGAAGGCTGTATGCTATATTCACATCTGATGCTATTTCCGAATATACGGTGTTTGTGTTTATTTCCGCCTCAACCGTGCCTTCATTTACGAGGCTTTCAAGCATATTGCTATCAACAGAATCCGCCACTTCAAGAGCCTGCCCTACAAGCTCGTTTGAAGACGTGTTAAGCCAATATGGTTGTGCTGTGCAATTGTTATCCAAATACGCTATGACTGACCATGGATTGTATATTTCCGTATTCCCGAACATATATCCATCGTACCAATGGGCTACTTCTTCCTTTTTTTCAGGTATACCGTAAAAGTCAAGCATATCTGATACTTCTTTCTTTGAAAGACCGAAATATTCGCTAAAATTCTCGTCAAAAACTGTGTTTACGATTATATTGTTCAATCCGCTGAAAATAGATTCCTTGGAAACCCTCGTGACCCCGGTCAGAATGCCCTTGTACAGGCTGGAATTTGTCTTCAATGCGGCAGAAAACAGATTTTTTATGAATGAGGTCATTTCCTTGAAATAGCTGTTTTCCGCAAGCCAGGCATTCTGCAAAGGCACGTCGTACTCGTCTATGAGTAGAAGAGGCTTTTCTCCATGATGTTTCTCCAGCATTGAGCATAGAAACTTCAAAGATGTTTCCCATTCCGGGCAATCTGGGGAATTTAAGGATATGTCCGAGTATACTTTTTTTTCATATTCATCCAGCTTTGTACTTTCCTTAAGTTCACCGTGCCTGCGGTATTCTGCCGCTATCTTGCTATAGATTTTTCTTCTGGCGGTATCAAATGTTGGACAGTCCATTTCCTTTAGTGAAAGCGAAATAACCGGTCTTTTGCCCTGTTCCGACGAGTATTTTTCGCCTGCCTGCCAGATTTTCAGATTTTTGAAGTAATGCGATGTGTCTTTTCCGTCCAATGGCTTTTCAAAGAAGGTCTGCAACATTGACATGTTCAGCGTCTTGCCAAAACGACGAGGACGGGTGAATAGTATGATCTTTGTTTGTCTATCCAGAAGTTCCTTTATCAGTAGTGTCTTATCCGCATAATAATATGTGGACATTTCCTTGAAATCCTCGATGGATATAGGAATTCCTTTTTTCAGAATCTGTGTTTTAAAGTAATTGTCAATCGGCATAATAAGATTATATGAAATTTTCGGCGGAAAATTTCACAAAATCAATAAGCAATTTTGGAAAAACCGCAACAAAATTTCTTTCCTCATAAATATGCAAAGGTTATAGAATATTCTTACGCCGGAAAAAGCGGTAAGGAACAAGGAAGGGTAAAACCGCAACAAAAATTCCGTGTAAGAAACATCTGGGACTGGTAGAATATAATCGTAGCAGCAAAAGACAAAACAAATACAAAGGAGATAAAAATGAACAAGACAATAAAAAACTGCATGAAACAATTCAAGGGAATGACCAGGAAGTCAAAAGGAGGAAACATGGCAAGATCAGTAGGTGCTGGAATGGCACTTTTCGGAATGTACGGCTGGAAGACGTATCTGTTTGCTGGGTCTGGCTTCGCATGGCCGATAACACTTACGCTGGTAATAGGCGGCACGATTGTCTCATCACTGGGAGGTAAGAAATGAAAAAAATCGGTAAAAACCGCAACAAAAATCACTGTCTGCAAAAGGGATAAGGCTGTAAAATATAATCGTAGTAAAAAAACTAAAAAACAAAGGAGAATTTAAAATGACAAACGACTTTTTCAACAAGACAAAGAATGGGATNNAGAATCTGGCCTCGGCAATGTGGACAAAGGCGCATTGGGTGGCGTTTGGGGCAAGGTGGAGCAGATGCACCGCTTCATCTGGGACAGCAGCGTGCCGTTTTCCCAGAAGGTTCTGCCACTTGCGGCCTTGCTTTACCTGGTGACACCGATAGACATGGTTCCTGACATCGTTCCTATCGCGGGCTATCTGGACGACATCGCCGTGCTGCTGTATGCGTACGGACAGATAAGCGACCAGCTGTCCCGGCAATGACCGTGCGGCAGACATCTAAAACAAAGGACATAAAAAGGAGAGTGATATGACAAAAAAAGCAGTCATTTTGCATCAGGCTGAAATTTTACATGCCTTGCGTAACCTCAAAATGGCTCAAAAACCCCGGTAGGTTACGCAAAAAATGGCAATTTTGGTCATAAAAATGAGGAAAAATGGCAAAAAGTCCTGAAAATTTAAAAATTCTGAAAAAAAGCTCCGACGAGGGTTGAAAAACGGAAAATAATGTTATAGACTATTGATATTGAAGGTTGCGTAACCTCAAAATGGCGTAAAAACCCCGGTAGGTTACGCAGAAAAAAGACGTTCCGGCGTTCCAAACCGAGGAAAAAGGCGTAAAAAAAGCCGAAAAAAAAGTAAAAATCGGCAAAAAACGCTTGAAAATGCCCAAAAAGGGGCTAAAAACAGGGTAGGAACGTTATGATTACCGTTTACGGTATTGAAAGGATTCAGATACGAATATGATGAGCTAGGTTCCTCGTAGGAACGTTATGATTACCGTTTACGGTATTGAAAGCTTTACGACTTTTGTTTGTCACAAATAAGGGATAGGCGTAGGAACGTTATGATTACCGTTTACGGTATTGAAAGGTTTTTCGGGCGTCGTGTCCGTCATTGACGCCTTGGTAGGAACGTTATGATTACCGTTTACGGTATTGAAAGCGGTTCCTTTTCATTGGGATTACTTCCCCATGCTGTAGGAACGTTATGATTACCGTTTACGGTATTGAAAGATATACCAATAAAAGTATATCTTTCTTCCTTATGTAGGAACGTTATGATTACCGTTTACGGTATTGAAACGAGCATGTCCGCATACTGCTCCATGGAAAGATTTGGCGTAGGAACGTTATGATTACCGTTTACGGTATTGAAACCTTATTGGTTTACATCCCAGCCACATCAGGTTGTTGTAGGAACGTTATGATTACCGTTTACGGTATTGAAACTGATCTTCATGATCTCAACGAAATCCCACGGGTCGAGTAGGAACGTTATGATTACCGTTTACGGTATTGAAACCATTTTACTTTCCTCCTGTGTTTGCTATACATATAGTAGGAACGTTATGATTACCGTTTACGGTATTGAAACGGTATGTTGATTACCACGGTATCTCCCTCTTTACGTGTAGGAACGTTATGATTACCGTTTACGGTATTGAAACCTCTGAAACAAAAATGTTGGGTTTTCGTTCCTGAGTAGGAACGTTATGATTACCGTTTACGGTATTGAAACGTATATTACACGCTACAATAAATGCAGTCAAAAATAGTAGGAACGTTATGATTACCGTTTACGGTATTGAAACAACACAAGATGGGCCGCGGTGTCGGAAGACATCGTGGTAGGAACGTTATGATTACCGTTTACGGTATTGAAACGGTTCGGCCCCACACCTCTTAGATCTACAATCTTTGGTAGGAACGTTATGATTACCGTTTACGGTATTGAAACGCGGGATACGATTGTCCGTGATGATGTCCTGATCTGGTAGGAACGTTATGATTACCGTTTACGGTATTGAAACCACTGGCGGTAAATTCAGACAATGAACTGACCTGTAGGAACGTTATGATTACCGTTTACGGTATTGAAACCATGTCAAAGATACTGATCCTCGGGGATTCCATGTAGGAACGTTATGATTACCGTTTACGGTATTGAAACCATGCTATTAACTACAGAATATGTGTGATAACAAGTAGGAACGTTATGATTACCGTTTACGGTATTGAAACATTTAATCTTTTAATTTTTATCATATTGATCTCCTGTAGGAACGTTATGATTACCGTTTACGGTATTGAAACCCTCAGGGGTTCCATTTTCCCGGAGTACTTCTTTGGTAGGAACGTTATGATTACCGTTTACGGTATTGAAACTTATGTTCCGGGCATAAACGACATGATCGCTAAAAGTAGGAACGTTATGATTACCGTTTACGGTATTGAAACGGTTCATCTTGTTCCAGTTGAGACTATGCAGGGCGTGTAGGAACGTTATGATTACCGTTTACGGTATTGAAACGAATACCGAAGGACATTCGGGAATCAATGCCTGTGGTAGGAACGTTATGATTACCGTTTACGGTATTGAAACTTTTTTCTTGCTCTCCTTCTTTGAAAAACATTCTCGTAGGAACGTTATGATTACCGTTTACGGTATTGAAACTGATCCTCTCCTCGGTATTCAACAGTCCACCAGGAGTAGGAACGTTATGATTACCGTTTACGGTATTGAAACGATAAAAGAAAATACCTCTTTATCTTCGAGATATTGTAGGAACGTTATGATTACCGTTTACGGTATTGAAACTTTTAAAAAATTTTTTCATTTTTTCCTCCAAAAATGTAGGAACGTTATGATTACCGTTNNAGTATATAGGGAAATCTCGTCGTAAACCGTAGGAACGTTATGATTACCGTTTACGGTATTGAAACTCGTACCGGATAACCAGCTCGTCGACACGAGTGGTAGGAACGTTATGATTACCGTTTACGGTATTGAAACTGTGACCCGGCAGTGGCTGATTAACGGATTGAGGGGTAGGAACGTTATGATTACCGTTTACGGTATTGAAACAAAAAAATAAATAAATAAGCTCGAGCGCCCGCCTGTAGGAACGTTATGATTACCGTTTACGGTATTGAAACACATCGTCCGGTATCCATCTTTCCAGGTAATGAGCGGTAGGAACGTTATGATTACCGTTTACGGTATTGAAAAGGAGGTCCTTATGATCGGCGGAGCATCCCCCAAAAGGGGATTAATCTTTAGCTGGTGCAAGAAAGCTCGGGAGCAGTATCCCCGGGATTTCATGTTGTTCCGGCTATTAAGTTCCGTCCACGGCGTGCGAGCAGTAGTAAGCGCACCGAAATCGAGGCGTGGCCGGGAAATGCTTCGGGAGTTTATAGAAGCAAATTTCCCAGAGGTCAATGCATCCTGGGCGGTCTATCACCCCGAGTGGATGGTCCCCTATGTCAAGTAGTTTCATTGGGATAGGGTAGGATTTGTATTCGGCCCGTAGTAAAACCGGATGCCAATCCGTAATTTATGTAGGAACGTTATGCCCGAAAGTAGTAATCGGGCATCTCTACGGTGTGTGGCACTAAACTGTGGATATTCCCGCTAACAACCTGCGGGAAAGACGTATGCGGACTTTGACTGCGTTTCCAATGGACAATTAGCAATGAGTAATGAGCAATTGTGGAAATTACATTACCACCCGCAATGACTAATAATTGAAATAGCTCTGTAAATGTTGTAAATCCTAAATAAAAAACCTCGGTTGAAAAACCGAGGTTTTGCTTTATTTGAATGTCAAAACAGTCAGTGTTTCTTATCCCCATTCCGAGTAAGGATCGGGTGCGGGTTTCTGCTGGCCTTCCGGCTGCAGTACCACGGCGGCCTTTCCGCTGAATGACGCTCCGTATTTGATTATGCGTTCCACCCCGACGGAGGTGAACTCCGCCGTGTAATTCTTCGCATCTATCTGCAGCAAAGCGTCCCTGGCCTGCTCTTCCAGTTTGGCTTGCAGCTTTTCGGGATTGTCCTTTTCTGCCTGCTCCGCCTTGTAATGCTTTATCTCAATGATTATTCCCGGCATTTTCCTGACGAAATCCGGCCTTGGTCGCAGGAGAATATCCGCACGTCCCATTCCTGCCTCGCGGTTGGATTTAATCTCGTATACTGTCCTCATTGTGCTAAGCAGTCCCACCATAAGATTCTGATAATCCTTCTCCTCTGTAAGATCCAGATAGCTGCAACTGGCCTGTAAAAACTCATTAAGCTCCCTCTGCATGGAATCAACATTCCCGGTTATCAATGCCGGGGGAATCCTGTCCGCTGCAAATCTTGCCTCGTCGTATTCTATATGCTTTATCGCCTCTTTGGCATACACGGACATTATTTCCTTGTTTGGTATAAGCAACTGTGTGCTATACATTCCGTCTGAAAATACTGCGTCTGCGGCTTTGACATACCCTGTCTGTGCAAGCAGGCCGTATGCTGTTGACGGATCTTTGAAAATGTCAGGATAGACTATGTTCATGTTCACATAGGCGTTTATCTTGCCGCCCTGCATTAGGGAATACAATGCGGTCTTGTCCTTTGAGTTCATTCTCTGCACAAGTTCCCAAAGCATAGCATTTGACGACGTGCCAGCCCAGTAATCCCTCGGCAGACATTCGTGGAACATATAGTTTATCAGCGACCAGGGATTGTACATTTCCGTATGGCCGAATATATACCCGTCGTACCAGTGCTTTACCTCGGCGTACTTTTCCGGCACACCGTAATATTCCAGCATTGCCTTTACCTCTTCAGCCGTAAAGCCGAAATGCTCGGAGAATTTCTCGTCAAAGATTGTGCTTACGTTCAGATTGTTAAGACCACTGAAGAGGCTTTCCTTTGAGACCCTTGAAACGCCAGTTATAACGCCCATGTAAAGGCTGGTGTTGTCCTTGAATATTGAGGACATGAAGTTTCGCATGAACTCTATTATCTGTGGATAATATCCGTAGTCAAATCCGCCCTGAATAGGCACGTCGTACTCGTCCATCAAGACCATTGGCTTTACACCGTGATGCCTTTCCAGCATTTTTGACAGTGCCGCTATGGAGTTCTGCCAGTCCTTCGCAGGGGCCTTCTCCATTGATATTGCGTTGAAAAAATCCCTTTCCTGTTTTTCCAGCTTGCGGCTTCTCTTTATTTCCTTATGCCGACGAAATTCAGTGCCTATGGCCTGTGTAATGGCATCAAACGCACCTTGGAATGAGGAATGTTTTACGTCCTTGAATGTTATGTATATTACAGGCCGTTTTCCCTGCTCCGACGTGTATTTTTCGCCAGCCTGCCAGATTTTGAGATGTTTGAAATAATGGGAGGTGTCTTTTCCGTCCAGAGGCTTTTCAAAAAAAGCCTTCAGCATGGTCATGTTCAATGTCTTGCCGAAACGACGGGGACGTGTGAAAAGGATTACCTTGGACTTGCTGTCAATAAGATCCTTGATCAGCAATGTCTTGTCAAAATAATAACATTTGCTGTCTATTATTTCCATAAAGTCGGAATAACCGACTGGCATTTTTGTCTCAATCAGTCTTTCTTTCAGGGTCATAGTTAGATTATATGAAATTTTCGTCAGGAAATTTCACATAATAAATGAGCAAATTTGGAAAAACAGCAACAAAAATTCTTTCCTCACAAATATGCAAAGGTTATAGAATATCCTTACGCCGGAAAAAGCGGCAAGGGAAAGGTCGGAACAATCCGCAACAAAAATTCCGTGTAAGAATAAGCTGGGACTGGTAGAATATAANNATAATACAATGAACAACAATAACAACAGGAAAGAAGTAAAGGACAGAATACTTGAAGCAGCAGAAAAAATAGAAAAATGTATTTCTATTTTAGAGAGTACAACAACAAAACATCCTGATCCTATTGCCGATATAGTAAAATTTTCGGTTAAATATTATCTTCGCAATAAAACCGGCAGTAACAAACCGTCTTAGTTGCAACAAGAGCGGAGTGTGAAGAAAAAAACGCAACAAATTTTCCGTGAAAACACAAATTAGGACTGGTAGAATATAATCGTAGCAGAAAGGAAATAAAAAAAGGAGAACAATATGAAAAATACAATTAATATGATAATTCCACCACCAAGGAACAACAGGTATTTGTTTGTTAGGAATCCTCTTTTGCGGCTGATATTGTGGCTGTTTGAAAACGTGGTAATTATTCATTACATTGGGGGTAGAAAATGAAAAAACATAAAAACCCTATATGCACAGTATCAGTGGCGGCAGGGAAAATGAAAATGTTCTTTCAGCAGCCTGTCAGACGCGTATCTGATTTGCAGAACGTGGGAATATGCAGAATCTCTATGCCGGCAATAGCAAGGCATTATCTTATAAAATACTGAAACTCAAAAGCGGCGGAAAACAGACAAATAAAGAGAGTAAAAAAACTATGAAATATATAACAAGCGATACACATTTCTTTCACGAGAACATAATAAGATTCTGCCGCGGAGAATATAGCGGCATAGACGATATGAATGAAAGTCTCATAGAGGCCTGGAACAGGACTGTTTCGCCTAATGATACCGTATATCATCTCGGCGACTTCGCATTCGGCAAGGATATGAATGCCATAGAAAGACTTATACAGCGTCTTAACGGAAAGATAATGCTTATAGTTGGCAACCATGACACGCCTGCCAAACTGAAACTGTATCAGAGATACTTTCAGGTAGCCTGCTTTTATCAGCTTGACGACGTGATTCTTACGCATTACCCGGTACATTCCAGTATGCTGGCGGATAACAGTCCAAGGTCAGCGTCCGCTACTGAGCGATATAACATTCATGGGCATTGTCATGGGGGAATCATAGAGGATTCACGATATTTGAACGTAAACTGGGACGTATGCCACAGGATAATAATCCTGGACGAGGCTATATATAGCCTTAAAAATCCAGCAATGAAGGCATGTCCTGTCATATAGCAAATCCTTATGTGGATTATGGATTATTTAAGTTCGCAACTTTTTTTCCATGATCTTTGGTCAGCAGTCTGATATAATAGTAGTTGTGTTGCAAATGTGTGTGTAAAAAGTCATCAGGAAGGGGAAGAAAAACCGCAACAAATCTTCCATGCAAAAATAAGCTGGGGCTGATAGAATATAATCGTGGTAGCACGAAAAACAGAAAACGAAATAGTGGAGGTTGTTATGAAAAACAGTAATAAACGCAATATCGGAGACAAGTTTGAATTCTGGGCAAAAAGCTGTCTTCACAAGCGTCGTTATCGTACAATGCAGGTGGCGGAGGAAATGATAAACCGCATACACAAGCTGCGTTCCGTGGAACTGAGGGCATATTTCTGCAAATATTGCCTTGGCTTTCACCTGACGCACACAAAGAAGACCTGATGAGGGAGAGGGCAAAACCGAAACAAAAATTCCGTGAAAGAACATGCCGAGACTGGTAGAATATAATCGTAGTAGAAAAGAAACTAAAACAAAAAATAAAAGGAGATTAAACGATATGAACAAGAATAAAAACAACAACGATGACAAGAACGTAGCCGCAGGAGTGGCAGCCGCAGGCACAGCTGCAGCGATAGGCGGAGTAGCAGTCGGAACAAGCGCGGCTGGAATAGCTTCAGGACTTGCCACTGCAGGTGGACTGGTCGGCGGAGGAATGGCGGCCGGAGTGGCGGTTGTTGCGGCAGCCCCCTTGGCGGTGGCAGCGGCAGTATATGGCATAATCAGTATTTTTTGCGACGACTGATAGGTCAAAACCGCAACAAAAATCACTGTCTGCAAAAGGAATAAGGCTGTAAAATATAATCGTAGTAAAAAAACTAAAACCAAAAGGAGATTGTACAATATGAATAAGAATAACAACAACGATGACAAGAACGTAGCCGCAGGAGTAGCAGGCGCAGGGACAGCGGCAGCAATAGGCGGCGCGGCATTAGGCGCAAGCGCGGCAGAGATAGTATCAGGCCTTGCGACAGCCGGAAGCCTGGTCGGCGGGGGAATGGCAGCCGGCGTTGCTGTAGCCGCGGCAGCACCTATAGCGGCAGCGGCGGCAGTATACGGCATAATCAGTATTTTTTGCGACGACTGACAAGCCGCAATCAAAAAAACGAAGCAAAAATTCATGGCCTTAAAAGCATTAATGCCGTAAAATAGAAGTAATACAAGCAAGACAAAAAACTAAAACTAAACCAAAAGGAGATTACACAGTATGAATAACAAGATATTTAAAAACATCGCTAGCGGAATAAACATGGGCAACTTTGCAAAAAAGAGGTCTTTTGTTGAAAATGCCCTTGACGGCATAAGCAGGGACGGCAAGCTGGGTCAGGTTTGGGGCAAGGTGGAAAAAATGCGCCGTTTTCTCTGGAACAAGAATGTGCCGTTCTACCAGAAGGTCTTGCCTCTTGCGGCATTGCTGTACCTGGTGACGCCGATAGACCTCGTGCCGGACTTTACGCCGATCGCAGGCTATCTGGACGACATCGCCGTGCTGCTGTACGCGTACAACCAGATGTTCCAGCAATGACCGGGGAGTAAATCACCGAAAACAAATCATAAGGAGAAATGAAAATGAAAAAAATACTGCAAAGAACTGGAGAAATTCTTTCTGTCGGATTTATCATTGTGGTGATGATGTTGGGCAAATTCCCTATGGAAAACACTTCCTATGATGATGACGACGATGATGATTGAGTAGACAGTAGTGATATGGTAAAAATTCATAAAGGAGGTAAAAATACATATTTTGGCTTTGCCTGGCAGTATATCCAGACTTTCATAAAGTGATAGCCGCCACAGACAATGCATAGATAGATAAAAATCTGTTAGTATGGGATAACAGATTACGCTATAGGGTTTAGCGTTTTTTGATATTAAGTATCTTGGGGGGAATTTTTTCTCCAATAAGATAGATGATGACACTCTGTGTAAATTGGTCCATCCGCACGGAGATTAGGTAAACGCAGATAAAGTAGTAATTTTTGATACACACATCGTCGTGCTCGAAATTAGTAGTTGGGCATCTCATCGGTGAATAATGTGTACATTTCCGCCAACAACTTGCGGGAATGTTGGATGGCGGATTTTATCTGCATTTCCTTAGGTATTACTGTGCATTCATTTAATATGCACAGATAGGCATTTGTTCTGCCTTGTATTGTAATACAGTTTCATTATNNTTGGAATTGCAAATTCTGCGTTATGAGCGCAGGCAATCACCGCTCATGCCCGATTGATTTGCCGCAGAAATTGCAGGTTGCCAGGAATATAGACGAGGCAGATGTGAAGATAGATTTATCAGGGGGAGAAATCTTCAATGACCGTGAGAAAGACGAAAATATGAAACTTATTGAGTTTCTGTCTAAAAAACACGGCAAGGAAAGAATTGGGATAAGCTGTTCCGGCTATAACATTGACAATGAAACTGCATCTTTTCTGCGTGAAAATGTGCATGAAGTTGAAATGACAATGGATGCCGCTCCAGGGATTAAATATGAGTACAGATACTGCTTCCCTAATTTCAAATCAAATTACCATTCCGTCGCAGGCAAAGCTGCGGAACTGTTAAAAAGACACGGCATTTATACCGGTCTTCAGACTGTCCTTACCAGGGAACATCTTGTAAGACAGAAAATACTTGATGGTTTAAGGCAATGGATGGCAGAAAGGGGTATAGACGAATGGAGTCTTATAAGGTTTTTCGCCGCAGGCCGTGGAAAAAGGTTTGCAAACCTTGTCATGACGGACAGCGAAAACGAGGAGCTTGTCAGGTTCGCAAAAGAACTTTGCAAAAAGGAGGGTTCGCCTAAACTGGATATACATTATCTGCTTCCCGGCACGGATAAGCCGAAAGGATGCAGATGCGTGAAAAAATCAATAGGCATACTGCCTGACGGAACTGTGACAGCCTGTTTCTGGGGGTTGGACGGAAAGAGCCGGGCAGTTCCGGGGTATTATTTAGGCAATCTGCTTGAACAGCCTTTAAGCGAGATACTTAACGGCGAAAATGCTGTAAAGTGGAAAAACTATCACGGCGGGTGCAAGTTCTGCTCTGCCGCAGACAGCTTAAACAATGAGGAAATAATAAAATAAAGGGGGAAACAACAATGAAAAAATTATTAGATTTTATATCAGGTTTTATGGAAATAGGCAGCGTGCTTTACGGACTGTCAAACTTCGGCATTGCTGGAGCATTCTGCGGCGCATTGTGTTATCAGGCAGGAAACATTGTGCCTTCGCCGTTCAATCCGTCAGCAAAAGCAAGCCGTATATTTGCCATTGCCGGCCTTGCGCTTGCCGCGGCGGCAATATTCAATCCGCTGTTTTATTTTGCCGCAATGCCGCTGATTTCCATGTCTCTGCAAAGCGCAAGAGCCATATATAAAAAACTTCCATCTTCGGGAGAAAATGTTCCCGAAGATAAATATTTTGCCAAAATGCTGAAAAGAATTTGCAGGGTTCTTGGATTTGCATTAGGTTTTTGTCTTAACCCATGCTTATTGGCAATCTGTGCCGCAGCAGTTATATTTGCGCTTTTCAAAGAAAACGGCAATGAAAAAATTTCTTTCAAAAAGCCGCAGATGAACACTCTCTGCAATGTTCTTGTCCTGCATGAAATACATTATTTCGTATATTGCTATTCTGCAATGCTTATAGCTTATCTTTCATTCCAAAGCATAGTGTGGGCTTCGTTTGCTTTTGGCGCAAGCTGGCTGTCTTATGTATTCTGTCCTAATATATATCAGAGGATAAATTTCTTCTCAAAAATAGGACATAAAAGAACATTTGTCATAGCACATTTCATTCTTTGCCTTGTATTGGCGGGCATGTGTTTTTGCTTATCAAGGGAAAACCCGACATTCCTTATCCTTGCGGGAGCATTGTGGCTTTTGACAGGAGTATTCGGCACTACGGAATTTTGCATTGAGGAGCTTGCCAGGAAAAACGGCACTTATGACAAAAATAGCCATAATTCAGCAGAGAACATTGGGCATATATTGGGCGTTGCTTTAAGCGGCATTATATATGCGATCTCCGGCAGCCTTGCTGTTTCCGTAGCCGCAGGGGCAATGTTTGCGTTGTTTGCTTTGCTTGTCATGGCCTTTTTCGCAAAGGAGACTTCAAAATGAAAATATTTGAAGAAGAATGTAAATCCATAATTACAAAATCAAAATTGCCCGATGCGGACTATGTAATAAATCCGTACATAGGCTGCTGCCACGGCTGTGCATATTGTTATGCGCAGTTTATGCGTCGGTTCACGGGCCATGCGGATGACCCATGGGGCAGTTTTATGGACATAAAAACAGGCGGTAAAATCCCGGCAAAGAACTTACAGGACAAAACGATTCTCATAGGTTCAGTCACAGACCCGTACAACCCTCTTGAACATAAATACAAGGCAACAAGGAATATTCTTGAAAGGCTTGCAATAACAGACACTGGCGCGGCAATAGAAATATTGACAAAATCGCCGCTTGTTTTAAGGGACATTGATATTTTGCGCAAATTCCCAAATGTGCGTGTGGGCATTTCCCTTTCCACGATGGATTCTGTCTTTTCACGCAGGATGGAAAAATATGCTCCCCTGCCGCAGGACCGCATAAATGCCGTAAAAGAGCTTAAACAGGGCGGAATACATACATATCTGTTCGTTTCGCCCATATTTCCGTTGTTCCAGGACTGGAAAAACACCGTCAATGCTGCGGACGGATATGCGGATATGTTCTGTTTTGAGAACCTTAATTTACGGGCAAACTACCGCAAAGATGTGCTTGAAATAATACAGAATTTTTATCCGGAGAAATATCCTGCTTTTAAGTCCCTCTTTGAAAATCCCGCAAAATTAAGGGAATACTGGATAAACGAGGCCGCCGAGATAGCAAGATATATGTCAGGCCGTCCTCACAAACTGTATTTTTTCCATTCTGAAATAAAGAAGAAATAAGGAGATATTATGGAATTTTTAGGATATGAAATTAAGGGACGCATGATTGCCGCATCATGCCCTGCCACGGAAACTCTGGAAAACATTCTTGAATGTGAAAGAAACGGAGCATCTGCCGCCATTCTGAAATCCGCATCATCTGTGCGTCTTTCGGACAGCGGCAAAAGAAGGTGCTTTTTAGATAATAAAAACGGCCTGTTTTGGTGTGAATCCGGCTTTGACCGTGAGNNGCTTTGACCGTGAGATAATGACAATTGAAAAGGCCGTCATGCTTGCGGAATCCGCCGTAAAACGCAGAAAAAAAATTCTCATAATCCCAAGCATAACGGAAATGTCATTGAATGTAGATAAATGGATCGAGGACTGTGAGGCATTTGAGAAGGCTGGGGCAGATGCCTTGCAGCTGGACTTTTTCTATTTTCCCAATTTAATGGCAGAAGATAATTTCAATGAAAGGTTTATATCCCTGCTTAAAACGCTTTTGGAGAAATGCCGCATACCGGTAATGCCTAAATTGAGCATAAACATTCCTGCGGAATATGCGGTATATGCTTTCAAAAAGGCCGGAATAAAATATGTGTCCCTATTGGATTCCATAAAAGCGCCGCCGCCGGAAGGGGCAGATTTGTCCGGCAACAGCCTGTCTGCTTTCGGCAGCTTTATGTTCCAGCTTACAAGGCAGTACACATATATAATGGCAAAGTCCGGCTTGCAGGTATGCGCAGGCGGCGGAGTGAAGAATGCCGCAGATGCCTCGGAATTGCTGCGGCTTGGCGCAACAACGGTTCAGCTTGCCACGGAAGTACTGCTTAACGGCTTTAAAAGATTCCGTGAAATAGGCAATGCCATTAAAGAGCCGTCCTCCGCATGCAAAAGCGGATACACAGGCAGCCGTAGGATTCATTTTGACAGCAGCAGGTGCATAAACTGCGACAAATGCCAGACGCAGACATTCTGCACAACAGTAAAGCAGATAACCTCCGGCAAAATATCTGCCGAATACGCCACCTGCGAAGGCTGCGGCCTGTGCGGACAATTATGCTCCGCCGGTGCGGTGCCGGTATTTTAGGTAATTATGTGTTTTCTTGCATTTTTATATAAGCAAGTTGTGATTCTAACTTAACTGTTAAGGCAATGCGAATAGAACCTCCGAAATCTGTGACATTCCTTCCATATTCAAGAATTTGTCCATCTCCATTCACAACTGCTGCATTATGCATATTATTCCCAATGGTTCTAAGCCACCACCAACAATTACCATTTTTATCAGTCCAAGCTTTTTGATTTATTGCAATAGAGGTTGCTTTTGTCTTCCTTTCAGTATTACAATAAAAATATTTTTTTGCTTNNAAATCAATTTTTTTTCTTCTTCGCTAAATATTTTGTTATAAAAGTCTCCGTTCAGCCACTGCCTTAATGAACATTTTTCCCAAGTGATTTTAACTTTAGCATTATGATATGATTGAGAAAACAATCCGTGTTTACTAAGTAAAATGGCAGTTCCATTATCTTTTTTTTCTAAAACAAACCATTCTATCGGTTTGTTTTCTTCACTGGAACATATTGAACCAAAATGTATTATTCCTGTTTCATGATACGATTTGTAGCTTACAAAATCATATAAAGTACTCTGTTCTAGTATTTCTGAATTACTGTATTTACTTGAATCTGTAAATTTACTACGGAGAAAAGATATAAAACCAGTAAATTTTTTAGGAATTACTCCAGTATTTTTGTCTTGTACATAGGCATTTATTCCACCACATTTGAAAAGAATATGTTTCGCTTCATCCCTAGTCAATCCAGGAAAAGGAGGTTTAAAATTACTTGTAGCAATATGTATTACATAATATTTTTTTGTTATTTTAAATTGATCTTCGTATGAAAGCAGTAAATATAACACTCTTCTAAGTTGTTTTGAATTTAGATTATGCAAGATATTATCATATTTTTTTTCGGATGGCCACTCTGACATTAATTCTCTTTAATAATATTTAAATCAATATTGTATTTTTTTGCAATTTGTTGTACAAGATTATATTTCTTAACAAATATTTTCCCTTGACTTAGTATTTCTAATAATTTAGGAGTTGTCATTTCTTTAGGAACATTGAAGATTATATAAAATTGCAGTAATCTAACAGACTTTTTTATACTTTGACTCCACAGAGAATTTAATATGTCAGCTACTTCTTTAAGAATGCTCATGTTATTAACAGATATTGAATATTCATAATCTTTTACAGAACATACATCAATAATGGTTCTTGCTATTTCTTTAATACCAGTATAGTTTTGTTTTAATATTGCAGATAAAAACAATAAACATTCGTCCAGATTAAGTTTCATAGCGATTTGTCTGAAAACTTCTTGATCGTTTGTTTCAATTGTAAGTGCTGGGATATTCTGTGTTAATTCTGTTATTCTGTCTAATTCCAGTAAAACAAGGACGCTCTCTGTCTGCAGCTCCATTGAGGGGGCTTTTATATTTTCTAAGGCTTTTCGTACTACAAATTCTTCTATTTCACCATCAGGTTCTTCAGATGAAATCACTTTTGCTGCAAGCAGCAAATTATAGTTTGATAAAATTTTTATAGCTTTGTTTCTTTGTTCTCTGTCTGTGTTATGTAAATCATATATAATGCTTTTTTCATACTTTTTGTCTTTAGCATATTTCCCATNNCATCAATATTTTCAATATTTATGTCTGAAACTTGCTGTTCATTAATTTTTGCTTTTGCTATATTATCTTTTATTATATTTTGAGCATGATTAACTTGGGTTAATTCCCTATTGTCAGCAAGTATTATGTTTTTATCGTCATTATGTTCTGAATCACTATAAACATTTGTTTTTNNCTGTTTACTGTTTCTTTTATGAGCACATGAAATATAATAATCTTGATAAGCCTGGTGTGCAAAAACAATCACCTCTTTGTTTTTGTCGCTGCTTAAAACACCAAGATTTAATAAAACATTTAACGCATATTCACTGTCATACTCAAAATGATATTTTTCCATGCAGTTTGCAAAACATTCAAGAACTTCATAATTTAACAGGCCGGAATTTGTTCCATTTTTCTTAAAGCCATACTCTGCCAAATAAGTTAGCAATTGGTTAATTTTAAAATCATTAAATTTTGTGTCTTTTTTTTCAAAATGCTCTCTTTTATATAGGCTTTCCAAAAATTTTTTTATAATGNNCTTGTTGCCATAAGAGGTGTACCAATTAGTTCCAAAAGCCTATAATTGCTGTTTATTCCGTTAAGAATTACTGTTTTTATTTTTTCACTGATAGTATTTTTTTGTAAAAATTCTTGTATTTTCTTTAAATCCATTTTCTGCAATCTGAACACAGGGATATTCTTAAAAAAATTATGGCTGTCTGGTCTGTTGGAAAGCAGAATGAACATTTGGGGGTATGCATCAATTAGATTTTGTATTTCTTTAAGTCTGCGTGATTGAATCCCTGTTTTGTTATCAGCAGGTATTTCATTTACACCGTCTAAAAATAAAGAGATTTTTCCTTTTTTAAACAGATCAACACAATTTAAGTATTCCGCATTAATTTCCCTGCAAATATATTGTTCTATTGTTTCATTTTCATTAATTAACATTCCCAAGGGAACATAGACTGGAATAATATTTTTCTTTCCAGCCTTATAATCTTTAGAATCTATATAGGCAAGGTATTGTAGCGTTGTGCTTTTGCCCATGCCTGCTTCTCCCCATAGCAACATCCTTTTTTCTGGGAGCTTATTTTTCCTAATAAAATCAACTGTGCCGGCTCTTTCTTGCTCAACATCATCCTCATTTGAAATGTTTTTATGTTCAATTGCATAACTTTCAAAGACAGAAAAATCTTCTATTGTGTCTGTTGCAATAAATCGTCTTGCATTAGCTTCAAATTCATTTATGACAGAGGAGATATAATCTGAAAAATCATTCTGCTTGCT
>LXOW01050749.1_pt2 | contig 36264 bp, 36 predicted proteins | sample 1368591 | NCBI WGS metagenome assembly LXOW01 (sample SAMN04884650, study PRJNA319009) | bovine gut metagenome | isolation source: Cow rumen | host: Bos taurus | place: Italy: Legnaro (PD) | collected 2014-07-09
GATTTACCTTTTTTGCAAATGAATTTCATATTTCATTTATTATTTATTGTTTATTGCTCGCTTCTATTTGATTTGGAAAACTTTCAAATTAACAAGTATATAGAAAAAAATTATAGGTGGGATAAGAGATGATTTTTAATCACATAATTAGCATATATTGTTTGTTTTTTCTTGCTATGGTTATTCATGAGCTTGGGCATGTAATTGGCGCAAAAATAATAGAACTTGATATTAAGGAGATACATATTGGAGATAGATTATATTCAATGCATATCGGGAAGCTTTTCATATCACCAGTAATTAGCTTTTCATCGTATGTATTATTTTATTCGGAAGAATTGTATGAAAAAAATAAATTGAAGAAGATTGTTTTTTTTATGTCAGGGATAATTGCCAATTTTGTTTTAGCATTGATTGCGTGTATATGTATAAAAAAAGCTTCTTTTTATATGATGGTTTTGATTGAAATAAATGTATTTATGATTGTTGAAAATGCATTTCCCATATTTGNNAAAATAATTAAAAATCTGTCAATAGCGGGGGTGCAACGCGAGAAACAACCAAAAATACATTTCCTGCATTGTAATGCTTATGTTAGGTGATATTTCAGGTATTTTGAAAATCTATATGGAAAAATATGGTGACAAATTATAACAAATATGTTACAATTCTATTGTTTGTTTATTGACAAAATGTAAAGGAGCAACAATAGAAAGGAGTAACTATTTTGAGAAAAGGTAGGAAAGCTCTGGCATTAGCATTAGCCTTGTTTTTAACAACAGGTGAGTTTAATGGCATGGGTATTGAAGTGAAAGCGGCAGAACAGGTGGATATTACCATTGCTTCTGCTGAGGAGACAGAAATTGTTACAAATGATGCTTCAGAGATTATTGAAGGAACAATTTCTACAAAAGCAAACATTGAGAGTGTTACGTATTCCGTTGCGAAACAGGATGATGACGAAGAGGTATACGTAAAAGATCAGGAAGCAAAGGTTGAGGGAAAAAATTGGACCATTGATGATTTACAATTACTTCCTGGAGAAAATGTAATTGACGTTACAGTCACAACAAAAGATGGAAAGACAGCCACAGACAGTGTATCCATCAATTATGACAATGGTTCATTAAGTACTGACTTTACATATGGTAAAGCAGAAGATGGAACAAAATATGTAAAAGACCAGTTATTGGTTATGTTTAAAAATGATATAACAAAAGAACAGGTTGAAGAAATCGCTGCATCTGTAAATGCTTCCATTGTGGGAGTTATGTATGCATTAGATGAGTACCAGTTTGAAGTGAAAAATGCTTCTTACAATCAGTTGCAGGAAATTGCCAATCAATTGATGGAAAAAGAGGAAGTTATTTATGCTTCTTTAAATTTGGTGATTGCAGAAAGCGATAAGATTCCATCGGATAAATGGAATAGTTCCAGCATAAACTGGGATGAAACTAAAATTTCAGGAAAAAACTGGGGAATGAAAGCGATTCATGCTGCCTCAGCGTGGGACTACAATAAATATCTTAGTAAAGTGAAGGTTGGAGTCATGGATGGTGGTTTTTCTACAACTCATCCGGATTTGAACATTAAATTATTAAATAGCTCAGATAATACACCAAGATTCCATGGAACCCATGTGGCAGGAACTATTGCAGCTACTTCGGATAATGGAGTGGGAGTTACCGGCGTGAATTGGAACGCTGACCTTTATGGAAGTCCATGTTCTACGGGAATGAACAGTGTTTGGCCACAGTCTATGATGGCAGAAAGTTTGAATGACTTGGTCGAAGAAGGTTGTAAAGTTGTAAATGGTTCCTTTGGATTAAGTGATCCTTCAGGTGGTGCGCAATTATCAACAGCAATCTGGGGTGCAAATATTATTGCAAAATTGCAGAAAAATCATGATTTTATCGTTGTAGAGTCAGCTGGTAATTTAGGAAATGATTCAAGCAATAATGGATTCTTTTGCTCTCTTGCCCCAAATAAAAATAATTTGGTTATGAAAGGTGTATTAGCTGCACTTGGAACAGATATGGATGAATTATTAGAACATGTATTGATTGTGGCAAGTGTTCAGCATTCTTCTAATGATTTGAGTTTGGCAAACTATTCTTGCTACGGAAAATATGTGGATTTGGCAGCTCCGGGTAGCAATATATATAGTACATACTGGGATGAGACAAAACAAACAAACGGTTATGAGTATTTATACGGTACATCTATGGCTGCACCACATGTAAGTGGAGTTGTATCTCTGGTTTGGGCTGCAAATCCAAGTTTATCAGCCAAAGCTGTAAAAAATATTATGTTAAGTAGCGCGACTACTACTGTGCCTGGAAACAGTTCAAATGGTGATGGCAGAACTTATAAACTTGTAAATGCCCAAAAAGCAGTAGAAGCTGCCATTCCTTTGGGATTTCATTCCTTTGTTTGCAAAGGAACTGAAAATGGTGAAGGAACTGTTGGAAAGACATATACGTTAAAGGCAGATGCATTTAGCAATTCCGGAGCACTTACATATACCATTACAAAGAAATTTTCAGGTGTTACAGAAACAATTCTTTCATCATCAAGCGCAAACTCTTGCCAGTGGAAACCAACAAAGGCAGGAAACTATGAGTTTACATGTACCATTAAAAACTCAAAAAATCAGACACAAAAAGAAACAATTACTGTAAAAGTGAATGATATTCCAGATGTAGTAATCACTGATTTTCACGCAGATCAGGCAAGTGCTACTTTAAGAAATCCAACAAAACTTGTAGCAGTTGCAGAAAAAGGAAGTAATTCATATTCCTACTGTTTTGGTACTATTTTCAATGGAAAAACATATTACTTTACAGAAAATAATGGACAACAAAAATTCCAAGAGTCCAATAGTTGTTCCGTAACATGGACATCTTTGATTACGGATAATAGTGATTATTACAATAACAGAGCTGTTGGAGTTCACACTTTATTTGTGGATGTAAGAGACAATGAAACTGGAAAAGTTGTAAGAAAAACGATTGAAAACTTCGTAGTCGAAGGAATTAAAGTAAGTGAGATTACATCTAATGTCACAGGAGCACAAAGAGTTGGAACACCAATAAAAATGAGCGTAAAGGTTAGTAACGCTGTAGAACATAATTATGATTCTGCAAAATGGTATGCTATAAAAGATGGCGTTCAAACATACATTGGTAATTATGCTCCATCAGTACAGTTAAGCACAGTTTGGACACCAAAAGAAGCTGGAAATTATGAGATACGCTTTGAATACCACGATTATGCAGGACAGTCAGCCGTTGCAACAAAGAATTTTGAAATTCTTGAAACTGCAGATGTAACTGTATACTACAACAATTCTTCATGGAGTACAGCAAATGTTCATTACAGAATTGGAAACGGTGCATGGACAAACGTACCTGGTGCTTCTATGACAGCTACCAGTGAAAAAGAAGGATATTCATGGAAATATGAATTTGATTTAAATGGAGCAGAAGGCGTAACTCTTTGCTTCAACAACGGAAATGGAAAATGGGATTCAAAAAATGGTGCAAACTATTATGTGAAGGCTGGAGTTTATGGTATTAAAAATGAGAAGATTACAGATCTTTCAGGCGGTGTAGTAACACCAACTCCGACAGTAACACCAACAACAGCTCCAACAGCAACACCGACACAAACACCAGTGTTTGAAATTACAAAGATTACTTCAGATTTGCCATCACCACAGAAAGTTGGCACAACAATATTATTTGATGTTGAAATTAACTGCGTAGGATATTTGCCACCACATGCAGGTTTTTCACCATCTTATGAAGTATATAAAGATGGTGTGTTAGTTGAAAGATTACAGTGTTTTGGACCAACAGCAACATACCCATATTGGACACCAACAGAACCAGGAGTATATACAATCAAGGCAAGTGTTGGAACAATGGGTGGTGAAAAGATTGCCTATGCAACTACTACATATACAATAACAGATGATGGAAAGCAGAAAGTTTATTTTGATAACAGTAATGCAAATTGGCCTGGAGCTTACGCATATGTATGGAACTACAGTGATGGTTCAGATGCAAAAACATTGGTAGGAACAAAAGTTGCAGAAAACGTTTATAAATTTGAAATTGATGGAGAATATGCAAATATAATCTTCAAAGGTTATCAAGATAATTGGAATTTGCAGACAGAAGATTTACAAATTCCAAAAGATGAAAATAATTGTTTTAAGCCAAACTATGGTGGAAACAAACCGTCAGGAATTTGGACAGTGTATAATCCAGATGTTACACCTGCGCCAACAGCAACACTAACAACAGCCCCAACGGTAACACCAACGGTTGTGCCAACAAAGACACCAACAGCGGCACCAACAGTAACACCTACCACTGTGCCAACAAAGACACCAACAGCAGCGCCAACAGCAACACCGACAGCAACACCATATGGAAATCAGGTGACGGTATATTATAAAAATACATCATGGAATACTGCGTATATTCATTACAAAGTAAATGGTTCATGGACAAATGTACCTGGTGTGCAGATGGAAAACAGCGATTTATCAGACTATCAGTGGAAATACACCATAGATTTAGGAACAGACACAAGCGCAACTATCTGTTTCAACAATGGAAGCGGAAAATGGGATTCAAGAAATGGAAACAATTATACAGTAGGCGTAGGATGCTTCGGTATTGTAAATGGGAATGTAACTGAATTGGAACTTGGACTTAAGGCAAGTATTCGTATTCAGAGAAGTACAGTAGAAACAAAAACAGATGCCACGGTTTATGTAAGTGCATCCAATGGAACTGGTGCATATACATATTCATATAAAGTTACGAAAAACGGAAGTAATGAGGCAAGTAAATACAATACAGATGAGTCACAGTTTAACTTTAACACATATCGTACAGGACAATATGATGTTGAAGTGACAGTAGTAGATGAAGCAGGAAACAAAGTAACTGTAACAGATTCTGTTTATATAGGCGCATTTACAATGACAAATCTTCAGGCGGATAAGACAAACGCAAAAGTTGGAGAAACGATTTCATTTACTGCTTATTTTGAAAATGAAATGAACTATTATGGTCAACATCCAATTCAAAGACAATGGATTGTAAAGGATGCGACTTCAAATCAGGAAATATGTATGAATTCTACTATGAATAATACATATAATTGGACAGCTACTGAAGAAGGCGTTTATGACATTACGTGTATTGGTACAGACCTTAATGGAGAAATCGCAGAAAAAACCATTCGTGTAAATGTTTCCAACGGAAATTATGTGACACTTTATTACAATGCGGGCAGCTCATGGAAACAGGCAAATGCCCACTATAAAGTAGGAAATGGACAATGGACAAATGTGCCGGGAGTAGCTATGACAGCAACTTCTGAAAAAAGTGGTTACAATTATAAGATTATCATTGATTTAGGAGACAGCAATCAGGCAACAGTTTGTTTCAACAATGGAAATGGGAAATGGGACTCAAAAAATGGTGCAAACTATGTAGTATATAACGGCATTTATGGAGTTTCTAACGGTTCTGTAACTCAGATTAATGAGTAAGATTTGATGAAAAAATATAGTTAAACTATCAACGTTATAAGAATGGTGTAACAATTCATAAAATATGACAGGTCAGCCTAAGGCTGGCCTGTTGTGCGTTTAATAGAGTTAAAGTTGTTTGCTATATTACATCTGATATAGTTGGTTGTGGGTTGTTTATAGGTGGCTTATGTTATTATATGGAAACACTGACGTAAATATGATATGTAAAAAGATGGAAAAAACTTTTGGATAGTGGTATAATATGAGTATTAGCTAAAAATACTTTTTGAGGATGAACCGTGTTTAGATAACTGTTACAGGTCTGGCATTGAACAGCAATAGAAAAATGTAATCTGGAGTTTGGTAAAACCTCAGTATAGTGGATGATTACAAGGAGGATATTTTATGAGAAAAAAAATTAACAGGAAATTATATGTAATTGTTGCCATGATTTTGGCAGTTACATTTGTGTTTGGGGATACTTATACCCTTGGAAATATAGTAAAAGCGGCAGATACAGTTAATACAGTGATTTATTATAAACGTTCCGAAACTACTTCTTGGAATGATAAAGATGTATATGCAAAATATACTTTGGATGGAGGGGAAAAATGGATTTCAAATCTGGGAGAAAAGATGGAAAAAGTGAGTGCCGGTTACTGGAAAATAACAGTTTCATCTTCGGCTGATGCAGAAATCAAAGTTTGCTTTACAATCGGTAATGGTGATTGGGATAATAACAGTAAAAACAATTATAAAATTACAACCGGTAAAACCAATATAGTAGATCAGAAAAAAAGCATAGTGACTGTGGATGAAACGGCGGTAATACCTACAGTTGCACCTACAAATACAGCAGCAGGAACGGAAGATACGAAAACGATAGTATTATATAAGCGTTCTACTACAACTTCATGGACGAAAGCATATATAAAATATACAACAAATAATGGTACAAGTTGGATAACAGGTTATGGAGTTGAGATGACAAAAATCAGCGATGGATATTGGTGGTACACCATTTCATCTTCTGCTGATGCAAAGATAAAGGTTTGTTTTAATAATGGAAGCGGTACCTGGGATAGCAACAATGAGCAAAATTACTCAGTGGAAACAGGTAAGGCGAGTTTGGTTGACTCATCTACTAAGACGGTGTCTATTACAACGGATATTCCTGTAACTCCAACACCACAGGTGACAGCTACAGTTATTCCAACTGCTACACCAACTGTTACAACAGCTCCAGCCGTAACAACAACACCGGCAGCCACAGCGACAGTAACACCAACCGTTTCACCGACTGTTGCTCCAACTGTAGTTCCTACACTGGAACCGACTATGGTACCAACTGAGGAACCAACACTTTCACCTGCACCAACTGAGGTTGTGAATGATGAAAAATCAGAGGAAAATGATAGCATTGGTAAGATTTCATTTTCTGCGAAAAACAAAACTGTTGGTGAGCAGGTCACTATAAAGTATGCATTAACTCAAAAAGAAAGTGGAAAAAAATATACATATACCTATTTGGCGAATGGTAAGACGGTTGCTTCTGACACAAAAAAAACAGCAGTAGCCTGGACTTTGTCTAAGAAAGGTTCCAATACTGTTATGGTAGTTGTCTATGCAGATGGAGAGCAGATAGGGGTTTCGCAGACAACATATAAGGTTGGCGCCAGAGTGATTAAAGTATCGTCTTTCAAGGCAAATAAAAAATCAGGTCAGAAATGTAATACAAAAATAAAACTTAGCGTAAAAGCAAGTACGACAAAGGGAACATTGTCATACCAATATACTGTAAAAATAAATGGTGGAAAAGAAACCACATTAAAGAAATATTCAAAAAAGAAAAGTGTTATATGGAAACCAAAGAAAGCAGGAACTTATACAATAACTGTTTATGTAAAAAATGGTAAAGGCGTGGTCATAAAAAGCACAATAAAAAAATTTAAAATTAAAAAAGCCTAGGTAACAGTTTGCTTTTTGATGATATTGTTTCAAAATGTAACAGATTTTTTGCTAAAACCTGTTACTGTTCACCTTTCGTAGGTGGGCAGTAACAATTGTTCCTAGTATAACAACTGTGGGGGAATTGTTATGAGAAAAAATTTAAGTCTATCATCTCAGGATCGAAAACACAAACTTCATATTGTCATGTGGAAACCGGAAGGGGAAGTGAAAGCTGTTTTGCAGATTTCACATGGTATGCAGGAATATATTGAACGTTATGATGAGTTTGCAAATTATCTGAATTCCAAAGGTATTTTAGTTGTTGGAAATGACCATATGGGTCATGGACATACAGCAGATTCGGAAGAAGAATTGGGCTATTTTTACAAGAAACATAGCAGTGAAAAAGTAGTACGTGATCTCCATCGTGTGACGCGTGCTACCATGAAACGATATCCAGATATTCCATATTTCTTATTTGGTCACAGCATGGGCTCTTTTCTTGCAAGAAGATATATTATGACCTATGGAAATGAGCTCACGGGTGCGATTATCTGTGGTACGGGGTATCAACCGGAGATTGCATTATTAACCGGAAAAATAGCTGCAGCAGTATCGGCTGCGGTGAAAGGTGAAAAACATCGTTCGAAATTTATTGATAAGGCATCTTTTGGTACCTACAATAAGAAAATAGAGAATGTGGAAGATCCTATGGATTGGCTTAGTACAAAACGCGAAACTGTGGAAAAGCGAAAAGGCGATATTTATTGCGAATTTAAGTTTACAAACAATGGCTATAAAATGTTGTTCGATACCATTGAATATATTCAAAAAAAGAAGAATATAGAACAAATTCCAAAACGCCTGCCTCTATTTTTGATTGCCGGAAAGGAAGATCCTGTAGGTAATTATGGAGAAGGTGTAGAGCAGGTGTATCAGAGTTTTGAGAAAGCGCAGATAAGGGATGTTGAGANNAGCGTCAGATGTGTATAAGAGACAGGAGCAGGTGTATCAGAGTTTTGAGAAAGCGCAGATAAGGGATGTTGAGATGAAGTTATATGAGGGGATGAGACATGAAATCTTGTTAGAAAAAGACAGTCAGAAAGTATATGATGATGTATATGCGTGGCTGGTCAAACAGATGAATGTCGATAAAGAAGCAAAAATAATATTTTAAAATGTCGAAAAATGTGATAATATATCATTAAGAGAATGACGAAATAATTATTGTGTGGTTGTGGAGTGCGAGATTTGAAGCACTCTATAGGATTAGGGTAATAGGTTAGGTTTGTATTTTGAGATCGTGAAAAATACAAAAGTTTCTCTTGTATTATCTTGATAATATTATGAGAAAAGAAAATGAACTCTTGGAGTCTTTTTCTACAAGATTTTTAAGAGAGCATCAGAATAAGGGAGGAATTACTATGGGTTTAGCAGAAAAATTACAAGGATTAGTGCCTGAGATGGACATGAATACAGCAAAAAATTATTGTGGAAATGATGATATGATACTTCAGATTGCAGTATCAAGTTATTGCGAACAAGATTTTACAGGAGATTTGCAGAAATATTTTGATGCAAAAGATGTTCCTAATTATCAGATTATTATTCATGGAATAAAGAGTACATCACTCACAATTGGATTGACAGATTTATCAGAGAAAGCGAAAGCATTGGAGATGGCATGTAAAGAAAACAATGTGGCATACATTGAGGAAAACCATGCGCCGGTGTTAGCCTTGTATACCGATATTTTGGGGCGGTTNNGTGTGAATTAAAGGACGTATTATTTACTTCGATGAGGTAATAATGCGTCTTTTTCTTTGTTCATTAATAATGTTAAACAAAGTATAAGGGATGTCTATTGGACAGTAAAATGGGTATACTATAGGTAAGTTGATGGGAATAAGATAAGGATTGAGTGAAAAAGAACAATAAAACAAATGAAAAATGGGATGTAAAAAAGTATACAACCATAATGATTTAGAGAGAAAAAGTTGAAATGAGAGTTAAATGAACGACAGATTAGGGAGGGAAATATAATGGAAAATATTAGATGTCCAAAGTGTAACGCAGAAATTGTTGGACCATTTTGTCATATGTGTGGAGAAAAAATTGTGATTAAAACAGCAAAAGAGTGGGAAGAGCTTGAAAAAAAAGCAAATAATCCAGAGGAAAAACCATTTCCTGTACATATATTTTTTATAGCTTTGGTGTTGTTTGCATTAGCGTTTAATTTTCGTTCAGAAATTAAAGGTTTCATTACAAACACAAAGGGTGAAACTGCGAAAATTGAATACAATAATACTAACGATGTAAAGAAAGAAAAAGTTAAGAATAAAACGAATACAAAGAAAGAAAAAAATCTGAAGAAAACTGTGGAAAATACATGGCAAAAAGCTGATGCAAATGATGTTGAGCAACATGTGAAAACAATGTTTGATTAATGTGGTGTACATTTCAGAAATGCAATGTATATTGGCATTGAAGACATGAAAGAAATATGATATAATCAAAGGTTGTAAGGGCTAAAAATAGTCTGAATAATGAGAAAAAATGAAAAGTCTATCTCGAAATTCTTTTATAAAAAGACTTTGAGAGAACGGATCATAAAAATGGAGGATTGTTTATGTTTATTACTTGTTTGGATTTAGAAGGAGTATTGGTACCAGAAATTTGGATTGCATTTGCTGAGGCTTCAGGAATTCCTGAACTTAAAAAGACAACTCGTGATGAGCCTGATTATGGAAAGCTTATGCAGTATCGTATTGATATTTTAAAAGAGCATGGATTGGGATTAAAAGAAATTCAGGATACTATTGCAAAGATTGATCCTATGCCAGGAGCAAAAGAATTTTTAGATGAGCTTCGTTCATTCTGTCAGGTAATTATCATTAGTGATACATTTACACAGTTTGCAACACCTCTTATGAAAAAATTAGATTGGCCAACTATTTTCTGTAATTCACTTGAAATCTCAGAGGATGGTATGGTAACAGGATTTAAGATGAGATGTGAACAGTCAAAACTTACTACAGTTAAGGCTTTACAGTCAATCGGTTACGAGACTGTGGCTGCTGGTGACAGTTACAATGATATGGGTATGATTAAAAACAGTAAGGCAGGATTTTTATTTAAGAGTACAGATAAGATTAAATCTGAAAACCCAGACATTCCTGCATATGAGACATATGATGAATTAATGGCAGCAATCAAAAAGGTAGTTTTAGCATAAAAATAATATTGCCTGGAACATGGTGAATATGATAGAGATTTGAAATAATCTTTTAATGAAAGAGGCATACTTCCTAAGGTTCTCTCGGAGTCTTTTTATACAAAGATTTCGAGCGAACATCCTATAGTTTAGGAGGTATGTCTCTTTTGGTTTAGTAATAAGATTCCTCCTTGGAATGGAGATATTTCTCCCGTGTTGCCAATCCGCCCCGAATGTGTCTTTCTGACTTATTTGTATTTAACACACTGCGTACCTGAGTGGCAAGACTAGGGTTGATAGCGTTTAAACGGTCTACGCAATCTTTATGTGCCGTGCTTTTGCTAATGCCAAATTTTCTTGCTGCCTGGCGTACGGTGGCCTTTTCGTCTACAATAAATTGGGCGATGTCAACGACTCGTTTTTCTATGTATTCCTTCATGGACAAATGCCTCAAAATAGGATTTTGTTATAATGTATGCAGGAAAACAAAAAATATGTTACAATGAATATCGAGAAGACATAAATGGAAGTGTAGATTATGAAGATAATTGAGGAAGTATGTAAAGGGGATATCACCTATTCCTTTCCTTATCCCAAAGAAAACATCCTGTTTTTTGATATTGAAACAACAGGATTTGCGGCAGAAACAAGCGCCCTGTATTTAATAGGAGTTGCATATTATAAAGAGCATACGTGGAAAATTCTTCAGTGGTTTGCCGATGATTATTCCAGTGAAAAACAAATATTAGTATCGTTTTTTGCATTTTTACAGAAGTTTCAACTATTGGTAAGTTTTAATGGAAATACCTTTGATATGCCCTTTTTAAAAAAGAAATGTGAACAGCACCAGTTGACAGATGCTATGTATTCTTTTGAACATGTGGAAAGTCTTGATTTGTACAAAGAAATTTTTAAACATAGAAAACGTTTGAAACTGGAAAATATGAAACAGAAAACATTAGAACAGTTTTTAAATATCAATCGAAAAGATATATATTCCGGAAAAGAATTGATTAGGATTTATCAAAAATATGTGGGAGAACATGTGCGAAATGAAAATGCAGATACAAAAGAAATGGAGGAGTTATTACTTCTTCATAACAGAGATGATGTTGCCGGTATGTTGCAGTTTTCAAATCTTAAGTTTTTATCCGATTTGTTAAATGGTAAGTCAAATTTTAAGAGTATCACTTGTCTGAAACAAGGCGATATTATTGTGCTGGATGTGACTCTTGATTTTTACGCATCTGCCCATTATCAATGGAGAGGAGCAAACATGTTTCTAGACATTTCAGACAATTCATTGCGGCTTGTTGTATCTTGTCTGGAAGCAAGGCTTAAACTGTTTTTTGATAATTACAAAGAGTATTATTATTTGCCGAAGGAAGACAGGGCTGTACATAAAAGTATTGGGATGTTTGTGGACAAGGAATATCGGCAGAGAGCAAAAAAAGAAAACTGTTATAGCTGGGAAGAAGGATTGTTTATACCGGTGTATTCGAAATATACAGATGTGGTTTTTTGTGAGAAATTGGATGGCGACGAGCAATTTATCAAGATTGATACTGAGTTTTTAGAAAATAAAGAAAAACAAGAGCAGTATGTAAATGATTTTTTGGAAAACTGTTTGGAATTATGTTTGGAGAAAAACTGACTACATTATAAAGAATAGGGGGAGTTTTTTTGATTACATTATTAAGTAGGATTTTTGTCAGACAGACAGAAGAAATGGAGAGAAGGAAGGCATATGGAACCTTATGTAGTATTGTAGGAATTTGTCTTAATATTGTGTTATTTGCCGGAAAATATATGGCAGGATTACTTAGTGGTTCTGTTGCCATTACGGCAGATGCCTTTAACAACTTATCAGATGCAGGTTCCTCCATTATTACATTGATTGGATTTTTGTTTGCAGGAAAAGAACCGGATTTAGAGCATCCCTTTGGTCATGGAAGATTTGAATATTTATCGGGATTTTTGGTTTCTATTGCAATTATTTTGATGGGATTTGAATTGATGAAAAGTTCCGTTGCAAAAATCATACACCCGGAACAAATTGATACCAGCTACGTAGCACTTGGAATTTTGGTAGCGTCTATTCTTGTGAAGTTATATATGGCTTTATACAATAAAAAAGGGGCGAAAACATACAATTCGCCTGCCATGGATGCGACTGCTGTTGATTCTTTATCCGATTCTGTTGCAACGACAGTGGTAATGATTACTATGTTGATTTTTCGTTTTACCGGAATTAATTTGGACGGATTTTGTGGTGTAATCGTGGCAGGTCTTATTTTGTATGCCGGTTATCAATCAGTAAAAGACACAGTTAGTCCATTGTTAGGTGTAGCTCCGGATGAAGAATTTGTGGATGAGATAGAAAAACTTGTTATGGCGTTCCCACATGTGGAAGGGGTACATGATCTAGTGGTGCATGATTATGGTCCTGGAAGAATGATGATTTCCCTTCATGCAGAGGTTCCCGGAAATGAAGATATTTATGTGTTACATGATGAGATTGACCAAATTGAGCGTGAATTAAAGGTGAAATTGCAGTGTGAAGCGGTCATACATATGGATCCTATCGAAGTGGACAACGAAGAATTGAAACGTGTGAAACAACAGGTGAAAGAAAAAATCAAAGAATGGAAAGAAGAAATAACCATTCATGATTTTCGTATGGTACCGGGAGTGACACATACGAACTTGATTTTTGATGTTGTTGTTACGTATGATATGGGGTTAAAAGAGCAGGAAGTTATAGAAAAAGTTCAGGGACTGATTAGAGAAATCAATCCATTATATATCGGAGTTATTCAGGTAGATTATGCAAAGGTAAAACAAAATACATAAAAAGAAATCGGTTCATCGTTATGGATGAACCGATTTCTCTTTATTATTATATCAATAGAGAAATTTATTCGTTTACTGTAATAGAAACGGTAGGATCTTCAACTTCGCTCTTAAGGCGGTAAAAACGTACGTTCTTAATCTTAACCTTACGATTGCGAACACTTAATGTAGAACCGCTTTGATTCCATTTCCAATTTTGTTCAATCAATGTTACTGTGTTTTTGTTTACCTTTTTAACAATAGCCCAATGAGTTGTTCCGTGATTGGTGTTGTTTGCAACAATATCTCCAACCTGAGGGTCTGTTACCTTGACAAACTTGTCATCGTCTGTATGTGGTGTGCGATTGTAATAAAGGTTTCTAACGTCTACTCCGTATACTTTCTTGTAATAGCGTTTAACGAAAGCTGCGCATGAATAAAACTTGCTAGAGCCATCATTTCTACCTTTTCTGTAATAAGCTTTTACTCCATCAAGACTATCAACAACCTGTTTTGTCTTACGAATAGTTATTGTCTGTGTTTTAAACTTAGAAGCAGCAGCTGCTTGTTCCCCGTTTGGTGCGACTGATGATATCATTATTGCGGCTGCAATCAAAATCATAACCAACCGTTTTGTAAATTGTTTCATAAAAGTAGTTCCTTTCCTGCTTTTACTAAGCATAATGGTATGGACATATCCGTCCTTCTCAGTTGCATATCGTGTAGTGTTACCCTCACCTCTCACGACATCTTAATTTTAACATGAATCTGTCAAAAAAGCAAATTTTTCGTAAGAAATTTGAAAGAATTGTACAAAATGCACAATAAATTTGATAGGAAACAGTAATAGTACACAGTGAAAAAAGAGTTTTTAGCTCAAGAACAATAGGGTTTGCAAAAATTAATAAAAGTTTAAATATTTGCGTTTTGTGAATGGTGTGATAAAAGTACATAAAAAGCAATGGTAAGTTTTGGCATTTTGCGTTTTTTTTCTTTGTCTTTAAAATAATGCAAAAATAGTGTTTTCATTGAAAAACAAATAGGGTAAAATAGAATAGATGTGAAGTGATAGTTTGGCTGCTACAAAAATGTGACAAAAGCATTTTACATAATGGGAGATAAGGATGTTGATATCTCAGTTCGTAAAACGTTTTTGATTCTTGGAATACTGGTGGCTGAATGATTACGATATGGAAGATGAATATGTATCCATCTTCAAAAGATAAAAGAGAGTCTGTTGGTGACATAGGCAGAAAGGAGCATTTATGAAAGGCGGAACGTTCAAAGGTGGAACGCATCCTTTCGGAGGAAAGGATTTATCCAAAGATTTGCCGGTGAAGAAAATTAAACCAAGCGGTGAAGTCGTGTATCCAGTTTCACAACATATTGGTGCACCGTCAAATCCAATTGTTCAGGTAGGAGATCAGATAAAGGTTGGACAGACAATCGCTGAAGCGGGTGGATTTGTTTCTACTGATATTTGCAGTTCAGTTTCAGGAACAGTAAAGAAGATTGAACCAAGATTAACAGTTTCAGGAGCAATGGTAAACGCTATCGTTGTGGAGAATGACGATAAGTATGAGACCGTAGATGGTTTTGGGGAAGACAGAGATTACAGCAAATTGTCGAAAGATGAGATTAGAGACATTATTAAAAAAGCAGGTATTGTTGGTATGGGTGGAGCTGGTTTCCCTACCCACGTAAAACTTGCTCCAAAGGATGACAATGCCATTGATTATGTACTTGTCAACGGAGCAGAGTGTGAACCATATCTGACTTCGGATTATCGTATGATGATAGAGTGTCCGGAAATGATTGTTGGTGGATTAAAGGTTATATTATCTTTATTTCCAAATGCAAAGGGGTATATTTGCATCGAGGACAACAAACCGGAAGCAATTAAAAAAATGCAGGAGGCAGTCAAAGGTGTAGACAAAGTGGAAGTAAAAGTCTTAAAGACAAAATATCCGCAGGGTGCAGAAAGAACATTGATCTATGCTTCTACCGGAAGAACCATCAATTCTAAAATGTTACCGGCGGATGCAGGATGCGTAGTAAATAACATTGATACGGTGATTTCCATATATAATGCAGTCTGTAAAAATATACCGTTGATACGAAGAATTGTAACAGTAACGGGAGAGGGTGCACTTCATCCACAGAATTTTGAAGTACCAACAGGTATGAATTATGCTGAAGTATTGGAAGCAGCCGGTGGTTGCAGTGAAGATACAGTAAAAATTGTATCCGGTGGTCCTATGATGGGTATGGCATTGTTTGATTTAAATGTTCCCGTTATGAAATCGTCTTCAGCATTGTTGTGTATGACGAAGGATGAAGTGGCAGAACATGAGCCATCTCCTTGTATCCGATGTGGACGTTGCGTATCTGTATGTCCGAGTAAATTAGTACCACAAAAGATGTTAGAGTATGCAGAGCGTTTTGATAATGAGGGATTTGAAAAAATCTTTGGTATGGAATGCTACGAGTGCGGTTCATGTACATATGTATGTCCTGCCAAGAGAAGACTAACCCAGTCATTTAAAGAAACTAGAAGAAGCGTTTTGGACGCAAGAAGACGATAAAGATGGGAGGAATGAAACGTGAGTAAGCGATTAAACGTATCTGCATCCCCACATGTCCGCTCAAAGACATCTACAAAGACGATTATGAGAGATGTGGTCATTGCATTGCTTCCGGCGTGCATTGCAGGAATTTATGTGTTTAAGCTTCAGGCAGCACTTATTTTACTGACTTGTGTTGCTACGTGTTTATTATCAGAGTATATATATGAAAAACTAATGAAAAAACAGATTACCACAGCGGATTATAGTGCGGTAATCACAGGATTGTTGCTTGGTATGAACCTACCACCATCAATTCCAATCTGGATTGCTATGCTAGGCAGTGTGTTTGCTATTATAGTAGTAAAGCAGTTGTTTGGTGGGTTAGGTCAAAACTTTATGAACCCGGCACTTGGTGCAAGATGTTTTCTTATGATTTCCTTTACCGGACGCATGACAACATTTACATTAGATGGAGTATCATCAGCTACACCACTTGCCATTATCAAAAATGCAGACCGTAGTGTACCTGTTCTTGATACACTTACAAATAACGGCACAAGCCTTTTTAAGATGTTTGTAGGATATACAGGCGGAACTATTGGTGAAACATCAGCAGCATGTATTTTGCTTGGTGCATTGTATTTATTTGTTCGTAGAATTATTTCATGGGAAATTCCATGCTGTTACATAGCAGTGTTTTCAGTATTTGTATTGGCATTTGGCGGATATGGATTTGATATCAACTACCTTGCTGCAGAGCTTTGCGGTGGTGGTTTGATGTTAGGTGCCTTTTTCATGGCAACGGATTATGTGACCAGTCCCATTACGAAAAAGGGAAAAATTATTTTCGGTATCTGCTTAGGTCTCTTAACCGGTGTGTTCCGTATCTTTGGCGGTTCAGCAGAAGGTGTTTCTTATGCGATTATTTTCTGCAATCTGTTAGTGCCATTGATTGAGAAAGTTACTATACCAAAGCCATTTGGATATGTTAAAGAAGCAAAAAAATCATAAGGAGTGGAAAGGAAGGTAATTATGACTGGAGAAAAGAAACAAAAGTCAAGCATATTAAAAGATGCGTTGATGTTATTTTTAATTACATTGATTGCCGGCTCGCTCCTTGGATTAGTAAATGAGGTTACAAAGGAGCCGATTGCAAATTCACAGCAGAAAGCAAAAGAAGAGGCATATCAGGTAGTTCTTGCAGATGGAAAAAACTTCGATGAAAATAAGGATATTCAGACAAAACTGGAAACAGCAACTTTTGACGGTGCTGAAGTTACGGAAGTATTAGAAGCAAAAGATGCCAATGGACAGTTGATTGGATATGTGGAAAGTGTCACTGCAAAAGAAGGTTACGGCGGAGACGTAAAAATTGCCATTGGAGTATCCCTTGATGGAACTATGACAGGATTTTCAGTGTTGTCACACAGTGAAACTGCAGGACTTGGTGCAAACTGTACAACAGACGGTTTCAAAAATCAGTTTGCAGGATTGAAAGGACCAAAGGTTGTCTGCTCGAAAGATGCAGATGGAACCAGTGCTTCCTTTGATGCACTTAGTGGTGCGACCATCACATCAAGAGCGGTTGCAAAAGCTGTGACTGCAGGACTTTCATTTTTAAGTGATAATGGATATACAAAGGGATAAGAAAATATTAGGAGGAAGTTATGAATAAGTATGTAGAACGTTTATATAACGGTATTGTCAAAGAAAATCCTACGTTCGTTCTTATGCTTGGAATGTGTCCTACGCTGGCAGTTACATCCTCAGCCATTAATGGTATGGGAATGGGACTTACCACAACCGTAGTTCTTATGGCATCCAACATGATTATTTCGGCACTTCGAAAAATCATTCCGGATAAAGTGCGTATTCCGGCATTTATCGTTATCGTAGCATCTTTGGTTACCATTGTTCAGTTATTGTTAGAGGCATATGTGCCAACACTTTATGATGCACTTGGTATATATATTCCATTGATCGTTGTAAACTGTATCATTCTTGGTAGAGCAGAGTCATATGCGTCAAAAAACGGTATCTTTTTATCTATGTTTGACGGAATTGGAATGGGACTTGGATTTACCATCGGACTTACTTTGATTGGTATTTTCAGAGAGTTACTTGGTGGAGGAACGATTTTTAATGTATCAGTGACACCTTCAAATTATGAGCCAATTACTATTTTTGTATTGGCACCGGGAGCATTCTTTGTCCTTGCATGTCTTACTGCATTGCAAAATAAATTGAAAATGCCATCTGCAACTAATGGAACGGGAAATCCTGCTATGAGTTGTGGTGGAAACTGTACATCCTGTGCAGGAACTGCATGTGCGGCAAATCATGGTTTGATTGAAGCGCAAAAAGCAGCAGAGAAAGCGGAAAGAGCGGCAGCAGCAAAGGCAGCAGCCGAAAAGAAAAAAGCAGAAGCAGAGAAAAAAGAAACTATGAAGGAAGATGCAAAGAAGGAGGATTGATGTAAATGCAGAGTTTGATTTTAATTATGATAAGCGCAGCTTTGGTAAATAACGTTGTATTGAGTCAGTTCCTTGGAATTTGTCCATTCCTTGGAGTTTCAAAAAAGATTAATACAGCGGCAGGTATGGGTGCGGCAGTTATCTTTGTAATGACGGTAGCATCACTCATTACCGGCGTGTTATACAATTTGGTGTTATTGCCATATAATCTGACATTTTTGAATACAATCGTATTCATTCTTGTAATTGCTGCATTGGTGCAGTTTGTAGAAATGGTTATGAAGAAAACCATGAAAAGTTTGTACAATGCATTGGGAGTTTATCTTCCATTGATCACAACAAACTGTGCAGTGCTTGGTATTGCTTTAATTAACGTACAGAAAGAATATTCCATTCTTACAAGTGTTGTAAATGGATTTGGTACAGCCATCGGATTTACCATTGCTATTGTAATACTAGCTGGTATCCGTGAGAGATGTGAATACAATGATATTCCGGAATCCTTCAAAGGAACACCGATTGTACTTATTACTTCAGGATTGATGGCAATCGCATTTTGCGGATTTGCCGGTTTGATTTAAGGAGGAGGCAGAAGAATGGATGTAACAGCGATTGTAGCAGCGGCGGCTGTCATTGGTATTACCGGATTATTGATTGGTCTTCTTCTTGGAATTGCAGGAAAGAAATTTGCGGTGGAAGTTGACGAGCGGGAAGCAAAGGTAAGAGAATTACTTCCTGGAAATAATTGTGGTGGTTGCGGATATGCAGGTTGTGATGCCATGGCACAGGCCATTGCCAAGGGAGAAGCTCCTGCAAATGGATGTCCTGTTGCCAGTGAGAGTGCTTCAAAAGCCATTGCGGCAGTGATGGGGGAAGAAGCAGGAGAAACAGAAAAACAGGTAGCATTTGTAAAATGTAACGGTACTTGTGATAAGGCAAATGTAAAATACAATTACTATGGTATTCAGGATTGTAAAAAGGCAGCAGTAGCACCGGGAAAAGGTGGAAAAGCATGTTCCTACGGATGTATGGGACTTGGTTCCTGTGTGAAGGCTTGTCCTTTTGACGCCATTCATATTGTAGACGGAGTGGCAAAAGTAGATAAAGAAAAATGTAAAGCATGTAAAAAATGTATTGCGGCTTGTCCAAATCATTTGATTGAACTTGTGCCATACAATTCTCTCGTGAAGGTTGCCTGCAACTCAAAGGATAAAGGTCCGGTTGTGAAAAAGAATTGTGATACCGGATGTGTAGGTTGTAAAATATGTGAAAAACAGTGTAATTTTGACGCAATCCAAGTGGAGGACAATCTTGCAAAAATTGATTATAGTAAATGTAAAAACTGTGGATTGTGTGCCATGAAATGTCCTTCTAAAATTATTTTGAAGGAAGAAAAAAATAAAAATGCTTAGGAACAATAAAATGTTACACAACGGGCTTATCTATGGAAGTGTATAAAAGGGGAGATGCTTGTGAAAGAAAGAAATGAGCATAATAATATCAAAGTTTTGTTTATTATGGAAGAGCAGGAGAGAAAAGTAATTGAAGGATTTGTAAGGGAAGATATTCATCGTAATTGGATTATGAATGTTTACAAAGACGGTGAAGATATTCTTGAAATGACAAATCAGTTTCAGCCGGATATAGTTCTTTTGTCGATTTCCTATGATGGAGCCAATGGATTACATATGTTGCAAAAGATTAGGAAGATGCACAGGCATCTTCCTATTTGCGTTTTTTCTGAGATTCATTCTCCAGATATTTTTTCGCAATTGTCACTTTTGGGCATAGATGGGTATCTTTCTTTTCCGCTGAAAAGGTATCAGTTAAAGGTAACTATGGAAACACTGGTAGAAATGGTTGATGCACAAAGAAAATTAAGAAAAGAAGAACGTTCTTTGTTGGTGGAGCAGGAAATTGCCGGAGAAGTTTTGGAAAACGGTTTTGTGTATTCCATCTTATTTGATATGAACGATAAAGAAAAATTATCGGAATATTGTGAATGGCTGAAGATTGGAAAAACCGGGCGGATTATGTGCTTGCAGTGGAAGCAGAGTAAATTTGATGAGGATTATGAAAAAAAGATGTATGAGCAAATGAGAAACATCATAAAACAATCCTTGGGAAGCCATACATGTGCTATTGGACCAAAAATTTTTCAGCGGGTAATTGTGTATATTTCTTCTGCAATTGCATCAACCGGAGAAATTTTAACGGAGCAACAAGTGAGAGAAATGATAGAAAATCTTAAAAAGAGCGGAAATGAAATTGTAAAAGAAATGAAGGTATACATAGGGGGAGAATATCCTGTGGGTGATATATATAAGTCCTATCAGGAGGCAATTGGAAAAGAAAATATGAAACCGGTAGATTGGAAGATTCGTTCAGCAAAAAATGAAAGATTTTATTCTTACCGGGAATATGGAGCATTGGTGAACCGATTGCTGGACGTAGTAAAAACAGGTCGTGACGAAGCAAGTGATGTGTTCAAGGAAACATTGGAATGGCTTCGGATTTTAGCACCTGAGGCAAAGAAAAATAAAGTAATACAGTTGTTGTTATTATGTTGTCATGCTGCTTATGTGGATGGAGACAATGAACTGGAATTTTTAAACTGTGAAGCATTGGTACAGGAGTCTGCAAAAATAACAGACATAGACCAATGGGCAAATAAAAAGATGGAATACATCGTAAATTCCATTCAGGAACATCAAAGCAGAAATACTTCAAGTACCGTTAAAGTAGCAATTGATTACATTGAAAAAAACTATGATAAAGAGATTTCATTAGAGGATGTGGCAAAACGGGTAGGAGTTACACCACAGCATTTTAGCAAGATTTTTAAACTGGAAACAGGAACGAATTATGTAGACTGGGTGACGGAACTTAGAATGGAACAGGCAAAAAAATATTTGTTGCGCGGAAAACATACGATGAAAGAAGTGTGTTTCCTTGTAGGTTACAAAGATCCAAATTACTTTAGCCGTATTTTTAAAAGAATCGTAGGAATGCCTCCGAGAGAATATGTAAAACATCAACAAAGGGAAGGATTATAAGAGGAAATTTGTTTTAAAGTAAAAAGACAGGTTAGCCGGTGGGCTAACCTGTCTGCAATTAATGAATTTAACAATAGGAATTGAACAACATTCCTGAATAAATTGACGTCATATATGGATTTGCAACATGCTCTTTCGTTGGGTTTGGATAGCTTACCATAATCTTATCCTCGATGTATTTCATAGGATCCATGGAAAACATCTTTGATTGATTGATAACACGGGAAGAAAGATTACTGTTTTCTCCGAATATATCCTGGAATTTTCCAGCCTGTGCAGAGATGCGAGCTTGTTCTTTGTCCACATGCATAAAACCTTTATCATCGAAAGAAATGCCACATTGTGCTAACTCATCTTTTGCAGTAGAAAATAAATCTTTTAAATCATGCAACATATGAGTTGCCAGTTTGCTTGGGTCGTTATTCTGACCATAAGACAACTGGACAAGTCCATTGTATGTATCCTGTAAAACATCCATTTCCGAAAGTATTCTCTTAGAATCTGAAACGAAATGAACATTGATAGGATTGAAGGTAGTCTTTTTCATTGTAACGTGCAAAGAATTATTTAACGTAAATTCATTTGCTAATGTGGATTTTTCTTCGCCGTTTATGCGGAATGATGAGTTTGCCGGCATTTGCTCAATCTGATCTAGCTGGTATGTAGCCACAATTCCCCGGTGACCTTTGGAATGACTTACATCGGATAGTTGAAACAGAGGGTTGCCGTCAGGTGAACCAGTCTGGCTTGAACTGATATTAAGCTTTAATTTTTCATGTTTTTTGTCAAATTCTACTTTGGAAAAAATATCCGCAGGCGATTTATTCAGCATGCTGGAAATGGCTCGCAATGTAGACTCATTGGTTGATGATTTTGTAACAGAAATATTAAAGTCATAGCTTTCGTCTTCCGTGTCTAAACGGAAAACATATTCACCTATGTTCATTCGATTGGCGTCAGCATTCACAAAAACTCCACTATTTACCTGTCCGGTTGCAAGGGAATCAATCTGTATTGAGAAATCCTCTGGGAGTTTTGAGTGGTCATCTGTATCAATGACAGTTGAGATTGCTTTTGTATTGTCATTGAGCACTTCCTTATAAGAAAAAGCAGATGATAGCCCTCCATTTTGCAATTGCTCTAATGTTTCCTGCAAAGACATACTTCCCTCTTTGAGCTGGATGGCAAATGCCTGAGTCTCCTCCGTTGGATTTACAATATAGGATGGAGAGTCCTTGCTGATTTTTACAATGTCATTATATATTTTCTTTAAGTCCGATTTTTTGCGTACAGTGGAGTAATTTTTGAAGTGTTCCTGGTTGACGTAGTCAGAAATTAAGTAGTTATATATCATGAGAACTCACCCCCTTCTCTGGTATCTGAATTAATAGATACGACTTTATTGAGTAAATTCATTATGTATGTTTAGATGTGAAATAATAGAATGTAAATACAATAGTGATTATTCTGTCTTTTTAGGATATAATTATTCACAATATATGTAATTATATGTTTATTATAGCACAGAAAATGAAAAAAGAAAAGAAAAATGTAAAAAAATGGGTGAAAAGTTTGACGAGCAGAAATATAAATGCAAATAACACGTGACTGCTTGCAGGCTCACAAAGAGGCTAACAAAAGTGAGAAAAAAGGTTGACGCCTAAAAAAGAATATGGTATATTATATTGGCGATGGAATAGGTCTTTTTTTTATGCCTAAAATTAATAATATTAGCGGAGGTGCAAGTTATGCGCGTAAAGATTACATTAGCATGTACTGAGTGTAAGCGTCGTAATTACAATACTACAAAAGAAAAGAAAGCTCATCCAGACAGAATGGAGACTAAGAAGTATTGTAAATTCTGCCGTACACATACATTACACAAGGAAACAAAATAATTCCGGATCGGATGCATGAAAGGAAAGTGAAGTTATGGGAGATACTGCAAATACAGAAAAAACCCAAAAGAAAAGCTTTTTTAAAGGCGTAAAATCTGAATTTGGAAAAATCATTTGGCCATCGAAAGATGCCCTTGTTAAGGAAACTATAGCGGTAGTTACTGCATCAGTTGTATTAGGACTGATTATTGCTGCAATGGATTTAGCAGTGAAGTTTGGCTTCGATAAGCTACTTCAGTTAGGATAAGGGTGATAAAATGTCAGAGGCAAGATGGTATGTTGTTCATACCTATTCAGGATATGAAAACAAGGTAAAAGCGGATATTGAGAAAACAATCGAAAACAGAAAACTTCAGGATGTTATTTTGGAAGTGTCTGTTCCTATGCAGAATGTTATGGAAGAAAAAGCAGACGGAGAAGAAAAGCTTGTTCAGAAAAAACTTTTTCCTGCATATGTGTTAATCAATATGATTATGAATGATGAAACTTGGTATGTTGTTCGTAACACGAGAGGAGTAACAGGTTTTGTTGGTCCGGGATCTAAACCGGTACCATTGACAGATGAAGAGATGGAAAGCATGGGACTTAATGCTACTGTGAAAGCAGACATCGATTTGGCTGTGGGAGAAACAGTAATGGTTACAAAAGGTGTTTGGCAGGATACAACAGGTATTATCACTGCAGTTAGTGAGAAGAATCAGACAGTTACCATTAATATTGACATGTTTGGTCGTGAGACACCAGTTGAGATTAGTTTCACAGATATTAAAAAGCTTTAATAGGCAAGGGTTGTTTAAAACAACAAAATTACAAGGTAAATAAGTGGGAGAAGATTATAGAGTACTATAATTATTCGCCTAACCACAAATTTCAGGAGGTAAGCTATCATGGCAAAGAAAGTAGAAGGATATATTAAGTTACAGATTCCTGCAGCTAAAGCTACACCAGCTCCACCAGTTGGTCCTGCTTTAGGTCAGCACGGAGTTAACATCGTACAATTTACAAAGGAGTTCAATGCTAGAACAGCTGGACAGGAAGGTATGATCATTCCTGTTGTTATCACTGTTTATGCAGATAGAAGTTTCAGCTTCGTAACAAAGACTCCTCCAGCAGCAGTATTGTTGAAGAAGGCATGTAACATTCAGTCTGGTTCAGGTGAGCCAAACAAGAAGAAGGTTGCTACAATTTCTAAAGACAAGGTTAAAGAAATTGCTGAGTTAAAGATGCCTGACTTAAATGCTGCAAGCATTGAGTCTGCTATGAGTATGATTGCTGGTACAGCAAGAAGTATGGGAATCGTAGTAGAAGACTAAGAAGTAACAAATAAAGGCTAAAAAATAGATTATTCCGCAGGATCGTAATAAGTGGGAGGCATTGCATTTTAAAATGAATGCTGTTGAATACTTATTCAACAAATTAACCGATAATACCACAGGAGGTTTTCGAGATGAAAAGAGGAAAGAAATATGTAGAGTCTGCAAAGAACATTGACAGAACAAAGTTATATGATGCAGACGAAGCAATCAGCTTGGTTAAGAAGACAGCTGTTGCAAAATTTGATGAAACAGTAGAAGCACATATCAGACTTGGTGTTGACGGACGTCACGCTGATCAGCAGGTTCGTGGTGCGGTAGTATTACCACACGGAACAGGTAAGACAGTTAGAGTTCTTGTATTCGCTAAGGGAGATAAGGTAGCTGAGGCTCAGGCAGCAGGTGCAGATTTCGTTGGTGGAGATGAGCTAATTCCAAAGATCCAGAACGAAGGATGGTTTGATTTTGACGTTGTAGTTGCAACTCCAGACATGATGGGTGTTGTAGGTCGTTTAGGACGTGTACTCGGACCTAAGGGCTTAATGCCAAACCCAAAAGCTGGTACTGTTACAATGGATGTTACAAAAGCTGTAGCTGATATTAAAGCAGGTAAGATCGAATACAGATTGGACAAAGCTAATATTATTCATGTTCCTGTAGGAAAGGCTTCTTTCACAGAGGAACAGTTAAATGATAACTTTGCAACATTGATGGATGCTATCAACAAAGCAAAGCCGGCATCATGCAAAGGTCAGTACTTAAGAAGCGTAACATTGGCTTCTACAATGGGACCTGGAGTGAAATTAAATACACTTAAACTTGCATAATTAAAGTGAATTTTGAAAGAGTCGCTATGAATAATGGTGGCTCTTTTTTTATGTAATAGGAAATTGCGATGCAATTTTCTGCTACATAAGAAACTTCATACTATAAAGTTCCAAAGTGCTTGACCTAATTTACACAAACTCTTTCTTGTTTCTACTATGAAACTGTGCTATACTTTTGAGAAAAGGGCTTGCATTTGGTTATATAGAAATACTTTAATTTTGTTAGAAAAGATTGGAACTATAATGGATGCAGCGGACGGAGATTGGAAGGTTATTGCCATGAAACAAGTTGAGCAAGGAAAAATAGATGTAGTCATAGTAGGAACCGGTGCGGCAGGATTTTATTGTGCCCTGCAATTACCGGAAAGCACAAATATATTGATGATTACAAAAGAAAATGTGGAACATAGTGATTCGTTTTTGGCACAGGGAGGTATCTGTGTGTTAAAGGATGAGGATGATTATGATTCTTATTTTGAAGACACTATGAGAGCAGGTCATTATGAAAATAATAAAGAGTCTGTGGATCTGATGATTCGTAAATCACCGGACACCATTAAGAAATTGATTTCTTATGGCGTTGATTTTCAGCATGAAAACGGAAAGCTTGTATATACGAGAGAAGGAGCACATTCTACTTCCAGAATTTTGTATCACGAAGACCTGACTGGAAAGGAAATCAGTACAAAACTTTGGCAGCGTGTGACTGAGAGGGAAAATGTTAAGATTTTAGAATACACGACTATGATTGATTTGATCTGTCATAACAATACCTGTTATGGATTAATTGTGAAACATCAGGATGATACGATAGAGGAAATCCGTGCAAATTATGTAGTACTTGCCTGTGGTGGTATTGGAGGATTGTATGAACATTCTACTAATTTCCCACATTTGACGGGAGATGCACTGGCAATTTCTTTGAAGCATGGAATTGCACTGAAGGATGTAAATTATGTGCAGATTCATCCTACAACCCTTTATTCGGAAAAGCCGGGCAGAAGATTTTTGATTTCCGAATCTGTACGTGGAGAAGGAGCAAAACTTTACAATAAAAACATGGAGCGTTTTGTGGATGAACTTTTGCCAAGAGACGTGCTGACAGGAAAGATACGCGAACAGATGAAAAAAGACGGCACAAAGTTTGTGTGGTTATCTATGAAAGATATGGGAGAAGCCGAGATTAAAAAACGCTTCCCTAATATATATAAGAAATGTTTAGAAGAAGGATATGATCCGGCAAAAGAATGTATTCCGGTGACACCGGCACAGCATTATTATATGGGTGGTATCTGGGTTGATATTGACAGTAAGACTTCCATGGAGCATCTGTATGCCATCGGTGAAACCAGTTGTAATGGCGTTCACGGAGCAAACCGACTGGCTAGTAATTCGTTATTGGAAAGTCTTGTGTTTGCAGAGGCTGCGGCAAAGCAGATTGTTGTGACTTGGGAAGATATTGATTACGACAAAGAAATTGATTTGAAAAAATACGACGACTTAGATAAATTAGAAGAAGAATATAAAACCATGGTTCTGGAAGAGATGGAAAGGATGGATCAGAAAAATGTATAACATGGCGACGATGAAGATTAATGTAGATGAGTATTTATGGATGGCATTAAAAGAGGATATCACTAGTGAAGATGTGACTACAAATGCCATTATGAGAGAGGATAAGCTTGGTGAAGCAGAGCTTCTTTGCAAGCAGGATGGTGTAGTTGCCGGAATTCAGATTTTTGAGCGCGTGTTCCATCTGTTAGATGAAAATACAAAAGTAGAAATGTATGTAAAAGACGGTGACGTTGTAAAGAATGGTCAGTTGATGGCAAAAGTGACAGGAGATATCAGAACCATCTTAACCGGAGAGAGAGTTGCACTTAACTATTTACAGAGAATGAGTGGTATTGCTACTCATACAAGAAAATTGGTAGATTTGCTTGGCGATGCTAAGATTAAGTTATTGGATACGAGAAAAACTACACCAAATATGCGTATCTTCGAAAAATATGCAGTTCGCGTTGGTGGTGGAACAAACCACAGATTAAATCTTTCAGATGGTGTTTTGATTAAAGATAACCATATCGGTGCAGCAGGAAGCATTAAGAAGGCTGTAGATATGGCAAGAGAATATGCTCCATTTGTACGTAAGATTGAAGTGGAAGTAGAAACTATGGAGCAGGTACAGGAAGCAATTGATGCTGGTGCCGATATTATTATGCTTGATAACATGGACAATGAAACTATGAAAAAAGCCGTTGCACTTATTGACGGAAGAGCCGAAACAGAGTGTTCCGGCAATGTAACTGCAGAGCGTGTGAAAGATATTATTGAGACAGGCGTAGATTATATGTCATGTGGTGCTTTGACACATTCTTCTGCTATTATGGATATTTCATTGAAAAACTTGCATGCTATCTAAGATTTGGGTTTGTTTGCAATAGGAAAGTATATGGTTCTTCTATTTTTGTGAAATAGAAGATATATATAGATTGTGCCATTTCTGAGCTTCTGCCCGGTACTTTTGAGCTGTTTCCATCAGCGCATTGTACTGGGTGGAGGCTCTTTTTATTGTTTCTTCTAAATATAAGATGCGGTCTTGGTTGATTGTAGATGTATTAGCGTTGTTTCCGTTAATATTATGTGTATTAGTAACTGTATTTTCGAAGGAAATTTTCTCGAGAGTTAACGTGGCCGTTATTTTATAGATATGAGGTACATGAACCGATGGAAAAGTAAGATAAAGTTCTTTGGCAGATTCGCAGGTAGTAAAGAAATCAGGAAGTGGTTCTGTTTCTTCTAATTGTAAGTGAAAATCTGGCTCAAAAGGGTTGGTTATGTGGATGGTAGTTGTATTCTCTTTTGTAAGATAGAGAAGAAGCAGATGATTTTGAAAAATAGTAAGACATGGGGAAAACAAGGTAAGGTGGGATTCGTAGGTGCTTTTAACGGTGATAGGATGTATGGAAATTGTTAATATAGTGAGAGTTCCATTGGTATTTATAAAAGAACAAAAAAACTGTCCACGAAATTCCACAAGGGAAATATGGGAAAGATAAGTGTTGGTAATGGCGATGGGAGATTGGAAAAAGGAAGTATTTAGTGGATGAATGGATAATGTATTATTTTTTATGTGGAAAACAAATTCTTTTTTTGAGGAATGTTGAAAATAAATATACATAGGGACCTTTCCTTTGCAACAACGATATTGAAAAGTTTAAAATGATTTATTTCGACACAATGCTGCGTATAAAAGCAAGTCAATTCTTATTAAAAATAACGTTGTAGTCAAGTGTTTTCTTATAAATATATGGCGCAATTTGAAAAATATGACATATGATAAAGTAAACAACCTTAAGGAAAATGCTTATGTCAAAATGTAATTGTCGAAGAAGAGCAAGAATTGTCAGTGATGTGGTGCAAAATATGGGGAATGGACAGACATGCGATGTTTGTACCACTCCGATTTGTGGAGAACCAAAGAGATTGAGCATATACGCTCCGGTAGTATATGATGAAATTGGAATAAACCTTTGTACAACCTTTGATATACCGGATACATTTCCAACGGCAACCAGTGCATCAGCTAAAGTTCTTGGATTAACCTACACTTACGGCACTGACAATGTGGAAGTGACACAAATTCCCGGAAGAAGCAATTGCTATACAGTAAGTTTAAGTAACATTACAGTACAGTTTGCCATCAGTTTGTATGATGCCAACTGCACATTGCTAGGTACGGTATTTCCGACAGCAGTTTACCTGCCATCGGATACAACAGCACCTACTTATGATGAAGATACAAACCCAAGCGGTGTAGAATTGGAAATCTTTGCACCGTATGGAATTACCTATGATGCAGCAGGACTGACACCTGTAATCAACAACATTGGATTGACCACGGATAACAATTCTTTGCAACAGGGAATTAATCTCTTTGGTATTGCTAAATTACTGGATTATAACCAGACAGCAAGTACGGTAACTGTCGGATTGACATTGGTACTTCAAAGTGTGTACTTCTCTGGTTACATGGTATTTAGCGAAGGAAAAATAGATGTTCCTAAGGGAAGCATTATCTCACCTGAAAATTCCGACTGTATGCGTTTTGTAGCTGGAGATTTGCTGGATTTAGAGATAAAGCCTCTAGACCTTGGTGCTCCGTACTTTGAAGAAAAACTAAAAAGAGATATCCAGCCAAACTGCGCCGGATGTAGTGGGATGTTAACTACGAATGGTTCGAATGGATAAGGTGTTGTCTGCCTTCGTGGTCCATTTCATAATCACTTTTGTAAATTAACCGGGAAATTGGAACAATCTCAAATCCTTTCTTCTGTAATCCGTCAATGACCAAAGGAAGAGCGTCTTTTGTGTATTTGGCTCCATTGTGCATAAGTATGATGGAGCCGTTACCAAGATGTGGATGATTTAACACTGTGGATACAATTGAATCAACCCCGTAGTTTTTCCAGTCCAGACTGTCCACATCCCATTGAATACAGTGATAATGACAATCTTTTACGCAATTTATGAGAGTATTGTTATAATCGCCATAGGGAGGACGAAACAAAGTGGGAGTAATACCTGTAAGTTCTTTTATTTTATCGTTTACCGTCATAATCTCTGATTTGCAGGCATCCATGGAAAGTTGTGACATTTGTTTGTGGTTTTCGCTGTGATTACCAAGGTCGTGTCCGGCTTTGGCAATTCGTTTTACATCATCCGGATAAGAAGAAACCCAGCCTCCGGTCATAAAAAAAGTTACATGGATGTTCTTTTCTTTTAAGATTTTTAAAATATCTTTCGTATCTTCATTTCCCCAGGCAGCATCAAAAGAAAGACTGACAATGTTTTTAGGAGTGTCGACGCAATAAATAGGAAGACTTTTGTTTGCTTCCATAGAGTGAATTTTTGATAAAGGAAAAACACATTGAAAGAGAATGATGGATATTAAAAAGGCTGAAAGCAGTAAAGTTCCTGCATGAACGTAAGTAGAAAGTGAAATATTTCGTTTCATGATAAAAACTCCAACTTACACGATTATTGATTATTATATGCACGGAAATGAATTTTCAAGCATGTTTTTCTTGAAGTGTGAAAAAAAAAGCGATATAATTCATAATGTAAATTGAAATTTAGGAACAGGTACTAATTTTGCTTATGTAACAGTTATATGTTACCGGTTGTTTAAAATGAAAAGTGAATACGGTATCCCATGGTAAAAATGAAGGAAATAAGAATTATAGTAGGAGAATAATATGGAGTGTATAGAAATCGTAGGTATAAGTAACGTTGGAAAAGTAAGAACAAATAACCAGGATAATCTTTATTGTAATGGCGTTATCAAAGATTTAGAAGATAATACATTTATATATAAAACCAAGGTCGATAAAAGTGAGAGAGTAATCTGTGCCATTGCTGATGGAATGGGTGGATTAAGATATGGAGAAGAAGCCGCGTATTATGCAGTATGCACTTTGAAAAAATATATCGAAAAGAAAAACGAGGCAGGACAAATTCCGTCAGTTCGTAGTGCAATCAAGCATATGAATAAATCAGTTTGTAAATTGGCAAAGAAAAAAAATGCGATTATGGGAAGTACGGTTACTGTTTTGAAGTATGTAGATAACAAAATTGCCATGTACAATTTAGGAGACAGTAAAGGCTTTTTGTATCGTGATGGAAGATTATTTCAGATGACTACGGATCATACAGAAAATGCAAGTATGAAACGTATGAATGACATGATTGGTGGATTTGATGAGGGAAAAGCAAAGAATACACTTACACAGCATCTTGGTATCGAGGAAGATGAGTTTATCGTGGAACCGGGAGTGTCAGAAGTTGTGGCAGTTCAAAAAGGGGACATAGTGATGCTTACAAGTGACGGTTTGACCGGAATGGTTGAGAAGGACGTCATGATTGGCATTTTGCAAAACTACCAGATACCATTGGAAGAAAAAGCAAAGATATTGATTGATAAGGCAGTGGAAGCAGGTGGAAAAGACAATATTTCCATCATACTTGTTGAAATGTAAAAAACGGGAGAGATTTACAGATGTTAAGAATTGCTATTTGTAATAAAAGTAAAAAAGAACAGGCGGTATTGCTTGACTATGTTGCAAAAGATGTGGATATAGATGATGATTACGCCACAGAATGTTTTGATGATGTAGAAAGTATAAAACAGAGAATTGAATTTGGAGATTTTCAGTTTAATCTCTTGTTTCTTGAAATTGATTTTGGCGGAAATTTTGGTTTAGAGCTTGCTGAATATTTAAGAGAACGAAAAATCGATATCGACGTGATATTTATCGCTGAAAATGCGGATTATATTACAGAAGCATTTCGATTACGGGCATTTAATTATATCGTAAAACCTGTAGATTTCGATAAATTCAGATATGAGATGAAACAGTACCTGAATGAAAAGAAGCATTATCAGAAAGAATATTTGGCGGTGTTCATTCAGGGTAGAGAACAAATGCTTACGTTAAATACCATTTTGTATTTTAATAGTAACGCAAGAAAAATCGGAGCATTTTTCTCTAATGGTATGGAGGAAGTCTGGTTTTATGGAAAGCTTGATGAATTAGAGCAGAATCTTGAGAAATACAATTATTTGAGATGCCATCAGAGTTATCTTGTGAGTGGAAATAAGATTGAAAAAATAGATACAGAATTTGTATATGCAGGTGGCGAAGCCTTCCCGATTAGTAGGAAATACGCAGACAATGTTAGAAAAAAATGGGAACAGATCAAAAAAGAACGATTTGAGAAAATAGATGTGATGCCTTTTGGTCCAAAAGATGATGATGAGTCAACCTTTGGTGGTAATTCTACCGTAATCGAGACAAAAACTTATGCAGTGGGGGCTACAAAGTANNCCAAGACAAAACGCATCTTTCCGACTATATCATGATGAAGAGGCATTGCTTGGAAGAGACAGCAAACAGTGTCAGATTGTAATCAATGATGGGGCAATTAGTAGAAAGCATTGTGGAATTAAGTTTGATGTGGAGAAACAGGTTTATTACGTGTGTGACTATTCGAAAAACGGAACCTTTGTCACAGGATTTGGAAGAATACAGCCAAATGTTTGGGTGGAAGTTCCAAAAGATACGTTGGTACAGTTAGTAAATGAGAAGAGTGCGTTTATACTTGTATAAATAGGGGGAATACGAATTGTTGACAAAGAAAAGAGCATTGTCAGTTTTGATGGTAGTGGTTATGGGAGCCGGATTATGTATCCAAAATGTGAAAGTCTGGTCTTACAAAAATGTTGTTGCTTCTACGGTTTATTTAGCGTCGATTGGAGAAAAAGCTGGAGAATTGGAGAATGAAATAGAAGTTGTGACTCCGGCAGCAATTGCATCGTCAGAGGCGTTGAGGACAGAAACTAAAAAGAAAAAAAGCTTAAAACTGAAAACCTCGAAAATAGTTTTAGGTAAAGGGGAAAAGGTCGCTATTCCTTATTCAAAAAAAGTAAAAAAGGCAAAGTTTTTTATCAATAAATGTGGTGTGATATCTATATCTGACGCTGGTGTAATTACCGGAAGAAAAGTAGGAAGTGTCTCCGTGAAAATATCAAAGGGAGATGAGAGCGTTATCTTAAAGGTCCGGGTGAAAAAGAAACCTTCGAAAGTAGTTCTTAAAGAACCTGAAGTGTCTTCTGTTAGCATCGGTACGAAAATTCCACTGCAGTTGATCCTTGGTAAGAATGAAGCCAGTTACAATGTAACTTGGAAATCATCACAAAAGAAAGTAGCTACCGTAAATAAAAAAGGGGTGATTACAGTTAAAGGAACCGGACTGACTGTGATTAAGGCTATTACATATAATGGAAAAGTAGGGAGAATTAAGTTAAGGTTTCAATAAGGCAATTAGAAAAAAACAGTGGTTATTCATGAAAAGTGAAGCGAATAACTACTGTTCTTTTTAATTTGTGAATATTACGGAATCTTACAAAAAATATTGCAATTTTTTTACAAAATTATTGCGTGAAATGAAAAAAAGTGATATACTCAAACGGTATTTTGAAGATAAAAAGATGTAATTTATCAATGAAACAAGAAAATTAAAAAAGAAAAGGAGTTTGATTAGGATGAAAAAGAAGAAGTTGCTGTCATTATTATTGGCAACATCTATGGTTGTAACTGGTTCTGTGGGAACCTATATGGGGCAGGTGATTTATAAGACCACGGCGAAGGCAGATGATGAAATAGGTCGGACGGGGGAAGAATATAAGCCTTGTGTGATTGACTATGGCAATATGAAATTTGAGTGCTATTTCTATCATTATTATGAGCAACATATTACACAACGTTATCAACCAGCGGTTGCAACGGTTACCTATCAACCGACGTTATATAATTGGTCGGGACATTATTATAAAACATCGGATACAGGGGAGAAAAAATATACTGGTGAAACTACTTCGCTTTTAGGGGCTGCTGATAATGGTAGTCGTAAACCAGTAGGAGCAGAAAATTATAGTAATTGTGATTGGGATAGAGGAGCTATAGCTGCAGCCGAAGTACCATATGTTCAAGGGCATGATGAAGTTCCGGAACAAAGTTATTGGCGACATGTGGTATCACTAAAGAAAGTTACTTTTATTGGAGTAACTGGGGATACTGTTCAGTGTAGTGATGGAGTCCTTAACGCTATTAAAGATGATTTTGCGAATAAAGCACGTCAAGAAGTGATGTTAGATCCTAATGAGTGTAATAATAGTTTTAGAACGGATGACTGTAATGATATTACGTGTAATTATAATGGTGAAATACAAAATGCTCAAATTTGGAATATAACCAGTGGAAATAGTTTTGTTAATGAAATTGCAAAAAAAACAAAAAATGTTTNNTTACTTTTGATGGCGATTTGAAGGTGACAAATGATAATATTTTCAATAATTTCAATGGAATTACAATAAAAGGTTCTTTTGAGGGAAATGGAAAGAGTTTGTGTTCAAATCCAAATAACAAGTTGTATGTCTGCTTAAAAGCAGGCAAAAGTGTAACAGGTTTGAAAGGTACTTTTGGCGATGTTGAACTTTGGGAAGAAGGAAAAACGTACAAAGATGGTGCTTTTGATGGTGTTACTTGTAATTCTTTTGCAATTAAATCAAAGAATACAAAGTTTAATAATGCTGGTATTAAAAACAGTAATATCAAAAATTTGACTGTAGAAAAAGATACATCTGCAGAATTTGCAAATGCAGGTATTGAGGGAACAAAGATTACCGGTGATTTTAATGTGCAGGGTGATACTACCTTTGCAGGTGGTGCAATTCAGGATTGTGACATTAATGCCATTAACTTAGATGCAAAGACAGAGCTTCAAGCAGATGCCATTAAGACAACTGCAAGTGGTAAGACAAATATCAAGACACTAAGTGTAAACAATGCGGCAGTAAACTGGCAGGACGGTGTTTTGGCAGGGGGAACTATCGAAAAATTGTGTTTCAATGTAAACCCTAGTTACAAGGGAACTGCAAATAAAGGAATTGGAGCTGGTGGAACTGTAAAAGAAATTTATTTTAACTACACAGATGTTAATAAGAAAGTAATTAATGTTGATAACATCAATCTCCCACTTGGTACGGATGCTAAGACATCATTAAAGTGTGAGAAGATTTACTTCTTTAATCCAGCGGTGAAGCTTGGAAAAGCTACTACATACAAAAATGTTGGTGGTGCAAAGAATACAGAAATTTATTATTTCGGTGGACAAAACGGTAAAGATACAAATGATGCCAATAAATTAAAGTCATTGGATACAATTGTCCACAACATGACAGGTAATGATGAGAAATGTACATATAAATGTGTAGATGGAACGATCAAAACAGATATAAAGTTGACAAAGAAAGCAGATTCAAAAGACGTAGTTTATACAGTACCTGGTGGTTCTGAACTTGACTATGCAACAGCAGTAACTGTAACAAGAAAAATTGACGCAGCAACATTAAAAGAGCAACAGTATTATGTGGCAAATAGTGCAAAATGGAATTCAAATGATGTTACATTGAAATTAACAACAAAAGCGACAGATAATACCGGTGTGGAATTTTACCGTATATTAAAAGAGGACAGCAAAGTAAAAGATTACTCAGCAACTCAGTACAACGTAAAATACAAGGATAAGTGGTATACAGCAGTTACAGCTGCAAAAGAAACTTTAAATGACGAAGGAACCGTTAACTATATCGTTGAAGCAGCAGGAAGTATCACACCATTTGCGGTAGAAGTTCTTAGCTCAAAAGTAAAATCTATTAAGGCTGAAGTTGTGGCAGGGGCTGATAAAGTTGCAATTGGTTCTGGGGTTTCAAGTGAGATTCTTAAAGTAACAGCAACTTACGGAAATGGAAAAACAGCTGAATTAGGTGCAGCTGATTACGAAATCGAAGCCGTTAAGGTAAAAGAAGGAACAAATAAGGTAAAGATTACATTAAAGAGTGATAACACAATTTCAGATACTGTTACTGTAACAGGTGTTACATGTGAGATGGAATCATTTACAGGTACAACCGAAAAGAAAGAAATGTATGTAAACTCTCTGTCTCTTATACACATCT